>Ga0213875_10001298_pt1 | contig 16609 bp, 13 predicted proteins | sample BarmaccomBMRX_R8_FD_160105 | JGI IMG/M metagenome (GOLD analysis project Ga0213875, IMG submission 160105) | Root-associated microbial communities from Barbacenia macrantha in rupestrian grasslands, the National Park of Serra do Cipo, Brazil - RX_R8 | ecosystem: Host-associated > Plants > Roots... | reverse complement strand
ACGGACAGGGGATCATTATGAGCGTGAAGCTGGGATTCCTGGTGCTGCTGGAAGCCAAGGAGGGGAAAGGCGGCCAGCTTGCCACGCTCCTCCGGTCTGCCCGCGAGCTGGCCGATGCGGAGCAGGGCACCATCACCTGGTATGCGTTCGAAATCGATGAGAACCACTATGGGATCTTCGACACCTTCGAGACCGAGGATGAGCGGGCCACGCACATCAACGGCCCCATCGCGGAGGCCCTCATGAAGGCGGCCCCTGACCTGCTGGCGGGCGATCCCTCGATTCAGCCGGTCGACCTGCTCGCCGCCAAGTAAGCGAGACGACCGCCGGCCACCGGAAGCGCGGCGTCGTGGACCATGATTGGCTTCGCTGCCGAGCACGTAGGTCAATAGGCTCACCGGGCCGGCCCAGATGTTCATGCGCCGGCCGAGGCGATGACCCGAGCCGACCAGCCGCACGGGGGACCTCTTCGGCCGGGACCCGCACCCCGCCGGTTCGCGGCGGGATCCGGGTCCGCGGGCCGGGAGCATCAGCCCGCGGTCAGATGCGGTAGGTGATGGTGACGGCGGACCGGTCGTCGTTCTTGTCCAGCGCCTTGACGGTGATGGTCCCGGTCGCTCCCCGGTACGATCCGCTTCCCCCGCTCACCGTGCCGTGGCTGACGGGGCTGCTGCCCTCAGTCAACCAGCCGTGGAGGAAGCCGCCCTCAAGGTCGATCGTGACCCCGATCGACACAGTGTCTGTCCTGGGGGTCAAGGTGACCCTGACCACGTCGTAGCCGATGACCTTGCCCGCGTGATCGACATCCTTGTCCTGCGCGATGCTGAGCGTCCGGGAGAACGCCACCTGGGACTCCTCTACCGTGGTGAAGCTCACCGTGTAGGTGGGCGAGGGCGTCAGCGGGCGGGCGCTGGCCGAGGGCAGCAGGGCCGCTGTGGTCGTGCCGAGCGCGGTGGCCGTCGCGAGGGCGGTGAGCGACAGTCGGGTGCGTAGCTTCATGATCGTCTCCAGGGTGTGGTGAGTGGCCAGTTGTTCAGATCGGCTGGCTGGGGTTGGGCTGCGGCTGGCCAGTTCGGTCGGCGTAGACCGCGGCGGCGGTAAGCATCAAGGCGACCAGGCCGACCGCGAGCCCGGCCGCCGCGTCGTCGATGAGGCCGGCCATCAGCGCGATGAGGGCCGCCAGCACGTTGAGGGCACTCACGCCCAGAGCGGACGGTGCGCCCCAGGGGCGCCGCCGCACCAGGCCGTAGACCGCGACGAAGCCAGCCACGCCCAGCAGCGGGCCGAGGACGCGGAGCGCCACGCCCGCACCGTTGCCGCCGAGCGCGATGCCTACGTTCATCAGCGAGAACAGCGTCAAGACGGCGGCCGCAAGCCAGCGAACGATCTTCATGAAAACCTCCCAGGCTCGCCCCCGGCCGGTGCCGGAAGCAGCGATGCCGGTATCGTGCGCCGGGCGGCGTTCCCGCGCCCAGGGATGGCGTTCCCGTTGATTTCCCGGACTTCCGGGAAGATTTCCCAGGCCAGCGGGAGTGCCGGGCCGTTGCGCGCACGATTGCGGAACCGGCATGGTGGTGACATCGCTACGACATCCCTCGCCCCGCGCAGCGCCTGGTCACCCCGGCGCCGTCCGGCCTGGGCGGCGGTGACCGCACTGCTGCTGACCGCGGCGGCCGTGATCGCCACCGCGGTGGAGCTGAGCCAGCTTCCCGGGCCGCTGAGCGACTACCCCGGGCAGATGCTGATCTCGGTCTGCTACGCGGTCCCGTACGTGGCCGCCGGCGCGTTCCTGGTCGTCCGCCGGCCCGACCTGCCGTTCGGCTGGCTCCTGTCCGGGACGGCGGTGGTGGCGTCAGCGGGCGCGGCCGTCGACTCGGCGGCGTATCTCGCGGCCAGCCACGACGCCTCGCCGCGGATGACCACTCTGGCCTTCATCCTGTCCGGTGCGGCCTTTCTGCCGGTCGCAGTCCAAGGGCTGGTCAACGTCCGGTTCCCGGCGGGTCGGCCGGGCTCACGGTGGGGCCGGGGGCTGGAGATCGCGCTGATCGGCGGCATCGCACTGGCGCTGGTGGCCTCCGCGCTCAGTGACCAGAAGGTGAACCTCGTGCGGCCGGACTCGACCGTAGTCGAGCTGGGAAACCCACTGACCAGCGGGACTGCACTTGGCCACGTCGCGACCGGCCTGACGATCCTCGATCCGGTTGTCATCCTGCTCGGCGCTATCGCCGGCCTGCTGGTGGTGCGCCGGGCTTGGACGTCCACCGGGATCGAGCGCTACCAGCTGCGCTGGCGGGCGTACGGCGTGGTCCTGGCCCTACTGCTGTTCCCCTTCATAGTCAGCAACGTGCTCCCGGTGCTGATCCAGACCCTCGACGGGCTGCTCTTCGTGACGACGCTGGCCGTGCCGGTCATCCGCTACCGGCTCTGGGCCATCGACACGGTCATCCGCCGCTCCGCGGCCTACGCTCTGGTGACGATCGCGGTGACCGGTCTGTTCGCGGCGATCGCGGCGGCCGGGACGGCCCTGGTCAGCGAACGGACCGGATTCATCCTGGCCGCGGCGGTTGCCGCGGTGACGTTCGCTCCGGTACGGAGCTACAGTCAGCGGCTCGTCAACCGCTTCTTCTACGGTCAGCGCAACGAGCCCTACCGAGCACTGAGCGACCTAGGCCGGCGCCTGGCCACCGTGGCCGAGCCGGGGGCGGTCCTGCCCGCCGTCGTCGACACGGTCGCGGAATCACTGCGCCTGCCTTACGTCGCGGTCGAACGGCCGATCGACGGCTCGGTCCTGGCGGCCGCAGGCATCTTGGACACTGCCGCCCCGATGCAGGCCAGTCCCGAACGGTGGCCGCTCAGTTACCAGGGAACGGTCATCGGCGCGCTCGTCGCGCTGCCGCGCCGCGGAGAGCAGGCGTTCGACCCACGCGACCGGGCGGTGCTCGGCGACATCGCCCGGCAGGCCGGCGCCGCCGTGCACGCCGAGGCGCTCACCGCCGACCTGCTGGAGTCCCGGCACCGGCTGGTCAGCGCACGCGAGGAAGAACGGCGCCGGCTCCGGCGCGACCTGCATGACGGCCTCGGCCCGCTGCTGGCCGGTGCGGGGCTCAACCTCGACGCCGCCCATGCCCAGGCGGCGCGTGCCCAGCGGCAAACTGGCGCGGACAACCCGGATCTCATCGTGCTGCTCGACCAGGCGAAGGAAGCCACGGCGCAGGCTCTGACCGACTTGCGGGGCATCGTGTACGGCCTGCGGCCTACCTCGCTCGATGAGCTCGGTCTGGCCGGCGCGATCAGTGCGCACATCCGGCGTCTGGGGGAAGGCAGCGGGCTGCGCATCACGCTGGACGCCGAGCCGATGACCGACCTGCCCGCCGCGGTCGAGGTCGCCGCGTTCCGGATCGCGACCGAAGCGGTCAACAACGTGTGCCGGCACTCCGGGGCCCGCAGCTGCGAGGTCCGGCTGGGGACCGGAGCCGGGCGCCAGCTCCTGGTCGAAGTCGGTGACGACGGGGCAGACGGCCAGCCGTGGCAGGCCGGAGTGGGCCTGCTGGCGATGCGGGAGCGGGCGGCAGAGCTGGGCGGTACCCTGACCGCCGGGCCGGGGCCGGACGGCGGTTTGGTCCGGGCCTGCTTCCCTCTTCCGGACCGGGATGCCGGGTGAGCCGCCCCGGGCCGATCTCGGTCCTGCTGGTCGATGACCACCCGCTCATGCGGCAGGGGCTACGCGCCGTCCTCAGCGCGGCCGACGACATTGTCGTGGCTGGTGAAGCGGGCGACGGCCAGAGCGCGGTCGAGCTGGCCGCCGAGCTGCGGCCCGACGTCGTCATCATGGACCTGCAGCTGCCCGGACGGCACGGCACCGATGCCACGCAGGAGATCGTGAGCAGCCAGCCGGGCATCTCGGTGCTGGCGCTGACCATGTTCGAAGACGACGACATGGTTTTCGCCGCGATCTCCGCCGGAGCGTCCGGCTACCTGATCAAGGGCGCGAATGGCGCCGACATCGTCGCCGCCGTCCGTGCCGCCGCCGCCGGCCAGGCCGTGTTCGGAGCGGCCCTCGCGCAGCGGCTGCGTACCTGGTTTGCGGCCGCGGCCGGCCCGCACCCGCAGGCGGCGCCCTTCCCGCAGCTGACCAAGCGGGAGCGCGAAATTCTCGACTGCGTCGCTGCGGGGCTGAGCAATGCCCAGATCGGCCAGCAGATGTTCCTGTCGGTCAAGACCATCGCCAACAACGTGTCCAACATCCTGGCCAAGCTCCAGGTGGCCGAGCGCTCCGCCGCCATCGTCGCCGCGCGCGAGGCCGGGCTCGGCCGCCCGGCCAGGCGCCCGGACGACGGTGCCGTAGGCCAGTGATGAGCCATTCAACTGGCCTGGCCGCCGCCTTGTACCCGCTTGGCGGCGGGCAGCGGCGAGGACCGGCTCGCCTTCAAGGCCAACCGCCTGGAAAGGTGGCAGCCAGCAACGGGACAGGATCCCGGCAGCCGGTGGATGGCGGGAGAGCAAATGGACGAAGATCGGGCACGAGAGCGCATCCGCGCCGAGCGAGCCGACGTGCAGCGCCTGCTCAGGGAGACCGAAGGCCAGGGGCGCCAGGACCGGGCCACCGAGGACGAGCAGGGAGCAGACATTTCCGATCCCGCGCAGCCACTCACCGCCGAGTTCGAGAACCAGGCCATCACGGCCAACCTGCGCGATCGCCTGGCCGCACTGGACCGAGCCGAGCAACGCCTGGACGACGGGACGTACGGGCGGTCAGTTCAAAGCGGGGTACCGATCCCCGACGAGCGTCTCGAAGCGGACCCCGCGGCCGAACTGACCGTCGAGGAGGCCAGCGCCCAGCGGTGAGCACCCGTAAAGAATCAGCCGCGCCACCGGCCCAGTGATCTTGACGTCACGGCCGGGGGTTATCTGCACGGCAACTACGGGGACTTAGCGAACATGGACGCGGTAGTCAGATGAGTGACGCACGCGAGCGACTGCCCAGGACAGGACACCCCGTGGCAGCGGCCACATCGCGCCGTTATGCGGCAGAGCCCGGAGGATGTCCGGCCAAAACTTCTTGACGGCCTCGCTCGCCATGACGGCCGGCCTGCCGGTGGCGTCATCGGCGCATTCGCCGTCGGACCGCCCTGGTAGGAGGCGTTTTGCCTGATCTGCCCCATGCCACCACAGCCTCACCGGTAGCCTCAGCGGGGGCCTGGCCTGGCGGGCGCTGGAGGTACGGTGAGTGAAAATTCCCTGGCGCAGGGCGGCCTGCGGGCGGGAACGCTGCTGGCCGGGTACCGGATCGAGTCGCGGATCGGGGCCGGCGGGATGGCGGTGGTGTACCGCGCCCGCGACGAGCGGCTGGGGCGATGGATCGCGCTGAAGGTGATCGCGCCGGAATGGACCCATGACGAGGAGTTTCGGCGCCGGTTCGTCGCGGAGTCACGCGCCGCGGCCCGGGTCGACGACCCGCACGTCATCCCCGTGTACGAGGCGGGGCAGGCGGACGGGGTGCTGTTCATCGCGATGCGTCTGGTGACCGGCGCCGATCTGTGGGAAGTGCTCCGGCGCGAGGGGGCGCTGCCACCGGGGCGAGCGCTCGAGCTGCTATCTCCGGTGGCGTCGGCGCTGGATGCCGCGCACGCCGCGGGGCTGGTGCACCGGGACGTGAAGCCGGGCAACGTCCTCGTCGACGAGCGGCCGGGGCGGCCCGATCACGTGTACCTGGCGGATTTCGGGCTGAGCAAGGGCGCGGTGGCGGGGATCAGCCTGACCGGGGCCGGTGTTCCCGTGGGTACGCCGGCTTATTCGGCGCCTGAGCAGGTCCAGGGGCATGACGTGGACGGGCGGGCGGACCAGTACGCACTGGCGTGCGTGGCGTTCGAGTTGCTGACCGTACGGGTGCCGTACGAGCGGGACCAGCCGCTGGCGGTGCTGTTCGCGCACCTGTCCGCGCCGCCGCCGTCGCTGACCGCGCACCGGCCGGACCTGCCGGCGCGGGCCGACGAGGTGATGGGCCGAGCGCTGGCCAAGCAGCCGGGGCAGCGGTACGCGTCCTGCCGGGACTTCACCGACGCGCTGCGGGAGGCGTTCGGCCTGCCGCCGTACCACTCCGGCGGCGCTGGCCGCGGGTCGGCCAGCCCGGCGGCGAGACCGGTCACGGCGGAAGCCCCGTACCGCGGGCCCAGCCCGACCGGGCTTGTGGCCGCGGGCCGTCGTAGCGAGCCAGAACCCGGCCGGGACGCGCCGACCCGGCACTCGCGGCGCCGGGCCCTGATGGTCGCGCTCGCGGTCGCGGTCCTCGCCGTCGGCGCTCCCGCCTCCTGGCTACTGGCCTCCGGTCCCGGCACCTCGGCCGCCAAGGTCCCGGCCGGGACGCAAGCCACGCCGCCGGCCCGGCCCTTTGCCACCCTCTCTCCCCGAGCCGTCTCCGGCGCCGTGGAATCGGCGGCGTTCAAACCGGGCACCGCGACCCTGGCGGCCGGCATGTACGACGGCGACATCGGCCTGTGGGACACCACGGCCAGGAGCAAGACCGGCGTGCTCCACCGCTCCCCCGGCGCGGGCTACGTGGCGTTCGGGCCGGGTGGTGCCGCCCTGGCCGTCGGCGAGGGCGGCGACGTCTTCTTGTGGAACACCGCAGGCAAGACCGCCGTCCTCACCGCCACCCTCCCGACCCCCGCCGCTCTGTCCGGGCAGAGCGTGACCTCGGTAGCGTTCGGGCCGGGCCGCCTTCTGGCCGTCGCCTATAGCGAAGGTGAGGTCTATCTGTGGGACACCGCGACGGACAAGCCCGCCGCCATTCTCACCAAGCCGGCCGACGCTGGCGGCACGACCTCGGTGGCGTTCGGGGCGGGTGGCGTCCTGGCCGTCGGCTACAGCGATGATGACGTCTACCTGTGGGACACCACGACGGAGAAGAACACCGCCATCCTCACCGGCCCTCCCGGCCTGGCCAACCTGGTCGGCTCCAACGGCGTGACCTCGGTGGCGTTCGCCCCCGGAGGGGCCACCATGGCAGTCGGCTATTTCAGCGGCGTCGTCTGCCTGTGGGACCTCGGGACCGAGCAGACCACCGCCACCATCAATCCTCCGTCCAACAGCCAGGGCCCCACCCAGGTGGCGTTCGGGCCGCGTGGTAATACCCTGGCCGTCGGCTACGCCAACGGCGATGTCCGCCTGTGGGACCTCACGGCCGACAAGACCACCGGCATCCTGCGCGGGCACGGTCACGTACCCGGGCCGGGGAGTGTGAGCGCGCTGGCGTTCGGGCCGGGCGGCACGCTGGCCGTCGGCGTCGGCAGCGGCGACATCTACCTGTGGCACGTCAAGGACTAGGTGTGCTGTCCGGAGAGGTTGAGTCCGCCCCGATTCGCGGTTCCTGCTGGAAGCGTGTTCGCCGGGTCCGGCGCCGGCTGGTTGCGGGTTTTTATACGCAGGCGATATGTGGCGGCTCGTAGGGTTACGGGCATGCGTGTGCTGATCGTCGAGGATGAGCTTTACCTCGCGGAGGCGATCCGCGACGGGTTGCGCCTGGAAGCGATCGCGGCCGACATCGCGGGCGACGGTGACCGGGCCCTGGAGCTGCTGAGCGTCAACGCCTACGACATCGCCGTCCTCGACCGCGACATTCCCGGGGTCTCCGGTGACAAGGTCGCCGAAGCCATCGTCGCCTCCGGCAGCGGCCTGCCGATCATGATGCTCACCGCCGCCGACCGGCTCGACGACAAAGCTTCCGGGTTCGGGCTCGGCGCGGACGACTACCTCACCAAGCCCTTCGAGATGCGGGAACTCGTGCTCCGGCTCAGGGCGCTCAGCCGCCGGCGCGTGCCCAGCAAACCGCCGGTGCGGGAGATCGCGGGGCTGCGCCTGGACCCGTTCCGCCGGGAGGTCTACCGGAACTCCCGGTACATCGCGCTCACCCGGAAACAGTTCGCGGTACTGGAGGTCCTGGTCGCCGCCGAAGGCGGCGTCATCAGCGCCGAAGAGCTTCTCGAGCGAGCGTGGGACGAAAACGCCGACCCGTTCACCAACGCCGTGCGCATCACGGTCTCGGCGCTGCGTAAGCGACTCGGCGAGCCCTGGGTCATCGCCACCGTGCCGGGCGTCGGCTACCGGATCGCCGCGGCCGACGGCACGGGACCAGCGGGGGTCAAAGGTGGCTAGAACGCCCGGTTTGAGCGTCCGGCTCAAGTTCACGCTCAGTTACGTCGGCTTCCTCACGCTCACGATCGCCATGCTGGTCGCCGCCGCGTGGATTTTCCCCCTGCGCTACTTCCAGGTTCTTTCCATCGGATCCAGTGGCCGGGGCGCGGTTGCTTTCCAGGCCGCCGCCGTCCTGACCTACCTGCTGGTGTTCGGCCTCGCAGGCGGATGGTTCCTGGCCGGCCGCATGCTGGCTCCCCTGACCCGCATCACGGAAGCCACCCGCAAGGCCGCGCGCGGGTCGTTGTCCCACCGGATCCGGCTGCCGGGACGCGGCGATGAGTTCCGCGACCTCGCCGACGCCTTCGACGTCATGCTCGCCCGGCTGGAGGCCCACGTGGCCGAGCAGCAGCGGTTCGCCGCCAACGCCTCCCACGAACTGCGCACCCCGCTGGCGATCACGCAGGCCCTGCTGGAGGTCGCCCGCAGCGACCCGGACCACGACCGGCAGAAGCTCGACGAGCGCCTCCAAGCCGTCAACACCCGGGCGATCAATCTCACCGAGGCCCTGCTGCTGCTCAGCCGGGCTGAGCAGCAGGCCTTCACCAGGGAGCACGTTGATCTGTCCCTGCTGGTGGAGGAAGCCGCGGAAACGCTCCTGCCTTTCGCGGAAAAGCGGGGCGTCACCCTGGAGTGCTTGGTGACCATCACCCCGGCCATCGGCTCTCGCGCTCTTCTTCTCCAGCTGGTCACCAACCTGCTGAACAATGCGATCGTCCACAATCTCCCCGCGCACGGCATCGTGCAGGTGAACACCTTCAGCCGCCCCGGGCTGACCGTGCTCAGCGTGGAGAACACGGGCGCAGAGCTCACTCCTCAGCTGGTGGCGAGCCTCACCGAGCCGTTCCAGCGCGGGGCGAGACGCAGGAGCAGTCCAGGTGCGGGAGTCGGCTTGGGCCTGGCCATCGTCAAGAGCATCGCCGAGGCCAACGACGGAACTCTCACTCTCGCTCCCCGGGCCGGCGGCGGGCTCTGCGTCACCGTGCAACTGCCCGCCCCACCCGCGGGCTGCCCGTAACACGGGCTGGCCCGCGAATGCCAGCGACACCACCCGGTCGATCACTCCGGCCAGCGGCAACCCGGCGGCCGCCGCCATCATTCCCGGGGTAGCGGTCGTACGAGGTCAGACCGGGCAAGGGTTGCGGGCGCGGCCGGGAGGAATGCGGGGGCCAGCGACCAGGCGCTCCGGTCCGCTGTCCGCGTCGGTTCGCCGTTGGACATGCCTGCAGTGAAGGCCGCGCGATGTTGCGGGGGCGTATCGGAAAACCCATACGCGCCGGCAACACCGCGCGGTTTTCACTAGGGGCATGAACGGTCCCGAATTGGCCCCGGCCCGGAAAGGCACACTGCCGGGACCACGATCAGCGATCTCCTGCGGTCATTTCCTGTGTGAGTACGCCAGTTTTGACTCAGGTCATCCCCGAGCAGCAGTGGCCGCACGGATTCCGCCTCGACGGGGAGGATCGCGCTTACTGGAGCGAACGGACCTGCGGGCTGGCCTGCCTCACATCCATCGCCTCGTTTCACGGCAAGCCCATCCCGACGATCTTCCAGCTCCTGCAGGAGGGGGTGAGGCTGGGTCACTACACGGGCAGCGGCTGGATACACGCCGGCTTGGCCGCGATGGGCCAGACGTACGGGTTCCCAGGGAAGCCTCTTCCGGCTCCGACGATCGACGACCTCCACTCCTGCCTGGAATTCACCGGAAGCCCGTTGATCGCCTCGGTCACCCGGCAATTTCCCGAGGACGGCCGGCGCGGTGGGCACCTGGTGGTCGTGACGGCCGTCAGCAAAAGGCCCGTACCGTCGATCTGCTGCCGCGACCCGGCCGGCGGGGGACGGCCCGAAATCCAGGTTCCGGCAGCACGTTTCTCTGCGAGCTACGCCGGGCGGATCATCGTGTTCCCGCGACTGGCATAAGACCGCCCAGCGACCCTGCCCGCCCGGAACATCATCCCGGCTGCGACGTTCACGCCTGGCCGCAATTCTCATAAGGGGAAACCATGATCGATCCGAAGTATTTCTTCCGTCCCGGCAGCATCAGCGGCGTCGCCCTCCTGGGCCTCGGCGCCGGGCTCGCCCTGTCGGCCTGCACCACGTCGTCCACCCCCAGCGCCGCATCCAGCGCCGCCGCCCGGCCGTCGGCCAGCTCGGCGGCCTCGGCCACCCAGTCGACCGCCGGACCCGCCGCCACGGCCACCTCCGCCGCACCGACGGCCCCCGCCTCGTCCGCGGCCCCCGCCGCGCCGACGGCCGCCGCGTCCCCGTCTCCCGCCACCAAGTTCGTACCCCTGGAGTGGGGCGCCGGGGGCGAGTTCCTGTCACCGAGCAACAACATCAGCTGCGAGGTCGACTACCACCGAGACGGAATCACCGGTGCCTACTGCGAGACCTTCAACCCGCCCGAGTCGGTGAAAATGAGCGTCACCGGTACGTATGCTGTCTGCAAAGGCCAGATGTGCCAGTCCAACCCGGGTGAGAACACTCCCACCCTCGCCTACGGGACGACCACCGGAGTCGGCCCGTTCCGCTGCACATCGGCGACCACCGGCGTCACCTGCCTCGCCAACGGCAAAGGCTTCCGCATCTCCACCGCGGGCATCACCCCGGTGTCGGGCTGATCAAACGCCGCAGCCGCCCACCCGCTCAGCCGCCACCTATCTGCCGGTCGTGGCCGGCCCAGCACGGATCCCGCAGCGTCTTGCGGAGCAGCTTGCCGACCGGGCTCTTCGGCCGGGCGCGGTGGGTGAACTCGACCGCGGTAGGCTTTTAGACGAGCCCAGGGTGGTGCGAAGCAGGTCGATGATCTCGTCGGCGGTCACGGTGGCGTCCGGTTCGACGCAGCAGACCGCCATGGGCGTCTCCCCCAGCGCTCATGGGGGATGGCAAAGACCGCGGCCTCGATGAACTGCGGGTGATCCTCGATCACGATCTCCAGCTCGGCGGGCCGGATATTGAAACCACCGGACACGATCATGTCGTCGGCGCGGTCGAGGACGTACAGGTAGCCGTTGCGGTCGATGCGCCCGATGTCGCGGGTACGTACTTTGCCCGGCATGACCGTGCACCGCACCATCGGCGAGGACGCGCGGACTGCTCTTCGGAATATCTTGAGCTGAGGGACCGCGTAATCGCCCCTCGGACACTTTCCTACGTACATGATCGGTGCGGGCGAGCAGAGGGACGAAGATCGGACACGAGAGCGCATCCGTGCCGAGCGAGCCGAGGTGCAGCACCTGCTCAGCGAGACCGAAAGCCAGGCGCGCGAGAACCGGGCCACCGAGGACGAGCAGAGCGCGGACATTAACGCTCCTGGCTGGTCAGTTGCTCAGGAAGCCAGGACAGAGTCACGTCCAGACCCGCGGGCTGGGACCATTGGTCTTTCGGTGCACGGGTACGGGCGGTTGCGCAGGCCGAAGCCATGGGGTTCGGCTCCGGCCCAGGTTGCGGTCAGAGCAGGCTGGCGAGCATGGACGCGGCTCGGGCGGCGCCGTCGGTAGCAACCGGGCGATAGTCGACTTCGCGGCCGATCTCGGTGGCGATCGCGGCGGCGATGTCGTCAGGGCCGGTGGCGTGGTAGTCCAGACGTCGCCCGGCCCGGTAGTGGTCCAGCCGATGGCGCACGTGGTAGTTCTGCTCGAAATGGTGACTGAGCGGGAAGTACAGGAACGGCCGCCGGTTGGCGGTCAGTTCCATCGCGGTGGTCAGCCCGCCCTGCACGACCGCCAGGTCGCAGGCCGCCAGGTGTCGGTACAGCTCGTGCACGTAGGGACGGACCTCCAGCCCGTCCTGCGTGGGCAGGCTGGCCGGATCGATCCTCGGGCCGGTCACCACGATCATCCGGAGCCCGGGTACCAGCTCCTTCGCCTGGGGGAAAGCGGCGATGACCCGCCGCAGCAGGTGGCCGCCGACTCCCGACCCGCCGACGGTGACGATGCAGACGCGCTCATCATCGGCGTAGCCGAGTGCCCGGCGATCTCCGAGCTGGCGCGGGTCGAAGCCGGTGACGTAACCGGCGAAGTCGTAATGCTGCTCGGTCCAGTCACGGATCAGCGGCAGGCCCGGGCCGAAGCAGCCGGGAACGATGTCGTCGGGATCGCCGATGAAGATGGCTCGGTCACGGACGCGCGGGTAGCGGGCGATGTGCTCGATCATCTCGGCGTTGTAGTCGGCCGTGACCAGCGCTTCGCGGTCCCCGCCGTCGGGCATCGGCAGCCAGCCGACGAAGTCGGTGAACCAGGCGTAGGCCGCGCGTTTCTGCTCAGCGTTCTCGTGCAGGTAGTAGTCGAGTTCCCAGGCCTCATCGCCGATCCACAGGTCGTAATCCTCCTCGCGGACGAGGTCGTGGAACACCATGAAGTTGGCGAGCAGGATCTCGTCCATGCGCCGGATGGCCTGGAAGGCATGCAGGTCGTGCTCGGCCGACTCGGACTCGATGTGCCCGGACTCGCTGGCCAGGTGAGCGCTGGCCGGGTGGACCCGCTCCCCGCGTGCTTCCAGCACCGTGGTGACCGGATGCTGGGCCAGCCAGTCGATCTGGAGATCGGGATGCAGCTTGCGCAGCTCGGTGGCGATCGCCACGTCCCGCTGGGTGTGGCCCAGCCCGATGGGCGAGGAGATGTACAGGACGCGCTTGGGGCGTGCGCGGCCGCGGACCCAGCGGGGACGTGTCCGGGCCGGGACGGCGAAGTCACGCAGCAGCAGGTTGACCTTGACCGGGTCGCGCACGTGCGGGCCGTGGCCCGAGCCTTCGAGCATGACCAGATCGCCGCCGGTCGCCTCGGCCAGCGCGACGCCGCGGCCAGGCCCGGTGATGCCGTCGGCCGTGCCCTGGATCACCAGCACCGGGCAGCGGACCCGGGCGCACAGCTCACGGGCGCTGTCCTCGTCCATGCCGTTGCCGATCTCGGTGGCGATGAGGGTCTCGGCGGTGGTCTCCAGACCCCAGCCGATGCAGTCTTCGATCGGCTTGGTCGAGTGCGGCTCGGTGAACATCTGGGAGAAGAAGAACTCCAGGAAACCGCGGTAATCCCGCAGCCAGTAGTGCAGGTTGTCCTTCGCCCAGCCTTCCTCGGTGGCCAGCACCTCGTCCCACGGGTACCGTTCGCGCTCCTCCGGCGGCGCCGCGAGCGGCACCGCCGGGCAGATGAACGCCGCCCCGGTCACACGGTCCGGGTGCTCGGCCGCGAGGATGAGGGCGCGCTGGGCGCCGACCGACAGGGAGACGATGACCGCGCGCTTGGTGGCGGTGGCGTCCATCACCGCCAGGGCATCGGCGGCGAACTCGGCCTCCCCGTAGCCGTCCGCCGGGCGGTCCGAGCGGCCGTTCCCACGGCCGTCGAAGGTGATCACCCGGCAGTGCCGGGCCAGATAGGGGATCTGCATCTTCCAGTGCCGCGAATGGATGATCGACCAGGTCGGAAGCAGGAACACGGTCGGCTCACCGCTCCCGTACACCTCGTAGTACAGGCGCACGCCGTCGCGTTTGAGGTAGCCGGAGCGGTCGGGATACCGGGCCCGGGTCTGCTCGGTCACGGGCGGGCCTCGTAGACCAGGTTGAACGGCGTCTCGGCGGCCCGGCGGAACCGGGTGAACCCAGCCGCGCTCACCACGTCCCTGATCCTCGCCTCGCCCGCCTGGGCCCCGAGGGCCAGCCCCACATCCTGCGACAACGAGGCCGGGGTACACAGCAGCGTGGAGAACGCGTAGTAGGCCCGGCCTACGGGATTGAGGTTCCCCTCGACCCGGTCCTCGGCGTACGGCTCCACGATCATCCAGGTGCCGTCGGGCTTCAGCGAGGCGTGGACACGCCGGGCCGCCCCCAGCGGATCACCCATGTCGTGCAGGCAGTCGAACATGGTCACCAGGTCGTACCCGTCGCCGTTGTCGGCGGACGCCGCGGCGGTTTCGAACCGGACCCGGTCGCCGACCGCGGCGTCGCGGGCCCGCTGCCGCGCGGTCTGGATCGAGCCGTCGTGATAGTCAGTGCCGACAAAGGCCGAGCGCGGGAAGGCCTGGGCCATCAGGATCGTCGACGATCCGTGGCCGCACCCGACGTCGGCCACGTGCGCCCCGCGCTCCAGCTTGGCGACCACCCCGTCCAGCGCGGGCAGCCAGGCGGAGATCAGGTTGGCGTGGTAGCCGGGCCGGAAGAAGCGCTCACAGCCGTCCAGGACGTCGGTCCCGTGCTCGTGCCAGCCGAATCCGGCTCCCGTGCGCGCCGCCTCCATGATCCGCGGGGAGTCCAGGACCGAGCCGAGCGCGAGCTGGAAGAAGCCGGGAAGGTAGGCCGGGCTGCCCGGATCGGTGAGGGCCATCGCCTGTTCGGGAGGCAGAACGTACCGGCCCGTCTCTGGGTCGTAGGTCACGAAGCCCCCGGCGGCCTGAGCGTTCAGCCACTCCCGGACGTACCGCTCGGCCGTGCCGCTGCGCTCAGCCAGTTCGTCCGGAGTCAGCGGGCCCGCCTGCGCCAGGGCCCGGTAGAGGCCGAGTTTGTCGCCCATCACCACCAGGGCCGCGTTCAAGGTCGCACCCACCTCGCCGACCGCGCGAAAGACGAAATCCATGAGCTTGCTCTCGTCGATCTCGGTGTGCTGGTCAATGCCCACGATGCCACTCCTCTGGGTCGTTGTCCCGGCGAGCGTAGGCCGGGGCGCCCGGGCCTCGCTTCCGGTGGGTCACCTGGCCGTTCGCGCACTTCTGCCCCCTGGCACCAGGTGCTTACAATCGCGGCATGCTGCTAGGCCGCGCTGACGAGTGCGCGGAAATCGAGCAGGCTCTGGCGCGGGCCCGGTCCGGCGTCAGCGCGGTGCTGGCCCTGGCCGGAGAACCGGGAATCGGTAAGACGGTCCTGCTCAGCCACGCCGCCCAGCAGGCGGCCGGCATGCGGGTGCTCCGGGCCCGCGGTATCGAGTCCGAAGCCCAGATACCGTTCGGCTCGCTGCTGGAGCTCATCCGCCCGGCCCTGCCGCTGCTGGAGGCGATCCCCGCTCCGCAGGCCGCCGCGCTGGAAGCCGCCCTCGCCCTGCGGCCCGCGGTCGCTCAGGAGCGTTTCGCGGTAGGAGCCGCCACGCTCAGCCTGCTCTGCGCCTACGCCGAACAGGTGCCGGTGGCCGTGCTGGTCGACGACGCCCAGTGGCTCGACGGCTCGAGCGCGGCGGCGCTCCTGTTCGCCTTCCGGCGCCTGGTGGCCGACCCGGTCGCGGTCCTGATCGCCGTCCGGGAAGGAGAGCCGTCCCTGCTCGACGGGGCCGATCTGCCGGCCCTGCGGATCGGCGGCCTGAGCCTGGACGAGGCGGCCCGGCTGGCCCCGGGACTCTCGCCCGAAGCGGTCCGGCGGCTGCACCAGACCACGGCCGGGAACCCGCTGGCGCTGTGCGAGCTGGCGGCCGACGCCGGGGACCTGATGCTGGCCCCCGCGGGCGCCCCGCTGATGGTCTCGGCCCGGATCTCCCGGGCGTTCCTGCGCCGGGTGAGCCTGCTGGACACCAGCGCCCGGCAGGCCCTGGTGCTGGCGGCGATCAGCGATACCGGCGACCTGGCCACGGTGCAGCGGGCGGCGGCCCGGCTGGAGATCGACCTGTCCTGCCTGAGCGGGGCGGAGCAGGCCGGGCTGATCAGCCTGGGCGCGGGCACGGTGGAGTTCCGTCATCCGCTGGCCCGGTCGGCGGTCTACGCCGACGCGCCCGCCAGCCAGCGGCGGGCAGCGCACCGGGCGATGGCCGCGGTGCTTCCCGACCGGGACGCCGACCGCCGCGCATGGCATCTCGCGGGGGCCGCGGTCGCCCATGACGAAACCGCGTCCGCGGCGCTCGCCCAGGTGGCCGCCCGCAGCCGGGACCGCAGCGCCTACGCCACAGCGGCGACGGCGTTCGAACGGGCCGGGCGGCTCACCGCCGGAGACGAGCGGCGGGCGTGGCTGCTGTGGCAGGCCGCCGAGGCCGGATGGCTGGCCGGCCTGACCGACCACGCCGTCGCCTGGCTCGACGAGGCTCGCAGGCTGGCCGGCGACGCCCACACCCTGATCGAGGTCGACCGGCTGACCGGGCATATCGCGACCCGGCGCGGTCCGGTGATGAGCGGCTACGCGGTCCTGGTCGCGGCGGCGGCCCGGGCCGACCCCGAATCGGCCGTGGCCATGCTGGCCGAAGCGGCCAGCGCGTGCTTTTACGCCGGGAACTCGGCCGAGATGCTGGCGGTGGCCGAGAAAGCCCAAGCCGGGCTGCCGGCCAATGCGTCGGTACACGGCCGTTTCCTGGCCGCCATGGCCCTGGGCATGGCCCGGATCTTCGGAGGAGACGCAGCCGCCGGGACCGCGGCGGTGCACCAGGCGGTCACGCTGGCCGAGAACTCGGCCGAGGTGCGCGACGATCTCCGCCTGCTGCCCTGGCTGGCCGTGGCACCGCTGTTCCTCCGGCAG
>Ga0213875_10001297_pt1 | contig 16615 bp, 18 predicted proteins | sample BarmaccomBMRX_R8_FD_160105 | JGI IMG/M metagenome (GOLD analysis project Ga0213875, IMG submission 160105) | Root-associated microbial communities from Barbacenia macrantha in rupestrian grasslands, the National Park of Serra do Cipo, Brazil - RX_R8 | ecosystem: Host-associated > Plants > Roots... | reverse complement strand
TAGGTCGTCGGCCAGGAGTGCTCGAACATCCGCGCGATGTCGCCCGCCCCCATCGCGCCTCCCTCGAAGTAGAGGGTGATGAGGATCTGCCGCCGGGTCGGATGGGCCAACGCGGCGAAGACTCCGTCGTAGATGGATATATCGCGCACGGACAACTATTAGCAATGCCGCTAATAGTTGTCAATCTTGGACATCGTGAACGGCTGTCGCGAGTTCGGCGATGCGGCGAAGTTCCGCGAGGTGCCCGGCGAGCGCGTCGCGGCCGGCGGCCGTGAGCGTAAGCCATGTGCGGATATGTGAGCTCCGAGTGGCTTTCGTCATGGTCACGTAGCCCGCGGAGTTGAGAACCTTGACGTGCTTGCTGAGCACGGATTCGCTGACCCCCAAGGTCTCCCGCACGGTCGAGAACTCCATCGAGTCGACGGCGGCGAGCATGGCGCAGATCTGTAACCGCCTGGGGGCGTGGATCAGTTCGTCGAAGACGGCCTCGCTCACTGGTCACCGCAGTTCTTTGTGCAGGATCCGCTCGGCGTGGAAACCCCACGTGATCATCAGCACGCCGATCAGTGTGCCGGAGAGAACCAATGGCCAATATGTCCGCACCGCGATGTCGACGACGAGTCCGGCCACGAAAAGAAGGAGGAACGCCGTCGTGTACAGGCCGCCCAGTCTGCGAACGCCTGGGGTGGCGTAGTACCGATTGAGCGAGATTCCGGTGGAACGCTTGAGTGCCCACGTCAGAATGGCTGGCGCCACGATGGCTCCGACAATGGGACCGATGGTGACGAAATCGCCCCGCAGGCTGATTGAGGCAATGCCGAGTCCCGGGAAGACTCCCATGCCGACGTGGTACCACCAGGGGGCGGCGGCGCGGCTCACGGCGCGAACGCGGGCGTTGGCGGCACTCGCCAGGGCCTCGCGGGCGGCAGCGGGGTCGAGGTTCTCGGGCTGAGACGCACTACTTTCCATGATGGCAAGTGTACATTTACTTTCCGTCGTGGCAAGTGGAGGCGGCGAGTCCCAGAGCCTCAGGTGTCGAGCAAGGCGCCAATCTTGAGCACGGTGTTCCAGTTGCGGCCGGTCACGGTCACCTTCCAGTGCTTGTCCGCGAACTGCCTGAGATCGGGCGCCTCGAGCACGCCCTGCCGGCACCATTGGTAGATCACCCGGTCGCCGAGCCGGATGTTGTCCGGATCCAGCGTGGTGGGGTCGTGCACGGCGACCAAGTCCGGATCGAGCGGGGCGGAGGTGAAGACCGCCATGAACCTCGAGCCGTCGGACGCGGCTTCGGGGAACGGGTTGGCCTCGATCACCTCGTGTATGTCGACTCTGTCGCGAATGAGGCACCGCACCGACTGGCCGAGCTTCTGGTCGATCGCGGCCTCGATCCTCTTGGCCAGTTCGTCCGGTCCAGTGCCCTCCGCGGCGAACACCGCGTTGCCGCTGTTGAGCAGGGTGCGCACTCCGGAGAGTCCGAGGCCGGCCAGCAGTTCCCGCAATTGGGCCATCGGCACCTTCTTGTTACCGCCCACGTTGATGCCACGCAGCAGGGCGACGTACTTGGACATGAACGGACCGCCCTCAGAGGTCGAAGTGCAACGTCAGAGTGTGGTCGGGCCGCAGGTCGGCATGCCCGGTGATGCCGGCGAGCTCCCCAGTGCCCGAGCCGGCCAGGATCGCCACGGTCTGCGTGCCTGTCCCAGCGGCCATGGTGGCCGAGTGCAGCAGCACGAAACTGCCTTTCCGCTCGCCAACCGTGCCCTCGAAACGCTCGACGCCAATGTACGCCGCGCAGCCGCCGTCCGGCGTGCCGAACATGGTCGCCTCGACCACGCCGGCGCCGGTCAGCTCACCGGTGAACGTCTTGGCGAACCGATTTCGGACCACCGTACCGCCCTCCCAGTCGACCGGGAGGGAATCGCTGAGTTCGACGGTAAACGCACAGTCCGCGTGTTGAGGCATGGTTCGCTGCTCCTCACTGGCATCGAAGTGGTCGGCTCGATCGTATGTGCTGGTCATGGGTCTGGCTTGAACAAACGCGACAGCACGCCAGACCTACGATGGCCCGGTGGTGGAGTCCATGCAGACCGACACCCGGGGCATCGTTTGGCCGGCCGCCGGTCCGCGATGGTTCACTGACTGCGGCCATGTAACTGCGGATTAGGCTGTCGAAACGTGACGACGCTACGGCTGGACTGGGGCACCAGCTACGAGGTGACCGTGCTCGACCTCGGGCTGGCCTGCTGCGGAGTCGAGGTGATGGCCGCGCTGGAGGGCCGCCTGGACCTGCTCGCTCCCGCCAACGCGCGTGTTTCAGCGGAGGCGGCAGAGGGCGCACTCGGCACCGTGCACGTTCTGATCGTCTCCGGCACGGTGACCGATGTGATGTTGCCCGCTGTGGTGGCGGCGTTCGAGGCGATGCCCGAGCCCCGTTACGTGATCTCGGTGGGTGCCTGCAGCAATACTGGTGGCCCCTACTGGGATTCCTACAGCGTGACCAAAGGCATCGACCAGATGCTGCCGGTCCATGTCGCGGTCCCGGGCTGCCCACCGAGGCCGGAGGCCGTATTGGACGGCCTCGTGGCCCTGCACGAGCTGGTGACCGCCAATGCTCCGGTCTCAGGGGAGGCGGTGTCATGATTCCGGGCAGCACGGAACTGGCCACCCGAACGAGCGGTCTGGTGGCGGAGGCGGTGGTCCGGACCGCGTTCGGCCAATCATGGGCCGAGGTGCCGATCGCACGATGGCGTACCGCTGCCCAGGTGGCCCGCGACGAACTCGGCTGCCTGATGTTCGACTGGCTGGGTGTCGAGGACGCCGGCCGTCCTGGTGACGTCGGGCGATGCCACGCGGTGCTGCTGCACGTCGTGGATCCGGTCGGCCGGCTCGGTCTTCTGCTGCGCACCGAAGTGACCGGGGAACAGGTGTTGCCGAGCCTCGCTGAGGTCTGGACAGGTGCCGGCTGGCACGAGCGTGAGGCCGCTGAGATGTTCGGGCTGGCGTTGGCCGATGAACCGGACCCGGCGAGGCTGTTGCTGTCGGCTTCGTTCGCCGGCCACCCGCTGCGTAAGGACTTCGTGCTCGCCTCTCGGGTGGTCCGGCCGTGGCCGGGCGGGTTCGAACCAGGCGAGTCGGGTCCCGCGTCCGGCCGGCGCCGGCTGGTTCCGCCCGGTCTGCCCGATCCGTCCTGGGGACCTCGTCGTGGGGAGACAGGGGCATGACCGCCGACGCGCGTTTCTCGGCGGAGGCGGCAGACAGCACCGCCGACGCGACGCGCCGACGTGCGCCTCTTAGCGGAGGCGGCATCAGCGCTGTCTCAGCGGAGGCGGCAGACAGCACCGCCGACGCGCGCCTCTCAGCGGAGGCGGCAGACAACACCGCCGACCAATCGTTGCCGGCCCGGTCCCGCGGAGTGATAGCTCTGCTGGAGGCCAACTGCACGGTCTGCATGATCTGCGCCCGAGAGTGTCCGGACTGGTGCATCCACATCGCCTCGCACACCGAGACGGCACCGTCGGTGGGCTCGGCCCGACCGCGTAGGCACACCGTGCTCGACCGCTTCGCCATCGACTACGGCCAGTGCCTGTACTGCGGAATCTGCGTCGAGGTCTGCCCGTTTGACGCGCTGCACTGGGCGCAGGAGTACGACTATCCGGGAACCGGTGCGCGGGCGGTCGACGACCTGGTGCACGAGCGGGACAGGCTGGGCGCGTGGGTGGTCGACGTGCCACCGCCACCACCGCTGGACCCCGGGGCTGAACCGGCACCGGAGGCGGCTGTCAGACGGCCGCCTGGCACAGGAACTCCCAGCCGCTGAGGGGCGTTCTCAGTATGAACTCGAGGACCCGGAGGCTGGGACAGGTGCACAAACATGTCAACGGGTTGAAGACGGCGCTGCTGCTAGGCGTGCTCAGCGCGCTGATTGTTCTGATCGGTCAGTTCTTCGGGGGAACCGGTCTGATCATCGGCGTCGTGTTCGCGTTGGGGATGAACGTCTACGCCTACTTCGGCTCGGACTCCCTCGCGCTCCGTGCGATGCACGCGAGACCCGTGTCCCAGGTGGAGCAGCCGGCGATGTACCGGATCGTGCGGGAGTTGGCCACATCCGCGCGGCAGCCGATGCCTCGGCTCTACGTCAGTCCGACCCAGGCGCCCAACGCGTTCGCCACCGGCCGCAACCCGAGTACCGCCGCGGTGTGCTGCACGCAGGGCATCCTCGAGCTGCTCGACGAGCGCGAGTTGCGTGCCGTGCTCGGCCACGAGCTGTCGCATGTGTACAACCGGGACATCCTGATCTCCTGTGTGGCCGGCGCGTTGGCGAGCATCGTCACGGTGCTGGCCAACCTGGCGATGTTCGCCGGTGTGTTCGGCGGAGATGACGATGACCGGCCCAATCCGATCGCCTTGTTGCTGATCGCCCTTGTCGCTCCCCTAGCCGCTGGCATCGTGCAGATGTCGGTCAGCAGGGCACGGGAGTTCCAGGCCGACGCCTCAGGTGCCGGACTGACCGGTGATCCGCTCGGTCTTGCCAGCGCGCTGCGCAAGCTGGAGCACGGCACCGCGGCGGCACCGCTCGCGCCGGAGCCGCCACTGGTGTCCCAGTCGCACCTGATGATCGCCAACCCGTTCCGGCCTGGCGAGCAGGCGGCCCGACTGTTCGCGACCCACCCGCCGATCGCCGAGCGGATTCGGCGGCTGGAGGAGCTAGCCGGTCGCACCCGCTGAGCGTGCCACCTCCATGACGTACTCGCCGTAGCCGGACTTGGCCAGCTTGGCACCGAGCGCGAAGCAGGCATCGGCGTCGATGTAGCCCATGCGCAGGGCGATTTCCTCCAGACACGCTATCCGCACGCCCTGGCGGTGTTCGAGGACCTGGACAAACTGGCCGGCGGCGAGTAGTGAGTCGTGGGTGCCGGTATCCAGCCAGGCGAATCCGCGGCCGAGGTCGACGAGCCGGGCCTTGCCCGACTCGAGGTATGCGAGGTTGACGTCGGTGATTTCCAGCTCGCCTCGTGCGGACGGGCGGAGGGTCTTGGAGATCCTCACGACGTCGTTGTCGTAGAAGTACAGCCCGGTGATGGCCTTGTTGGACCGGGGTTTGGCTGGCTTTTCCTCGAGCGAGACGAGTTTGCCGGTCTCGTCGACCTCACCGACTCCGTAGCGCTCCGGGTGGCGCACGGGGTAGCCGAACAGCACACAGCCGTCGACGCCTCTCGCGTGCTGTTGAAGTACCGCCGCGAAGCCCTGTCCGTAGAAGATGTTGTCGCCGAGCACGAGGGCGACGTTGTCGGTTCCGATGAACGTTTCGCCGATGATGAACGCCTCGGCAAGGCCGTTGGGCTGCGGCTGCTCGGCATAACTGATCCGCACGCCGTACTGGCTGCCGTCACCGAGCAGACGGCGGAAGTTCGGCAGGTCCGTGGGCGTCGAGATGAGCAGGACGTCCCTGATCCCGGCCAGCATCAGTACTGACAGCGGATAGTGGATCATCGGCTTGTCGTAGACCGGCAACAGCTGCTTGGACACGGCCTGGGTGATCGGATGAAGCCGGGTGCCGCTGCCACCGGCAAGAATGATCCCCTTCACAAACGTTTCCCCCTCGTACGTGCTACCGGTAGTTCGTGAACTGGAGGGCGATCTCGAAGTCCTTGCTCTTGAGTAGGGCGATGACGCTCTGCAGGTCGTCCTTCTTCTTTGCCGACACCCGCAGCTGGTCGCCCTGAATCTGGGCCTGCACGCCGCGCGGACCCTCGTCCCTGATCGCCTTGCTGATCTGCTTGGCCTTGTCCGACGCGATGCCCTGCACGATCGTGCCGGTGACCTTGTAGATCTTTCCCGACACCGAGGGTTCGCCGACGTCGAAGGCTTTCAGTGAGATTCCTCGTTTGATCAGCTTTTCCTTGAAGACCTCGACAGCCGCCGCGCAGCGTTCCTCGGTCTCGGCCTGGATGGTGATCGCCTCCTGGCCCGACCATGAGACGCCGGCCGATGTGCCTCGGAAGTCGAACCTGGTCGACAGCTCCTTGCCGGCCTGGTTCACCGCGTTGTCGACCTCCTGCCGGTCGACCTTGCTCACCACGTCGAACGACGGGTCCGCCACGTGCCCTGCACCTCCGTACAGCCGTTGGTTGGTCCAGGGAAGGCTACTCCCAGTGGAGACCGTCCCGAGGATTCTGTATGCTTCGCCTCGCGGATGGGTCGAAGATCCACGACGCCGGGTTGCCCGAGTGGCCAAAGGGAGCTGACTGTAAATCAGCCGCGCAAGCTTCGGAGGTTCAAATCCTTCACCCGGCACACCGCTGAGAACGGCCCCGCGACCTGCACGAACGGGTCCCGGGGCCGTTTCCGTGCCGTCCGGCCGTGTCCGGCTGACACCAGTGTCCTATCACGACGCGAGGTCGACGACGACGGTGTGGCCGGTACCCGCGCTGGCCGGAAGCGCGGCTGAGTCCCCCCGCCAAGTCGTCGGACTCCACCGCGGGAACGGTTTGGCAGGCAGCGGGGTCAGTCGGATGGGTCCTGCCATGGCAGCGTCTCGGTGTAGTTCTCCCGGGGCCGATGCGGCTCCAGTCGGACGGTGCTCCGTGCCAGGCCAGTCAGGATGCCCGCGACCGCGAGTCCGATGACCAGGTTGATCGCTCCTGTCGTGAGTCGGTCCTGGATGCCGACCGGAAGACTCAGCGGCAGCACCACGGCGATCAGGGTGACCAACATCATGATCCAGACGAAGAACGCGGTCGCCCGGGGTGTGGTCAGCAACAGAAGGTGTAGCAGACCGGTAGCCAGCAGCGCGGCCACCGCCGAGACGAGCGAGTAGGTCACCGCGTTCGCGCCGCCCCACACGCCCTCCCCCTTGGGAGCGAGCACCTCGGCGTGCACGATGCCCCTCGCGATCAGGATGCCGACTATCGCGATCAGCCCAGCCACCAGCGCGGTCGCCACCGCACCGGCCCAGAGCCTTCCGGCGTCGACGCGGACAGAGGCGGTGCCGTAATCGGTCATGGTGTCTCCTCCGTAGTGGCTCGCCGCCGATTCTCTCGCCGGTGACCACCTTCCGCCGTCCGGAACACCGTCCGGGTGGCCGCACACCCGTGACGTTCGCCCCAGCCGCCCCTTGCCGGCCGCCGATCCTGCCTAGACTCGGGACCCCGTCGACGGCACGAGAACGCGCCGATCACCGGAGAACAGCAGGGGAGGGCGTCCGTGGCCTACCGAGCCGCTGAGCAGCGCTATGAACGGATGGACTATCGGCGTTGTGGTCGAAGCGGCCTGAGACTGCCGGCGATCTCGTTGGGACTCTGGCACAACTTCGGTGACGACCGGCCCTACGAATCCGGCCGTGCCGTCGCCCGGAGGGCCTTCGATCTGGGAATCACCCACTTCGATCTGGCGAACAACTACGGCCCGCCCTATGGAACGGCGGAACGGAACTTCGGCAGGATCCTCGACGACGATCTGCGGCCGTACCGTGACGAGCTGATCATCTCCACCAAGGCCGGCTATGACATGTGGCCGGGTCCCTATGGGGAGTGGGGCTCGCGTAAGTACCTGTTGGCTTCCCTCGACCAGTCCCTCGGTCGGATGGGCCTTGACTACGTCGACATCTTCTACTCGCACCGGTTCGATCCGGAAACGCCGCTCGAGGAGACAGTCGGCGCCCTTGTGACAGCAGTGCACCAGGGCAAGGCGCTCTACGTCGGCATCTCCTCCTATGCTCCGGACGCCACCCGCGAGGCCGCCGAACTGCTCCACGCGGCCGGCGTGCCGCTACTGATCCACCAGCCCTCGTACTCGATGCTCAACCGGTGGATCGAGCCTGAACTGCTGGACACCCTCGCCGAGGTTGGCGCTGGCTGTATCGCGTTCTCCCCGCTGGGGCAGGGCATGCTGACCGACAAGTACCTCGACGGAGTGCCCGCGGACTCGCGGGCCGGACAGGGAAAGCTGTCCTCACACCTGCTCAGCGAGCGGAACCTCGACAGGATCAGGGCGCTCAACAACATCGCCGCCGGCCGCGGTCAGTCGCTCGCGCAGCTGGCGCTGAGTTGGATCCTGCGGGATCGGCGGGTCACCTCGGCGCTGATCGGGGCCAGTTCGGTCGCCCAGCTCGAGGACAACGTGGCGGCACTGGACTCGCCCGAGCTCACCAACGAGGAACTCACCCGGATCGACCAGTACGCCGTCGACTCCGGCATCAACCTGTGGTCGTTGCCGACGTAGCTGGCGAGGTCCCGAGCGCCACTGTGACCGAGCATACGCATTCTGTTAAGTTGTCCGGGCAGGTCAGGAAGTGGCCGGCCGATCAGTCACTGTGATGCCGGACGTCTTCCTCTTCGGTCGACGTTGATCAGGAGTGGCTCGGGAGTCCCGCTCGGGGGGAGTCCTCGGCCGCTGCTGGTCGGAGTCATCGAGGTGCGGTCCTGTCCTGGCGTAATCGGGAGCGCCAGGACAGGCGCCGTCCCGGCGACCAACGACCGCGCATCTGCTCGTATGCGCCCGCTGGAGGAGTTCGCGTCGATGAGGCATCGCCTGATCACCGTGCTGGTCGGTCTGGTGTTCTCGGTGACCGCGTGCTCGGCCGGTGGCGGATCGGTCTCGACGAGTTCCGCGCCGCCGACGAACGCCCCCCGAGGGCTGGACGCCCTCGACGCGTGTGCGCTGCTCCCGGCCAAGGACAGCGGTCGGATCGGCATCTCGGGCGAAGGCCACGGTATCGCGCTCGACGGGGCCGCGACGTGCGACTGGACCCGCCAGGACGGCTACTCCGTCGCCATCAGACTGTTTCCCTCGGTCGGACTCGACGACATCGCGCTGTCCGGCGCCAAGACGCCGACGATGGTCAACCGGCGGCGGGCCGAGAAGGTCACCACCGACGAGGCTGGCAAGTGCGTGCTCTACGTGTCGGTGGCCGAGCACTCGAGTGTCCAGGTCGAGATCGCTCCTGGGCCGGGCCGGCCGGCCGAGGACACGCCTCTCGCCTGCTACGACGCCTTGAAGGTCGCCTTCCTCGCCGACCCGAGGCTGCCGTGAGCCTCGTTCCACCCACCGAGGTGGGCACGGTCCGCCCGATGGCGTAAACGTCGTGGAGCCGGGAACCTGGGCCGAGTGGGCTCCGTCGGAACCGGTGATTCGATAGCATCAGCCTTGGCTATCAGCATGTGGTGGGGAGAGCCATGTCGGTATCAGGCACGGACCAGGGCATGCAGGGGCAGCCGTCGGGGCGTCTCGGCGTCGACGGTGACACCGCCCAACTGATCAACAGTAAGGTGGCCGACGTCCAGAGCGCGGTCAGCGCCGCTCGGGCGGCGATTGTCGACGCCGGTGCGACGGCGACTCCGCTCGGACACGGCTACGCACAGCGGATCGGTCAGCGCAACGGTCAGGTCGCCAATGGTGGTCCCGGCTCGGCCGCGGACACCCTCGCGAGGTTCGCCGAGAGCCTTGACGACCTCAAGAACGCCGTCGTCGCCAGCATTGGCCACTACCAGGGTGCCGACGGGGCTGGTCGGCACTGGGTCGAGGAATCGGGGCGCTCCGCGTGAGTCGTCGAGCCGAAGCCGTCGTCCCCAGGACAAGCTCCGCGAGACAGAGGTAGCACGCGATGGGACACCCCGCCGTTCCCGACCGGGACCAGAACTACGCGAACAGTAGCCATGCGCAGCTCAAGGCCGACGTCGATACCAACAACGATCCTGCCGCGGCCTACCGGGAGGGTGATACCTGGCACCGGATCGCACAGTCACTGCGCCACTCCGCGGCCGACATAGACGCGGCGATCAACCGGTCGGCCGCACTCTGGGAAGGCGCCGCGGCCGATGCCGCCCGCACCCATCTGCTGGGAGTCAGGGACTGGAGCAACCAGAGCGCCGACGACTTCGCCAGAACCGGCGTTGCCATCCACGATCAGGCCGACGCGGCCGCCAAGGCCAAGCGGGACATGCCGGACGTCGTGGACTTCAGCCCCTCGAAAATGATCGAGAACGCGCTCGCCGACCCGATGGCGTTGATGACTCTGCCGTCCGCCATGCACAGTCAGCACGAGAGGTCCACGACGGCCAAGCAGAAGGCCATCGAGGTCGTGCGTGCCAGGGACATGTCGCTGCAGGCGGCCTCCAGTTCCATCCCTGCTCTCGTGCCGCCGCCCAGTCTCGCCGTTGCCGCCGGTCAGAGTCGCGCCGATACCCGCGTCGCCGACGCCGGGCTCAGTGCGGCCGGCGGGCACGCGCGTACCGCCGTTCGCCCCGGAGGGGGTGGCGCACACGCGCTTGGCGGGATCGGTGACGGAACGGCGACGGCGCCAGACCATCGGTTCGGAGACGAGACCAGGACCGCCGGGGTCGCCACTGCCGCGGGCTACCCGTCCGTGGCGCGGCCACCTGCGGCCGATCACGTCGGCTCGCTCCCCGGCCTGTCCGGCGGCGGCTTCAGCGCCGGCTTCGGACCCGCCGGCTACGCTGCGGCAGGCCGATCGGGCGGCGGTGTCTCGCCGTCGGACAGCCGAAGGAACCCAGGTGGCCATGCCGGTGATGACGCTGTGCGGCCCGTTGGTGAGCGTGCGGGCGCCGTCGGCCCCGGTGGCGCGAGTATGGCGACCCCGGCGACCGCTGGCAAGGCCGATGAGGACCAACTCCGGAAGCGCCCGAGTTATCTCGTCGAGTCAGACGACGTGTTCGGTGACGGTCAGCTGGTCGCCCCCACGGTCATCGGTGAGGATCTATCCGACGGCTACTGAGTGGTCGGACGCGGGTTGCCGTGCCCGCGCCGCGATGGAGATGACAAACTGTTACCTGTTCTCTGCTCCGAACAGAGTAACATTGGGCCTTTTGGGTGTAGCTCAATGACGACTAGCGGCCCATGAGCTCTCCGTCTGATAGCGTCCGCCCGGCTCCACAATGAATGAACCGGGCACCTGTGCTCGGAGTATGGAGACAACCGTGCGGTCTGCGTATGTTCGTCGCTTCCCCCTGCGTGCAGCGCTGTCCGCCAGTGCCGCGATCGCTGTCGTCGTCGGGCTCGCCGTCGGGGTTCAACTCGCGTCCTCCGGCGGTCAGAGCCGGAACGGGACAGTGGACCGGGGTGGCAACCCCCTGCCGACCGAGGACCAGCTCGGCGGTGACCAGCCGCCGATGGATGGGATTCCCGCGTCGGTGATCATATCGACGGTGCGCAGCGGTGGAAGCATCACCGTCAAGACCATCACGGTGAGCAGGTCGTCCATTCCGACAACGACGGAGGCCGGCCGGCCCAAGCCGGATGGCCCGGATGGCCCGCGCCCGACTTCACCCGCGGAGTCTTCGACAGCCACGAGTCAGACATCGACGGCGGCCCCGACCACAACCACTACGTCGACGACGTCCGCGCCCCCGGTGAGCCCGAAGTAGGGGACGACCGACCACCGAAGACCCAGGACGGTAAGTAGCCCGTTCGCGGCTGGTCACGTCACAGCCGCGAACGGGCATTGGGCCAGCACGAGGAGTTGGGGGGTGACTCCTGTGCCGGAAGCGATTTCCCCAGGGAGCAATCTCCATGACTATCGGATGATTGGTGATCGGATACTAGTGTTTCCCCGTTGCCTGTCTGAGGAAACATCCCCAGGTCGTCGGCGTGATACGGGCGTGGAGACCGAGAAGATCACGACTGCGAGGCCGTGACCTGCGGCTCGGCAGCGTGATTGCCGGCATTGTGGTCAGGTAGGCTCCGCTCAGGTCGGCAAGGACCTGGACATGCTGTTCGGCTGGCGGGGTAACTCATGCAGCATGGCAAGGCAGACAGTGCGACCGTGCCATTCGGTCAGGAGCTGCGGCGGTTACGTCAGCAGCACGAACTGTCGTTACGCAACCTGGCGCAGATCGTCCGGTTCACTCCCGGCTATCTGAGCAAGGTGGAAAACGGCCGTACGCCGTCCGCCGAACTGGCAAGGGCCTGCGATGACGCGCTTGGCGCGGGTGGCACCCTCATCGTGCTCGCCAGCATCGAACAGCGGATCCACCCCGCGCAGTTACCCGCGGCCGTCGCCACCTTCGTCGGCCGCACCGACCAGCTCCGCCGGCTCGACGCCACGCTGAACGCCACCGGCCGCCAAGGTGCGCCGAACGTCGCGATCATCGACGGGCCTCCCGGCGTCGGCAAGACCACGCTCGCCCTGTGCTGGAGCCACCAGGTGGTGGACCGCTTCCCGGATGGCCAGCTCTATGTCGACCTGCGTGGGCACTCCTCGCACGACCGGCCGGTCGGTGCCGGCGACGTGCTCGCCGACTTCCTTGTCGCGCTCGGCCTGCCCGCCAGCGGTGTTCCCCGTGACCTCGACCGCAAGGCCGCGCTGTACCGCTCTATGGTGGCCAACCGCACGATGCTGATCGTCCTGGACAATGCCGCCGACTCCTCCCAGGTCGAACCGCTTCTGCCGGCCTCCTCCCACTGCGCGGTCGTGGTGACCAGCAGGGAGCGGCTGTCCAGCGTGGCGTTGAGGACCGACGCGCTGCACCTCACGCTCGGCCCGATGACCGCGAGCGAGGCCACCGACCTGTTGGGACGGATCATCGGGGCCGACCGCGCGCGCGCCGAGTCGGCCGAGGTGGCCATCCTGGCCAACCGATGCGACCACCTTCCGCTCGCGCTGCGGATCGCCGCCGAGCGCGCGGTGGCCCAGCCGCACCACGCGGTGCGTGACCTGATCGACGAGCTCGACGTCGCAGGCAGACTGGAGGCGCTAACCAGCTACGACTCGGTTCCTGTTCGGACCGTGTTCGACTGGTCCTACCGGCGGCTTGACGCCGAAGCGGCACGCCTGTTCCGGCTGCTCGGACTGCACCGCGGTGCGCACATCAGCACGCCGGCGGCAGCCGCGCTGGTGGGCCTGCCTGTGCCGAGGACGCGTGGCCTTCTCGAGCGGCTCACCGGTGCCCACCTCGTGCGCAGTGGTACGCGCGATCGCTTCCACCTGCACGACCTGCTCCAGGACTATGCCGCGGAACTGGCGATCAGCCAGGAGTGCGAGCGCGAGCGGGTCGCCGCTGTTCGCCGGCTCGGCCAGTGGTACGTGCACACGGCGCACGCTGCCGCCAAGCTGCTCGCTCCGTTCCGGGGCGAGCAACTCGAGCCCGAGCCGCTCGTCGAGGGCGTCACACCACTGTCATTCGACACCAGTGCGGCGGCACTGCGCTGGTGCGATGCCGAGCTGGCCAATTTCGTACCCGTCATCCAGCTCGCTGTCGACAACGGAGTCCATCCGGCCGCTTGGCAACTGGCGATAGCCCTGTGGAACTACCTGCTGCTGCGCAAGCCCTGGAGCGTGTGGACCATGACGCACACCCTCGCGCGGGAGGCCACCCTGGCAGCGGGGGACCGCGGAGCGGAAGGCTGGGTCACCACCAATCTCGCGGAAGCGTACCGCCGTATTGGCGAACACGACCGTTCCGGCCTGCTCTACGACAAGGCACTGCGGCTGCGGCAGCAGGCTCACGACCGGTATGGGGAAGGGTGGGCCCTTGCTGGGTCGGCATTCCTCGCCGTCGACAGGGGCGATCCGGATCGCGCCAGCGACTACGCGAACCGTGCGTTGGCGATCTTCACCGAGCTGGGCGACCGGCAGGGGATCGGCGCGACGTTGGTCACCATTGGCGATGTGCACCGGTACGAGGGCCGGCTGGACGACGCGCTGCGGGTCGCGACCGACGCCCTGGCCGTCTATCAGGAGATCGGGGTACTCGACGGTCTGTCTTGGGTGCTCACGAAGCTGGCCGAGATCCATCTCGCCCGGGGCGACCACGAGGCGGCACTGCGTCAGCTCGAGCTGTCGGTGGCGGCCTGTCAGCGGATCGGGGACAGATGGGGCGAGGCGGCGGCACGCTCCCGTGGCGGAGAGGTCCTGTTCGACCTCGGCCGAGTCGCGGAGGCACTGACGTCCTGGGAGACGGCCGCCGAGTGCTACCAGGAGGTCGGCGACGGACCGCGGGCCGCGGAACTCAGGTCACGTGTCCACGACGACCGCTGACCGCCGCTGATCCGCGACGCTGGTGAACAGCGGTGCCCGCAGCCTCTCCGCCGCGGATCCGAGCTGGTCCAGCGCGGCCAACCAGGCGGCTCCCGCCGCCCCGTCGCTGGCCCGTTCAACCGCGCCGCCGAAGGCCTCGCCAAGGGACCGCCGCAGCCGTTCACCGAGCGGAACGTCCGCCGAGACCAGACTGCCGATCATGACGATCGGGGTCTGCTCGTCGGGCGAGCGCACCGCGCGGACGGTGCGCACCAGGCAGTCGACCGCATCCTCGACGATCTGTTCGGCCAGCGGGTCGCCCTCGCAGAAGGCCGCACTGACCAGCGGCGCCAATCGGGCAAGGCCGATCGGCGGCGCGCCGGTCGCAGCGGTGATCAGGTGGGCTGCGATTGAGTGCCGTGACGCGGGAGTGCTCGGCGGCTCCCCCTGCGGCGAGAGCGCCTCGGCAAGCACCGATCTGGCGAGCGGACCCAGTGCCGCGCCAGTCCTGAGCATGTCCAGCGTGCCGCGCACCGCCTGCCTGCCGAGCCAGAACGCCGACCCCTCGTCGCCGAGCAGCCAGCCGTATCCTCCGGCGATCGCGACCTGCCTGTGGTCGACGATCCGCGCCGCGACGGAACCGGTTCCGGCGACGAGCACCGTCCCACTCGGTTCAGCCGTGCCGGCCGCGAAGGCGACTTCGTAGTCCGTGACGATCCGCGGCGCACAGCGCAGGCCGAGGCTGTGCCACGCCGTGTCGTACAGCAGGGCCACCGCCTTGTCGGCGAGCCTGCTGGCACCGGCCAGCCCCAGCACCCCCTGGGCGACCTGGTCCGGTCGGCAGCCGGCGTCGGCGAGCGCCGCCCGGACGGCGGCGGCGACCTGTTCCGCGCCGAGTTCGGGAGACGGCGAGTTGGGGTTCGCGCCGTTGGCCGTGCCGAATCCCAGCCTGCGGCCGGTGAGGTCCACGACCAGTGCCCTCGTCGACGTGCCGCCACCGTCAACGCCAACCAGATACCCGCTCACGGGCAAACCTTGCCATGCGGCACCGGTCGGTGTCAGTCATGAGTACCGCGGCGAACCGTTCCACAGGTCGCCGCGCTAGCGGGTCTTGGTGACCTTCTTCAGGCCACGCGGATGATCAGGGTCGATGCCCTTGGCCAGCGCGAGTCCGAGCGCGAGCAGCTGGACCGGCAACACTTCCAGCACGGGGGCGACCTCCTCGGCGGAGTCGGCGACCGGAACACGCAGCGCCGCGGGCATCCGCGGGGAGGCGGAGCCGACCGCGACTACGTCCGCGCCGCGGGATACGACGAGGTCGAGTACGTCGTGCATGGCTGTGCCGCCCCGTCCGGCGCTGGTCACCGCGAGCACTCCGGTCTCCGCGTCCACCGCGGCCACCGGGCCGTGCAGCAGGTCCGCCCCGCTGTAGGAGCGCGCCGACAGGTAGCTGGTCTCCGCCAGCTTCAGTGCGGCCTCAGCGGCCGTGGCCGACGAATAGCCCCGCCCGGTGGTGATGACCCGGTCGACGAACCGGAACCGCTGTACGGCCTCGCCGACGGCCGCCTGTGAGTCCTCCAGCGTGCGTTGGGCCAGTGCGCCGAGCTCGGCGGCGTGCTCGCCGCTCCCGCCGCGGACGGCGTCGACGAGCAGGTAGAGCGTCAGCAGGGTTGCCGTGTACGTCTTGGTGGCCGCCACCGCCACCTCGGGTCCGGCGCCGATGTCCACGGACAGTTCGGCGGCCGAGGTCAGCGGTGAATCCGGTGTGTTGGTGACCGCGACGGTCAGCGCCCCCTGCCGGCGCGCCGACTCGGTCACCTCGATCAGGTCGGGCGACCCTCCGCTCTGGCTCACCGAGACGAGCAGGACGTCGGTCAGGTCGGGTTCGGTCCGGTACAGGGTGGTCGTCGACGGAGACACCAGGCCGGTGGGCAGCCGCAGCAGCACTTCGATCAGGTACTTGGCGTACAGCGCGGCATGATCACTGGACCCCCGCGCGGCCAGCAGGGCGAACCGGGGCCGACGCCGCGCAAGGCGTGTCGCCACCGAGGCGATCTCGTCCCGTCGGGACACCAGCTCGGCGAAGACCTCCGGCTGCGCCGCGATCTCCGTGCTCATGTGGTGGCCGGCGCGCATGGGTGCCCTCCGTTCGACGTGCGAATGGCGACTAGCCGTGTCCGCCGGCACGCGCGGGGTTACAGGTCTAGACCAACACTAGTCGACAGCCGGCGGTCCTGATGGCCTGTAGGTGGCCATTGAATGTCGTGTTCGCACCAAAGGCGGTTGACAAGGCATCCTGTTGGCAGTGTGCGCACTCACCGCGGGTGTCCCGGTACCCACCGATCCCAGCGTGAGGAGTCGAGGAGGAGGCCATGCTCGGTACCTCACCAACCGATGGTGGCCGCGCCGGAGCACAGCCGCACGAGTATTGGGCACCCAAGTACTGGCGGCTCAAGCAGCATCTGCTCGAGCTGCTCCGGGTGATGCCGCCGGGAGCCCTGATTCCTACCGAGCGATCCCTCGCCGCCGACTTCGACGTGTCGAGGACGACCGTCCGTCAGGCGCTCGCCGACCTGACAGTGGAGGGCCGAGTACTGCGTGTGCAGGGCAAGGGCACCTTTGCGGCGGAACCGAAGACGGTGC
>Ga0213875_10001296_pt1 | contig 16625 bp, 19 predicted proteins | sample BarmaccomBMRX_R8_FD_160105 | JGI IMG/M metagenome (GOLD analysis project Ga0213875, IMG submission 160105) | Root-associated microbial communities from Barbacenia macrantha in rupestrian grasslands, the National Park of Serra do Cipo, Brazil - RX_R8 | ecosystem: Host-associated > Plants > Roots... | reverse complement strand
TGTTTCTTGGTCCTCACACATCAAGATCATGAGGCCCGCACCCGGCATCTGTACGCACCAGATGCCGCTATCCCCAGCCAGGCACCATGGCGTCTCAGCCCGCGCCCGCAATTATCAGACGCTCACTGAGGATCGCGCCGTCGCCGCGCGCGAGCATGGCCGGCAGGAACTCGCCCACCAGGGCCAGCAGCGTGTACAGGCCCAGCCGCATGAGGTCCTGGGCGCCCTGCACGGTCAGGCTGGTCACGGGGACGAACGCGTTGCCCGCCGCGCCGTAGTAGAACGCGTCGAGGTCACCGGTGACCGCGCGGATCTGCCCGGCCAGCCGCGGCACGCCGCCGGTGTCGGACAGGTCGGCGGTGATCACGTGCGCGGTCGCCCCGGCGGCGGCCAGTTCCTTGGCCAGGGCGTCCAGCGGTTCCTGGCGGCGAGCCACGAGGACCACGTCGTAGCCCTCGCGGGCATAGCGCTCCGCGACCGCCCGGCCCAGCGCGGGCCCGGCTCCGAAGACGGCAATGGATTTAGCCACGATGCTCTCCATCCAGTCGGTTGCTCACTAACTTGACGCTAGAGTTAAGTTAACTCTGCCGTCAAGTTGTTATCATGACGCTCGATGGCTCCTCTAGCGCACGCGACCAGCCTGCCCGGCTACCCGGGCGCATCGCTGCGCGCCGATGCCGCCCGCAACGTCGCCCAGATCCGGTCCGCCGCCATCGCGGCATTCCACGGCCGTGGGCTGGGCACGCCGCTGGAGGAGATCGCGACGGCCGCCGGGGTCAGCAAGGCCACCATCTACAACCGGTTCGGCGGCCGGCAGGGTCTGATCGATGCCGTCATCGGCGAACTGGTCGCGACCGAGATGTACGCGATCATGGACCGGGCCGGGCGGGTGGCAGACCCGTGGCAGAGCATCGCCGGGTACGTTACCGACCGGCGTGACCTGCAGTTCCGCGAGCCCGCGTTCACCGACGCGCTGCTGATGACCTACCCGGAGTCCAGGCATCTGGTCGCCCTCGCCGAAGCCGCCACGGCCGCCACCACCGACCTGATGCAGCGGGGTCACGATGCCGGGGTCATCCGCCGGGACTTCACGGCCGGCGACCTCTACTACGCCGACATCGCCAACGGCCTCGCGCTGCGCGAGCTGGCCAGGCCCACCCGCGCTGACTACGACCGGCGCACCCGCTTCTTCCTCGACAGCCTCCACCAAGCCGTCGCCCATACTCCAGCAGGCTAGCCCGCCCGCACACCCGCAGCAGTGCCAGCCGTTCTGAGGTGAGCTTGTTGCCCGGCTGGTACCACAGGTAGGTGTAGTTGTGCATGCCGAGCCAGGCGAGCGCGGCGATCCGGACGTCTGAGACCACGAACTCGCAGGTTACTGATGTGACGTTGCGCCGGGTCGGCGAGTGAGCGCAGGCCGGTGACGCGGGGACCGGGCTGGGAGCGGGGTTAGGTTTTGTCTAGGAAGCCGGCTCGGAGGCCCAGTAGTTCTTCGATACCGTCCGCGTCGTGCTGTCGTAGCTCCGCGCCCCGCTGAACGTCCCGGCCACGGCCTCTTCGCCCACAACTTGGGTGGCCAGCGTCACCTGGTCCGGTCGCAGCCGCCGGGCCAGGCTGACGTGCGGTATCCACGCGCCCGGCTCGTGTAGCGGGTTGGGGTCCAGGCTGCCCAGCGCCGTCCAGATCTGTGCCTGCAGCTCCCGCAGCGCGTCGCCGCCGCGCACCTCCCACGCCAGCACTCCAGCCCGGCCGCCGAAGAACCGCAGCCCGCCAAGCCGGACACCGATCGGCAGCGCGCCCAGCGCGTCCGCGATCGCGGCGGCCGCCCCGGGCGGGAACTCCTCCGCGCTGGCCAGCGTCAGATGCGGCCGGTTCGTCGGATGCCCGTGCCGCGCCAGCGACGGCAGCCCGGCCTCGTCTAGCCGCCGCCACGCCGCCCGCACCGCCCGGTCCAGCCCGTCATCTCCCAGCAACTCGACCGTCCGCACGCCCCCACAGTAGGCCCCAAGCCCGCCACCGCCACTTCCACCGCCAGCCGCGCTTTCGGTAACGCTCCCGGAACGGTCCGCGCGTACCGTAACGGTCATGAGGGCCTGGGCGGCGGCCAGGCGGAGCCGGCCGCGTCGCGTGGACCTGGCCACCCGGCCGGTGGCCAGCCCGGCGCTGCTGGCGCTGACCCTGCTCACGCTGGCCGCCGCGCTGGTCCTGCTCGGACTGGACACCAGCCGTATGGCGGCCGGCCGGATCGCGTTCTACGCGGTGGCCGCGCTCACGGCCATCCTGTACGCGGGGGCCGGCCGCCTGGTCACCGCCCGGGTCCCGGGCAACGTCATCGGCTGGCTGCTCGCCCTGATCGGCCTGTCGCTGGCCGTGGTCATGGCGACCGAGCAGTACGCGCTGCACGGGCTGGCGGTGGCGCCGGGATACCTGCCCGGGGCCCGGCTGGCCGGCTGGCTGTCGGGACTGGCCATGATCTCGACGTTCGCGCCCATGGTCTTCCTGGTCCTGCTGTTCCCCGACGGGCGGCTGCCGTCGCGCCGCTGGCGGCCGCTGCTATGGCTGATGGTCGCGGTGCTGGCCGGCTGGACCGCGCAGCAGTTCCAGGCCGGGACGACCGAAGCCGGCGGGATCACCGACGCGCTGGAGGCAGCCGGGGTCAGCTACCCGAACCCGCTGGGTGTCTTCCCCCGCCACGGCCCGTTCAGTGACCTCCTGGGCGGCCTGGTCTTCCTCGGCCTGGCGGCTGGCCTCCTGGTGGTGGTGTCGGTCTTCGCACGGCGTCGCGGCGCGACCGCCGAGGTGCGCAAGCAGCTGGCCTGGCTGGGCTACGTCGGCCTGTTCATCGTCATCCCGGTTCTGCCGTTCCTCGTCTACGGCACCCTGGCGCACGGCCGTGTCAGCACAGCGGCGGGCGTGGTGTTCTGGGGATTCATCCTGCTGGCGCCCACGATCGGTATCCCGGTGGCCTGCACGGTGGCGGTCCTCAAGTACCGGCTGTACGAGATCGACCGGCTCATCTCCAGGACGGTGTCCCACGCGATCGTGACCGGGCTGCTCGTTGGGGTGTACGCCGGGCTGGTGCTGCTGGCGACCGAGGTCCTCGGCCTGCATACGCAGGTGGCGGTGGCCGCCGCGACGCTGGCCGCGGCGGCGCTGTTCACCCCGGTGCGGGCCCGGGTGCAGCGGCGGGTGGACCGCCGGTTCAACCGGGCCCGGTATGACGCCGAACGGATCGTGGCCGATTTCGCGGCCCGGCTTCAAGATGCCGTCGACCAGGATGCGATACGGACCGACCTGCTCGATGTGGTGCACACGTCACTGGAACCGGCCCACGTCGGCCTCTGGGTCAGCCGGATCCGCTAGCCGAGCACGTCCGCCAGGGCCACGGTGTCCAGCCCGGTCGCCTCGCCGACGGCGGCGTTGACCAGCTCACCGCCGTGGGTGTTGATGCCCAGCGCCAGGCTGGCGTCGTCGGTGCAGGCCTGCCGCCAGCCCTTGCTGGCCAGGGCCACCGCGTACGGCAGGGTGACGTTGGTCAGGGCGTGGGTGGAGGTGTTCGGCACCGCGCCGGGCATGTTGGCCACGCAGTAGAACACCGAGTCGTGGACCTGGTACGTCGGGTTGGCGTGCGTGGTGGGGTAGGAGTCCTCGAAGCAGCCACCCTGGTCGATCGAGATGTCGACGAGCACGGAGCCCGGCTTCATCCGGGACACGAGCTCGTTCGTGACCAGCGTCGGGGCCTTGGCGCCCGGGATCAGGACGGCGCCGATGACCAGGTCCGCGTCGATCACCGCGCGCTCGATCTCGAAGGTGTTGCTGGCCACGGTCTGCAGCTGGCCGCGATAGATCTGGTCGACGGTGCGCAGCCGGTCGATGTTGCGGTCGAGCAGGAGGACCCGGGCCTGCATTCCCGCCGCGATGGTGGCGGCGTTCAGGCCGGAGACACCCGCGCCGATCACGACGACCTTGGCGCCGTAGACGCCGGGGACACCGCCCATCAGCACGCCGCGACCGCCGTTGGCCTTCATCAGGGTGCTCGCGCCCACCTGAGGCGCCAGCCGCCCGGCCACTTCCGACATCGGAGCGAGCAGGGGAAGGGCCCCGTTCGGCGTCTGAACGGTCTCGTACGCGATGCCGGTGACCTGACGGGCCAGCAGCTCCTCGGTGAGGCGCTTGTCGGCGGCGAGGTGCAGGTAGGTGAACAGCACCTGCCCCGCGCGCATCCGGTGGTACTCCTCGGCGATCGGTTCCTTCACCTTCAGGATCAGGTCGCCGGTGCGCCACACGTCGTCCGCGGCCGGCAGGACCCGCGCGCCCGCCGCCTCGTACTCCGCGTCGGTGATCGACGAGCCGACCCCCGCGTCGGCCTGCACGTAGACCTGGTGTCCGTGAAGCACGAGCTCCCGGACTCCGGCCGGGGTGATGGCCACCCGGTACTCGTGGTTCTTGACCTCAGCAGGAATGCCGACCTTCATGTTTCCCTCCAACGGTGTTACCCGCCAGTGTGCGTCACCGATTCGGGGCATTTGTTCAGTGACCGAATAGTATTCGGTCACCAGGCCATAACTTATGAGATAATTAGACCGTGACCGATTCCAGGACGTCCGCCGCGAACGCGGTTCGGCGGCGCACCCGCACGGACGTGGTGCTGGACGAGGTGGATCACGAGATCCTCCGCATCCTGGCCGCCGAGGCGCGGACCCCCAACAACGTGCTGGCCGCCCAGGTGGGCGTGGCGCCGTCCACCTGCCTGATGCGCGTGCGCCGCCTCCAGGACGCCGGGGTCATCCTGGGCTTCCGTGCCGAGCTGGCGCCCGAGGCCCTCGGCCGGCCGCTGCAGGCGATCGTGTCGGTGCGCCTGCAGCCGCACGCGCGGGCGGGCATCGGGTCGTTCGCGCAGCGGTTCGCGGCGCTGCCTGGTGTGCTGAACGTGTTCTTCCTGTCCGGCGTCAACGACTTCGAGATTCACTTCGCCGCGAAGTCGCCCGATGACCTGCGCGACTTCGTCGTCAGGAACCTGAGCGCGTCCCGGGACGTGGCCAGCACCGAGACCAACCTCATCTTCGAGCACATCAGCGGCAAGGCCCTCACCTGATGGATGACCTTGCTCCGCCGCTCCCGGCTCAGGTGCGCCGCTCTCCCTAGGATGAGCGGATGAGCGAGAGCCGTGAGCTGGACGTCGTGGTATTCGGTGCGACCGGTTTCGCCGGGCGGCTGGTGGCCGCGTACCTGGCCGGACACGCGCCTAGTGGCGTCCGCATCGGGCTGGCGGGACGGTCCGGACGGCGGCTGGCCGAGATGCGGGCGCAGCTGGGCGCCGTCGCGGCCAACTGGCCGCTGCTGACCGCCGACTCGGCCGACCCGGTGTCGCTGGCGGCGCTCGCGCGGGCCGCGCGGGTCGTGGTCAGCACGGTGGGGCCCTACCACGCCCGGGGCCTGGCGCTGGTGCAGGCGTGCGCGGAGGCCGGCAGCGACTACGCGGACCTGACCGGTGAGGTGCTGTTCGTCCGGGACAGCATCGACCGCTGCCACGACGTCGCCGTGGCCAGCGGCGCGCGGATCGTGCACTGCTGCGGGTTCGACTCGGTCCCGTCGGATCTGGGCGTGCTGGGGCTCCATCAGGCGGCCCGCGCCGATGAGGCCGGTGACCTGCTGGATACGACCTTCGTGGTCACGGCGCTGCGCGGCGGTGTCAGCGGCGGGACGCTGGCCTCGATGCTGGGCCAGCAGGCCGACGTGCAGGCCAGCCCGCAGCTTCGCCGGGTCGTCGCGGACCCCTATGCCCTCAGCCCCGACCGCGCCGCCGAACCCGACCTGGGTGCCGAGCCCGACCTGGCCTGGGCGCGGTACGACGCCGGCCTGGGGATGTGGACCGGCCCGTTCGTCATGGCCGGCATCAACACCCGGGTGGTGCGCCGCAGTAACGCCCTGCAGAGCTGGGCCTACGGCCGCCGGTTCCGCTATCGCGAGGTCACCGGGTTCGGCACCGGCCCGGCCGCGCCGCTGCTGGCCGGTGCGCTCGGCACCGCGCTGCAGGCCACCGAGGCCGGGCTGGCGTTCAGGCCAGCCCGGCAGCTGCTCTCCCGGCTGCTGCCGGCCCCAGGTCAGGGACCCAGCGAGCGCACCCGCCGCACGGGCTACTTCCGGATCGAGATCCACGCCCGCACCTCGGCCGGGGGCCGGTACCTGAGCAAGGTCGAGGCTCAGGGCGACCCGGGCTACGCCGCGACCTCGGTGATGCTGGGCGAAACCGCGCTGTGCCTCGCCCTGGATCGGGACCAGCTGCCCGGCCTCGGCGGCGTCCTGACCCCGGCCACCGCGATGGGAGCCGCGCTCGCCAGCCGGCTCAGGTCGGCCGGGCAGACGCTGACCGCCCAGCGGATCAGCTGACGTAGAGCTGGCCGTTGCCGCTCTCGGCGATCGTCAGCTTCTTCAGCCCGGTGGTAGCCGGCCCGACCTCGACCGCGCCGGTGCTGGCGTTGAACTGCGAGCCGTGGCACGGGCACGTGATGATCCTGGCGGCAGCGTCGTAGCCGACCGTGCAGCCGGCGTGCGGGCATACCGCGTCGAAGGCGACGAACGTGCCGGCCCGCGGCTGGATCACGATGGATGGGTCGCCGCTGGCCGGATCGTGAAAGGAGGCGGCCTGGCCGACGGGCACGTCCCGGGCCGGGCCGATGGCCACCCCGGGCGGAGCCTGAGCCGAGGATTCTGCCGGCGCACCGGCTGAACTGCTCCCGGCAGCCGTCGCGCTGCTCCCGGCGGCCGGCGCGGCCGGCTGAAGGGAAGGGCCGGCACTGCGGCCGGCGGCCCCGCCGGCCGCCCGGCCCAGCCACGCGACCACGCCGCCGAGGACCAAGGCTGCCGCCCCCACCGTGGCGGTCACCATGCCACCGAGCACAACCCGGCGGCGGCCGGAATCCGGTGCGGCAGCCCACGGTTGCCGGTCGGCCCAGGCCGCGATCACCGCGTCCAGCGACAGGACCGAGCCGGAGCCAGCCAGCAGCAGGGGCGTCCAGGCGAACACGAACACGATGTCCGCGCCGGTGTAGTACGGGCTGGTATGAAAGCTGACCGTCAGGAACAGCATGAAGGACAGCACGATGCCGCCGGCTGCGGCGAACCGCGCCCGCAGCCCGAGCAAGGTGCCCACGCCCACCGCCAGCTCGCCGAGCGCGATGACGATGCCGAGCGGGACCGCGGCGTGGGTGAGCGGCGAGATCAGCGCGTGCACCGGGCTGCGCCGGGCGGCGGCGGCGAGCTGCGACTGGATCGACGCCGGGTTGGCGGGTGCGAAGAAGCCGGGATTGGCCAGCTTCTGCAGGCCTGCGAAGCAGAACGTGAACCCGAGGAAAGCCCGCAGGGGGACCAGGGCGCGGCCCAGCGTGTCCGCCGCCGGTGCCGTCCGCTCGGCGTCTGCCTCTCGCACGCAGGGCACTGTAGAGGCAGAACGTGACGACCGCATGAAGGGCCGCCTCCTTCGCATGCTCAGCCCCGCGTTCAGGGCACGCTGGCCGCGCCGAGACGCTGGCCGGCCTCGCGGGCCATCTCGTCCATCGACTCGTCGGCGCGCCTGGTCAGCCGGGAGAACATCAGGAAGCCGTGCGGCATGTCGTCGTAGTGGGTGTGCAGGGTCTCGACGCCCGCCGCGCGCAGCGCCGCGACCAGCCGCACCCCGTCGCTGTGCAGGACGTCGTGGCCGCAGGTGATGACGGTGGCCGGCGGCAGCCCGTGCAGGTCGGCGCCGAGCACGTTCACCAGCGGGTTGTGCGGGTCCTCACCGCCGTAGAGCCGGACCATCATCTCGCCGGCCTTGCGGTCGACTCCGGGCATCATGCCGCTGTCCCAGCCGGGCGAGCTCAGCGACGTGTCGGTGAAGGGGTAGTAGACCGACTGATGGGCGATCGGCGGGCCGTCATGGTCCCGCGCGTACAGGCACACGGCCACGGTCAGGTTGCCGCCGGCACTCTCGCCGCCGACCGCGATGCGCTCTGGATCCAGGCCGAACGGGCGGGTGTCGTGCATCCACGCCACGACGTCCACGCAGTCGTGCAGGGCGGCCGGGAACGGGTGCTCCGGAGCGAGCCGGTAGGACAACCCGACCACCACGTAACCGGTGCGGTGCGCGAGGCCGCGCTGGACGTTGTCGCAGAAGTCCACCCCGCCGTCGATGAAGCCGCCGCCGTGGATGAACAGGATCGCCGGCGCGCCGGGCCTGGTCCCGGCGCGGGTGTAGACGCGGGCCGGGATCGGGCCGTCGCGGCCCGCGACCACGACGTCCTGGGTACCGACGGCGGGGCCTGGCTTGCACATGAACGCGGGTGTCACGCGCTTCAGCCGCTCGTCGTGCGGCACCTCGAGCCGCTTGCCCGGCGCGGGCGCCAGCCCGTGCCTGGTGGCGAACCTGACGGCCGAGAACACTCCGCCCAGCGGCTGGGGGATTCTGGCTGGCACCATGCCTCCTGCGACTGACGTTCGCTTCAGACCGTAGGTTTTACGGCGTGTGCACGCAAGCAGTGCTGCTCGTTTAGGGGGAAGATGGCTGCCATGACCGACAACAACCCGGACCAGACCGACGCCGCCCAGACCGACGCCGTCGAGCCCGCGGAAGACCCGGGCTATCTCACCGAGACGGGCCAGGCGGCCGCCGAGGACGGCTCGGTTGTCCCGATCATCGGCGGCCTGCCCGCCGCCGAGGGTTCGGCCTGGGACATCGGCGCACCGGCGGAAGACCGTGGCGCGGGCCTGGCCGAAGATCTTGGCCACCCAGCCAGCGAGGACGCAGAATCATCCTGATCAGGCAGGAGGGCGATCGCGGTGGCTCGTTACGTGGAAACGTCGATTGAGATCGACGCCACACCGCAGAACGTATGGGCGGTGCTGGCCGACCTGCCGAAATACCCGGAGTGGCATCCGATGTTCACCTCCGTCACCGGGCAGCTGACCAAGGGCAGCACGCTCAAGATCAAGACGGCCGATGCGTCTGGCCGGCCTATGAACGTCAGGGTGAAGCTGCTGTCCGTTCAGCCCGATGCCGAGCTCCGGTGGGCCTCCAAGATGCTCGGCGTCACGATCAGCAAGCGCACCTTCCTGCTGACCCCGTCGAACGGCGGCACCCTGCTGGAACAGGACGGGATCTACCACGGCCTCGGCGGCACTGGCCGTGGCGCCTACCAGGGCATCGCCCGGACGATGACCCGCGTCCAGGACGCCTTCGTCGCGATCAACGAAGCCGTCAAGCGCCAAGCCGAAGCCCGCCAGCAGCCCCCGAGCTGACGCAGCGATTATCATCTAGCCATATGACCCGCGCCGTGCATGTTCCTTATACCGTCGAACAGGACGAGGACGGTGTCTGGTGTGCTCATGCTCAGTTGAGGCCGGGTGTGGGTGCCAACGGAGAGGGCGACACGCAGCAGGCTGCCGTCGCGGACTTGCGCCAGGCCCTGGAAGCCCTGATCGCGTCTGCTCTGACTTGCTTAGGACAGGCAGCTGGTAACCGCAGGCCGGGCTAGACCCGTCAGGCGGGCTCGCGTTCTGCTAGCTCGAGCGGACGGCCGATCTCGGCCAGGATCCGCTGGCTCATCGCCAGCGTGATGCCGAAGGTGAGCCACCGGTCCGGGTCGTTGCCCCACCGGTCCTGTACCCGGGCGAGCGCGCCATCCAGGGCGTCGTCTGCGGCGCGCACCGCCGTGGCCAGCAGGCGGCGATCGGCCGGCGTGCCGGCCGAGGCCTCCCATGCGGCGTAGGCCTCGGTGGCCGACGCCGTCTCCGCGAGCAGCGCGCTCAGGGTCGGCATCGGGCGGGCACCGGCCGAGCCGTCAACCAGGGCTCGGGCCATCGACCGGATGTAGATGGCGATCCGCTCGCCGGACCGAAGCGCCTCCTCCGCCCGGCCGAGTGCTGCTCGTTCCCGCCGGGCCCGGACGTTCCACCGGGTGCTCAGCTGATGACCCTGGTGCTCGCGCCGGGCGGTGGTGGTGGTTTCTATCAGCGTCATCGCGTCCTGGCGCCACGCGGTTGCCTGCTCCGGCGTCCAGGGCGAGCTGATGCCCGCGCTGACTTCGCGCAGGATCTCGGTACAGCGCCGCAGCGGCGTGAGCGCCTTGGACATCACGGCGTCGGCCCCGGGCGCGGACGGGCTGAGCAGCACACCGATCACCGCGATCCCCGCACCGATCAGGGTGTCGATGATACGTTCACCGCCGTAACCCGGGCTCGTGCGCCCGACCAGGAACACCAGCAGCGCGCTGACCGGTATCTGCACCGCACCTTGCGGGCCCAGGTGAACGGCCCAGCCCAGCAGCAGGCCCACGAAGATGATGAGGCCGATGGTCCAGGCTCCCTCGGGCAGGAGGCGGCTCACCAGCAGCGCGGCCGTCACCCCCACCAGGACCCCGGCCACGCGCTGGAAGGCGCGCAGCAGGGAGTCGTACACGGTCGGCTGGACCACCAGCAGCACGGCCAGCGGCGCGAAGTACGGCTTGCTGCCCGGATGGGCCACCAGGGCCGCCTCCCAGGCGAGCCCGGCCACGATCGCCGTCTTCGCCGCCAGGAACACCTGCTGCCGGGTGAGCAGCCCGGGCCAGTCCCAGCCTGGCTGCAGCGACACGAACCATGGGCGCCACCTGCTCATGGCCCTAGCTTCCCAGCATCCGCCCGCCCCGCCCAGTTTCCCCTCGCCAGCTGCCTGCCAGCGATCCCGCCCCAACCTGGCTCCGAACCGCATGGAATCGGGTTTTCAGTGCGTTAGAGCGCCATGAACGAAGGGGTTCATATCGTTCCGCAGGCTCAGTTCCGCAGGCTCAAGCGGCACTCGGTGTCCAGGCCGGCCGTCACGGTCACCGCGCCGCCGGCCCGATGCCCAGGATCCGCCGGGCCTCGCCAATGGTCGCCGGCTTCCGCCCCATCCGCTCGGCCAGGTTGGCCGCGGCGCGCAGCAGCTCCAGGTTGCTCGCCTCCCCGGGGCCGGCCCAGTCCTCGAGCCCGACCCGGACGTGGCCGCCCCGGCGGATGGCCTGCTCGGCCAGCCCGCACGCCACGACGTCGCCACCGAGCACGGCCACCGACCACGGCAGGCCGGACGGTTCCAGCAGCTCCAGATAGGCGTCAAGACCCGCCGTGGTCGGCGGCAGCCCGAACTCAAGCTCCCCGCCGAAGTACAGCTTGATCATGGCGCCGGCGGGCAGCCGGCCGGCGCGCTGCCAGGTGAGCGCGGCCCGCAGGAAGCCCGGCTCGAAGACCGAGATGCTCGGCGCCGCACCCAGCTCGGCGGTGCGGGCGAACATGTAGTCGATGTCGGACAGCGGGTTGGCGTAGGGGCCGGCGCCGGATCCCGTGGCGATGCTGCCGTCACTGGTCAGGCCGATGTTGACCGACCCCGGGTCGACCAGGGTCATGCCGCCCAGGCCCCGGCGGGCCAGTTCCTCGACGTGCGCCCACCGCTGCTGGACCGCGATGCCGCGGGCGGCGGCGGCCATGGTCGGGTACATCAGCAGGTCCGGGTAGCGCTCCAGCACCGGTCCCCAGGCGGCGAGGTAGGGCCCGACCGCGTGCACCCCGTCGGAGGTGAACATCGGATCGTCGTTGTGGTTGTGCACGATCGACGCGCCCAGCTCGACCCCGGCCAGGGCGACCTCGGTGATCTCGGCCGGCTCCCGCGGCACGTACTGGTTGCGGCTGCGTGGTGTGGAGCCGTTGACGGCCAGCTCCAGGATCACCGGGTCGGGCATCGCAGCATTATGACCTGCCTTGCGTTCACAGGTGAAGCTTCATCCCCTCGTGAGAGGCGGTGAAGCCGAGCCGCTCGTAGAAGCGGTGCGCCGAGCCACGCGACTTGTCGGTGGTCAGCTGCACGAGCGCGCAATCCCGCCGCCGGGCCTCGGCGATGGCCCAGCCGAACAGCGCCGCACCGAGCCCGCGGTCACGGAAGTCCGCGCGGACGCGGACCGCCTCGATCTGAGCCCGCAGCGCGCCGCGGCGGGCCAGGCCGGGCAGGAAGGACAGCTGCATCGTGGCCACCACGTCCGGGCCGGACTGCGCGACGATCAGCAGGTGCGCCGGGTCACGGTCGATGGCCTCGAAGGCGGCCTGGTAGGCGGCCAGGTCCCCGGCGCCGCCGATGCCGTCCCGGGTCGCGCCGAGCTGGTCGGCGGCCAGCAGGTCCACGATCGCCGGGACGTCGCTGACCCGCGCATGCCGCACCACGACCCGGTCCGGGCCCACGTCCAGCGTCGCCAGGATCTCCACCTGCCCAGTGTGCCCGCCCGCGGCATGTCACAGGCCGCCAGGCTGTCTCGTCCCGGTGAAGAAACCAAGAAGGAGCGTGATGGTCATGCGGATACTGGTCGCGGGCGGGACGGGGGTCATCGGGCGGCGGCTGTTGCCGCAGCTGGTGGCCCACGGCCATCGGGTGACGGCGACCACCACGAGCGCGGCCAGGCTGGGCCTCCTGGCGCAGCTGGGCGCGGACGGCGTGGTGATGGACGGGCTGGACGCGGCCTCGGTCGGCGCGGCGGTGGCCACGGTTCGGCCGGACGTGATCGTCCATCAGATGACGGCCCTGTCGCAAACGCACGCCGGCAAGCCCAGCCTGCGAAACCCCGACCGGTTCTTCGCCCTCACCAACCGGCTGCGCAGCGAGGGGACCGACCACCTGCTGGCCGCGGCCGCGGCGGCGGACGTTTCCCACGTCGTCGCGCAGAGCGCCGCCATCTTCAACGGCACCCGCGAGGGCGGCTGGGTCAAGACCGAGGAGGATCCGCTGGAGGTGGTCGGGGGAACGAGGGGGATCACCCACCTCGAAGCCGCCGTGACCGGGGCGGGCGGCGCGGTCCTGCGCTACGGCGGGCTCTACGGGCCGGGCGCCAACACCGATCAGGTCAAGCTCGTGCGCAGGCGGATGTTCCCGATCATCGGCGCGGGCAACGGCTGCTTCTCCTGGGTGCACGTCGACGACGCGGCGAGCGCGACCGTGCTGGCCATCGAGCAGCGGGCGGCGGGCGTGTTCAACATCGTCGACGACGAGCCGGCCCCGGTCCGCGAGTGGCTGCCCTGGCTGGCGCGGTGCGCCGGGGCCAAGCCGCCGCGACGGATCCCCGCGTGGCTGGCCCGGCCGCTGGCCGGAGAGATGATGGTCACCATGATGACCGAAGGCCGCGGCTTCTCCAACGCCAAGGCCAAGGCCGAGCTCGGCTGGGAACCGCGCTACCCGTCGTGGCGGCTGGGCTTCGAGAAAGAGCTCACGTGACCCGGCCAGGAACGACCCGCACGCAGGAGTTCGAGGAGCTCCGGCCGCTCCTGTTCGCCATCGCCTACCGGATCCTCGGCAGCGTGGCCGAGGCCGAAGACGCGGTGCAGGAGACCTGGCTGCGCTATGACTCCGCATCGGCACAGCCCAGGTCGGTCAAGGCGTATCTGTGCGCCGCGGTGACCCGGGTCTCGATCGACGTGCTGCGCTCGGCCCGGGTGCGGCGCGAGCAGTACACCGGGCCGTGGTTCCCCGAACCACTGCTCACCGACCCCTACGCCGATCCGGAACGCTCGGCCGAGCTGGCCGACTCGGTGTCGATGGCCGCGCTGCTGCTGCTCGAGCGGCTCAGCCCGCTCGAGCGGGCGGTCTTCGTGCTGCGGGAGGTCTTCGGGTTCGGGTTCGACGAGGTCGCGCCCGCGGTGGGGCGGTCGGAGGCGGCGTGCCGGCAGCTCGCGGTGCGGGCCCGGCGGCACATGGACGCGGGACGTCCCCGGTTCGAGGCGGACCGCCGCGAGCGGGACGAGCTGGCCGCGCGGTTTTTCGACGCGGTCCGCGACGGCGAGGTCGAGGGCCTGCGGGAGCTGCTCGCCGCGGACGTCCTGATGGTGGGCGACGGGGGAGGCAAGGTGCCGGCCTTCGCCCGCGGTGTGGCCGGGGCCGGCCGGGTGGCCGGCATGCTCGCGTCGGTCTTCCCGGTGCTCGCCAGGATCGGCGTGACACTGGAGCAGCATGAGATCAACGGCCAGCCCGGCGCGATCATCCGCGACCGGGACGGCCTGGTGATCGCCGTGCTGACGCTCGACGTGCTGGGCGGGCGGATCCAGACGATCCGCTCGGTCGCCAGCCCGGACAAGCTCGGCCACCTGGGGCCGGTGGCGGACGCGTGGGCGATCACCCGCGAGGTGAACCAGGCGCGCCGCCGTCACCCCAGACAGGGCCGAACGGACCTCGGCTAGCACAACCGCAGGTCGTTCCGCCTTATCCCGTGCTGACCACCCGGTACAGGGACGGATTCATCGGCCACCGCAGGTCGGCCCCGGCCTCCTGGAAGCCCGGGCTGCCGAGCGCCGCGTTGAACTCCGCTTCCGATGTCCAGTGCGCGATGTTCACGAACCGGAACCGCGCGCCGTCGTACAGCGACTGGTGCAGTGCGGTCTCGATGTGCGCCGGGAGGGTCATGAGGTAGTCGCGGGTCTTCTCCCACGCCGCGATGAACTCCCTGTCCTCGCCGGCCGGCACCTCGAAGATATTGATCAGCGTGACGCTCATGTTCGCCACGCTAGCGGCGATGCTGGTTCCTATCCTGGTACAGATCCTGCTAGCCACTCCCGGAACACCCTCATGGCCACTCGCCGGACCGAACTAGCCAGTTTCCTGCGCACCCAGCGCGGACGGCTGACGCCCGCCGACGTCGGCCTGCCCGATGGCAGCGCATCGGGGCGCCGCCGCACCCCCGGGCTGCGGCGGGAAGAGGTCGCTCAGCTCTCCGGGGTCAGCGTCACCTGGTACACCTGGCTGGAGCAGGCCCGCGACGTGTCGGCGTCGGCGCAGGTCATAGACGCGCTGGCGCGAGCGCTGCTGCTGAACGACGACGAGCACCGGCACCTGCGTGAGCTTGCCGGGCTCCCGGTCCCGGCGGCCGGCTCGCCCGGCACGGAGCTGCTTCCCCGGCTCCAGATGCTGGTCGACGCGGTGGCCCCGAGCCCCGCCACGATCTACGACCACCACTTCGACTACCTGGTGTGGAACGAGCCCTACGTGCGGATCAGGCACGACCCGGCCGCGATGGCCGCCGACCGCCGCAACATGATCTGGATGATGTTCACCGACCCGGTCAACCGCGCCCGGATGGACAACTGGGAACCGGCCGCCCGGGCGGTGCTCAGCCAGTTCCGCATCGCCGTCGGCCGCCAGCCCGGTGACCCGAGGCTCGCCGAGCTGGTGACGGCCCTGGCGCAGGCCAGCCCCGAGTTCCGGGCCTGGTGGGCCGAGTACCCGGTCCGCCCCTTCAGGCCCGCGACGATCTCGGTCAGCCATCCGCGCGCCGGGCGGATCCGGCTGGAGATGTACCAGCTCCGCCCGGTCGACCAGCCCGGCCTGCTCATGGTCATCCAGGTGCCGGCCAGCGAGACGGACCTGGCGCGCGTTCAGTCACTGCTGCCGGGGGGCGCCCCATGAAACCCGACTTCCAATACGTCAGAGCGACATGAGCGTGGGATTTCATCGCGTTCGGCGCCTCCGATAGCCCGCGACCCCGAATCCCATCAGCACCAAAGAACTCGAGTTCCCCGCGAAATTCCACTATCCGGAAGGCAAGCGCCTCGCCAAGGCCTCAGCCCTCCGGCTGGAAGAGCCGGAACGTCGCTCCCTGGTCGTCGGTGCACTCGACCAGCAGCCCGTACGGCCTGCGCATCGGCTCGCCCGCACGGCCGCCGGCCACCCGGACCCGCCCGGCCGCGGCCGTGACGTCGTCCACGCGATAGGACAGCTGCACCTCGGGCTCCGCGCCTCCCGACGGCAGGATAGCCACCGGCGGCCTGGTCTGCTCGGTGCGCCAGGCGCCGCGATGAGCGGCCGTGAACGGCACCTGCAGCACCGCCTCGTAGAACTCCTTGGTCCGCTGCGCATCCAGCGTCACCATCGTCACGTTCGCGATCTGCGCCGCAGGCTCCCCGGACTCCTGCGCCGCGGGCCGCAGCAGTATCCAGCGGTGCCCGAACGGGTCGACGATCACCGCGGAGCGGCCGTAGGGCTGGTCGGTGGGCTCCCGTTCCACCGCGGCGCCGTTACGCCGTGCCCGTTCGGTGCTCGCGTCCACGTCGCCGACCTCCAGGTGCAGGCTGTGGCTGAACGTCGTGGGGGAGCTGGGCGCGCGCACCGGCACGTCGGGCCACAGCCCGGAGGGCTCGGAGAGCATCAGCACCGCGTCGCCGATGGCTACCTCGGCGTGCCCGATCGTGCCGTCGGCGTTGACGTACAGCTCACCGCGCCGCCGCCCACCGAACACGTCGGCGTACCAGTCCAGGGCGCCTTGGGCGTCGGACACCATGATGTAGGGGGTCAGCGCCACGGGCCGGGTGAGCTCACGCTCGGCCTGAGGCGCGACGGTCTGCTGGGACATGCTTCCTCCTGAGGTTGCGAACACTTCCCGGGTCAGCCGCGCCCGCAGGCGCCCGGCGAAGCCGGGGTCGGGGTCGGCCGGCGTGACGGGCTCGCGCAGCTCCTCGAACGGATCAGCCTCGTACGGATCGGTCATCGCGAGCCCTCCTCTCCCTCGTAGATCTGGCGGAACGCGGCGCGGGCCCGCACCAGCAGCGCCTCGGTGGCGTGCACGGTGCGGTCCAGGTGCCGGGCCACCTCGGGCACCGGCAGCCCG
>Ga0213875_10001295_pt1 | contig 16644 bp, 18 predicted proteins | sample BarmaccomBMRX_R8_FD_160105 | JGI IMG/M metagenome (GOLD analysis project Ga0213875, IMG submission 160105) | Root-associated microbial communities from Barbacenia macrantha in rupestrian grasslands, the National Park of Serra do Cipo, Brazil - RX_R8 | ecosystem: Host-associated > Plants > Roots... | reverse complement strand
ACGGGTGACGTCACGTCGACGCTTCGTCGACCGTCGCTACACTCCCGCAAGCAATCGAGGAGGTAGCGACACCGATGACCTGGTTCGAGGTGGCTCCCGTCGCGCTCGTTTCCGTTGGCTGGCTGGTAGTTCCGGGCCTCGTCATCGGCTATCTGGCGGGACTGCGCGGAATCGCGGCGTGGGGCTCCGCGCCGATGGTGAGCGTTGCTGTCGTGGCTACGACAGCGGTGGTGGCCGGCGCGGCCAAGGTCGCCTGGTCGGTACCACTGGTGCTCGCCGTCGCCGCGGCTGTAGCGGCTGTGGTCGGGCTGGCGGCGCTGGTGCTGCGCAAGCGGTTCGCCGCCGTGCGTCCGGCGGACGGGAAGCGCGTCACGATAGCCGCCGCTATCGGTGTGCTCCCCGCCATCGCGCTCAACGTCCTGGTGGTGGTCAGAGGCATGGGCAGCCCCGACGCGATCGCCCAGACCTATGACTCGATTTTTCACTACAACGCGGTCCGTCAGGTCCTCGATACGCACAACGCCTCGTCACTGACCCTCGGCGGCCTGAACTCGCCTGGTATTCCCGCCGCCTTCTACCCCGCCGGTTTCCACGACGTGACCTCACTGGTTCTGCTGACCACGGGTGTGAGCATCCCGGTCGCGGTGAACCTGACCGCGGGCGTCATCGGTGCGGTGCTGTGGCCGCTGACAATGCTGTTGTTCGTGAGACAGATCGCCGGCCCATCACGGATGGCCATGCTGATCGCCGGACTGGTCAGCACCTGCTTCATCGCGTTTCCCTGGGTTTTCCTCGGATTTGGCATCCTCTGGCCGAACCTGCTCGGCATGTCCCTCGTACCGGCCGGAGCCGCCGCCGTGATGTCGGTCGCCGGCGTGGCCAATGACGACGTGCTCGGCAAGGCGAGGGGCTGGATGCTGCTGTGTGTCGCCCTGGTCAGCGGCGGGCTCGCCCACCCGAACACAGTGTTCAGCCTGGCTGTGATTGCCTTCTTCGCTGTGCTGACTGGCTTGTCGCGGTGGGCCGCCCGGCAGCGCGCTGACGGCAACGGCCGGCGTGGAACGCTCGTCGTCGCCGGATACCTGCTCGCCGTGCTGGCCGTCTGGTACTGGGCGGCGACCACACCGGTCTTCGCCGACGTCAGGAACTTCTACTGGCCGCCGATGGAAGGTGCGGCGCGGGCGATCGGCGAGATCCTGCTGAACGCCCCGGCTGGCCGGCCGACACTGTGGGCGATTTCGGCCGCCGTACTTGTCGGCGGCTGGCTTGCGATCCGCCGCCGCGAGCTGCGCTGGCTCGTCGCAGCCCATGTGACGTCGGCTTTCCTGTACTTGCTTACCGCCACGGTGAACTCGCCGAGCACCCGTGGGTTCACCGGATACTGGTACAACGACCCGCAACGGCTCGCGGCGATGTTGCCGATCACCGGCGTGCCGCTCGCCGTGCTCGGTATCGTTCATCTGGCGCGGTGCCTGCACGACCGTCTGGCCCCGGGAGATGCCACCCCACCCCGGTGGAATTGGTGGCGTGGTCCTGTGCCTTCGGCTGCCGCGCTGACGCTGGTCCTGCTATTGGCGCTGGGCGTTGGCAGCTTCGGCTTCTACGCGGCCAAACGGATCACCACGGTCAGCGTGGTGTACGGCATCGCGTCGCACAATCCTGAACAGACCATGCTGACTCCGGCTGAGCGGGACTTCTTTCTACGCGTCAAGGGCAAGATCTCGCCGGACGAGGTGGTGGCCGACAATCCGTGGGACGGATCGGCGATGCTGTACACCATTGCCGACCGCAAGGTGCTGTACGCACACGTGGACCTGCCCCAGAGTATGGACCGCGACTATCTCGCCAAGCACCTCGACGAGGGTTCCCGCGATCCGCAGGTATGTCAGCTGGCAACCAGGATGAACGTGCGGTACCTGCTCATCGGGAACAACCGCTTCTGGTACTGGGATGACAGGCGGAAAAACTACCCAGGGTTCGCCGATCCGCAGGGCAAGCCCGGATTCGAGCTGGTCGACTCACAGGGCGGCATCAAGCTCTACCGGATCACGGCCTGCCACTGGCCAGCTGGTCACACCTCGATTGGGTAGTCGCCGCAGAGGTTGTCCACAGCCAACGGTCCGGCAAGATCGTTTTTCGGTTGCCGCTGATAGGCTGGGTGTGGGGTCGCCCCCCTGGGATGGGTGGGGGGTGCGCAAGGCGTTGTTCAAACGCCTCTCAGTGGTGATCCTGCAGAACGTGCCGCGACGGTCCGAAGGCGTGCCGGGACAGGTTGCGCATGCCCTCGACGTGCCGCTGCCCAATCGCCTTCGGCAGCAGGGTCAGCGCGTGCAGCCGTGAGGACATGTGAGCCCGCGCCACCTTCGCCGCGCGGTCCCAGCCCTGCGCACTGAGGCGTTCGGCGACGTCGAGGAAATAGTTGCGCTCCTCGATGAATCGGCTGCCGGCGAGGGCCCGCCACGACGAGTCGCTCGCACGGTGCCGGCGGTACTGGAAGCAAATGGTGTCGTCGACGACCATCTGCTCGCCGGCTTGCAGCAGATCGATGACCAGTGCGAGATCCTGCACCACGTCGAGGCCCTTGCGGAACCCGGCGTTGACGATGGCGTCGGAGCGCCAGCACAGCGACGGGAAGTACAGCCAGTTGCCGCGCAGGAGGCTGACCGCGAGGTCCTCGCCGCCGCCGATCCTCCGGCCGGTGACCTTGGGCGCGTACAGCCGCTTCTTGGTCTGGTCGACCAGGTTCGTCGACGGGTTGCCGTCGCCGTCGATCACCTCGACGCCCGGTTGAATGATGCCGGCATCGGGAAACGCCTTGTAGGCGGCCCGGACGACGCGCACATAGTTCGGCAGCATCAGGTCGTCGGCGCCCATCATGACGACCAGTTCGTTCTCGACGAGCGAAAGACACTTCTGGTAGTTCAGGTTCGCACCGAGGTTGTGGTCGTTGCGCAGGTACCGAACCCGGTCGTCGCCAAGCGCGGAGAACCATCCTGGAATGCTGTCGTCGGGGTAGCCGTCGTCGACGACCGTCAACCGCCAGTCCGGGTCGTCCTGGACGAGGATGCTGCGAACGGTCGCGCGCATCAGCGAGACGTCGCCGTAGTAGGGCAACATAATGTCGATCGTCATCGCAGTATCGAATCCTTTTCGGAGACTCCCTCGAGGCCGGGCCGAGGTTAGCAGCAGCCCGAGGGTCACCTGGTCAGTGGTCTACCTGCTCTGGCGCCGGAGTCGAACGCCCATTCGAACGCAGCGCGGCGAACAGTGCGACTCCCATCACCAGCACCACGAGTACCCCGGCGGACACCTGGGCTACCACCGCGACGCTGATCGGATCGCCGGGGAGGAAGAACAACGCGAACAGGCTGGCGCAGCCCGCCGCCCAGGCCAGGGTGGCCATGCGGTGTCGGCCGAGTGCGATGAGGGCCGGCTGGAGCACCTGGGCGATCATCAGCATGACGGTGCTGACACCGAGCACGCCGAACACGACGGTGGGCAAGCCGACCTCCATGCCGAACAGCACCCTGTTCGCCCACGGGCCGAGCAGCAGTGTGGCGATGGCACCGGGGACACCCACCGCGGCCACCGCGAGCAGGATCAGCCGCAGCCTGGTGCGTACCACGTCGTACCGACCTCGGACAGCGGCCTCGGTCAACCCCGGCAACAGCACCGAGGGCACCGGTGCGAACAGGAAAAGCGGAAGTCGTACCAGCCCGAATGCCGCGGTGAACGATGCTGCCAGACTGGGATTGCCGATCAATTTTCCGCTGACTTCGACAGGCGCGGCATTGGCCACCAACTGAGTGAGCAGACTGGCGCCGACAAGGGCGAGCAGCCCGTAAGTCATCTGGCGACCCTGTCCCGGTGCCTCGCCTGGAACCGACACAGAGCTGGCTTGAACCGGACGCAACGCCCACGGCAGGCCCGCGAGACCGGCACACCCCGTGCCGATGGCGAAGATGAACGAATACGCCGGTGCGGCGGCGAGACTGGCCACTGCTACGAAGACACACGGCAACAGCCGGGAAAGGCCTTCGACGGCCAACGTCACCGCGTACCCGTCGTATCGCCGCGTGCCGCTGAGGATGCCGCGCACCAGATAGCCGCCCGCCGCACTGACCGCGCCGAGCATGATCGCACCGTAGAGCAGCCAGTTTCTGTGGAGTACCGGACCGACCAGGACCGGAAGCAGCACTGACAGCGCGATCAGGACGACGACGAGCAGGACGAGCCCGAGCAGCGCGGCCTTCACCGCCACAGGGCGGATGGACCGGCCGACCGTGAGCGCGCCACTCGTCGCCCGACTGGTCTCCTGTTCGAGGGCGGTGAACACCCCGGGCCCGATGATGTTGATGATCACGTAGACGGCCAGTGCCGCCGCCTTGTCGGCCGCCGGCAACGTGTGGCCGGCAAGTGCCTGGAAGCCGTAACCGGCCGCGCCGACCATCGCCAGGCCGGCACCCATCCGGACCGGTGTGCCGAGGCGGCCGCGCAGTCGGCCCGGCACGGGCGCCGGGGTCAGCTCCATGGCCGTCATTCAGGCTGGCGCTCTCGCTGCTTCTGCTCGCGGAGGTCCTCGACCTCCAGCCGCAGGATTGCCAGGTCCTCAGCCAGCTTCCTGGTCTCGTCCTCCACCCGCGACAGCTCCCACGACAGGTGCAGGGTGACCCCGAGTAGGAACAGGATCGCCAGGAAGAACAGCAGGTTCGACGGGACGGTGAAACCGACCGCCCGGCTTAGTACTGTGAGACCGGTCTGCCCAAGGCAGGTCAGCGCCAGGATGATGACCCCAATGACCAGCCAGAGCACCGCGTACTTCTCGGTGAGCTGGCGCCGGCGCAGCAGTTCCACGATCAGGCCGAGCACGATCAGACTGCCGATGATGCCGATGATGTAGGCGGTCACAGGGCCACGCTCCCTTCGACGACATCGGCCTCGGCGCGGGGCTTGACTGAAACGTCCCACTTGCGGATCAGTGCCAGCAGTAGGGCGAATCCGGCACGGAACAGGTAGACCGCCGCCTTGATCGGGCTGTGGCTGGGGGTTCCGGCCCGGCGCGGTCGCATGTTGGCGGGCACCTGCCTGATCACGCATCCGGCCCGGACGGCGATCACCAGCGACTCGATGGTGTCACCGAGATACTCGACCGGGTAGTACTCGGCGAACAGCGGCAGCGCGCGGCGGCCGGTGGCCTTGAAGCCCGAGGTGGTGTCGGTCAGCTTCGTTCGCGCCACCTTGGACAGCGCCTTGGCCAGCACGGTCATCGCCCACTTGCGCGGACCGCGGACCTGGTAGTTGCTGCCGTTGCCGGCAAACCGGGCGCCGATCACGACGTCGGCGGTGCCCAGGCCGGCGAGCAGCGCGGGCACCTCTGACGGATCGTGCTGACCGTCCGCGTCGACCTGCACGGCCGCGTCGTAGCCGTACCGGACCGCGTAGCGGAACCCGGCTCGCATCGCCCCGCCGACGCCGAGGTTGTAGGGCAGCTCGAGTACGCGTGCACCGGCCAGCTTCGCCGCTCGCGCGGTGTCATCGGTGGATCCGTCACTGACCACGAGGACATCGGCGGACGGGAGCGCGGAGAGGATCTCACGCACTGTCCCGCCAACCGCGGCTTCCTCGTTCCATGCGGGCACCACGATCAGAACGCGGCCCCGGAAGGAGTCGTCCCCGGCGGAACCGCTCGTGGAGGAATTGCTCGACACGGGGCAAGGGTAGCGGCCTGCGGAAAACGGCAAGAACCGGTGGACGGCCAGTGCCGTCGGCGGGGTCAGAACCAGCGCTCGAGGACCAGCGCGACTCCGTCGTCGGCGTTGGACCCGGTCACTTCGTCGGCAGCGGCTTTCGCGTCGGGATGGGCATTGGCCACCGCAACGCCATGCCCGGCCCAGCGCAGCATCGGCACGTCGTTGGGCATATCCCCGAAGGCGATCACGTCTACCTGTGGCACACCGTGCAGCTCGGCGACCTCAGCCAGACCTGTGGCCTTGGTGGCGTCGGCGGCAGTGATCTCGATGAGACCGCTGTTGCTCGAGTAGGTCACGCTCACCTCGTCGCCGACAACGGCGCCGGCCGCGAGCGCCATTTCCGCACTGGTCATGGACGAATGTCTCACCAGCAGCTTCACGGCGGGCCTGCCGAGCACGGCCGCGCGGCTGGTCGCGGTCGAGTCGGGGTTCGGCCATGGATGTCGGTAGCCCGGCTCGGCGAGGAACTGCTGCCCGGCGTCGTCGGTCGCGGTCGCGCCGACGCGCTCCGTGGCGAGGAGGCAACCGGGCAACACCTCGGTCAGTGCGGCGCTGAGGTCATTGAGCAGGACCGGGTCGAGCCAGCGCGCCCGCAGCACCCGATCGGCGGCGATGTCGTACAGGGCGGCGCCGTTGGCGCAGACCGCGTATCCGGTGACGCCGGCGGCCTCGGCCACCCGCGGCACCCACCGCGGCGGTCGGCCGGTGACGAGTACGAACGGCTTGCCCGACTCGGTGATGCGCCGGATCACCTCGGCCGTGCGTCGGGTGACCCTCTCGGCCGGGTTCAGCAGGGTGCCGTCGACGTCGGAGGCGATGAGAAGGGGCACACGCACTCGTCCATGGTGCCCGGTTGCCGCCGATCACCGCACTGACGACTGTCTGCGAGTGCTTGCCATTACGCTGCCCGAATGCGAATCGGTATCGCGATTCTTCCGGAGTACCGCTGGTGGGCGGCCGAACCGAAGTGGCGGGCGGTCGAGGAGTATGGCTTCCATCACGCTTGGACCTACGACCACCTCGGCTGGCGTTCCCTCGTCGACGGCCCCTGGTTCGGCGCGGTGCCCACGTTGACCGCCGCCGCGATGGTGACCTCGCGGATCCAGCTGGGCACGATGGTGGCCTCGCCGAACTTCCGGGATCCGCTCGTGTTCGCCCGTGAGCTGACCGCGTTGGACGACATCTCTGACGGACGGCTCGTGCTTGGTGTCGGCGCCGGCGGACTCGGCGGATACGACAACGCCGTGTACGGCACCGACGAGATTCCTGCGGCCATGAGGACGAGCCGCTTCGAGGAGTTCGTCGAGCTGACCGACTCGCTGCTCACCAAGCCGCAGACGACGTGGCGGGGCAAGCACTACGCGGCGGTCGAGGCACGGTCGGCGCCTGGTTGCGTGCAGTCGCCGAGGGTGCCCTTCGTGATCGCGGCCAACGGTCCGAGGGCGATGAAGCTTGCGACGCGGTTCGGTGCGGGGTGGGTGACCGCTGGCACCGACCGGGAGACCGTCGAGGTCTGGTGGCGTTCGCTCGCCGAACTGTCCCACCGGATGGACGACACGCTGGCGGCCGCGGGTCGACGGCCCGAGACGATGCGGAGGTTCCTGCAGTCGGACGGCTGTCCGACATTCTCGCTGTCCAGCAAGGAGTTCTTCGCCGATGTGCTCGGCAGGGCCGAGGAACTCGGGTTCACCGACGTGGTCGCTCAGTGGCCGAGACACGAAGGTGTGTTCGCGGGCACCGAAGCGGTGCTGGAAGCGGTCGCCGCCGACATCCTGCCCGCCTTGTCCACCTGATCGGATGGAGGCCACGGTTCGAAGGGAACCATTGCGGCCGGCCGCACGTCGTACTTGTGGAATCTGGGGAACCTGGGGGGCGAAAGAGGCCGGGGTGAGGGGAGAGGAAGGTCTCCGCGCGGACCAGCCGGGGCAACTGGTCCGCGCGGAGATCGGCACGTCGGCCTGTTCAGGTGACCGGGACGAGTCGGTCCTTGCCGCCGAGGAAGGGACGTAGTGCGTCGGGGATGCGCACCGATCCGTCGGCCTCCTGGTGGTTCTCCAGGATCGCCACGATCCATCTCATGGTGGCAAGGGTGCCGTTGAGTGTGGCCGCGACCTGGGTCCTGCCATCCTCCGTGCGCAGTCGCACGTTGAGTCGGCGCGCCTGGAACGTGGTGCAGTTGGAGGTCGAGGTGACCTCGCGATAGCTCTGCTGGCTGGGCAGCCACGCCTCGCAGTCGTATTTGCGCGCGGCTGACGAACCGAGGTCGCCGGCTGCGGTGTCGATCACTCGATACGGCAGTTCGACCTTGCTGAGCATCTCCTCCTCCCACGCCAGCAGGCGCAGATGCTCGTCATGGGCCTGCTCCGGCGGGCAGTAGGAGAACATCTCCACCTTGTCGAACTGGTGCACCCGGATGATGCCCCGCGTGTCCTTGCCGTAGGAGCCAGCCTCCCGTCGATAGCACGTCGACCAGCCCGCATACCGGCGCGGCCCCGCGGAGAGGTCGAGGATCTCGTCACTGTGGTAGCCGGCGAGCGGGACCTCGGAGGTGCCGACGAGATACAGGTCGTCATCGCGTAGCCGGTACACCTCGGAGTCGTGCGCACCGAGGAATCCGGTGCCTTCCATGATCTCCGGGCGGACCAGCGACGGGGTGATCATCAATGTGAAGCCGGCGGCCGCGGCCTGCTGTGCGGCCATGCTGAGCAGGGCGATCTGCAGCTGGGCGCCGACGCCGGTCAGAAAGTAGAACCGCGAGCCGGACACCTTGGCGCCCCGTTCCATGTCGATCGCGCCAAGGCCCTCACCCAACTCGAGGTGGTCACGCGGGGTGAAGTCGAACTCGCGGGGCTTGCCAACGTGCTTGAGCACGACGTAGTCGTCCTCGCCACCGTGTGGCGCGCCGTCCTCGACGAGATTGGGGATTCTCCTGTGCGCCTCGACCAATTCGGCGTCCGCGGCGTGCTGATCCGACTCGGCGGTCTTGACCTCAGCCGCGAGCTCCTTGGCCTTGGCCAGCAGCGCGGTGCGCTCGTCGCCGCTCGCGGCCCCGACCAGCTTGCCGAGCCGCTTCTGCTCGGCGCGCATCGAGTCGGCGCGGGACACCGAGGACCGGCGACGCTCGTCGGCGGACAGCAGGCTGTCCACCAGCGATGGATCTTCACCTCGTGCGCGCTGCGACGCGCGGACGAGGTCCGGGTTCTCGCGAAGTGTCCTGAGGTCGATCACAGGGTGAATCTACTCAGCTGATGGCGACCGCCACGACAAGGCCCATGGACAGGTGCGCACTGGCCAGCACGACGCTGACCGGCGAGAACCTCTCCGCCGCGAGCAGGGCACTGACATTGATCCGCATCCCGAACTCGAACACGCGGATTGCGATCACCTGCGCGAGGATCCCGACCACTCCGAAGATCATCGAGGCGACGATGCCGTCGCTGAGTTTGGCCGGCGAGTTGAAGATCGCGACCACCACGATGAACGCCATGCTGAGCAGGCCGGCCGCCGTCACCGCCGCGGCGTTCGGCCGACCGTCCCTGACCAGCTTGGACAGTTTCCCCGGGGTGGTCAGGTCGAGTATGGAGAAGCCGATGAGCATCAGAGCGAGGCCGATCACCGCGTACAGCGCGATCGCGCCGACACCCTGGCCGAGTGAGGAGATGGTCACGGGTCAGCAGTATTCACGACCCGACGATTCTGTGCGGGACGAAAGCGGCACCGTCGTCGGTCACGAGTCCGACACTTTCCCTGATGCCCATCCCGGCCGAGACGTCGGCAACCATCCAGGCGCCGATCACCGGTCGGTAGCCGTCATAGCAGGGCAGCGGGTCGAACAACTGGTAGACGTAGCCCTCCTGGCCGTACATGCCACCGGTCTCGACGTGGTGTCCGGGGGCGACGACCTGGATATTGGCACCCTCCCTGCCCAGTAGCGGCTTGCGCACGTACTCGGTGAGGAATCCGGGGTCACCGAGGAACGCCGGCAGCAGATTGGGGTGGCCGGGATGCATTTCCCACAGCACAGCGAGCAGCGCCTTGTTGGACAGCAGCATCTTCCACAGCGGCTCGATCCACAACGTGGCGGGAAGGCGGTCCACCGCGTGCCGGCCGAACTGTTCCTCGACCATCCACTCCCACGGGTACAACTTGACCACGGTGCCCATCGGCGCTTCCTCGAGGTCGACGAACCGCTGCAGGGTGGTGTCCCATCCGACGTCCTCGATGGGAAGGCCGATCGTGTCCATGCCGGCTTCCGCGGCGGTCTCCTGCAGATAGGCGACGGTCAGGTGATCCTCACCGGTGGTGTCCGCGGATGACCAGGTGAAGTGCAGCTCGTTGTGGGGAAGCAGGGTGCCGATCTCCCGCCAGCGGTCGATCAGCTTCTCGTGGATGGAGTTCCACTGGTCGTCCTCGTCGAACAGGTCGCTCTTCCAGTTCCACTGGATGACCGAGGCCTCCAGCAATGAGGTGGGTGTGTCGGCGTTGTACTCCAGCAGTTTGGCCGGCCCGGAACCGTCGTAACGCAGATCGAAGCGGCCGTACAGATGTGGATCCCGCCGCTTCCACGACTCCGCGATCGCGGGCCACAGCCACTCGGCGATACCGAAGTCGGCGTACCGCTCCGTGGTCACCACGGTGTCGACGGCGTCGAGACACATGGAGTGCAGCAGTTCGACGTCGGCCTCCATGGACAGCACCTCGTCCAACCCGAGAACGTAGTGCGCTGACTCGTCCCAGTACGGCCGCTGTGCGCCGCCCGCGCCCATGGACGGTGTGCCGAAGACCAGCCCCTGCTCGGCGACCAGGCGCCGCCAGTCCGGGCGGGGCCGTGAGGTCTCCCGACGCACTCAGCTACCCCCACTCTTCCCGCTGCCGCCGTCGCTGCCCGCGCTCGCGCCGCCGCCCTTGACGCCGAAGCCGCCCCGCTGGATGGTCCGGCCGCTGGGCGAGGTCACCTTGGCATTGCCGCTCGGCGGCGTGGTGGTACCGCCCGTCGCCCGCTGCCCGACGCTGCCGCTCCCGCCGTAGTAGTAGTGGTACTGGCGGCCGCCGGGGAAGATGAACAGGCCACCGCTGTGGTAGCCACCGTAGTTGCGGTAGTAGGCCGAGTCGGTGTCGCAGTACTGGTCGTCGACCACCACACCGTTGGTGTCCGTACAGCGTGCGGTCACGGTGGACGGGCTGGCCAGTGCATACGAACCCGCGATGAGGCCAACCAACCCGACACCGACTCCGCCGCCGATCAGTACCCGCTTGCGAAGCTTCTTCTTGCGCTCGGCCTCGGCCCGCGCTGCCTCCTCGGCCACCGCGTGCTCGCGCTGCTCGGCCTCGACCCGCTGGCGGGCCCGCTGTTCGGCCAGAGTGGGCGGCCTGGGTGTCGTCGAGGAGTCCTGGAAGCTGATGCGCCCCTTCTCAGGCTCATCGTGCTCGGTGGCTTTGTCGTTCTCGGACATCGACGCCTCCCCTGAGAAAAAGATACCCGGTGTCGGTCTCCCGCGAGCACAGGCATCATGGGAGGCGATGCCTGAACTCACCGAGTGGTTTCACCCGAAGCGGCGACCGGGGCGGACCCGTCTGATGATGGTCGGTGCCTTCGTCGGGGCACTTGTCGTGCTCGCTACGAGCACGTTGTTCTCCTGGCCGCTCGGTGGACTGTCCGCGGCCGCGAGCAACGTCGCGTTCGAGGCGCCCGACGGCAGTTGCCTGATGTGGACCGACGGCAACGACATGAACAAGGTCGACTGCTCGGCCTCGCACCTGTTCGAGATCGCCGGCACTGTCGACCTCGCCGCGTCCTACCCCGCGGACGCCCCGTTCCCCGACGGCACGCTGTGGCAGAAGATCGTGCAGGACAACTGCACGGGGGTTACGGCGCGGTTCATGTCGAACAAGCTTGATCCGTATGGCAGATACCACACCGGCGCACTCAAGCCGAAGGACCAGCAGTGGGCCGCGGGCAGCCGCAGCATGCGGTGCGGGCTGCAGGTGATCGGCCCCGGCGGCAAGCTGCTGCCGGCGACTGGGTCGGCGACCACCGGTGACCAGTCCGCGGTGTACGACGTCGGCACCTGCCTTGGTATCGATGGCAAGAGCGTCAGCGACCCCGTACCGTGTGACAACGCACACGCGTACGAGATCGTCGGCATCGTCGATCTCAAGCCGCTGTTTCCCGACGGGTACCCCGACCAGGGCAAGCAGGACGCCGCGCTGTCTCCGGCCTGCGGCAAGGCCGCAACCGACTACACCAAGGGTTATGACCTGACGAAGAACGGGCTCGGTGTGACCTGGGACGTGGTTCACCAGGAAAGCTGGGCCATCGGATCCATGAAGGTCAACTGCAAGGTGGGCCAGAAACTGCCCGACGGATCAGGGCTCCAGAAGATCATCAATTCGGTCAAGGGAGTCGGCCCGCAGCTGGTGCCGTCCTCCACACAGGCCGCACCCAGTTCCAATCCCCAGGACTCGCACTAGTGGCTTTCGATATGGCGCCGAGCCGGTTCGAGGAGTTGGTCGGCCAGGCGCTCGACCTCCTCCCGCCCCGGTTCGCCGCGGCGATGGACAACGTCGTGATCCTCGTCGAGGAGCGCAACGCCGAGGACCCTTCGCTGCTCGGGCTGTACCACGGGATCGCCCTGACCGAGCGGACCGCCGACTACGGCGGAGTCCTGCCGGACCGGATTTCGATCTACCGTGCGGCCATCCTGGACATCTGCGACAGCGAGGACGATGTGGTCGACGAGATCGCGGTCACGGTGATGCACGAGATCGGCCACCACTTTGGCCTCGACGACGAGACCTTGCACCGACTCGGCTGGGGCTGACCTCTCCCGGATCCGTGCCGCGCCCGCCGGCTCGCGGGAGAGCCACGGCGTTCAGGACAGTGCGATGCCGCCCCACTCCAGGCAGCGCCAGCCGGTTGGCGCCCCGAGGTCCGTTTCGAGCACGACGGTGGCGGCATTGGCGAGAAGGTGCGTCCCGGCCAGATCAGAGGCGATGTTGTCGGCCAGGGCGAAGGACGCCAACCGAATGGCCGCCCCGTGGCTGACGAGTACGACGGTTCCGTCCGGATGTCGCTCGCTGATCACTCTCACCGCACCGAGGTACCTGCACAGCACCTGACTCGCCGACTCACCGCCAGGCATGGGAATGTCGAGATCCCCGCCGGCCGTCCAGCTGTCGAACACGGCGAAGAACGTACGCAGGGCCTCGTCGTCGTTGCGGCTGTCCAGCTCGCCGACGTACACCTCCTGCACGCCCTCGAGGATCTCGACGGCCAACCCGTGTACGGCCGCGATGGCGGCGGCGGTCTGCATCGCGCGCACGGCCACGCTGGCGTACACCGCGACAACCGGCTCGCTGCTGAGCACCTGTGCCACCGCGGACGCCTGACGCCGTCCTTCCTCGGTGAGCGGGGGGCCGGGCGGCTTCGAGTCCAGTGAGTTGATCACGTTCGACGAGGTCTGCCCATGCCTGACCAGTACCAGTCGGCGAGGACTCATGCGCGTTCCCCGCGCCGGATCGCGGCGACCCACTCGATCGCCGAGGAGAAGTCCTGGTCCGTCGTGGGTGGCATTACCGCGGTGCTCCTCGCGTCGGCCTGCGGATACGAGCCCAGAAAGCGGACCTCGGTGCACCGTCGGTGCAGTGCGGCAAGTGCGTCACCGATCCGGTGCTCGGCGATGTGCCCCTCCACATCGAGGAAGAACCGGTAGTCGCCGAACCGGTCCTTGGTCGGGCGCGCCTCCAGCCGAGTCAGGTTGATCTCGCGCAACGCCAACTCGACGAGCAGGTCCGCCAGCGCACCGGTCCGGTTCGCCGTGACCGCGACGAGCGAGGTGCGGTCGGCACCGGTGGGCGCCGGACTAAGCCCAGGCTTGCTGATCAGCAGAAACCTTGTCACCGCGTCGGCGTTGTCACCGACGTTCGTCGCCAGCTCGTGCAGTGGATAGCGTGTCGAGACGATTGGCGCGGTCACCGCCGCGTCGAAGTCGCCGTCGAGCACCGCGCGGGCCGCACCAGCGGTCGAGCCAACGGCGACCGCGGTCACCCCCGGTAGGTTGGCCTCCAACCAGCTCCTGACCTGGGCGAGCGCATGCGGATGGCTCGCGACGGTCCGGATCTGGTCCGGCCGAGTCCCCGGCCTGACCACAACGGTGAAGCGCACTGGCAGCACCAGCTCGGCCACGGCCACGACAGGATCACCGACAGCCAGCGCGTCCATGGTCGCCGGCACGGCCCCTTCGACCGAGTTCTCCACCGGAAGGCAACCCGAATCGGCCTCGCCGGTCCGCACGGCGTCGACCACGGCCTGGATGGTGTCGACTGGAACGAGTTCGTGCTGGTCCGGATCAACCAACACACGGACCGCCTGTTCGGTGAAGGTTCCCTCGGGTCCGAGAAAGGCAGTCCGTGGCACGTTCCCACTCTATTGGCTACCGGGTCACCGTCCCCGATTGAGGCGTATATCACTTACCCGGACAGTGGGCTCCCCCGTTACGCGCAGTTCCGTCTCCTGGAATGCTTGGACGCGTGACCGCCGACGTGCTTGCCTCAGCGGAGGCGGCGTCATGACCGCCGACGTGTTTATCCCAGCGGAGGCGGCATCGTGACCGCCGACACGGAAGGCGATACGACCGTTCCGCTGCTCCAACTCGTTCTGTGTGCTGTCGAAGCGCCGCTCGCGGCCGCATGGTCGACCGTCGCCGAAGGTCGCAAGGGTGTTCGAGTCCACGAGGGGTCCGTGCTGGACATCGAGGCCGAGGCCGTCGTCAGTCCGGCCAACTCCTTTGGCTGGATGCGCAGTGGCGTCGACGCGCTGTACTCGCGCGCGTTCCCCAACGTCGAACAACACGTGCGGAGCGGCGTGCTGGCGTACCACGGAGGTGAACTCCCCGTCGGGGAAGCGCTCATAGTGCCAACAGGTGAGCTGACCCCCGAATGGATGATCAGCGCTCCCACTATGCGTGACCCTGGTGAGCGACTGCCGTTCGACACCGTCCACCCGTACCTCGCAGCGCGTGCGGTGTTCCGGCTGTGGCTGCACGGACGGCTGGAAAGCGGTATCCCCATCCGCTCGGTCGTGCACACCATCGCCATGCCTGGGCTGGGCACCGGGGTCGGCGAGGTTGCGCCCGATACCTGTGCCCGCCAGGTCGCGGCGGCATGGGACGAGGTCTTCAGCGAGCTCACGACCCCGAGCGGGTGAGACGGCTCCTGCATACTCGACGGATGCGTGTGGACTTCTCGCCAGGAACCATGACGAGTCGGACGTTCTACCAGCTGCTGACCGCCGTCGTGGTGCCCCGCCCCATCGCATGGGTGTCGTCCACCTCCGAGTCGGGAGTCGACAACCTGGCGCCGCACTCGTTCTTCACGGTGGCCTGCGTGTCGCCACCCGTGATCCAGTTCACCTCTGTCGGCCGCAAGGACAGTCTGCGCAACATCGAGCGAACCCGCGGATTCGTGGTGAACCTCGCGTGCGAACAACTCCGTGAGCAGATCAACGTCACCAGCACGAACTTTCCTCCCAACGTCGACGAGTTCGCGGCGGCCGGCCTTGCCAAGGAACCGAGCCGGCTCGTGACGCCGCCAAGGGTCGCCCAGTCACCAGTCGCCCTCGAGTGCGAGTTGCACAGCACGGTGTGTCTTGGCGATTCGACCGTCGTGTTCGGCAGGGTCGTGCATGCCGCGGTGGACGAACGCGTCCTCGTCGCCGGTCATCCGGCCATCGACCGGCTGCGGCCGGTCGCGCGGCTCGGACGTGACGAGTGGGCCACCGTAGGCGCGGTAATGGACATGCCCAGGCCCGTCTACCAGGCCGACAACGACCGTCAGGACATCGATCCGACGCGCTACCGTTGACCGGTGCCGGTCACCGTGCTCCTCGTCGACGACCATGAGGTGGTCCGCCGCGGCCTGCGTGATCTGCTGGACGGCGAGGCGGACGTGCGGGTCGTCGCCGAAGCCGGCGGCGTTCGCGAAGCGGTTGTCATGGCTCGCGCCCGCCGCCCTGACGTGGCCGTGGTGGACATGAGACTGCCTGACGGCGACGGCGTCGGGCTGTGCCGCGAACTGCGTGGACTCGCCGACGCCGACTGGCGAGGGCCGCGCTGCCTCGTGCTCACCGCCTTCGATGACGAGCAGGCACTCGTCGGCGCCATCATGGCCGGCGCATCGGGTTACCTGCTCAAACAGGTACGCGGACAGGACCTGGTCAACGCGGTGCGCGAGGTGGCGCAGGGCCGATCACTGCTCGACCCGGTCACCACGGCGAGGGTGCTCGACCGGATGCGGCGCCCCGCTGTCAGCGACGAGCTGGGTGCACTGACCGAACAGGAACGCAAGGTGCTCACGCTGATCGGCGAAGGATTGAGCAACCGGCAGATCGCCGAGCGGCTGTTCCTGGCCGAGAAGACCGTGAAGAACTACGTGACCTCGGTGCTGGCCAAGTTGGGCATGCAACGGCGTACCCAGGCGGCGGCCTGGATCGCCAGGCGCTCGCGGGACTGATCCACCGGACTAGAGCGGGACCTGCCAGAGCACGGCGGTGCCGCTGCGGGCCGAGGAGGTCACCGTGCATCGGCCGCCAGCCGCTCTCGCCCGCTCCTCGAGATGCCGCAGACCTCGTCGGGTGACGCCGGGCGGGATGCCGCAGCCATCGTCGGCGACCCGCAGTCGCAGATTCCGCTCACCGCGGCTTAGTTCGACGCTCACCCTGCTGGCGCCGGAATGTCGAACCACGTTGGAAAGGGCCTCGCGCAAGGCGGCCCGCGTGTTGTCGGCGACGGCGACCGAGATGTCGGTCAGATCGCCTTCGATCCGTACATGCGGTGGGAACCCGAGCAACTCGCCAGCCGTCTCGACCTCCGCGCGGACAGAGTCGGACAGTATGGGG
>Ga0213875_10001294_pt1 | contig 16662 bp, 12 predicted proteins | sample BarmaccomBMRX_R8_FD_160105 | JGI IMG/M metagenome (GOLD analysis project Ga0213875, IMG submission 160105) | Root-associated microbial communities from Barbacenia macrantha in rupestrian grasslands, the National Park of Serra do Cipo, Brazil - RX_R8 | ecosystem: Host-associated > Plants > Roots... | reverse complement strand
CGGCGAGCAGGTTTTGCTAGGAACCGGATCGCATTGACGATATCCCGAGACCACTTGCTCTCCTGCGCAATTCGCCTTCCTTTGATCACCAAAAGACGTGCCGTCAACCGCGCCAAGATCGGATTGATGCCCCGCTCAATAAGCATTGGCTCGTAACCGAGCGAAGGTGGGAAATTCGCGACCTGTTGAACTCCCTCATCCACCAACTCCTGAATACGAACGAACAATTCTGACATGCTTCTGAAAGCACGATCGATCGCAGCATCCAGTTGCTTCAGTTGGATGCATTCTGGGCATTCAAGGATCGCATCGAAAAAACTTGGCATAACGTTTCCCGTCGCCTGGCAACCGCGAATTGTTTGCGACGAATTGCATATGGGAAGCACGATTAAATATGTCGACCACAGTGAACGCTTGTCTCGTCGAATTTCGCACCGAGAATTTTGGCAGTCGAGCCGTCAGGACTTCAGCCTCACTGCTAAATTCCAACCATTCCCGGCAAGGAAAACCACGCCCGCTTGCCTCAATGCATGCCGAATAGCATCGAGGCCTGCCTGCTTCAGCTTGGCCTCACCGGTCTCGAAGGCCTCGATAAGTAGCCGGGCACAACGGAGCCGCGGGCAGGGGTGATGAATGAACTCATTTGGTTTGATGCATCCTCATGAATGGAATTCGGCTCCTATTAACCCGGTTACCTCTGCCGTCTTTGCTTGATGCCGCCTCCAATCTCTTTGGCGCGTTCCCAATGCTCCCCGCGAATACCTGCCTGGGCTCCGCGCTCGCGTGAGCTGCGCCAAAAGATACACGATTGACGCACTGGACCAACCGCTCGATGAAGCTCCCGGAAAGCCGAAGGATATCGGCAAGAAAAAGCGCGCCGGTGCAAGATTGGCCCTGCTTCGACCGGGTATAGCTCACGAGCGCCCAAGGGTGCCCCGCAACGCCCAGCCTCGCGCAGCTTTCCGATCCGCTGCGATGCGCTGAGGAATGTGATCGCAGTAACCGGGACCAGCTCGCAAATTTCTCGCGCCTCGGCCGTACCATGCATCGCATTGGCCTCAGCCGGAACCACCAATTAGGTCGAGCCCTCCACGGCGCAACGAACTCGGAAAGAGCATCAGCTCTGTGACCGGTTATCAGTGGTCAGTTCGCCGTCGACCCCAGGCTGAGGGATGGGGAGCATGGTCGCGATTTAAGATCTTCGGACCAGTTCATTTTGCTTCCGTGATACATGCATTTATATTCGCGGTTCCACGAGCAGGGAATATCTCGCGTAACTCGCCACTTGGGGCAGATCCGAGCTCGATACGGAGCTGATTTACCGATGTTTCCTGCTAGATACCCTGATAGCTGGGAATGACAGACGCAGACGGGCTAGCATCACACTACCTCGTCGGCCATAAACAATATAGTTATCGTTCTGACTTGTCAGATCATCTCCCTTTTGAATTGCCGCGTCGGAAATCTGTGCTGGGTGATCCCGAAGCGCACGCAGTGTTTCGCACGCCTTTGCGAGGTCACCTGTTGTGACGACGATATCCCGCGCTGACGGTCGAGGAGACCTGGGCCGTCAACCAATCACGATCGGATCCGCGTTGGGCGAAACGATTAGGATCGTATCTTACCACGTCGAACCTCGATGTTTTTTCGCCCAAAAGATCGGCAATCAAACAACCGCTCATTGCGGACCAAGTGACGCCGGCTGAATTCATTGCCGTGGCAACGTAAAGATTCGCGATTGAGGAGAGCTGCCCGATGAGTGGCGATCCATCGGGCGTAAAGCTTTCGGGTCCATTGATGAAGCTGCGAACCGGCGCATTTTCCAGAGAGGGAAAAACACGGGCGGCCGCCATAAAATAGGGTGCGACCTTGTCCCAATCGGGCGCCAGCAAGGTGAAAGAGAACGGCTTCGGCAAGCTTCCCGGATCAAGGGTCTTGGCATTCTCATCGAAAAAGCCGACCAGGAACTTGCCGACCTCTTCTCGGCCATAAATCAAATGATCCGGCATGACGAAGGACGGCGTCTCGCGCGCGAGGCGAGGCGATACTTCGGCGATCGTGTACATGTGCTCGCATGGCCATTGCGCCAACGCTATTCCCAGCGGCTGCAATAGGGGACGTGACCAAAGACCTGCCGCGACGACGATCTTGTCGGCGCCGATAAACCCGCCACTCGTTTCAACCCCGATAACTCGCGCATTCTTGTGCGCCACGCTCACCACTTCCACGCCTTCGCGGATGTCAGCACCTTTCGACCGCGCCGCTGCCACATAAGCCGAGGTAAGATCCGCCGGATTGATCCGCCCCGATAGCGGATTGAACCAGATTCCGTTCACCGACAATGGGTCTAATAGAGGGTTGCGGGCTCTTGCTTCATCGGGCTCGAGCCACCGCGCCGCTATGCCCCGCTTTTTCGCAGCCTCATCGAACCTGGAAAACGCCTGTCGAGTGGGTTCGCTCGATGATAGAAAAAAACGGCCGGTCTCGAGCCAACCCGTGGTCTGGCGATACTCGTGCTCCAGGCGGGATACGGTTTGGAAGGCGTAGAGCACCGCCTCATCATGATCCGGCGTCGGCTTCCAGGTAATGTTTCCCGCCGAGTGCCAGGTGGTTCCGGAACCGATCCGGTCTCTTTCCAGCAAAATGACTTCACCCAACCTACGCTCCGCAAGATGCCAGGCAATGCTGGCCCCTATCACGCCGCCGCCAACGATCAGCGTTTTCATCGCGCCCTTCCCAGATTTATAAGATCATCCTGACGCCCACAGCCGATCTATCCGGTCGCGCAGGCGATAGTAGCCGCCGACGAACGGAAGGAACCATGGGCTGCCGCTGTAAAACGGATGATCCGGAAATTCCGGAACATCAAAGGCGCAGACGCGATTGGTCTTGCCGGCAATCTTGCGTCCCGTCTGATAGCCGAGATACGTCATCATCGCGACGCCGCTGCCGTTGCAACCCAGTGCGTAGTGCATCATTTCGTCGCGTCCCATATGCGGCACGGCGTCGAATGTGAAGGCGACGTTTCCGGTCCAGGCGTGGGTCACGCGAACACCGCGCAACTGTGGAAACCGATCAAGCATGAAACCGTGCAGGATCGGTGCGCTGATCCGTGGCGTAACCGGAGTGAAACGCGCTCTTCCACCGAAGATCATCCTCTTTCCGTCGGGAGACATGCGATAGTAACAGAGCACGCGACGGGTATCGGAGAGTGTTCGGCCTTTCGGAATGAGCGACGCTGCAACCTCCGGCGCCAGCTCCTCGGTTGCAATTATATGGCTGGCGATCGGAATCAGGCGGCGCTTCAGGCGTGGCGTAGCGTCCCCCGTGTAACCGTTCGTGGCGATAACCACCTCATCGGCCACAAGCGGTCCGCGCGCGGTCTTAAGGAGCCACGCTTTTGCCTGGCGCTCGATGGTGGCGACGGGTGCCCTGCCGCAGATCGAGATTTTTCGCCGCTGAGCGGCCTCCAACAGACCCTTGTAGTAGAGCGCCGGATGCAGCTTGCCGCTGCGTTCCACGACCATCCCGCCATGATAGTAGTCGCTCGCGATCTCCTCGCGTTGCCGTTCGCGCGAAAGCATCGTGCAGCCCGAGTTGGCGGCTCGATTGAGAAGCTCGACCCTGCGAGCCATGGCGTCGTAATGTTTTGGGGCCCATGCTCCGACAAAACGTCCGCGCTTCTCCCAGAAACATGCGATCTTCTCGCGCTCGATAAGGTGCTCGATCAAGGAAAACGCGTCGGCGGCATCGGCGATCATCAAGGCGGCGCGGTCCGACTCGGGGTCAATGCTCTTGCCACCGAAACTTTTGCCGACATTGACGCCGCCACTCACCGCTCCGCCACTGCGCGTGCTGGCGCCGAAACCGGGGAAATTGGCTTCTAGGACGCAGGCATCGATTCCATTGTCCGCAAGCTCGATCGCTGTTGACAAACCAGCATATCCGGCGCCGACAATTGCTACGCTCGTGCGGCTCGGCAACTCCCCCTCGCCGTCTTCAGAATCGGGTCGCCAAGCTTCCCACCAATAAGGACTGGGCTTGAAATCCTGGTGAAAAACATTCTCCGACATACCAGCCTCTTAATCCCCGCTTTGCCCGCTCATGCCGAGTCGAGGCACGCCACAATGGTGCGCGCCGCGTTAGGCATCAAAATCATTCGAACCGCGAAGTTCAGGAGCTCGGTATTTCGCGCGGCCGGACGCCGATCATGATAGCCGAGGCGATGAGTTCGGGCGGATCGTGGAAAACTCCGCCGGAAAGGCCGCCCCCGAGCTCCTTCGATTCCATGCAGCGCCGCGCCTCGAGCGCGGTGCGGCGCGAGCGGTTGCCCTTGCTCACCCGTTTGGCTCGGATCTCGACATAGTCGCCGGCATAGACTGGCTTGAAGAACTCAGCCTTCTCGTAGGCTGCCAAATAGCCGTCGGTGCCGTCCGTTTTGATACCAACCTCCGACGCGCAATCGGCGAAGAGGCGCAAGATTGTCGCCGCGGGTATCAGACGATTCGGATAATGCGTGTCATGCAACCCGAGCCGCACGCGCAGATAGCCCTCGTGTTGCGTTTCGGTATTCTCCGCCATGACGTGTCCTCCATGCTGGCTCAGCCGAGAATGCGATCGAGCACCGCCTCGCAAGGCGAAAATCTTGTCAAACCGTGCCCCCCGAGCGGCGTGCCGCGCCGCGGAGCCGAAATCCTTCGGCCGCCGCGAACACCGCGATCGCGAAAGCCAGCAGCAAAGTCGATACTGCGGCAATGGTCGGATTGATTTCGGTGCGTAGATAATTGAACATACGCAGCGGAAGGGTCGTGCCCGCCCCTCCTCCAATGAAGATCACCATGATGATTTCATCCCACGAGGCGATGAAGGCGAAGATCGCAGCGGCAAAAAGGCTGGGGCGCAGGATCGGCAGCGTGATATGCCAGAATGTCCGGCCGACGCTCGCCCCCATGGTGAAGGACGCCTCTTCGAGCCGTCGGTCGATCCGCTGAAATCCCGCCACTAGGAGAACGATCGTGAAAGGCAGCGCCAGGATCGTATGTGCGAGGACGATGCCGATGAAGCTGCCGATCAGATGGAACGAGACATAGACGCTGTAAACAGCGATCGCGACGACAACCGATGGAACGATCAGCGGTGTCATGAGCAGCATGCGGATGAAACCGATTCCCGGGAACGGCATTCGCACGATGGCGAGGGCGGCGAGCATGCCAAGGCCGACTGCGAGCACCACGACGCTAAGCGCGATTTCGAGGCTGAGCCGCGTCGCGTCGATCCATTGAGGGTCGCCGAAATAATCCTGGTACCAATGAAGCGAAAAACCCGGCGGAGGAAACTGCAGGTACATTCCGGCGCTGAACGACACGGGGACGACGACGAGCAGCGGCACGACAAGGAAGGAGAATACGCCGATCGCATATGCCCACAGCAGACCATCGGGCAGCCCACGCAAAATGCGAGCCGGACTCATTGCGCCCCAACATCGCGGAACAACCGGTCGAAGCCGAGCAACCGGTCGTAAACGATGAAGAGAGCGACGACGATTGCGACCAGAATGACCGCCATTGCCGTGCCCTCCCCCCAGTTCAATTCCTGGATCTGCTGCTGGATATAGACCGAGATGGTAGTTTCTTGGGGACTGCCGAGCAAAGCCGGCGTGATATAGAACCCCATTGCCAAGATGAAGACGAGGAGGCAGCCGGCGTAGACGCCCGGCAAGGACAGCGGCAAATAGATGCGCAGGAATGTCTGCCGGAAAGACGAGCCCATCGAGCTTGCCGCCTCGATCAGGGTGCGATCGATACCGATCATGGTCGAGTAAAGGGACAGGACCATGAAGGGAAGCAGGAAATGGCTCATGCCGACGATGACGGCAAAGCGGCTATAGAGGAGCGGATAAGGCTTGGTGCTTAAACCCAGGCTAATGACTGCTTCGTTGATCACGCCATGTCGGCCCAACAGCACCATCCAGGCATACATGCGCACCAGAAGGCTGGTCCAGAATGGCAGCAGCACGAACATCATTAGCAGATTTGCTCGGGAACGTGGCAATCGGCTGAGAAGGTAGCTAACCGGATAGGCCAGCAACAGAGTCACCATGGTGCACTGCGCGCTGATGATTAGCGTCGTTTCGATGATCTGCCAGAGCGTCGGGTCGGTCGCTACTTCGAGGTAATTTCCGAATCCCGGTGTCGGCTCTAGCAGGCTTTGAGCGACGAGGCGAAACAACGGATAGAGAAAGAGAAGGAGAACAAGGGCGAGCCCCGGCGTAAGCAGGACGAAGGGAAGCACTCCCATCCATCGGGCGACTCCAGGCCTCGCCTTTTTCTCCACGGTTGCAGTCCTACTTGGCGATCACCCATCCCGTGAACCGCTTTTCCGCGGCGGGCCCGTTCGCCTCCCACCAATTGTCATCAACAACCAACGTCGTCTTGAGGTGCTCCGGAGAGGTCGCGAGATAGGCCTGCACCTCATTCGGAAGGAGAGCGGCAACACCTTTGTTGCCCCCGGCATAACCGCTGAGTTTTGCCTGCTCGGCTTGACGATGCGGATCCTGCATCCAGGCGATCAACTTCATCGCATTGTCGAAGTGCTTCGCGCCTTTTGGGATCGCCCACCAGGAGCTGCGTAAGATTGCATCTTCCCAGGCGACGCCGAGCGGGGCCTTATCCTTCACGACAAGCTGGTAGGGCCGACCGTTCCAGGCGGTTCCCATGACGCAGTCTTTGTTGACGATTGCTTGGACCGACTGCGCTCCGGTTGTCCACCAGACGCCGACGTCGCTCTTGATCTTGTCTAGTTCTCCATAGGCCTTGTCCTGGTCGATCGGATAGATCTTGTCGCGCGGCACCCCCGCATGCATCACGCCGAGCTCGAGATTGTCGAGCGCATCCTTCCAGAGGCAGCGCGGCCCGGGAAAATCCTTTACGTTCCAAAGATCCATAAGCGACGTCGGATGCTTGCCCGAGAGCGGAAAGGCGTCGGTGTTCCATGTGAGGACGGTCGAGTAGGGCCCGTCCCAAACACCATAGTCCGTCACCGCTTCTTTTGGCAGGTCGGCCATGGGTAACTTTGTGAGATCCAGCTTGGCGAGCAAGCCTTCCTTCACGGCGCGGAAAAAATCACCGTCATCGATTTCCGTAACGTCCCACTCGGCGTTGCCGCTCGTCACCATCGCCTTTAGCTTGGCGTTGTCCACCGGCGCGCTTGAGACCACCTTGATGCCGGTCGCCTGGGTGAACGGATCCCAATGTATTTTGCGGTTGATGTCATCGAGCACCCCGCCTGACGAATTGATATAAACCACCTGATCTTCCGCGCTCGCGGGAAGCGGATTCAGCACACCCATCCCCAACGCGGCTGCTCCGGCGGCGATGATCGCTGCAGTTAATCGAACTACCATCGTGACCTCCTCTCCTGGTGTGAAGTGCGCTCCAGTTCCTCCTCAACGGCATTTCCGAACATTTATTGCGCCGGAAAGATGCCCATATCCACCACATCCCAGCCGATCCGCACCTGATCGCCGACCGCGACAACATCGTTGCGATTGCCGGCGATTTCGACGCTGACAACTTCGCCGCTCGCGAGAGCACATCGAAGATCGATGACATTGCCGATGAAAGTCACTTTGACGACTTTAGCGGAGAAAACGATACCCGTTGCCGCCTCACCGATCCTGATGAATTCGGGTCTGACGGCCACATGGCAGGCACGGCCTGCTGCCGCGCCCGAAAACGGGGCTACGCGGAATGTCGTGCCCGCCGCCGTCTCGAGCAGAACCGAGCCGTCATCCGTCATCTCGCGCACCTTGCATTCGAAGAGGTTGGTAGATCCCACGAAATCCGCCACGAAGCTGTCGACCGGGTGTCGGTACACTGTGATCGGATCACCGATTTGGAAGATTCGGCCTGCCTGCATCACCGCGATCCGATCCGACATCGTAAGCGCCTCTTCCTGATCGTGCGTGACATAGATGCAGGAGATGCGTAAATCCTGTTGCAGTTGCCTGAGCTCGATCTGCATGTGCTTGCGAAGCTTACGATCGAGTGCACCGAGAGGCTCGTCCATCAACAGCACCGACGGCTCGTAGACGAGAGCGCGGGCCACCGCGACTCGCTGCTGCTGACCTCCGGAGAGCTGCGCGGCGTAGCGCTTGCCGAGATCGTGCAGATTGACCCGCGCCAATGTCTCCTCGACGCGGCGGCGGATTTCGGGCTGCCCGACACCGCGGATGCGCAAGGGGTAGGCGATGTTCTCGAAGACGGTGAGATGCGGGAACAGTGCATAGTTCTGAAAAACGAAACCGACGCCGCGCCGCTGCGTCGGTACGCCTGAGAGGTCGCTGCCATCGATGAAGACTTTGCCTTCGCTTGGCGTGGTCAGCCCCGCAATGATGCGCAACAGCGTCGATTTGCCCGAGCCGCTTTGCCCGAGCAACGTGACGAATTCCCCCGGCCGGACCTCCAAGGAGACTCCGTCGAGCGCGGTGAAACTGCCGAAGCGATGAATGATCCGTTCCAGGCGAACCGCCGCGACACTGTTCTTGGTGTCCGACTTGCCGGCGTCCGACTTGGTGGGGTCCGACTTGCCGCCCAGGACGCGTCCGCGGTTCATCTTTGCTCGCCCACCCTGGAAAGGGCGGTCCCTCATCGACTGCATCGCCTTCCCTAGCCTGCCATGATCGACGACCAAGGTCATGTCGGCAACTGCGAGCCGGCCGGAACGCCGCCAATTATATTGCGGCGACGCAGAGCGTCGATCTCGTCAGCATTTTTACCGAGAACCGTTGTGAGGATCGCGTCGGTATCGCCATCGAATAGCGGCGCTGCAAGGTGAGTGGCAACAGTCGCGCCTGCAATGCGAAAGCCAGGGCGCGGATGGGGCTTTACGCCGACGACCGCGTGCCGCACGTCCTCGAAATACTGACGCGCGACCAGATTAGGATCCTGAAAGAGCTCGTCGACCTTGAGCACCGCGCCGGCGGCTACGCCCTTCCCGACGAGACAAGCCATCGCGGCGCGCTTCTCACGCGCCCTGCACCATGCGCGCAAATCGTCGAGGGCGGCTTCTGAAACTTCACCGTTCGCCAGCGCCTCGATGTCGGTCGCCTCGGCGAGCGCTGCCATGTCGCCCGGCGAAGCCGCTGTAACTGCGATCCAATTATCCTTGCCTGCGCAGGGGAGCACCTCGTTCAAAAGGAGATCGGCCCGCAAATTGCCTCTCGGCTCTTGTGGCACGCCGGTGAGCTGATAGTGCAACAGGGCATCGCCGATCATGTGCAACACACATTCCTGGTGCGAGACATCGATCCAGATCCCCTCCCCCGTCTTCTCCCGATGCTGCAGTCCCAAGACCGTCGCCAGGGCTCCATAATGACCGACGAGCGGATCTGGATACGCAATGCCGGAACGCATCGGCTTGCCTGCTTCGTAGCCGGAAAGCCGGACAAGACCGCCAGCACCCTCAAGGGTCTCGCCGTATCCCACGAATTCGCGATACGGACCCTGCGATCCGAAGGCCGGCATGGTCACTAGCACGAGCCGGGGGTTGAGCGTCCGCAGCGCCTGCCAATCCAGCCCCCATTTGGGCAGAACGCGCGCCGAGTAGTTATTGATGAGGACGTCGCTCCGCCTGATGAGATCATGCATCAGATCGCGGCCCTCGATCGCATCCATGTTGATTACGGCGCATCGCTTGTTTCGATTCCATTCGTGAAAGTAACCGCCGGTCTCATGTCGAGGCGAAAGATCGCGCAAATCCGGGCAAACATATCGAGTGCCGTCCGGCCGCCGCGCGCCTTCGATCTTGATCATCTCTGCGCCGAGAAAGCCGAGCTGCAGCCCACAGAAAGGTCCGGCCCATGCGTGCGTGACATCGAGAACACGAATGCCCGCAAGCGGCAAAAGCGGCGGATCATATGCAGATGTCGACCGTCCTCCGGAACGCGCGGTCCAGGTTTGACGGATGATGTCGCCATGCTCGCCGAGCCGCGGCGGAGGTGCTTCGGTGGAAATGCAGGACGACATCACGAAGGGCAGCTTTGGATATGCGAAGATTCCGGCCGCCCCGCAGTCCACCTGCGCGAAATGATCGCGCGCCAGCAATTGCGGATCGTTCAGCAGTTCCGTGACAGACGACACCATGCAGGAGGGAAGCCGGTGGCGCTGGCACTCCATCAAGGCTTCACTCGATTTTCGGCCGCCAAACCAGGAAATCATCGCCGCTTCGATCGTCGCGGCATGCTTGATCCGTCCCGATTGGGAGGTCAGCGCATCGTTCTCCAGCCAGTCTGATCGGCCGAGCATGGTGCAAAAGCCGCGCCATTGCTCTTGCGTGTAGACACAGATCAGAAAAAATCCGTCTTTAGTTCGATAGACGTCGGTGAGGGGGGACCCATCCTGGATGCGATTCCCGTGACGGGTCCGCATTTTTCCCGAATATGTGTAGCCGCTGATTGCCGTGTCGAGCGCACCGGCGAGCGCCTCCTGCTGGGAGATCTCGATGAAGCGGGCGACTCCATCAAGGGTCGATCTATAGAGACCGGCAAGCGCCAGGCTTGCGCAGAGCACACCGGCGAACAAGGCGGGCTGATGACCATAGGGGAGGAGCGGCTCACGGTCGGGCGAGCCGGTCAGATTGAGGTGTCCGGAGAGCGCATAAACCGTGAGATCACTTGCCGGAAAATCCGCGTACGGGCCATCACAGCCGAAAGGCGAAACTGCAACTACGACAATTCCGGGGCGCAGTTTCTGAAGGCGGTCGAAGGCGAGGCCCGATTCTCGCGCCCCGTGCTGAGTCAAATCGTGAATAATGACGTCTGCGCGGGTGACGAGCTCGTCGAGCGAGCCTCGCCCGGCCGCCGTTTGAGGGTCGAGCACGATGCTGCTCTTTCCGGCGCCCAGATAGAGCCAGAGCGCACTTTCCGTATCGCCCGTTGCGAGTTCGACCCGTGGCGCCGCATGACGGAGCGGATGCCCCTCCTGCGGCTCAACGAGTGCCACGTTCAAACCCATCTCAGCGAGAAGCTTGCCGCAGAACGCCGGCGCGACGGTTCGACCGAACTCCAGCACTCGAAGCGCAGAGAGCATTGGGGTGAGGGCGGTTGCAGGCTCGCTCATCGCCAGCGCGCCTCCACTCGGTCGAAGCAGCCGGCAATCGGATCCGGGTTATCCTTCAACAGGTGCTTGGCGATCTTTCCGGAAGCGGTTTTCGGTAAGGCATCGCAAAATTGCAGGTAACGAGGCACTTTGAAGCGGGCGAGTTCGGCCTCGCAATGAGCGAGTATGCGATCAGCCGATACGGTGCTCGGGCCCACATTGGACTGCAGCACGACGCACGCCTTGACCTCTTCGCCACGCCGCTCATCGGGGACCGGCACTGCTGCCGCCTCGGCGACATAGGGCAAGGCGCACAGCACCGACTCGATCTCGCGGGCGGAAATGTTCTCGCCGGCCCGGCGGATCATCTCTTTGACGCGCCCCACCACGTAGAAGTAGCCGTCGTCGTCTTGACGAAATAGGTCGCCGGTTCTGAACCAATCGCCATGGAATGCCGTCTGCGTGGCTTCCGGTTTGTTGTAATAGCCTTGGAGAATACCGGGGCCACGCACCAGCAACTCGCCCCATTCGCCTTGTGCTACGGTATTTCCTTCGGGGTCCGCAATTCGAACCTCGCGAAACGGGGATGGAACTCCGCATGAGCCGGATCCTACCATTTCGGTCGCCTCGATCGGCATGAACAGACCCGAGCCGATCTCAGTCATGCCGAATGCCTCGCGGGCCACGAAATCGAAGCGCTCCTCCAACGCCGCGTGGTTCTCCTTATTCAAGCCATAGACATTGACGCGCACGATTTCATTTTCACGATCTCGGGGCGAAGCGGGCTGTTTGAAGACGATCTCCGGAAACAAGCAGAAATTTATCCGATACCGCCGCACCCACTCCATGAACCGGCTGGCGCTCTGACGGCGCGCGACAAACAAGGTCGCACGCTGGAAAAAGGCCATGAGCATCATCCATTGAGGGTCCATGTAGAAGAAGGGGGTCGCCGCAAGAATTCGCTGATAGACGCGTCCGTCTCGCCGGGCGCTTACCTTTCCCATCGTCAACCAATAGCGGTGGGACAGCATGCACCCTTTCGGAAAACCAGTCGTTCCGGACGTGTATTGGATGTTGAGAAGATCATCGAGGCTCGCAGGAGGCACGTCGTCGAAATCTTCGTTCGCCTGGTCTTCGAGAGCATTCCAGCGCGGATGCGGAGTGGTTAGATCGCCGACCACGAAAACGTGCTGGTCGGTAAGCCGTTGCGGCCGCTTGCGCATTCCAGCGAATGCCGCGAGGCAGCTTTCGTGGATCACAATCCAATCGATATCGCTGTCCATGACCACGTAGTCCAGCTCTCGCGGCGTGTATGCGAGGTTCAGCGGAACCATGGCGGCGCCCAAGCGGGCGAGGGCTAGCCAAGTTATCGGCAGGGCCGAAATATTGGGCAGCATGACGCCAACATGGCTACCGCGCTTAATGCCCCGGCGAGCCATTCCACTGGCCAGTCGATTGACGCGGCCGCGCAATGCCTCATAGCTTAGTCGCTCACCATCCTCGAAAAAGTCGAGCGCAATCCGGTTCGGCGCTGCCGCTGTCGCCTCGTCAAGCAACGCGTTCACATTTGCAGGGAGTGGCTCGTCCTCAATCACCCGTCGCCGTTCTGGCCACGCAGGCACAGCAACGCTGAGCACATCAACGCGCGACATGCGGCCATACAGATAATGCTTGCGCCATCACGTGCACTCGGCTCCGCCTTCGCGACAATCAACGGCGAGGCTAGAACGTTTTATCCTTAAGTCAAATTTTTGGAACGTTTGTTCCCAAAAGCTCAATCACCTTCTCTCCAGTACGCGCCGAAATTGTCGCGCCGCTCGAATTCTTCCTTTACACGCTCGACGATGCGCGGCTCACCGCGTGCTGCCAGGTAACAAATGAGAGCTTCGATGAGCGCCATCGTCGGTGTCAAAGACTGATAGAAGGATGTGCCCGTCGTTGGCAGGACCAGGAGACGCGTGGCGTGCCGCGCGATCGGCGAAAAGGGCGTGTCGGTTATGGCAATCACCGCAGCGCCGCGTTTTGCGGCATGCTCGACCGCCTTAACTGCGTCGAGCGCATATGGATCGTAACTGATCGCCAGCATCGCATCTTTTGGTCCGAGTTCGCCGATCTCGTCGATCAGCATCCCCATGCGCCCTTCGAGCAGAATCAGGTTCGGCATGAAGGTGCGTAGCACATAGTAAAGATAAAAGGAGAGACAGTAATTCGAACGCAGGCCGAGCAGGTAAATCCGTCGCGCCGAGATCATGATCCGTCCGGCTGCGGCGATCTCCGACGATCCAATTGACGAATAGGCGCTCGCTATGTTTCCGACGATTTGCTCGCCTGTGTCGCGGTAGAGCCGCTCGAAATTCGAACCTGCCCGATAGCGCTGCAGTTCCTTGACGTTTGTTGCATATCGATCGGCTCCGGAGCGGAGCTTCTCGCGAAATGTTTCACGAAAGGCGTTGTAAGATGCAAACCCAAGCAGGGCCGCGAGGCGGATCAGGGTAGTCGGCCCAACCTCAGCCCGCGCTGCGACCTCGCGCAAAGAATATAGAGCAACCTCGGTCGGCGATTTCACGATGAACCGTGCTGCCTTGCGCAGCTGCGGTGCGAGAGTCTCGTACGCAGTCTCGAGGCGTTGCGTGATGCCTGCTATATCGTCCATCGCTGAACCGTCCTACACGACCGATATTCTCCCGCCGAGATGCTTCCCGACAAGATCGAACATCATCCGATCCTAGAGAATCCCTCGCGATCAAACCTTGAGGACATTCGCAGGCGCCTGCGATTTTCGTAAGGCAGAGTGGCGAATTGTCCAGGGAACGACCCTGCGCTCCGAAGAAAGCGCCGTGAGCTCTTCATGGGAACCGAGCACTCCGAAAGTACTTCGACGTGCGAAGCGACGAACGACTTCAATCAGAGACACCATGTTCTCGGATTGGGGCCGCTGGAAGCCGCACATATTGCTGCTTGCCAGTCGTTCCGATACGCGTGAGGTGAGATGCAGACGGAAATGAAGATACGAATGATGTCAGGCGGTAGCAAAGACGAGGTCCTCAGTCCGCACTTCGAGACCACACCCTATTGGTGGCGAGCGGCGGCGCCGCAGGACACCTCTTCGCAGCCGCTGCCGGAAATAGCCGAAGTCGTCATCGTTGGCTCAGGCTACACCGGTCTTTGCTGCGCGCTCGAGCTCGCGGACGCGGGCGTCAGGCCCCTCGTTCTCGAGGCCGGGCCCCTGGGAGCGGGCGCCAGCACGCGCAGCGGGGCGATGGTCACGGGTGGACAGAAATTCGTCGTATCCGGTGCAATTCGTCGTTTCGACGCCAAACGCCAGGCGCGCATTCTCGAAGACGCCGGTGAATCGCTTCAGCTCGTGGGCGAACGAGTTGACCGATACGCTCTCGATGCCGACTACCGCCGCTACGGCCGCGTAATTCTTGCAGATGTGCCAAGGCATATGACGCGCCTGGCGCGCTGGGCTGAACTTCTGCACCGGCATGCGGGATCGACCGTCTCTTTGATGAATCGTGCGGAGCTCTCCAACGAAGTCGGCGGTCGGCGCTATCATGGTGGTCTTCTGATTGAGGACTATGGCGGGCTGCACCCCGCAAAGTATCATCGCGCCCTCGCTGATGCTGCGCGGGCGCGGGGCGCAATACTCGCCTCCCACACGACGGTCGCGGATATCACGCGCGAGGCGGTCGGTTTCCGCGTGCGGACCTCTCGCGGTGAAATTGCGGCACGCGAGGTAGTTATCGGTACCAACGGGTATTCAGGATCTGCGGTGCCTTATCTGCGAAAGCGAGTTGTGCCGATAGCAGCTTATGTGGCCGCCACGGAGGCGTTGCCGCTCGGAATGGCCGAGGAAATGATTCCGCATCACCGAATGCTCTCCGATACGCAGCGGAGTCTCTATTGGATGCGACTGTCACCTGACGGAACAAGACTCATTTTTGGAGCGCGTCCCAGCATATTCGACAAAGACGCGCGAACGGCCGGCCGTCTACTGCATCGTATGATGTGCGGAGTATGGCCCCACCTCGCGAAAGTGCGCGTCGAGCATTGCTGGAACGGCTTCGTAGCCATGACAGCCGACCATATCCCTCACATGGGCCGGCATGACGGCATCCACTACGCGGTTGGATGCAACGGCAGTGGCGTGGCGATGATGAGTTACTTGGGCTACCAGACTGCGCGCAAATTGCTCGGTAACCAGAATCGACCGTGCGCCTTTGATAGCGACTCCTTTCCAGCTCCTCCGTTTTATGACGGGTGGCCTTGGTTTATACCGCTTGTCTCCGGTTGGTATCACTTTCGGGACGGCTTTGATCGCGCGATCGCGAGCCTATGACGTGAGACACTCGTGCTGCCGGAAGTTGCGTTGATCGTTTGCACGCTTGCGCGATTCACCAATAGAGAGGCTTACTTCAGTGCCTGTCGGCTTGGCGGACGATTCAGCCGACCTCAATCGTCTTCCGGTTAGTTTTTTTGGTTCACACGGATTATTCTGCGAATGACGTTGTCGGTTGCGGTGGCGATTACTTGCTAAGCTCAAATTGTGTGCTGCCGTTTGTCTTTGAATATTTGAATGGGCGCTTTCGGGTCTGATCATTGATGAATGCGAAGACATGCCTAAGCTCATACTGGTCGGCGCTCCGCGCCAAGGCAGACGGATTTGTAGCTTGGTCGCGAGCGTCTTGGCGTCGAGTTTCGGACCAGCGCTTTCCCTGCATGATGATTTTTGTTCCGTGATACTTGCAACTACTTCCCTGTTCAACGAGCAGGGAATTTCTCGCGTAAGTCGCTGCAACCTGGGTAAATTCACGGCCTGTACGTGCTGATTTCCCCAATTTGTCCCTGTTAATACCCTGATCGCAGGGAGAATAGGCGCAGACTGGTTCGCCGCAGACTGCCTCGTCAGCCAGAAATTTAGCGTCTTTTCGAGTGGCTTAGTTGAAGAAATCGGTAGCCTGATTCGGTTCGCTACTCGCCACCCGCTTCGGGCGCCCCCCGTCCGATCGAAAACGTCGATCGTCAGTCCGGCCGCCATTCCAGAATCAGCGTCGCGAGAGGCGGAAGCACGAGTGAAATTGAAAACGGCTGGTTGTGGCTCGAGAGTGGTTTGGCTCTAACGCGGCCTGCATTGCCCATGTTGCTGCCTGCATAGATCGCCGCATCGGTGTTGATCATCTCACGATATTCGCCAGGTTCCGGCACACCGAAGCGATAGCCGATCCGTGGAACCGGCGTGAAATTCGATACGACGACTGCGAGGCTGCGCTCATCGGCGCCGCGACGCGCCCAGGCGATAACGCTATTGTCGCGATCATCCGAGACGAGCCATTGAAAGCCGCTCGTCTCGCAATCTCGTTCGTGCAAGGCCGGCAACTCGCGGTAGACTTTATTGAGATCTCGGAGCAGCTGCTGCACGCCGCGATGATCAGCATTTTGGACGAGATCCCAATCGAGCCCAACATCGTGGTTCCATTCCCGTTCCTGTCCGAACTCGCTGCCCATGAAAAGGAGCTTCTTGCCGGGATGCCCCCACATGAAGCCGAGATAGGCCCGCAAATTG
>Ga0213875_10001293_pt1 | contig 16668 bp, 16 predicted proteins | sample BarmaccomBMRX_R8_FD_160105 | JGI IMG/M metagenome (GOLD analysis project Ga0213875, IMG submission 160105) | Root-associated microbial communities from Barbacenia macrantha in rupestrian grasslands, the National Park of Serra do Cipo, Brazil - RX_R8 | ecosystem: Host-associated > Plants > Roots... | reverse complement strand
CACCAGGCAGGTCATCAATGAGGTCCTGCGCATGTACCCGATCTGGTTCACCATGCGGCGCACCCTAGAGGAGATTCGCCTTGGTGAGGTCCGTATCCCGCCGGACAGCGAGGTGATCATCAGCCCGCACGCCCTGCATTTCGACCCCCGCTCGTTCGCCGATCCGGAGCGCTTCGATCCCGATCGGTGGGCACCGGAACACGCCAAGGACATACCCAAGGGCGCGTTCATCCCCTTCGGCGCCGGCACCAGGCAATGCATCGGAAACGCATTCGCCATCACCGAGATCACCCTCGTGCTGGCCACGGTGGCCACACGCTGGCGGCTGGTTGCTGTTCCGGACAAACCAGTTCGGATCAAGTTCACCTCCGCCGCCTACCTCAACCGCCTGCCGATGACGGCGGTTCCCCGCGAGTAACGGAGGTTTTCCTGTCGTGCGTTGGTATCAACGCGATTCCCTACGCCGTACCGGCCTGGCCGCTCTCGCCATGGCGGGCGTGGCGCTGCTGAGCGCTCCCGTGCAAGCCGATGCGGCCGAGTCGAGCTGCCGGGACCTGACCGTCCCGGTGTCCGTGCCCCTGCTCGGCCCGCAGTCCATGCATGGCACCCTGTGCACACCACCGGGCGCCCGAACCGTGCAAGTGCTGGTGCCCGGCGGCACCTACAACAGCGGGTACTGGGACTACAACATTCCGGAAACTCATTCGTATCGGCGGGCGATGAACGCCGCCGGCTACGCCACCCTCGCCATCGACCGGCTGGGCACCGGACACAGTTCGCGGCCGCCAGGTGCGCTGCTGACCACAATTGGTCAGGCCAACGCGGTCCACCAGGTGATCCAGACGCTGAAGTCGGGGCCCCAGGGGCCGCGATTCGACAAGGTGATCATCGGGGGGCACTCGCTCGGCTCAGGCATCGCCATGATCGAGGCGAGCACCTACCACGACGTGGACGGCGTGCTGATCACCGAGGTCACCCACCATATCAATGCGCTAGGCGCGCTGCTGGCCTTCAGTTCGTTCATCCCGACCGCGCTGGACCCCAAGTTCGCCAAGCAAGGTCTCGATCCTGGCTACCTAACCACCAGGGACGGCACCCGCTACAAGTCCTTTGAGTACCCCGGGCCGTACAGGCCGGCCGTGGCCAACCTCGACGAGGCCACCAAGGACGTCATGTCGACCAGTGAGTTCGCCGACGGCGCCGCGCTCGGGGTGGTGCTCCCGGTCTCCCGTGAGATCACCGTGCCAGTCATGGTCGTCGTGGGCGGCCGCGACGGCACGCTGTGCGGCCTGCTCGCAACCGACTGCTCCTCCGCTGAAGGGCTGTTGCGGTCCGAGGCCCCGTTCTACCAGCCCGCAGCCAAGCTGCACACCTTCGTGCTGCACGGCTTCGGCCACGCGATCAACCTCGCCCCCAACGCCCCGGAGTACTTCCAGGCCGTCGCGAGGTGGGCCGACAGCATGGTCGGTCACTGATCCTGGGTCTTGCGAGGGGTCTCCCCCTCAGCGAGGAGGCCCCTCGTCGCGGATCCGATCCGTGTGACTACGGCCGGGCTCGAACGCCTATTCGGTCAGGTTGTGAAGGTCGAGTGACTGACTGCGATCATCGTCTTTCGGTCGGTGTCGGTCGAGGCGTCTCAAGCACCCGAATGGCTACTTTTCGTCGTTCGGTCACCGTGTTGTCCTGCATTGTGACTGCTTTGTGATCCAGTCCTCTGTGGTGGTGCTCTGGCGCTGGCTACGGTCGCTGGGTTGACGGGGTCACGTCGTGGTGACTTCGTGGTGGCCGGTGCTCGTCCTACCGGTCGGCACTGGACGAGGGAGCTCGGGAGGATCTTGATGGGCAAGCGGAGGAAGACAGCGATCCTCGTCGCCTTGCCGGCGGCCGTCGCGCTGCTGGCCACAGGCTGCGGTGGCGGAGGCGGCGGCGCGGGCGGCGGCGACAGCAACGGCGCGGTGTCCATCTACGGCACCGAACCCCAGCATCCGCTTACCCCGGGTAACACCAACGAGCAGGGCGGCATCCGGGTCGTCGACGAGCTCTACGCCGGTCTTGTCGGCTTCGACCCCACCACGGCCAAGCCCTACAACCTGATGGCGGAGTCGATCACGCCCTCGTCGGACGCCAAGGTCTACGACATCAAGATCAAGCATGGCTGGAAGTTCCACGACGGCACCGAGGTCAAGGCGCACAACTTCGTCGACGCGTGGAACTACGCGGCGCTGGCGACCAACGCCCAGATCAACGCCGACTTCTTCGCCCAGATCCAGGGTTATGACGAGGTCCACCCCGAGGACCCCAAGGCCAAGCCGACGGCGCAGACCATGTCCGGGCTCAAGGTCCTCGGTGACTACGAGTTCCAGGCGACTCTCAGGGCGCCGTTCTCGGTGTTCCCCGTCAAGGTCGGCTACGAGGGCTTCGATCCGCTGCCTGACGTGTTCTTCAAGGACCCCAAGGGCTTCGAGAGTCATCCGATCGGCAACGGCCCGATGAAGTTCGTGTCCTACGTGCCCAACCAGGACATCCAGCTGACCCGGTTCGACGGCTATCAGGGTCAGGACGCGGTCCATTTCAAAGACGTCGACATCAAGACCTACTCCGACCTCAACGCCGCCTACTCCGACCTCAAGGGCGGACAGCTGGACTTCCTCGACCTGATGCCGCCGGCCGCGCTGGTCGGCGACACCTACAAGGCGGATCTGCCGGGTAGGACGCTGAACTCCAGCCTGATCGACATTGACGCGATCGCCGTGCCGTACTACGTGCCCGGCTACAACAATCCCGACCTGCGCAAGGCGATCTCGATGGCCATCGACCGGGACGGGATCATCAAGCAGGTGCTCAACAACGCCTACGACGCGGCGAACAGCTACTTCTCGCCGAGCCTCGACGGGAACGTGCCGAACTCCTGCGAGTACTGCAAGTACGACCCCGACGCGGCCAAGTCCGCCTTCGCCAGGTCCGGCTTCACCGGCAAGCTGACCATCGCGTCCAACTCCGACGGCGGACACAAGGAGGCACTGACCGCGGTCTGCAACTCGATCACCAAGGTGCTCGGGGTCGCCTGTGACTTCGTGCCGCAGACCAGCCTCGGACAGTTCCGCTCGATGATCACCTCGCACCAGGCCACCGGAATGGTCCGCTCGGACTGGTCGGCCGACTACCCCTCCGTCGAGGACTTCCTCAACCCGATCTACAAGACCGGAGCTTCCTCCAACGACGCGACCTACAGCAACCCCCAGGTCGACGCGCTGCTGGCGCAGGCGGACTCCACCGCGGACGCGGCCGGGGCGATCAAGCTCTACCAGCAGGCCGAGGCCCTGATCGCCAAGGACCTGCCGAACATCCCGCTGTGGAGCGAGAAGGGCACCGCCGGCTACTCCAGCAAGCTCAGCGCCGCCAAACTGAGCTGGAAGCGTCAGCCCGACCTGCCGTCCTTCCGGCTCGCCTGAGGCAGCCCGACGTCATCCGGGTGACCGCCGATCCCTATCGTGGGTATCGGCGGTCACCGATCTCGAGCTGACCAGCTCCCACCACGTCAAGGAGCGGACGTATGGGTCGCTATGTGCTGCGGCGCCTCCTGCAGCTGATACCTGTCTTCCTCGGCACCACCTTCATCATCTACACGCTGGTCTGGGCCATTCCGTCCGACCCGTTCGCGGGCAAGTGTGGCCAGCGGCCGTGCCCGCCTGAGTACGTGGCGAAGATGCGTGCGGACTTCAACCTCGACGACAACCTGTTCGTGCAGTACGTCAAGTACCTCGGCAAGCTGTTCACCGGGGACTTCGGCCAGACCTTCTCTGGGGTCAAGGTAGGCACCCTGATCGCGGACGCCTACCCGATCACGATCCGGCTCGCGGTCATCGCCCTGGTCATCGAAGGCGTGATCGGCCTCGTCGCGGGCGTGCTCACCGGACTGCGCAAGAACGGCTTCCTTGACAACCTCGTGCTCGTGGCCACGCTGTTCCTGATCTCGTTGCCGGTCTTCTTCACCGGCTATGTGCTCAAGGTGGGGTTCGGCATCTCGGTGTCGAGCACAGCACCGCTCGGCGACCTGATCGTGCCGGGTTTCGTGCTCGGCAGCCTGTCCATGGCTTACGTGGCCCGGCTCACCAGGACCTCGATCGCGGAGAACCGACGCGCGGACTTCGTGCGCACCGCGATCGCCAAAGGACTGCCCGGCAGCCGGGTGGTCGGCGTGCATCTGCTGCGCAACTCGGTGATCCCGGTGGTCACCTTCCTCGGCACGGACCTCGGCGCTCTGATGGGTGGCGCCATCGTCACCGAAGGAGTCTTCAACATCCACGGCATCGGTGGCCTCGTGTTCATCAACATCCAGCAGCAGCAGGGTGTTGTCGTCACCGGCGTCGTCACCCTGCTGGTGTTGGTCTACCTGGCGATGAGTCTGATCGTCGACCTGCTCTACGCCGTACTCGACCCGAGGATTCGCTATGAGTGACCCCGCTGTCGTCGCCGCCGACGAACCGGAGCTGGAGCAGATCGTCACCGGCAAGCAGGACAAGCCGCGCAGTCTCGGTAGCGACGCCTGGCACGAACTACGCCGCAAGCCCACCTTCCTGATCTCGCTGATCCTCATCCTGATCGTGGTGGCGATGGCGCTGTTCCCCGGGCTGTTCACCCATGTCAGTCCGACGGCCGCCGACCTCAACCACGCCCGAGGCGGCCCTTCGGCGCAGGCCTGGTTCGGTTATGACGTGCAGGGCTCGGACGTCTACGCCCGCGCCATCTACGGCACGAGAGCCTCGTTGCTCGTCGGCGTGTTCGCCACGCTGGGCACGGTGCTCATCGGTGGGATCGTCGGCATCGTCGCCGGCTTCTACGGGCGGTGGACGGACAGCCTGCTCGCCCGGTTCGCCGACATCTTCGCCGGGATGCCCTTCGTACTCGGCGCGATCGTGATCATGCTGACGCTCAACGCGCCGGGCAGCAACCCGGGCGAGACGCGGATCCTCAGCCAGGTCGTGTTCTCGATCGCGGTGCTGTCCTGGCCGGTGGCCATGCGCATCATGCGTGCGGCAACGCTGGTGGCCAAGCAGCAGGACTACGTCAAGGCTGCACGGGGGCTCGGCGCGGGACCACTGCGGATCATCTTCCGGCATCTGCTTCCCAACACGGTGGCACCCGTGATGGTGTACGCCACGATCGCGCTCGGCGCCAACATCGGAGCCGAGGCGACCCTGGCCTATCTCGGCATCGGCCTGCGTCCTCCGGTGGTCTCCTGGGGTGTGATGATCAGCGACGCCCGCGACTACGTCGCTGCCGCTCCGCACATCCTGCTGTTCCCCGCCGCGTTCGTCAGCGTCACCGTGCTCGCCTTCGTGATGCTCGGCGACGCCGTCCGTGACGCCTTCGACCCGAAATCCCGTTAGGAGGCTTGCCAAGTGTCTGCCCACGATACGGTGTACGACGGCTCCTCCGGGGAGTTCGTGCCACCACAGGAGCTTGCTGCCGCGGCGACGGAGCCGCTGCTGCAGGTGCTCGGCCTTCAGGTGGAGTTCCACACCCGAGACGGCGTCGCCAAGGTCCTCAATGGTGTGTCCTACCACGTCGACGCCGGTGAAACCGTTGCCGTACTCGGGGAATCGGGATCCGGCAAGAGCGTGACCGCGCAGGCCATCATGGGCATTCTCGACACTCCGCCCGCGTTCGTCACTGGTGGGTCGGTGAAGTTTAAGGGCGAGGAGCTGCTCACCGCGACCGCCGAGCGGCGCAGGATGGTTCGTGGCGAGGGTATTGCCATGATCTTCCAGGACGCGCTGTCCGCGCTGAATCCGGTGTTTACCGTGGGGTTCCAGATCGCCGAACAGCTGCGCGGCCGGCGTGGCCTTTCCAGGGCCGAGGCGAAGAAGGGCGCGATCGAGCTGTTGGAGCAGGTCAAGATCCCCAACGCCGCTGGCAGGTTCGGTGAGTATCCGCACCAGTTCTCCGGCGGCATGCGGCAGCGCGCGATGATCGCGATGTCGCTCGCACTCGACCCCGAGGTGCTCATCGCGGACGAGCCGACCACCGCGCTGGACGTCACCGTGCAGGCCCAGATCATGGACCTGCTCGCGGAGATCCAGCGCGAGCGGAACATGGGCATGGTGCTGATCACCCACGACCTCGGTGTCGTCGCCGAGGTCGCCGACCGGATCGCGGTGATGTATGCGGGTCGGATCGTGGAGTCCGGGGACGCCCGCTCGATCTATGCCGAGCCGGGGCACCCGTACACCATCGCGCTGCTGGAGTCGCTGCCCCGGTTGGACCTGAAGGGGCAGCAGCTGAATACCATCAAGGGGCTGCCGCCCAACCTAACCGACATTCCGCCGGGGTGTCCGTTCAATCCGCGCTGCCGGATGGCGCAGGACATCTGCCGCGAGCAGGTGCCCGAGTCGGTGGCGCTCGCCGACGGTCGGTCCAGTGCCTGCCACTTCGCCGGGGAGCTGATGCAGCGTGCCTGAGGCCATTCTCGAGGTCCGTGACCTCGTCAAGCACTTTCCGGTGCAGGTCGGTGTGCTGTTCAAGCGCACCATCGGGCACGTCAAGGCCGTCGACGGAGTGTCGTTCGACCTGGCAAGGGGGGAGACCCTCGGCGTTGTCGGCGAGTCGGGGTGCGGCAAGTCCACGCTGGCCCAGGTGCTGATGCGGCTGGAGAAGGCGACCTCGGGCACCGTCCGGTTCGAGGGACGGGACATCTTCGGTCTTGCCGGCCAGGAATTGCGCCGGCTGCGCCGGGACATCCAGATCGTGCTGCAGGACCCGTATACCTCGCTGAACCCGCGGATGACCGTCGGCGACCTCGTCGGGGAACCGTTCGAGATCCATCCGGACGTGGCGCCCAAGGGCGAGCGGCGCAGGAAAGTGCAGGAGCTGCTCGACGTCGTCGGGCTCAACCCGGAGCACATCAACCGCTACCCGCACCAGTTCTCCGGCGGCCAGCGCCAGCGCATCGGCATCGCGCGGGCACTGGCACTGCGGCCCAAGGTGATCATCTGTGACGAGCCGGTGTCCGCACTGGACGTTTCGGTGCAGGCGCAGGTGATGAACCTGCTCGACACGCTGCAGGCCGAGTTCGACCTGTCCTATGTGTTCATCGCCCACGACCTCTCGGTGGTACGGCATCTGTCCGACCGGGTCGCCGTGATGTATCTGGGCAAGGTGGTGGAGATCGGCACCGACGAGCAGATCTACGAGCATCCGACCCACCCCTACACCCAGGCGCTGCTGTCGGCGGTTCCGGTGCCCGACCCCGAGCTGCGCGGCCGGCGGGAGGTGATCCGGCTGACCGGTGACGTGCCCAGCCCCGTGAACCCGCCGTCGGGCTGTCGGTTCCGGACCCGGTGCTGGAAGGCGCGGGACGTCTGCGCACAGGAGGAACCGGCACTGGTCGACCGGCTGGGGCACCCGAGCGCCTGTCACTTCGCCGAGGAGCATCCACACGTCGCCGTGGGCTGACCGGCTGGATGGAACCGAATTCGTGGACGGGCCGTCGTATCACTTGCCCCACCACGCTCACGGAGGTTCGACAATGGTCTCTCGGCCGCGGCAAGGCCAAGCCGGTCAACGGAAGGACAGCACTCCTGCCCTCGGCGGTTTGGCCGCGGCCCTGGCGGTGATCGGTGCCCTGGGCGTCACCGGATGCACTCCACAACAGCCTCCCGCGACCGTCACCCCCAGTCCGACCACGAGCGCGGCGTCGAGCACCCAGTCGCCTTCGCCGAGCACGTCCGGGTCCGGCGTTCCCGCCTTTCCTCCCATCGTGCGTCAGTTCATCGACACGGTGAACGCCGGCAACAAAGCGGGGGCCAACGACCTGCTGTGCCCGAGAGTCCTCGGCATCAGCACGCCGAACATCGACAAGGTGACGGCGAGAAAGGGCAAGATCGGCATCGACCCCGACCCCAGGGCCTCGGATCCCGGCCATGCCGCGCTCGTCGTGACCTATGGTGACGCCACGACCGCCACGGGAACGATCGAGTTCGCTCCTTATCGGGACAACGGGGATCTCTGCATCAGCTTGTTCAACGTCCAGGATTGATTCGGCCAAGCCCGCAGCAAGCCGGTGCGCACCCGGGCTACACGCCCATCGGGTGCCAGACGGTCTTGGTCTCCAGGACCGCGCGGAGCCGGTCGACACCGGGCTCGCGGGTCCAGTCCGGTTCGCCGCCCCTGCCGGCACGCGACACCCGCTTGACCGTTCCCGCCGCGGCCCTTTCCAGTTCGGCGCGTATCGATTCCGGCGCGCCGGTCAGGTCGAGCGCATTGACATCGGCGTGCGAGGCCAGCCAGGGCGCCAGTTCACCGGTGCGACCGGTCAGCACGTTGACCACCCCGCCCGGCACGTCCGAGGTGGCGAGCACCTCCGACAGCGTGATCGCGGGCAGCGGCCGATTCTGGCTGCTCACCACGACACAGGTGTTTCCGGTGGCGATCACCGGCGCTACCACGCTGACCAGACCGAGCAGTGAGGACGACTGGGGGGCCAGCGCCGCGACAACGCCGGTCGGCTCGGGAACGCTGAACGAGAAGTAGGGGCCGGCGACCGGGTTCGACGCCCCGAGCACGGTGGCGACCTTGTCGGTCCACCCCGCGTACCACACCCACCGGTCGATCGCGGCGTTCACGACCGACTCGGCGTGTTTGACGCCTTCGGACGCGGCGACCTCGCGCACGAACTGCTCCCGCCGGCCCTCCAACAGCTCGGCGACCCGGTAGAGCACCTGGCCCCGGTTGTAGGCGGTGGCCCCGGACCAGCCGGGGAACGCCTTGCGTGCCGCGGCGACGGCGTCGCGGGCGTCCTTGCGTGAGGCCTGTGCGGCGTTGGCGAGGAAGCCACCACGCGAGTCGGTCACGGCATAGACCCGACCGGACTCCGAGCGGGGAAACGCCCCGCCGATGTAAAGCTTGTAGGTCTTGGCCACGGAAACACGATCAGACATCGAGGTAGGCCTCCAGACCGGCACGACCGCCTTCGCGGCCGAAGCCCGACTCTTGGTACCCGCCGAAAGGAGCGGTCGGGTCGAAGCGGTTGAACGTGTTGGCCCACACCACACCGGCCCGCATCCGCTGGGCCGTCCACAGGATCCGAGAGCCCTTTTCGGTCCAGATCCCGGCCGACAGTCCGTACGGGGTGTTGTTCGCCTTGGCGACGGCCTCCTCCGGGGTACGGAAGGTCAGCACCGAAAGCACCGGGCCGAAGATCTCTTCACGGGCGATCCGCATGGACTGCTGCACGTCCGAGAACACCGTCGGGGCGAAGAAGAACCCCTTGTCCGGCATCGGGCACGGGCTCGTCCACTTCTGGGCGCCCTCGCTGTCGCCGGACTCGGTCAGCTCCCGGATCTTGTCCAGCTGGGCCTTGGAGTTGATCGCACCGACGTCGGTGTTCTTGTCGAGCGGATCGCCAAGCCGCAGCGTGGACACCCGGTAACGCAGCTTGGCGAGCAGCTCGTCGGCGACCGACTCCTGGACGAGCAGCCGTGAACCCGCACAGCACACATGGCCCTGGTTGAAGAAGATCCCGTTCACGATGCCTTCGACGGCCTGGTCAAGTGGGGCGTCGTCGAACACGATGTTGGCGGCCTTGCCGCCAAGCTCGAGGGTCAGCTTCTTGCCGGTGCCGGCGAGCGAGCGCTGGATCAGCTTGCCGACCTCGGTCGACCCGGTGAAGGCCACCTTGTCGACGCCTGCATGGTTGACCAGCTCGGCGCCGACGTCACCGGCGCCCGGCAGGATGTTGACCACGCCGGCTGGGAGGTCGGCCTGCTGGCAGATCTCGGCGAGCACCAGCGCCGTCAGTGGAGTCGTCTCGGCCGGTTTGAGCACGACGGTGTTGCCGCACGCCAGTGCCGGAGCGATCTTCCATGCCGCCATCAGCAACGGGAAATTCCACGGAATGACCTGGCCGGCGACACCGAGCGGCCGCGGATTGGGTCCGTAGCCGGCATGACCGAGCTTGTCCGCCCACCCCGCGTGGTAGAAGAAGTGCGCGGCGGCGGTCGGCACGTCGACGTCCCGCGACTCCTTGATGGGTTTGCCGTTGTCCAGGCTCTCCAGCACCGCGAGCTCGCGGGTGCGCTCCTGGATCAGCCTGGCGATACGGAAGACGTACTTGGCCCGCTCGGCACCGGGCATCCGGCCCCACACCTTGTCGTAGGCGCGTCGGGCGGCACGCACCGCGGTGTCGATGTCCGCCTTCGACGCGGTGGCGACCTCGGCGAGCACCTCCTCGGTGGCCGGGTTGATCGTCTTGAGCGGCTCACCCGTACCGTCGACGAACTTGCCGTCGACGAACATCCGGTAGGCCGGTTTGAGGTTGGCGATGTCGCGCGACTCCGGCGCCGGCGCGTACTCCCAGCTCATGGGCTCCCCACTCATGGATCAGTCCACCGTGACGTAGTCAGGGCCGCTGTAGTGGCCCTCGATCTGGGCCCGTCTCTGCATCAGAAGATCGTTGAGCAGGCTTGAGGCACCGAACCGGAACAACTCGGGCGACAGCCACTCCGGGCCGGCGACCTCGTGCACGGCGACCAGGTAGCGGATCGCGTCTTTGGTGGTGCGGATGCCGCCAGCGGGTTTGACACCGCGCAGTTGACCGGTGCGCTCCCACCAGTCCCGCACGGCCTGCAGCATCACGTGGGTCACCGGAAGGGTCGCGGCGGGCGTCACCTTACCGGTGGACGTCTTGATGAAGTCGCCGCCGGCGAGCAGCGCCAGCCAGGACGCCCTGCGGACGTTGTCGTATGTGGACAGTTCACCGGTCTCCAGGATCACCTTCAGGTGAGCGTCCCCACAGGCAGCCTTGACGGCGACGATCTCGTCGAATACCCGGCCGTAGCGTCCGGAGAGGAAGGCACCCCGGTCGATCACCATGTCGATCTCGCTGGCACCGGCGTGCACCGCCATCTCGGTGTCGGCCAGCTTCACGCCGAGATTGGAGCGGCCTGACGGGAACGCTGTCGCCACGCTTGCCACCCCGACCCCGCTGCCCGCAAGCGCGGTCACCGCCACCTCGACGAGGTCGGGATAAACGCAGACGGCTCCGACATGGGGCACGTCGGGGTAGTCGGGATCGGGCCTGCGGGCCTTGGCCGCCAGGGTGCGCACCTTGCCGGGGGTGTCCGCGCCCTCGAGCGTGGTGAGATCGACCATGGAGATGGCCGTGTCGATGGCGAAGAGCTTGGCCGCCTTCTTGATGCTGCGGGTGCCGAGTCCCGCCGCGCGCTGTTCGACCCCAACCTGGTCGACCCCGGGTAAACCGTGCAGGAACCTCCGCAGCGACGCGTCGTCGCGCGTCACCTCCGACAGCTCTGTCGCGGCAGGGGTGGCCATGGCATGGAGTCTATGCGGCCGCACTCCTACATGGCGATCTGCCGGCCGTCTCCCTTGCGTCGCTTGCGCTTGACGTTGACACCGGCCATCAGGGCGAGGCCGGTGATACGCAGCGAGGGGCTGCCCGGCGTGCCGTCGGCCTCGGCGTCCCGCTTGAACTCGCCCATGACGCCGATCCCGTCGATGCGCACGGTCAGTTCCGGCGGCACGATGATGTCGACGCCAGCCATGATCGCTGTCACGGCGATGACGCACTCCCGCTGGTGGAACTGGGCCTCGCGCAGATCCAGTCGGGCGGAGCCCCAGAACGCCGTCACGGTGTAGTGGGCCGGCACGACCCAGTCACCGACACGGCGTACCTCGCTCATGATGGCGATCGCTGTGCTCGAGGGGCCGGGATCGCCTCCGACCCGGCTGATCCGGGTGTCACTGAGGGGCGTGACCTCCGCGGCGGGCAGGTCCTTGACGAACGGTTCCAGTTCCCCGAACGTCTTGGCCCGATACAGCCCGGCCAACCGCTCGTCGAGTTCACCAGCGGTCAACCGTCCCTCGGTCATCGCGTCGTGCAGCACACGTGCGACCCGCTCCCGGTCGGCGTCGGAGGCACGCATGTCACGGGTGTCAGGCTGCTCGCTCACCCGACACAGGGTAGAACCGGGGAGGACCACGCGAACAGCTGCCGCGGTCCGGGCGGGCTCCGGCTACCGTGACGGCCCATGGACGTCCTCGTCGTTGACCATCCGCTTGCCAGGGCCCGGCTGACCACCATGCGTGACGCGCGGACGGACAGCGCTGCGTTCCGGGCCGCGCTGCACGAACTGACCGTGATGCTGATCTACGAGGCGATGCGGGACGCCCCGGTCGCCGTCGACCGCATTCACACTCCGGTCGCCAGGACCAGCGGTTACCGGCTGGCCGCCCCGCCGCTGCTTGTTCCCGTGCTGCGAGCCGGTCTCGGCATGGCCGACCAGGCACACAAGCTGATCCCGGACGCGCAGATGGGCTTTGTTGGGCTGGCCCGCGACGAGCAGACGCTGCGACCGACGCCGTACCTGGAATCGCTGCCCGACGGCCTGGCGGACAGGCCGGTGCTGGTGCTCGACCCGATGCTGGCCACCGGAGGCTCGATGGCGCACACCATCCGGTTGCTTACCGACCGAGGCGCGACCGACGTGACGGCGGTGTGCGCGCTGGCCGCCCCCGAGGGCATCCGACATCTGGAAGGCTCCGGGTTGCCGGTTCGGGTGGTCACCGCGAGCGTCGACGAACGGCTCAACGAGTCCGGGTTCATCGTGCCGGGTCTCGGCGACGCCGGCGACCGGCAGTATGGCCCGCTCTGAACGACCGGAGGCGATCGACACATGGCTCCACCAGGCGTGCCATCAGCCCAGTTCGGTGGCAGTACGACGCCCGTCGTCCGCGTCGACTTGACCTGGAGTGCGCTCCAGCTCCTACGGTCATCGTTGTGACGTACGCGATCGCCCAGGCGGCGGAGCACAGTGGCCTGTCCATCGACACACTGCGCTACTACGAACGAATCGGACTGGTGGATCCGCCGGCTCGCGACGCCGCGGGACGTCGGTTGTACACCGACGGGGACCTGGCGTGGTTGGAGTTCCTCACCAAACTGCGCACGACGGGTATGCCGATCAGGCTCATGCGGGAGTACGCGCAGTTGCGACGCAAGGGCGAGGCGACCGCGGGACGCCGCAAGCAGATCCTGTTGGAACACCGAGCCGACGTCCGTCGCCGCATCGCCGAGCTCAAGGCCTGCCTCGAGGTGCTCGATTTCAAGATCGACAACTATGCGGCGATCGAGGCCGGGCTGACTGGAAAGACCCATGTACAGGAGGTGTCCGCATGACCATGCCCACAAGGCGTCTCGGCGAGCTGGAGGTGTCCGCCCAGGGGCTTGGCTGCATGGGTATGAGCCACGCCTACAGCGGCCAGGACGACGAGGAGTCGGTGGCCACCATTCACCGTGCCCTCGACCTGGGCGTAACCCTGCTGGACACCGCCGACCAGTACGGCAGGGGGGCTAATGAGGAGCTCGTCGGTCGGGCCATCGCCGACCGGCGGGATCAGGTCGTGCTGGCCACCAAGTTCGGCATCCTCGCGATCGAGGGCCGCGCCGTCGCCGGTGTCCGTGGTGACCCCGAGTATGTGCGGCAGGCGTGTGACGCGTCGTTGCGGCGGTTGGGTGTGGATCACATCGACCTGTACTACCAGCATCGGGTGGATCCGGGGGTGCCGATCGAGGAAACGGTGGGTGCCATGGCCGAGCTGGTCGCGGCGGGCAAGGTGCGCTGTCTGGGGTTGTCCGAGGCAGGTGCGGCCACGATTCGGCGGGCGCACGCGGTTCATCCGATCACGGCGTTGCAGAGTGAGTGGTCGTTGTGGACACGGGAGATCGAGGCGGAGATCGTGCCGACATGCCGGGAACTGGGCATCGGCATCGTGCCGTTCTCTCCGCTGGGGCGTGGGTTCCTGACCGGTCGAATCACCTCCGCCGACAGCATCGCCGCTGACGACATGCGGCGGGACCTGCCTCGGTTCGCTGACGGCAACTTCGACCGCAACCTGGCGCTCGTGCGGGCGTTGGAGTCGTTGGCGGAGGTTCGCGGGGTGACTGCCGGCCAGTTGGCGTTGGCGTGGGTGCAGCACCGGGGCGCTGATGTGGTGCCGATTCCGGGGACGAAGCGGCGCAGGTACCTCGAGGAGAACGTGGCGGCGGTGGGGTTGGAGTTGTCGGCGGAGGAGCTTGCCGCGATCGAGGCCGCCGCCCCCGCCGATGCCGTCGCCGGTGGCAGATACAACGCGGCGATGCAGGCGCTCACCGGACGCTGAACCAGACTGGGCGGGCAACCCGTCCACCACCCCGTGCGTCTCACCGTAAGGAAGGCCGGTATACCAACCAGGACCGGATTGGTCTCCGCCGGCGCAGTGTTGCTGGTGTCCCGCACGACATGGACGTGGAGATGACGTCAGTTCTTCGTACCGGAAGCCGCCGCAAGCGGGTGGTCTACTCGGGGTGGCTCGCCGTCGGTGTCGGGCTGATGGGCGTGCCGCTGGTGCTCGCCGCCCTGTGGCCGGGTCTCGACCACAGTCCCTACCTGGCCGACGCCGTGGTGTTGGCGCTCGGACTGTGCCTGAGCACGCTCAGCTATGCCTTCGGGCGTACCGCGATCGCCGGCGTGACCGAACGCGGGCCCCGTCCCGTGGCGGCGCCGGGCAAAGGGCCCTATCTCCTCGCCGGCGTGTTCCTCGTGGCCGCCGTGTTCGCCCTGGTCGCCGTGGCCGTCTAGGCTCATTCGGCCGCCGGTGTCCAGGCGGTATCGCGCTAGCCCAGGAGCTCGCTGACCTCGGTGCGCAGCCGAGCCATCCGGTTGGCCGCGCGGTCGTGTGCTGCCGGCAGCCCGGCTTCGTCCCGCACCTGCTCGACGATCTGCAGGTACGCCTTGAGTTTCGGCTCGGTTCCCGACGGACGCACCAACACCCGCACGCCGTCTCCCCGCAAGGCCAGGACGTCGGCGCGGGGACGAAGATCCTCGGCGCGGACCGCGCTGCCGGCGAGCCGGGCCGGTGGCTCTGCCCGCAGCCTGGACATCAGCTCGCCGATCCGAGCGACCGCGGTCGCCCGCAACGAGATCTGCTCGGTCACGTGCAGGCCGTGCGACACCGCCAACTCATCCAGCGCGTCGAACAGCGTCCGGCCGTCGGCCTTCAGCGTCGCGGCGAGATCGCAGGCGAGCACGGCGGCCGAGATGCCGTCCTTGTCCCGCACGTGGTCGGGGTCGACGCAGTGCCCGAGTGCCTCCTCGTAGGCGTACACCAGACCGGTTCCCCTGCCGTCGCCGGCCCGGACCAGCCACTTGAATCCGGTGAGGGTCTCGTCGTAGCGCACGCCGTACCCGGCGGCGACGGCCGAGAGCAGGCTGGACGACACGATCGTGGTGGCGACGAGGTCATCGGCGGACCGCGTGGCGGGCGGTCTTGTGGCCAGAACGTGGTTGCCGAGCAGCACTCCGGTTTCGTCGCCGCGCAGCATGCGCCACGAGCCGGCCCGGTCGCGGACGCCGAGTGCACACCTGTCGGCGTCCGGGTCGAGCGCGACCGCCAGGTCCGCGTCGACGGAGGATGCCAGTTCCAGCAGCAGGTCGGTCGCCCCCGGCTCCTCGGGATTGGGAAACGACACGGTCGGGAAGTCCGGGTCCGGATCGCGCTGGCTGGCCACGAAATGGGTGTCGACGAATCCGGCCGAACGCAGCGCCTCCTCGAGCGCTGCGGCGCCGACTCCATGCATGGCGGTCGCCGCCACCCGCAGCCGACGGGCGTCGCCCCTTGGCAGGCTCGCCACCCGTGTCACGTACTCGGCGAGCAGGTCGGAAGCGAGTGTCGTCCGCGCCGCGGCGCGCGGCACCGAAACAGCGGGACCGACCTCGGCGATCAGTGCCTCGATCTCGCGGTCGGTCGGCGGCACGATCTGCGCGCCCTGCTCGAGGTACAGCTTGTATCCGTTGTCGGCGGGCGGATTGTGCGACGCGGTGATCTGGATGCCGGCCACCGCGTTCAGCCGCCGCACGAGAAACGCCGTCACCGGTGTCGGCGCCGGCTCGCCGACGGTGCGCACGTCGAATCCGGCCGCGGCGAGCACCCCAGCCGCCGCGTCGAGGAACACGGCGGAGCCGTGCCTCGCGTCCCTGCCGATGATCACGATTCCGCCCGCGTGACCGTTGCGCCGCAACCAGTCCGCCACCCCGACGGTGGTCCTGACCACCACGGCCTCGTTCATGCCATTGGGTCCGGCCCGGACCGGACCGCGCAAGCCTGCCGTGCCGAAGGCCAGCGGGCTGGCCATCCGGTCGGCGAGGTCGGCCGCGGCGTCGGCATCGCCCGCGAGCGCTTGTGCCAGCACGCCTTGCAGTTCAGCCTGGGTTTCGGTGTTTGGATCGTCGGCGATCCAGCGGAACGCGGCGTCGCGCAGGGCGGGCTGGAGCGTCATACTCGGCTCACCAGTTGGGCGAGCAGATCGCCCATGCTCATCGCCGCCGCCCTGCCGACCTCGAGCACCTCTTCATGGTTGACCGCCTCGCCGGTCATGCCGGCGGCGAGGTTGGTCACCAGGGACAGGCCGAACACCTCGGCGGCACCCGCGGCTCTTGCCGCGATGGCCTCCAGCGCGGTGGACATCCCGACGAGGTCGGCGCCGAGCGTGCGCAGCATCCTGATCTCCGCTGGCGTCTCGAAGTGCGGCCCGGGAAGTGCCGCGTACACGCCCTCCTCCAGTGCGGGGTCGAGCTGTCGTGCGATGGCGCGCAGTCGTGCCGAGTACAGGTC
>Ga0213875_10001292_pt1 | contig 16692 bp, 15 predicted proteins | sample BarmaccomBMRX_R8_FD_160105 | JGI IMG/M metagenome (GOLD analysis project Ga0213875, IMG submission 160105) | Root-associated microbial communities from Barbacenia macrantha in rupestrian grasslands, the National Park of Serra do Cipo, Brazil - RX_R8 | ecosystem: Host-associated > Plants > Roots... | reverse complement strand
ACCTGACCGCCAGCAACTAACGCGCGGGCCGGTACTCCGACAGCACGATCCGGCCGTCGGGCACGGTGCTGGCCACCAGGTCCAGCCCGGTCCGCTGGAACCCCGCGGACCACGGCTGCCGCCCGTCCGGCCCCAGCACCAGCGGGAACACCGCCAGCCGGAGCCGGTCGACCAGGCCCAGCGCGAACAGGCTCCGCACCAGTGACAGGCTCCCGACCGTGCGCAGCGGCACCGCCGACTCCCGCTTGAGAGCCGCGATCGCGGTGCCCCCGTCCCCGCCCAGCAGCCGGGTGTTCGCCCAGCTCAGCGGTTCCCGCAGGGTGCCGGAGACCACCGCCTTGGGCTGCGTGGTCATCTGGTCCATGGCCGGATCCCCGGCCCCGGCCGCCACCGCCGCCAGCGCCTCGTAGGTGACCCGCCCCATCAGGTCCAGGTGCGGCTTCCCGAGCTCGCCGGCTATCCAGCGATCCAGGTCCGGCCCGCCGTACCCGAAGTACGGCCCGCTGTTCTCCCCCAGGGCGTACCCGTCGGCCGAGACGAACAGGTCCGCGATCAGCTCCACCACCGCGCCGGCTCCTTCGCGTCGTGGGCCAGCCCATCGCCGGCCCCGTCTAGCGGGTTGACGAACGGCGGCCGGGAGAATCACCGCCCGGCGCCGGCACCCGGTAAAGCTCCTCGTCCACGGTGGCCAGCCGGGACGGGACCAGCCGCCCGCCGGCCAGGCCGTAGAAGTGCTGGAAGCTCATGATCAGCGGGCGCCAGCGGTCCGGGTCGATCCGGTTGGGACGGCCGCTGACCAGGATCTCCGGGGCTGCGTGGACGCGGCGCACGGTGACCTCGACCGCGGGTGGCCGGTCCTCGTCGGGCTGCATGGCGTCGACCGTGCACTCCATCACCACCGGGCACTCGGCCACCAGCGGCGGCGCGATCAGATTGGCCGGGACCGGGGTCAGGCCGCTGATCCCGAACTTGCCGGCCACGTGGGTGTAGCCGCGGCGCAGCTTGCGCTCCGGCACCGGGTCACGGCCGGTGGTGAGGGCGAGCATGTTCACCGCGTCCACCTGATCCGCGGACGGCAGGGCCACCGCCACCTCGCCCGTCCGGGCCATGTTGGCCCAGCTCTGCGAGCCTCGGTTGATACCGAGCACGGCCTGGCGCCCCAGCCAGAACACCGACGAGATCGGCGCCAGGTTGGGGCGGCCGTCGGGGTTGACCGTGCTCAGCAGCACCACCGGGGTGCCGAAGTACAAGATCGCCGGGTCGGTCACCACGTGGGTCCGCTCGAGAGTGTCCATACTCAGCAGACGCCCGCGCCGCCCCGGACGTGAGGTGTAACTTCAGGTCCGGAAAATTCTCCGGCCTCCGGGAGATTCGATGGCGCTCGCGATCACCACCAGGTCCTACGACAACGCCCGGTCCGGCACCACCACCGATGAGGGGGTCCTCACGCCCGTAGCGGTCGGGACCCGCGGGATCCGCCGGGCATTTTCGCTGCCGATGTCCGGTGACCGGCGCGGGATCGAGGCGCAGCCACTCGCGGTCGAAGACGTCCAGCTGGCCGACGGCAGCCACCACGACGTCATCTACCTCGCCGACATGGCCAACCAGATCTGGGCCTTTGACGCCGCCACCGGCGAGCGCCTGTGGATGCGGCTGCTGGACCGGCCGGTGAACGGCACCCAGGCCATCGACAGCTACAACATCAACGACCACTGGGGTGTGCTGAGCACACCGGTGATCGACGTCACCGCCGGCGCCCTGTACGTCGTCGCCTGGACCAGCGCCGACGGCTCCGTCGCGCAGGCGGTCCACCGGTGCTACGCCGTGAGCATCACCGACGGCCGCGACCTCTCCCCTTCCGTCAGCCTGGAGGGCGCCGCCTACGACGCCGGGCACGGCACCGCGGTGCAGGAGTTCCGTTCGGCCGCGCGTAAGCAGCGGGCGGCGCTGCTGCTGACCGAGGTCAACGGGGTTTCCACCGTGTTCATCGGGTTCGGCTCGGTCAGCGAGACCGCGGCCGACGCGCGCGGCTGGATTCTGGCCTGTGCCACGCGGCCGTTGCAGCTGACCGCAGCGTGGTGCTCCACCGCGGCCGGGTCGGGCGGCGGCATCTGGCAGGGTGGTGGCGGCCTGGCCGCCGACGGCGCCGGGCTGATCTACGCGATGACCGGCAACGGCAGTTTCAACGGGACCACGGACTTCGGCGAGTCGTTCGTGAAGCTCAGTTACACGCCACCAGCGGCGGACGGTACTGGCCGCCTCACCCTGATGGACTGGTGGACGCCGTACACCGACAAGGCCCGGACGGCGGCCTCGCCGCCCGCCACCACCGCGGACGTGGCCGGCCCGCGCGATCAGGCCGCCGCGCCCGCGCAGATCCCGGCCGCGACCAACTTCCGCGCGTACGCGGTCGGCGCCCGGGAACGTGCCCGCGCGGCTGGGCTCCCGGCCCGTACCGTCGGTGACCTGGCCACCGCCGCGCCCGAGGACGTGGCGGCCACCACCCAGGCGGCCTCGGCCCCGGCCATGGGCGAATGGGGCGACATGGACCTGGCCAGCGGCGGCCCGGTTCTCATCGCCTCGCACCACGCTGTGCTCGGGGCGGGCAAGGACGGGGTGTCCTACCTCGTCAACCAGAACGAGATGGGCCGCACTGCGCCCGGCGACCTGGTCAAGCCGGCCGGGAATTACCAGCGTCTGCTCTCGCGTCCCATCTTCTTCACCTATTTCCCGCCGCCGCTCGACCCTGCTCCGGATGACATCCGGACTCTGAACGTGCTGTGGGCGGGCCAGACCCACCACCTGCACGGCAACGCGGTGTACTGGGACAGCCCCGACCACGGCCCGGTGGTGTTCTGCTGGGGTGAGAACGGCAACCTGCGCGCGTGGTCGCTCGGCCCCGACGCGACCCTGAAGTACCTGGCCTGCAGCGCCGAGGTCGCCTCGGCTCAGTCCCTGGTGCCACCGGGTGGCATGCCCGGCGGCATGATCAGTGTTTCCGCTGAACAGGGTGCGGCCAAGTCCGGGATCGTGTGGGCCGCGATTCCGTACACCGATGCCAACCAGCAGATTTCCTATGGCCGGCTGCTGGCCTATGACGCCTCCACCTTCGGCACCTTCGGCGACGGGTCAGGCCAGCTGCGCGTGCTCTGGGACTCTCAGGACTGGAACCTGCCCTTCCTGTTCAACAAGTTCAACCGCCCGGTCGTCTTCAAAGGCCGGGTGTACGTACCGACGTATGAGGATCGCGTGGACGTCTACGAGTTGGCCTGAGCCGTTTCCCGTAGACCCGGGCGGCGTTCTCGTAGGCGGCCTGGCGGGCGATCTGCTCGGCGTCGGCCCGGGTCCAGCTGCCGTCCTCCAGCCCGGCCCGCAGGAACTCCGACAGCCCCCGGCGGAACAGCACCGCGCCCAGGTAGTGCAGTTCCGGCAGGCCGAACCCGTCCGAGGAGTACAAAAACTTCCCGAACGGGGCCAGCTCCAGCGTCTCGGCGATCAGCGCGGCCGAACCCCGGCCGAGGTTGTGAGTGGCCAGCCCGGCGTCCAGGTAGACGTGCGGGAACACCTGGGCCAGGTAGCCGGCCTCGCGGTGGAACGGGTAGTTGTGCAGCAGCAGGATCGGGACCCCGGCCGGCTCCAGCGCCCGCAGCAGGCCGGTCAGCCGCAGCGGGCTGCACCGGTGCAGGTCGACGTCGCGGTCGCCGTAGCCGACATGGAACTGGATCGGCAGGCCGAGGTCGGCGCCGCACCAGATGAAAAAGCGATGCAGCACCGGGTCGGCCAGCCGGCCCGGAGTCCCGGTGGGGGAGTCCAGCCAGTGAGCGGCGGCCACCGCCACCTCGGTCGCGGTCGGCCGCTCGGGGGCCAGGTCGAGACCGACCCGGTAGGCGGCGACCGACTTGAACCCGGCCGCGTGCTCGGCCCGGGCCGCCAGCTCGGCCCGGAACGCCGAGCCGAACCCGGCCGCCGCGCCCGCGTCGCCGGCCAGCCGGGCGGCCACCGTCTCGGCCACCTGTTCCAGCCGGACGATCTCGTGCGCCCGGGCCCCGGCCAGCCCGGCCAGGGCGGCCAGCTCGGCCGGGGAGGTGAGCGGCTCGGGCTCGAACCCGGTGTCGACGTAGACCGCGTCCAGCCCCGCCGCCCGCAGGAACCGGCGGCTGACCTCCTCGTGCCCGAAGCCGGCGCGGGCCGCCAGGTACTCCTCCGGCCCGGCGTGCGGGTCCAGCCCCAGCACCGGCGGGCACCAGCGCCGCAGCGCCAGCCCGAGCTGGGTGCCGAACATCGACACCCCGGGCACGCCCACGTAGTCGGCCTCGGTGAGCATGGCCTCGAACGCGGCCGGGCCCGGGTCGCGGCGGACCACCCCGTGACAGTGGTGGTCCGCCAGCCGCAGCTCCGCCAGCGGCGGCAGCAGGTCCCGATCAGGCACTGGAGGCCTGGTCGCCTGCCACGTCGGCCGCCGGGCCGTCCGCCCCGGCCGGAGCGGGCACCCCGATGCCCTCGCGGGCGGTCAGCGCCTCGCCCAGCCGCCGCGCGAAGCCCGGCGCCACGAACACCGCCAGCAGCGCCACCACCAGCCAGACGCCCGACACGACCGGGAACCACTGGCCCGGCCCGGACGACGGGTAGGGGATCACGTTGCGGTACAGCGTGTAGCCGAGCACCACCAGGGCCAGGATCGGCACGATGATCTGCCACATCGGCACCGGCAGCTTGCGCTGGACGAACACCAGGATGATGCACCCGATCGTGGCTAGCACGTACACCACCAGCAGGATCAGCGTGCCGATGGTGCCGGACCAGGCGAAGCTGTCCTCGGCGGTGGCGTGGAACCCGGCCAGGTAGATCACGTAGATCGCCACCGTCATCGCCACGATCAGCACGGTGGCGGTGGCCGGGGCGCCGGTCCGGGACGTCCTGCCCAGGCCGCGTTCGCCGCCGGCGTCGCGGGCGAGCGCGTACATCAGCCGGGCGGCACCGACCGTCGAGGCCAGGCAGCAGCCGAACGCGCTGATCGTGGTGCCGAGCGTGAGCACGTCGCCGATCCAGGCCCCGATGTAGTTGGTACCCAGGTCACCCAGCAAGGAGGAGGAACTGGCGAACGCGCTGACCCCGGCCTTGCCGGTGCCGAAGCCCATCATCTCGACCGCGGTCACCACCACGAAGTAGATGCCGCCGAAGATCGCGGTGCCGAGGATGGCGCGGGGGATGTCCCGGGTGGGGTGGGTGGTCTCCTCGCCGAGGGTCGAGGACGCCTCGAAGCCCGCGAACGACAAGAAGCCGAACACCACCGCCAGGAACAGCGGGGAGAAGCCGATGCCGGGAGCCGGCGCGAACACGCTGAGGGTGAAGTGGTGGCCGCCCGGGGCGTTGCCGGCCAGCAGCCGGACCAGCACCACCACGGTCACGATGAGGATCAGCGCGACCGTGCCGCCCTCCACCGTGAGCAGCACGTTGGTGCCCCGGCGGGCCGGGAAGATCGCCACCACCAGGGTGATCGCGACCGCAACGCCGGCCAGCAGGAACGGCGCCCACGAGGGCGGGTGCGGCCACACCTTGACGGCGGTCAGGAACGCGGTGCCGAAGATCCCGGCCGCCGACGACGTCACCACCGCGTAGAACGTGTAGGTGCCGAGCAGCCCCCAGCCCGCCACCACGCCCGCCCGCGGCCCGAGGGTGGCGCCGACGAACGCGTAGACCGACCCCGAATGGTGGTAGTACTGGCACAGCCGGACGAACGTGTACGCCACCAGCAGCACGCCGACGGCCGCGATGAGGAACGCCAGCGGCACCGCCCGGCCCGCGGTGGCCGCGCTCGCCTGCGGGTTGATGTTCGCGGCCATGCTCGGTGCCATCAGCGCGATGGACAGCCCGATGGCCTGCCAGACCGACAACGACCGCCGCAGGCCTGGTGCTCCCGCCATGGTGCCTCCTAGCTGCCAGCCGCTCTGGGCCGGCTACGGATGTTCTTCCGTAGTTTGCCCCGGGCCCGGTCAGCAGGGAAGACGGCACGCATCAACGAGTTTGGGTATTTCTGCACCAAAGGCTGCCCATTGGGCGATCCGGACCCAGGCGGCCGGCGATGAATTACCGTACGGAATTAAACCGCTCCGGGATGTTATCTCGTCCTATTGCGCAACGGAATTGCGTCCCGGTAGTCGGCCAAGGCGGCCGGTAAACGCCTGCCAGGCGGCCGCGCTGAAGCTCAGCGGCGCGCCGCGCGGGTGCTTGGAGTCCCGGACGGCGACCCCCGTGCCGCTCGTCCCGGCCTCTACGCAGTTGTTGTCACCTCCGCTGTGGCTGGACTTGCGCCACCAGATGCCAGCGGTGCCGGCTTCGACCATCACTGTTGCCTCCCTGCTCTTAGCGTGACCGCCGGTGCTGCGCCCGACTCACTGTTCGCGAGGCTCCCCACGCAGTTTTTCCCCGTCTCAGCCCACTTCTCTCGCCAATGACGAAATGAATGCCGAACTTTCTTTAGGGCTGAGCGCTACTGCTTGAATACGCTCAAATGCCGACTGGTACCGCTTTACCCCCTCCACGCTTTCCAGGTACAGGTCACCCATGATGCCTTCCACGTAAACGACATCGGGGTCGGTTTCCTCGGGGAACTTGATGAGCACGAAACCGCCCTCCAGGCTGGCGTGGGCGCCCGCGCTGAACGGCAGCACCTGGAGCATCACCCGCGGCCGCCGGGCGGCAGCGGCCAGCGCCTCGAGCTGGGCCGCCATCACGTCCGGGCCGCCCACCAGGCGCCGCAGCACCGCCTCGTTCAGCACCAGCCCGAGGTCGGGGGCGACCGGCCGGTCCAGCAGTTCCTGCTGCCGGGCGCGGCGGGCGGTGACCCGGCGCTCGACGCTCTCCTCGTCGTAGGCCGGCCGGACCGCCCGGATCACCGCCCGGGCGTAGTCCTCGGTCTGCAGCAGCCCCGGCACCAGCTCCGGGCAGTACAGCCGCATGGCCGACGACTCGTCCTCGAGCGCCACGTAGGACCCGGTGAACACGTCCCGGTAGGGCGTCCACCAGCCCCGCATCCGCGCGTCCCGGGCCAGCTGGATGAGGGCCTCGCGGTGCGGGCTGCGGACCCCGTACATGTCCATCAGCTCCCGGACGTCCAGCCAGTCCACCCGCGGGCTGCGGGCGTTCTCCATCCGGAACAGCTTGGAGGTGTGCCAGCCCATCCGGGCCACGACCGCGTCCTGGGTCAGCCCGGCCTCGTGCCGCAGGTCGCGGAGCGCCTGCGCCAGGCGGCGCTGGCGCACGGTCGGGATGTGGTCCGCCATGAAGATCCCTTGCCGGGCTTGTAAGTCGCAACCTTGCACCTAAGTGCCTGAGCGGGAGTATAGTCACAGCTTGGCACTGAAAGCATGCGCTAAGTAGCCAATCAGCAAGCGCGCTGAGTCTCCGAGGGGTGGCGGATGATGGCGGCGAATCCGGCTGGTGGGGGTCTGCTCCCAGCCGCAAGGATGCAGGACATGCGCTGGGTACGTGCGTTCGCGGGCACCAGAGCGCAGGTGGGGGAGGTCCGCCGGTTCGTGGCCTGCCTGCTCGACGGCTGCCCGGCCAGCGATGCCCTGGTCACCTGCGCGTCCGAACTGTCGGCCAACGCGGTGGTGCACACCGCCTCGGGGGCCGGCGGGTTCTTCACCGTGGAGGTCTGCCAGCCGCGCCACGGCGTCGTGCGGATCGCGGTGACCGACGCGGGCGGGCCGACCGAACCGGCGGCCGGGGCGACCGTGGACGCCGACCCGGACGACACCGACTTCGACGAGCTGCCGGTCTGCGGGCTCGGCCTCGCCCTGGTGGCCGCGACCGCCAGCGCCTGGGGCTACCACGACGCGGGCCCCGGCCGCACAGTGTGGGCCGAGGCCAGCTGGCCAGTGCCGGTGCCGGCCAACGAGACGGGGGCGGCGCGGCGTGACTTCCCCGAGCATGCCGCGCCGTCCCGCTTCAGCCTGGCGGCGCAGTTTTTCCCGCCGGAGCCGGGCGGCGCAGTAGCAGCGCAGGCAGCGCGCCGGCCACGGTGAACCCGATCGCCCACCAGAACGTCCGGTCAAAGGCGGTGACCAGCCCGGCGCCATGGCCGGGCCCGGTCAGCTGCAGTTCGAGGATGACGGTCAGCACCGCGGTGCCGAACGAGCCGCCGACCTGCTGCAGGATCCGGGTGGCGCTGCTGGCGTGCGGCACCTGCTCCTTGGCCAGCCCGGTGAACGCGCCCACCATCACCGCGATGGTGGCGGCGGTCAGCCCGGCCCCGCGGACGACCAGCGCCGCGCACAGCAGCACCTCGCTGGTGCGCGCCCCGGCCAGCGCGAACGGCACCGTGCCGAGCGCCGCCAGCAGCATCCCGGCCAGCACCACCGGCCGGGGCCCGAGCTTGTCGGTGAGCCTGCCCGCGATCGTCCGCGGCAGCAGCGCCCCCACCCCCTGCGGGACCAGCAGCAGCCCCGCCGTCAGCGGGCTGGCCCCCCGGACCTGCTGGTAGTACAGCGGCAGGAGCAGCAGCGCGCCGTACATCGACAGCCCGGCCACGAACATCATCACGCCCGCGCCGGTGAACGAGGGGACCCGGAACAGCTTGAGGTCGATGACCGGCTGGACCGATCCCCGGGAGCGCACCGTCCGGACCGCGAACCCGGCCAGCGCGGCCAGCCCGGCCAGCAGCGGCACCAGCACGATCAGGTGACCGAACCCGTGGTGCACGCTGACCTGGGCCAGCCCGTACAGCACGGCCGCCAGCCCGGGGGACAGCAGCGCCAGCCCGGCCAGGTCGAGCCGGGGCTTGACCGCGGCCGGGGTGGCCAGGCTGGCCGGCAGCCCGCGCCAGGCCAGGATCAGCCCTAGCAGGCAGATCGGCACGTTCACGTAGAACAGCCAGCGCCAGCTCAGGTCACTCACGATCAGCCCGCCCACCACCGGGCCGGCGATCGGCACCAGCACCGCCGGCAGGCTGACGGCCGACATCAGCCGTCCCAGCGGCCGCCCGCCCGCGGCCTGGATGAGCAGGGTGGTCAGCACCGGCAGCAGCATCCCGCCGCCCACCCCCTGGACGATCCGGAAGGCGACCAGGCTGCCCAGGTTCCAGGCCGCGCCGCACGCGATCGACCCGGCCAGGAACACCGCCAGCGAGGTCAGCCAGGTCGCCTTGGCCCCGAACCGGGCGATGGCCCAGCCGTTGAGCGGGATCACCATGCCGTAGGACAGCAGGTAGCCGGTCATCACCCACTGGGTGCTGGCCACGGTGGAGTGCAGGTCGCGGGCGATGGCGTCCAGGCCGACGTTGACGACGGTGGTGTCGAGCAGGCCTGCGATGGCTCCCACCAGCAAGATCGCGGCCAGCTTGATGAGCTGAGGGTCGAGTCTGCCGGGCGCTACAGCCGGTTCGCTGTCCGGCGCCGTCGAGGTTCCAGCCGAAGTGGTCATGCCCGTAAACTACACCGTGCAGTATAAAAATGTAAACTGCACGGTGTAGTTCACTGTGGCGTATACTGCCGGGCATGGTGACCACGGAGGCCGGCCCGTTCGTACCGCAGCAGGCGGCCACCGCCTCCGAGCGCAAGCGCGAGGACATCCAGCGGGCCGCGCTCGACCTGTTCAGCCGGGACGGCTACGAGCGGACCAGCGTGGACGCGATCGCGGCCGCGGCCGGGGTGTCCAAGCGGACCGTGTACAACCACTTCGGGGACAAGGAGAACCTCTTCCTGGCCGTGGTGATGCGGACGTTCACCTGGATGGTCGGCCTGGTCGGCGAGATCCTCGACCGGCAGCTGGGCCCGGTCCGCGAGCCCGCCGAGGTGGGGCCGGCCCTGGTCGCGGCGCTGCTCGAGGTGGCCACGACCGTCACCCAGCGGCCCGAGCGGACCGCCCTGCTGCGGCTGATCATCGCCGAGGCGACCCGGTTCCCGGTGCTGGCCCAGCCCTGGCGGGACCGGGGCACGCTCACCGACGTGTTCACCAATCGGCTGGCCCAGCTGACCGACCGGGGCCTGCTTGTCTTCGAGGACCGGGTGCAGGCCATGCAGCACCTGTCGGCGCTGACGCTCAACCAGCTCAACACCCGCTCGCTGTGGGGCACGCTGCCGCTCACCGACGCCGAGATCGAGCAGGTCATCCGGTCCGGCGTGCGCGTCTTCCTGGCCGCCTACGGCCTGCCCGGCTGATCATCCGGTCTTCCGGCCGCTGGTGTGTCCGGTCCGGGCGGCCGGCGCCGACGTATCTGTGCGGGCGCCACCGGGGCGCCCAGCCGAGAGGATTCCCGATGAAGTACATGATCATGATCTACGGTGCCCAGCGCGACTACGACGCGATGGCCGGTAGGCCCGACCCCGGCCAATCCGAACCAGCACTGCCCGGCTGGACCCCCGATCAGTTCGCGGCCATGGGCGAGTTCATGGAGGCGTTCAACCAGGAGCTGGCCGACTCCGGTGAGCTGGTCGAGACCCGCGGCCTGACCGCCCCGGTGCACACCCGGCGGCTGCAACTGCGGGCCGGGGTCCCGGTGGTGACCGACGGACCGTACGCGGAGGCCGAGGAGGTGCTGGCCGGCTACTGGATCGTCGAGTGCGACAGCTTCGACCGGGCCACCCAGATCGCCGGGCGGCTGACGGAGACGCCCGGTCCCGACCAGGCCCGTGACCGGGCCCGGGTCGACGTCCGGCCGGTGGCGGAGTCCCGGCACGAGCTGGACGTCTGATCCCATGCGGCCGGCCGGGCTCGAGGACCTGCTGCGTGAGCTGGCGCCGCAGGTCCTCGGCGCCCTGGTCCGGCGCTACGGGCATTTCGACGCGGCCGAGGACGCGGTCCAGGAGGCCCTGCTGGCGGCCGCCACCCAGTGGCCGGCCGGCGGCCTCCCGGACCGGCCGCGCGGCTGGCTGATCACCGTCGCCGCCCGGCGGCTGACCGACCTGCTGCGGGCCGAACAGGCCCGGCAGCGCCGGGAGGAGGCCGCCGCCCGGCAGCTCGCGGGCGGCCAGTGGCTGGCCCCGGCCGCCGACGTGCCGCTGGCGGGCGGCGACGACACGCTGATCCTGCTGTTCATGTGCTGCCACCCGGCCCTGGCGCCGGCCGCCCAGATCGCGCTGACCCTGCGCGCGGTCGGCGGGCTGACCACGGCCGAGATCGGGCGGGCGTTCCTGGTGCCGGAGGCCACCATGACCCGCCGTATCAGCCGGGCCAAGCAGGCGATCAGGGCCAGCGCCGAGCCGTTCGCGCTGCCCGCCGCCGCCGACCGCGACACCCGCCTGGCCGCCGTCCGGCACGTGCTCTACCTGATCTTCACCGAGGGCTACGCGGCCACCGCCGGGAACGGCCTGACCCGGCCCGACCTGTCGGCCGAGGCGATCCGGCTGGCCCGGCTGCTGGCCCGCCTGCTGCCGGACAACGGCGAGGTCACCGGGCTGCTGGCGCTGATGCTGCTGACCGAGGCCCGCCGGCCGGCCCGCACCGGCCCGGCCGGAGAACCGATCCCCATGGCCGATCAGGACCGGAGCCAATGGGATCAGTCCCTGATCGCCGACGGGGTGGCGCGGCTGACCGGCGCCCTGCGCCAAGGCGCCCCGGGCCCCTTCCAGCTGCAGGCCGCCATCGCCGCCCTGCACGACGAAGCCGGCTCGGCCGACGCCACCGACTGGCCCCAGATCCTGGCCCTCTACGAACTGCTGCGCCAGCTCGACCCCGGCCCGGTGGTCGCCCTCAACCACGCCGTCGCCGTCGCCATGGTGCACGGTCCGCAGCCCGCCCTGGACCTGCTCGCCGGTCTCGGCCGCGACCAGCGCATGACCACGGCCCACCGTTTCCACACCGTCCGCGCTCACCTGCTGGAGCTGGCCGGCGACCGCCCCGCCGCCCGCCGGGCCTACCTCGACGCCGCCCGTCGCGCGACCAGCCTCCCCCATCAGCGCTACCTCAATAACCAGGCCGCCCGCCTGACCCCATAAGCCGATCCCCCGCGAACCCGCCGGCCGCAACCGCATGCTTGGCTACTCCCGCCCCGCGCACATCCTTTCGCCGAGATCTCGTATGTGAGATACCCTGGCCGGTATGAACGATGAGCTGCCCGGCGGCGAGGCCGGGGCGGACAGCCCCCGGCTGCCGGTCATGCCCGGGTTCCGGGAGATGGCGCTGCGGCGCATGTCGTCCGACCGGAGCCGGCTGATGCAGGAACTGGCCCAGCGTCGGCAGGACGCTGGGCTCTCACAGACCGAGATCGCGGCCCGGATGGGCACGTCCCAGTCGGCCGTCGCCCGGCTCGAAGCCGGCTCGGCCGACGTGCGCGCCTCCACCCTGGAGCGGTACGCGGCCGCCCTTGGCACCGAGATCACCTGGACCGTGCAAACCGACGCGAAGGAGCCGCCCGCATGATGCCGTCGCCGTCCCCGTTCCCCGGCCGCGAGCCGGTCCCCGGTCCGCACCCGTTCCCCGGCCCGCCCGAGCCCGACACCGTGCCCAGGCCCGGCCCGGCCCGGACCCAGGTCTGGTTCATGCCGCCCGAGCCGGTCGGCATCTACGAGCAGCTCCTGCAGCGGCGGATCGTGCTGGCCAGCAGGCACCTGACCGACGAGACCGCCACCCGGCTGTGCGCGCAGCTGCTGACCCTGGACGCCGAGGGTGATGGCCCGATCCGGTTCGAGCTGCAGAACCTCGGAGCCGACCTGACCGCCGCGATCACCCTGATGGGGGTGCTCGACACGGTCGGCGTCCCGGTCCGGGCGCGGGTCGCGGGCCGGATGACCGGGGCCGCCCTCGGGGTGCTGGCCGCCTGCCCGGAGCGGGCCGCCTACCCCAACGCGGTGTTCACCCTGACCGAGCCAACGGCCGAGTTCGGTGGCCCGGTAGCGGTGGTCGCGGCCCGCGAGGAACAGACCCGCGCCATGGTCGACGGCCTCTACGAGCGCCTGGCCGAGGCCAGCGGCCACGAGATCGACGAGATCCGCGCGGCCGCCCGCGCCTACCGGACCATGACCGCCCCCCAGGCCCGGGACTACGGCCTGATCACCGAGATCATCCCCGGCCGCCGCAGGTAACAGTCCGGGCTGAACCCTCGCGTTGCCCCCGCGCGGCGCCGCCCACGGCCGGTAACCTCCGAGGGCGATGGTGAGCCCGACAGACCTCGATGAGGTGGCAGCTACCCTGCCGTTGCTGTCGCCCCCACCGCTCCCGGTCCCCGGCGCCGGCGACGAGCCCCTGGCCACCCGCGGCCACCCCGGCGGCCCGGGTTTCGCGGAACCCAGCAGCGACCCCGCCGACGGCTCCGTCTGGCAACGCGCCCAGGCCATCTGGCTGGCCGCCGACGCCCAATGGTCCGGCGCCACCCCCGCCCCAGGCACCACCCCCACCCCAGGCACCCCGCCACTCCGGCCCCACTGGTCCCGCCAGACCCGGCGCTGGACGCTGGTCACGCTGGCCGTCGTCCTGTTCGTCGCGCTGGCCGGCTACGCCTGGTACAGCTCCGGCCGCCTGGGCCCCCGCACCTACCCGCCCGCCCAGGCCGGCCAGTTCACCACCAGCCAGGCCGGCCAGCGCCCCGCCGCCGGGACCGGCCTCTACCAGTCCCTGACCCAGGTGGCCAGCTCCGGCGACACCACGGTCGCGGTCGGTCAGCAGGCCGGCGGCGACATCACCCGTGCCCAGTTCTTCGTCTCCACCGACCCCGGCCGCACCTGGCAGCTGGCCCCGGTCCACTCCGCCACCGGCGGCCAGCCCGCCCCCGGCCACCCCGCCCAGTTCGTGACCGCCGGCCGCGATGGCTGGCTCGCGGTCGGCCCGCACGCCATCTGGACCAGTCCCAACGGCCGGTCCTGGACGCTGGCCAGCACCGCCGGCATCACCCCGGCCGACGCCGGCGACCAGGTGCGGCTGCTGATCCGGACCGCCACCGGCTACCTGGCGGCCGGCCAGAACGTGGCCGAGGGGGCCGGCGTGATCTGGACCTCGCCGGACGGGCGGCACTGGCACCGCTCGACCGCCGCCCAGACGATGCTGCCGGGCCACCACGGCACGATCGTCGCCATCACCGGGGCGGCCGCCAGCGGCCCCGACATCCTGCTGTCCGGGCTCTACGACCCCTGGTACGAGTCGGCCGGACCGCATCTCAGCGCGACCTGGCTCAGCACCGACGGCGGCAGCACCTGGCGCAGTGCCTCGGTCCCCGTCAGCAACGGTGCCACCTCCGGTCTGACCGGCCTGGCCAGCACCCCCGCAGCCAGCACCCCCGCAGCCAGCACCCCCGGGGCCAGCACCGCCGGGTTCGTCGCCGTCCGGCCGCTCGCGAACGGCCAGGGCGGGGTCGTGTACACCTCCGCCGACGGCTCCAGCTGGCGCTACGCCACCACGCTGACCTCAAACCACGGCCTCGAGGTGACCGCCGTCGACGGCGGCCCGGGCGGTTACTCGATCCTCGGCCAGGGCCCCGGCGGCCAGCTGTGGGGTTTCTCCAGTACCGACGGGACCCACTGGAGCCAGGCCGTCGCGTTCGGGGCCGCCCCCGGCACCACCACCGGCAGCAGCCTCACCGCCGGCGGCGCCCTGATCGCCACCGGCGCCACCGGCAGCGCGACCGGGCAGCACCCGTTCCTGGCGGTGGCCAGCCCGAGCCAGCCGCCCCAGGCGATCAACGTCAGCGCCATCGCCGGCGCCACCCTCAGCCCCGGCCACCCGGCCGCCAAGGCGGTCGCGGTGTCCGGCCGCCAGCAGGTCGTGGTGGGGGAGTCCGGCGGCACCCTCGCCACCTGGTCCGGCCCCGTCGGCGCCACCACGCCGCTCACCCCCGGCACCTGGGCCACCGCCACCGGCCAGCCCCCGGCCGGACCAGGAACCCAGGGCACCCAGCAGCTGACCAGCGTCGTCCACGGCCCGGCGGGCTGGCTCGCCACCGGCAACGCGCTGACCGGGGCCACCACCCGTCCCGTCGCCGTCGTCTCGGCCGACGGCACCAGCTGGCTGCCCGCCACGATCCCCGGGCCGGCCGGCACCCCGGCGGCCGCCCTCCAAGCCGCCGCCAGCCCCGGCGCCTACGTGATCGTCGGCCGCGCCACCACCAGCGCCGGCACCGTCCCGGCCGCCTGGTGGTCCGGCTTCCTGCACACCTGGACCCGCGCAAGCACCCCAGCCACCCCGGGCCAGATGCTCGCCGTGACCGCCACCTCCGACAGCTTCGTCGCGGTCGGCGGCCAGGGCATCGACCCAGCCGTGTGGACGTCCGCCGACGGCCGCCAATGGTCTGCCCACCCGCTCCCCATCCCCGGCACAGGCGCCCGCGCCCAGCTCTCGGCCGTCGCCGCCAGCGGCCGCACCGTGGTCGCGTTCGGCCAGGAGACCTGGGCCACCGGCCACTGGTCGGCGTTCGCCGAGGTCTCCCACGACGGCGGCCGGACCTGGACCCCGGTGCCGTTCAGCACCCTGCGCGGCGGCACCGTCACCGCCGTCACCACGATGACGGGCGGGTTCACCGCGACCGGCAGCTACGGCCCGGCCGGTGACCGCGACGTGGCCGTGTGGACCTCGGCCAACGGCAACGGCTGGCTCACCCAGCCCCTCCACGGCCCCGGCCTCAGCGGCCCCGGCGTCCAGCAGCTCACCGGTCTGGCCGCCACCGGCACCAAGCTGACCGGCGTCGGCTTCACCGCCACCCCCACCACCGAGCAGCCCACCCTCTGGCAGGTCCCCGCCCGCTAGCGCCAGCCGCCCGCCCGCTAACGCGCCAGCGGAACCCCTCGGATCGAAGCGTCCAGCACCTCCGCCGTGTGCGCGATCGCGATCGTCTCCCCGCGCGCCTGCAACGCCGAAGCGATCTGCAGCGAACACCCCGGGTTGGCCGAGATCAGCAGCTCCGCCCCGGTCGTCAGCACCGACTCGGCCTTGCGCTGGCCCAGCTCACCGGCCGCCTCCGGCTGCAGCAGGTTGTAGACGCCAGCCGACCCGCAGCACATCCCGGCCTCCGGGATCTCCCGCAGGTCGAGGTCGGGGATCGCGCTCAGCAGCTGGCGGGGGGCGGCGGTGATCCGCTGCGCGTGGGCCAGGTGGCAGGCGTCGTGGTAGGCGGCCACGGCCGGCACCGGGTGCCGGGGCGCGACCGGGCCGCCGCCCCGCTCGAACAGGTCGGCCAGGAACTCGGAGAAGTCGCGGACCTTGGCGCTCAGCGCCGCCGCCCGGCCGGCCCAGTCCGGATCGTCGGCCAGGATCTCGGCGTACTCCTTCATGGCCGAGCCGCAGCCCGCCGAGTTGACCACGATCGCGTCGACCCCGGCCCGCTCGAACGTCTCGATCGTCGCCCGGGCGAAGTCGGCGCCCTCACCGGCCCGGCCCGAGTGCATCGACAGCGCCCCGCAGCAGGCCTGCTCGCGGGGGATGACCACGTCGCACCCCTCGGCCGCCAGCACCCGGGCGGTGGCCAGGTTGACGTGCGGGAAGAACACCGACTGGACGCATCCGGTCAGCATGCCGACCACCGCCCGGCGCGTCCCGCGGGCCATGACCCGTTCCGGCAGCCGCCCGCGCGGCACCGGCGGGCCCGGCTGCGGGGCCAGCTTCATGGCCGCGCCCAGCGTCGGCGACACCTTGGCGGGCAGCCCGCTGCGCGACATCACCCGGTCCAGGCCGGTCCGCTGCAGCCCGCGCAGCGGCCCGGTCAGCGCCCGCAGCCGCTTGGGATAGGGGAACACCGCGAAGATCGCGGCCCGGGCGGCCCGGTCCGGC
>Ga0213875_10001291_pt1 | contig 16695 bp, 19 predicted proteins | sample BarmaccomBMRX_R8_FD_160105 | JGI IMG/M metagenome (GOLD analysis project Ga0213875, IMG submission 160105) | Root-associated microbial communities from Barbacenia macrantha in rupestrian grasslands, the National Park of Serra do Cipo, Brazil - RX_R8 | ecosystem: Host-associated > Plants > Roots... | reverse complement strand
GACGAGGTCACGATCGCCATGGTGCGGGACCGGCTGGGCGAGGAGGATGCCCAGGACGGGTTCCTGCTCGACGGGTTCCCGCGCAACGTCCCGCAGGCCGAGACGCTCAAGAAGCAGCTGATGGACTGGGACCAGCGGCTGACCGTGGTGCTCGAGCTGGTGGTCGACGAGGACGAGGTGGTGCGGCGGCTGTCCGGCCGCCGGACCTGCCGCCGCTGCGAGCACGTCTGGCACATCATGTTCGACCCGCCCACCCGGGAGGGCATCTGCGACGCCTGCGGGGGCGAACTCTTTCAGCGGGACGATGACCGCGAGGAGACCGTCCGGCACCGCCTCGAGGTCTACAAGAAGCAGACCGCCCCGCTGGTCTCCTACTACGCCGACGAGGGCATCCTGATCGGTATCGACGCGACCGGTCCGGTCGAGGAGGTCACCGAGCGCGCGCTGGCCGCGCTGCGGCCGTTTGCCCGCTGAGGAGGGCCAAATGAAAGTCGGCACAGCATGAGAGCCAAGTCAGAGATCGAGATCAAGACCCCCGAGCAGATCGAGGCCATGCGCCGGGCCGGCCTGGTGGTGGCGCGTACGCTGCGGGTGCTGCGGGAGGCGGTCAAGCCCGGGATCAGCACCGCCGACCTCGACGAGCTGGCCCGCCGGGAGATCTCCGGCGCGGGCGCGACCCCGTCGTTCCTGAACTACCACGGCTACCCGGCCGTCATCTGCACCTCGCCCAACGAGGTCATCGTGCACGGCATCCCCAGCCCGGAAACGACACTGACTGATGGTGACATCATCTCGATCGACTGCGGCGCGATCGTGGATGGCTGGCACGGCGACGCCGCCATCACCGTCGGCGTGGGCGAGATCAGCCCCGAGCTGACCCGGCTGCTGCAGGTGTGCGAGACCGCCCTCTGGCACGGCCTGGCCCAGGTGCGGGCGGGTAACCGGCTGACCGACGTCTCGCACGCGGTCGAGGCCTCGGTCCGCGCGGCCGGCCCCTACGGGATCATCGAGGAGTACGTGGGGCACGGCATCGGCAGCGCCATGCACATGGACCCGCCGGTGCCGAACTACGGGCGCCCCGGCCGCGGGCCCCGGCTGCGGGAGGGGATGGCGCTGGCGGTCGAGCCGATGATCGTGCTCGGCGAGCCCGAGACCGCCGTCCTCGAGGACGACTGGACCGTGGTCAGCGTGGACGGCAGCTACGCGGCCCACTTCGAGCACACCGCCGCCATCACCGCCGACGGCCCCTGGGTGACCACCGCCGAGGACGGCGGCGAGGCCGGGTTCGCGGCCATCGGGCAGGCCGCCCTCGGCCGGGCCGTCGCCGCCCACGTCAGCTGAGGCCAGTTCCGATGCCGTCAGACACTTCCCGCATGCGGGCCTCGGACGAGGACCGGGACCGGGTCGCGGGCCTGCTGCAGGAGCACCACGCCGAGGGACGGCTGACCGCCGAGGAGTTCGCCGAGCGGATGAACGCCGCCCTGGGTGCCCGTACCCTGGGCGAGCTGGACGAGCTGCTGGCCGATCTGCCGCACCTGGACCGCCGCCACTACCAGCTGCCGGACGCGGGCATAAATCGGCGCCCGGATCGCTTATAGAACCCAGGTGGGGCCTGGCCGCCTTCCCGGCCGGTCTGCTGGGCGATTCAGTTCGCCAAACAGACCGCGTTCGCGTAAACTCGCGTTCGGCCGTGGGCTGCTCTTCTCGCACATCTGTGCTGTGAGGCGTCTGCTCGGCCGTACCGATCCTGTCTACGCGGATCTCGCCGTTCAGGCAGCCCACTCAGGAGAAGTAGTAAAGCAACGCCGCGTGCGACTGCGTGGTGGAGCCGGAGAGCGAAACGCGGAGGACATGCCCAAGAAAGACGGCGCCATCGAGATCGAGGGCACAGTGGTCGAGTCCCTGCCGAACGCCTTCTTCAAGGTGGAGCTGGACAACGGGCACCAGGTTCTCGCTCACATCAGCGGGAAAATGCGGATGCACTACATCCGTATCCTGCCTGACGACCGGGTCGTGGTGGAGCTCAGTCCCTATGACCTCAGCCGTGGGCGGATTGTCTACCGGTACAAGTAAGCCGAGCGACCTAGCGTTCCGGGCCGCTCACCGAGCGGACCCAGAGGAGAAGCGACCGTGAAGGTCAAGCCGAGTGTCAAGAAGATCTGCAGCAAGTGCCGGGTCATCCGCCGGAACGGCCGGGTGATGGTCATCTGCTCAGACCCGCGGCACAAGCAGCGCCAGGGCTGACGTAAGCCCCAGCCACACAACTCAACGCGCACTGCAGTCCCGGAGCCTCATGCTCCGGGACCACCCCCGGGGGAGGCCGGGGCTGACTCGGGCAGGGTCAGGAGCGGCGCGAAGGACCTCCCAGACAATGAAGGAGCACTGCCCGATGGCACGCCTTGTTGGCGTCGACCTCCCCCGCGACAAGCGGATGGAGGTCGCACTCACGTACATCTATGGCATCGGCCGGACCAGGGCCGCGGAGACGCTGCAGGCGACCGGGGTCAGCCCGGACACCCGCGTCCACCAGCTCAGCGAGGACGATCTGGTTCGTTTGCGCGACTGGATCGACGCGACCTACAGCGTCGAGGGTGACCTGCGCCGCGAGGTGCAGAGCGACATCCGGCGCAAGATCGAGATCGGCTGCTACCAGGGGATCCGGCACCGCCGGGGACTGCCCGTGCACGGTCAGCGGACGCAGACCAACGCCCGCACCCGCAAGGGCAAGAAGAAGACCGTGGCCGGTAAGAAGAAGGCCGGTAAGAAGTAGTCCGCAGCCGCTGGCCCTCGCCAGCGGCTCGACCGATCACCTCAGGAGTTAGAAGCACATGCCGCCGAGGAGCCGCAACGCGGGCGCCAAGAAGGTGCGCCGCAAGGAGCGGAAGAACGTAGCTCACGGGCACGCCCACATCAGGAGCACGTTCAACAACACGATCGTTTCCATCACCGACCCGGCCGGGGCCGTTATCTCATGGGCCTCTTCCGGGCAGGTTGGTTTCAAGGGCTCGCGTAAGTCCACGCCGTTCGCCGCGCAGATGGCCGCCGAAGCCGCCGCACGCCGTGCCATGGAGCACGGCATGCGCAAGGTCGACGTTTTCGTCAAGGGTCCCGGCTCCGGCCGGGAGACCGCTATCCGGTCCCTGCAGGCGACCGGCCTGGAGGTTGGCTCCATTCAGGACGTCACCCCGGTTCCGCACAATGGCTGCCGCCCGCCGAAGCGGCGCCGGGTCTGAGGGAGTTAACGATGGCTCGAGACACGGGCGCGGACTGCAAGCGCTGCCGCCGCGAGAAGATGAAGCTGTTCCTCAAGGGTGCCAAGTGTGACTCGCCGAAGTGCCCGATTGAGATCCGGCCTTACCCGCCGGGTGAGCACGGCCGGAACCGCCCCAAGGAGAGCGAGTACCTCCTGCAGATCCGCGAGAAGCAGAAGGCTCGCCGGATGTACGGGGTGCTGGAGCGGCAGTTCCACAACTACTACGAAGAGGCCACCCGCCGTCACGGCCGGACCGGCGACAACCTGCTCCAGATCCTGGAGAGCCGCCTGGACAACGTCGTGTACCGGGCCGGCTTCGCCAAGAGCCGGGACATGGCCCGTCAGCTCACCACCCACGGCCACATCACGGTCAACGGCCGCAAGGTCGACATCCCGTCCTACCGGGTGGCCGAGAACGACATCATCGAGGTGCGGCAGAAGTCGCGCGACATGACGCCGTTCGTGGTGGCCCAGGCCGAGGCGGGCGAGCGCACGGTGCCGGCCTGGCTCGAGGTCGTCCCCGACCAGATGCGCATCCTGGTCCACTCGCTGCCGGTCCGCGCGCAGATCGACACGCAGGTCCAGGAGCAGCTCATCGTTGAGCTCTACTCGAAGTAATCAGCGGGACCGCCGGCGGCCGTCAGGCCGCCGGCACCAGCGTGACGTCAAATAGCGGGCGTCACGGAACGAAGTCGCGAGCGTCAAATAGCGGGCGCCGCGGGAAAAGGAAGTGCACATGCTTATCGCTCAGCGTCCCACCCTGACCGAAGAGCAGATAGGTGAGGCCCGGTCCCGGTTCGTCATCGAGCCGCTGGAGCCGGGTTTCGGGTACACGATCGGTAACTCGCTCCGGCGGACGCTGCTGTCGTCCATCCCGGGCGCGGCCGTGACCAGCATCCGCATCGAGGGTGTCCTGCACGAGTTCTCCACCGTGCCGGGCGTCAAGGAGGATGTCACCGACATCATCCTGAACCTCAAGGGCCTGGTCGTCTCCTCCGAGCACGACGAGCCGGTCGTCATGTACCTCCGCAAGCAGGGCCCCGGCCAGGTCACCGCGGCCGACATCACCCCGCCCGCCGGGGTCGAGGTCTACAACCCGGACCTGCACATCGCCACCCTGAACGGCAAGGGCAAGCTGGAGATGGAGCTGACCGTCGAGCGCGGTCGCGGTTACGTCTCGGCCACCCAGAACAAGCAGCCCGGCCAGGAGATCGGCCGGGTGCCGATCGACTCGATCTACTCCCCGGTGACCCGGGTCAGCTACAAGGTCGAGGCGACCCGTGTCGAGCAGCGGACCGACTTCGACCGGCTGATCCTGGACGTGGAGACCAAGTCCTCCATCCGTCCGCGGGACGCGGTCGCCAGCGCCGGCAAGACCCTGGTCGAGCTGTTCGGCCTGGCCCGCGAGCTCAACGTCGACGCCGAGGGTATCGACGTCGGCCCGTCGCCGACCGACGCGGCCCTGGCCGCCGACCTGGCGCTGCCGATCGAGGACCTGAACCTGACGGTTCGTTCCTACAACTGCCTCAAGCGCGAGGGCATCCACACGGTCGGCGAGCTCGTCTCCCGCAGTGAGCAGGACCTCCTCGACATAAGGAACTTCGGCGCCAAGTCGATCGAGGAAGTCAAGCAGAAGCTGATCGACATGGGCCTCGCCCTCAAGGACTCCCCGCCCGGGTTCGACCCGAGCGCGGTCGTGGACAACTACGCGGCCGACGAGGACGACAGCTACGTCGAGACCGAGCAGTACTGACGCTGCCCGGCACCTCATAACTGACCGAGAAAGAGGAAACCAATGCCCACGCCCACGAAAGGGCCGCGGCTGGGCGGCAGTTCGGCCCACCAGCGGCACATCCTGTCGAACCTGGCCACCGCGCTGTTCGAGCATGGGCGGATCACCACCACCGAGGCCAAGGCCCGTCGGCTCCGCCCGGTGGCCGAGCGGCTGATCACCTTCGCCAAGCGCGGTGACCTGCACGCCCGGCGGCAGGTGCTCACGGTCGTCTCCGACAAGGGGATCGTGCACTCGCTGTTCACCGAGATCGGGCCCGGCTTCGCCGAGCGCAACGGTGGCTACACCCGGATCACCAAGATCGGGCCGCGCAAGGGCGACAACGCCCCCATGGCCGTGATCGAGCTGGTTCAGGAGGAGGTCAGCTCCCGGCCGCGGCGGCGCACCCGCCGTGCCCGCCAGGAGGAGGCTCCGGCCACCACCGCGGCGGCGACCGAGGCTCCGGCCGCGGAGGCTCCGGCCGAGGCGACGGCCGAGGACGAGGCGCCCGCTGAGGCGGAGGCCACGACCGAGGACACCGCCGCCGCCGAGGCCGACGACACCGAGGAGACGGACGAGCAGTCCGCCTGAGGTATCAGCACCACAGCGGGCTGTCCCAGCACGGGACAGCCCGCTGTTCGTTTCTTGGGGGCCCGTCATGGACGACGCCGTCCGGCTGCGGCTGGACCTGGCCTACGACGGCTCGGACTTTTCCGGCTGGGCCGCCCAGCCCGGCCGCCGCACGGTCCAGGGCGTGCTCGAAGCGGCCCTCGATAGGGTGCTGCGGCTACCCGAACCGGCCCGGCTGACCGTGGCCGGCCGGACCGACGCCGGCGTGCACGCGGCCGGCCAGGTGGCCCACCTCGACCTGCCCGCTGGGCCGGTCGACACCGATCGGCTGCTGCGGTCGCTGGCCGGCGTGCTACCGCCCGACGTGCGGGTGCACCGGCTGGCGGTGGCGCCGCCCGGTTTCGACGCCCGCTTCTCCGCGCTCTGGCGCCGGTACCGGTACCGGGTCGCCGACTCGGCCGCCGTCACCGACCCGCTGCGCCGCCACGACACCCTCTGGTACCCGCGTCCGCTGGCGCTGGACCAGATGAACGCGGCCGCCGCCCGGCTGCTCGGCGAGCACGACTTCGCCGCGTTCTGCCGCCGCCGGGAGGGCGCGACCACCGTCCGGCGGCTGCTGCGGCTGGACTGGGCCCGCGACGACGCCGGGGTGGCCGAGGCGACCGTGGTGGCCGACGCGTTCTGCCACAACATGGTGCGGGCGATGGTGGGGGCGCTGCTGGCGGTGGGGGAGGGCCGCCGCCCGGCCGGGTGGCCCGGGCAGGTGCGGGCGGCCGCCGTCCGCGACGGCGCCGTGCACGTGGCCCCCGCCCACGGGCTGTGCCTGGCCGAGGTGGCCTATCCGCCCGCCCCCGAGCTGGCCGCCCGGGCGGCCGAGACCCGCCGGGTCCGGAGCTAGGAGCCGGTCCTAGCCGGCCGCGCCGGACGCGGTCGCCTGCGGCTTGCCGTTGACCATCCGGCTGCTGAGCGCGATGTTGGCGCTGCCGGAGATCAGGTTGGACGAGAACGTCTCCAGCTGGGTGCGCTGGGCGGTGGTCGACGGCGCCTTGAGGTTGGTGAACTCGGCCCAGATGAGGATCAGGTAGTGACCCTTGAACTCGGCCTGGACCACGCCGGTCCCCTGGCTGATGTTCTTGGTCGGGCCGGACTTGCCGTTCAGCGGGGTGACGAAGTCGGTCGACCCGGAGGCGTCGCCCGCCTTGGCCGCGTCGTTGGAGTTGGTCAGGTTGACCACCCCGATCGTGCCCATCATCTGCTGGTCGCTGGACACGTAGCTGGCCCGGACGACCTGGTTGCAGCCGTAGGCCTTGGCCGCGTTCTGCAGCTGGCTGCCGAACAGCGCGTTGTTGCAGTTGGTGTCGGCCCGGTCGGTGGTCCGCTGGAACTGCTGGCCGCTGAACTCGAACTGGGCCGGGTACAGCTCGTCGACCGTCAGCGGGGTGGTGTCGGTCGCCCGGCTGGTGATGTAGCCCCACTTGCCGTACTTGGACACGCCCGAGGTGGCGGACGCGGTCGGCGTGGGCAGCCTGGGCTCGGTGACGCCCGCGCCGGCCGTCCCCGAGTGGCCGGACCGGCCGGTCAGGAACGTGTAGGCGGTGGCCCCGAGCGCGGCCAGCACGACCGCGCCCGCCCCGGTCAGCAGGATGATCTTCATCCGCGACGCCCGGCCGCGGCTGCCGCCGCCCCGGGTGCCCCGGCCCCCGCGGCCGCCGCCATCGGCCCCGCGGCGGCCCGGGTCGCGGCCGTCGTTGATCTCGTCGCCGAACGCGTCCTGACCCTGGTAGGCCGGGTCGCGGTCGTCGTAGCCGGGGTAGTCGGAGTGCTCCCAGCCGGCCACCTGGGTCGCCCCGGTCGGGTGGGCCCCGGTCGGGTGCGCGCCGGTGCCCTCGCCGTCCTGGTGGAACTGGCCGTTCTCGTCCCACTGGCCGTACGGCGCGGGCTGGTCCCACTGGCCGCGGCCGTCGTCGTAATGGCGGGGCTCGGCGTCGGCCATCGCCCACTCGCCGGTCTGGCTGCTGGCCCACTCGCCGGTCCGGCCCGCCTCGCCCCAGTCGCCGCCCTGGCCGGGCGCGTCCTGCCAGTGCCCCTGGTTGCCGTCGGCCGGGGCCTCGTTCCAGGAGTCGAAGTCGCCCTGCGGGTAGACCGGGTTGGGCTGGCCCGGGGCGGGCGGGTAGCCCTGGGCGGGGCCGCGCCCGCCCTGGCCCGGGTCGTGCTCACCGGCCTGGTAGGCGTCGTGCTCACCGGTCTGGTAGCCGTGTGGGCCGGTCTGGTAGCGGCCGTCGTCGTGGCTCGCGTAAGTGGTACTGCTGTACCCGTTGTCGTCGTCCCACGGTGCCGCGGCGTACTGCTGGCCCTGCCAGTCTTCCGGCGTGCGGGAGCCTTCAGTGCCCCGGTGTCCCATAAAAACGAGGTTATCGCCCCGCCGGCGGACAGCAAGGCAGTCCTGATATTTTTTCGTTACCCTCAGGCACTAAGCGCTCTCGGGATGTTCCCAGCCCCAGCTTTCCCATCGCTTTGCCAAGCACCCTGAACTCCGAGTATTCTTGGCATTCGCGTCCATGTGTGTTGTGAGCATGCACGTGGCGTCCGGTCAGGCGGTTCCGCCCCGGACGTGGCCGGCGCAGCGGTCCAGTCTCCCTCAAGGGTACTGATGTCGCGGCGCGGGTTCCTGATCAGAGTCCCACATGCGAAAGGCACGACTGTGCGCACGTACAGCCCCAAGGGCAATGACATCACGCGGCAGTGGCACGTCATTGACGCGTCCGATGTCGTGCTCGGCCGCCTGGCCAGCCAGGTGGCCGTGCTCCTGCGTGGCAAGCACAAGCCGATCTTCGCCCCGCACGTGGACACCGGTGACTTCGTAATCGTCATCAACGCGGACAAGGTCGCGCTCAGCGGTAACAAGCTCGAGCAGAAGCGCGCCTACCGCCACTCCGGCTACCCGGGTGGCCTGCGATCCGTCAGCTACGGCGAGCTCATGGAGAAGCGCCCCGAGCGGATCGTCGAGAAGGCGGTCCGGGGCATGCTGCCGAAGAACTCGCTCGGCCGGAAGACGCTGCGCAAGCTCAAGGTGTACGCGGGGCCCGATCACCCGCACTCGGCCCAGCAGCCGGTGCCGTTCGAGATCACGCAGGTCTCGCAGTAACCATGACCGCCGAGCAGACGACCGCTCCAGGCAAGGAAGCACGAGGAAGTCACCGTGGCTGAGCCCACAGTCGAGGAAGCGCCCATCGAGGCCGAGGCCTCGGACAACGGGGAGCTCGACGAGAACGCCCCGTCCGAGTACACCAGTGAGACGCCCGCCGAAGCGGGCCCGGCGGCCGCCAGCCGCCCCGTCGTGACCGGCCGGGCCTCCGGTACCGGACGGCGCAAGGAAGCGATCGCGCGGGTCCGGCTGGTGCCGGGCACCGGCCAGTGGCAGATCAACGGCCGGCCGCTCGAGGGATACTTCCCCAACAAGGTCCACCAGCAGATCGTCAGCGAGCCGCTGGTCACCCTGGGCGCCGAGGGTCAGTTCGACGTGATCGCGCTGATCACCGGGGGCGGGGTCACCGGCCAGGCCGGGGCGCTGCGGCTCGGGATCGCGCGCGCGCTCACGCTGATCGACGCGGAGAACCGCCCGGCCCTCAAGAAGGCCGGCTTCCTGACCCGCGACGCGCGGATCAAGGAGCGCAAGAAGTACGGCCTCAAGAAGGCCCGCAAGGCACCGCAGTACTCCAAGCGTTAGCAGTCCCGGGGCCCGCCAGCGCAGCGCGCTGGCGGGCTCTCGGTTTTGTGGGCCCTGCTGGGCCGGAGTTCCGCAGACTTGACCTGGCACGACTCGGACGCAGACGGGGAGCGTGATGTCATGGGCCGCCTGTTCGGCACGGATGGTGTTCGCGGCGAAGCAGGGACCGATCTCACCGCCCGGCTGGCGCTCGACCTGTCGGTCGCGGCCGCGCAGGTGCTCGGTCCGGACGCCACCCACCAGCGCCCGGTCGCGGTGGTCGGCCGCGACCCCCGCACCTCGGGTGAGTTCCTCGAGGCAGCCGTGGTCGCCGGGCTGGCCAGCGCGGGCGTGGACGTGCTGCGGCTGGGCGTGCTGCCCACCCCCGGGGTGGCCTATCTGGCCAAGGCCCTGGACGCCGACTTCGGCGTGGTCCTGTCGGCCAGCCACAACCCGGCCAAGGACAACGGGATCAAGTTCTTCGCCCGCGGCGGCCGCAAGCTCCCGGACGCGGTCGAGGACCAGATCGAGGCGCTGATCGGGCCGCCCGCCCCGCGCCCCCCGCACGGGTTCGGCCGGGTCGTCGACGCCGAGCGTGAGCAGGACAAGTACCTCGACCACCTGGTCGCCTCGCTCGGGGCCGGCCCGCTGCCGGCCCAGCCGCCGCTGGCCGGCCTGCGGGTGGTGGTCGACTGCGCCCACGGGGCCGCCTACGCGATCGCGCCCGAGGCCCTGCGCCGGGCGGGAGCCGAGGTCATCGCGATCGGGGTCGAGCCCGACGGTGAGAACATCAACTCCGGCTGCGGCTCCACCCACCTGGACACGATCGCCTCGGTGGTCCGGTCCCAGGCCGCCGACCTCGGCATCGCCCACGACGGCGACGCCGACCGCTGCCTGGCGGTGGACGGCTCCGGCCAGGTCGTCGACGGCGACCAGATCCTGGCCGTGCTGGCCGCCGAGCTCAAGCAGGAGGGCCGCCTGGCCGGCGACACCGTGGTCGTCACGGTCATGTCCAACCTCGGGTTCCGGCTGGCCATGGACGACGCCGGCATCTCGGTGGTGGAGACCCCGGTCGGCGACCGCTACGTGCTCGAGGCGATGCTGGCGGGCGGGCACAGCCTCGGCGGCGAGCAGTCCGGCCACATCATCCTGGCCGACTACGCGACCACCGGCGACGGCGTGCTCACCGCCCTGCACCTGCTGGCGGTGCTGGCCCGCCGGGGGGTGAGCCTGGCCGAGGCGGCCAAGGTGATGACCCGCTACCCGCAGGTGCTGATCAACGTGCCGGCCGACAAGGAGCGGGCGGCCGCCTCGCCCGAGCTGGCCCAGGCGGTCCAGGATGCGGAGTCCGCCCTCGGCAGTACCGGCCGCATCCTGGTCCGGCCGAGCGGCACCGAGCCCATCATCCGGGTCATGGTCGAGGCCGTCGACACCACTCAGGCCGACCAGGTGGCCCACCAGGTCGCCGACGTGGTCCGGCTCGCCCTAGCCTGAGCTACATGCGCGAAGCTCGTGAGGTAGCCAAGGTCCGGGCGGCCGAGGCCCAGCTGATGGCCGCTCTGCCGGACGGGACCCTGATGCGGCGGGCCGCCACCGGCCTGGCCGCGGTCTGCGGTCAGCTGCTGGGCCGGGTGTACGGCGCCCGGGTGGTGGTGCTGGCCGGTAGCGGCGACAACGGCGGCGACGCCCTCTACGCGGCCGCCCAGCTGGCCCGCCGGGGCACCGCGGTGCTGGCGGTGGCGGCCGGCTCGAAGATCCACGAAGGCGGCGCGGCCACCCTGCGGGCGGCCGGCGGCCGGATCGCCGACCCCGGCGACCCGCTGGTGGCCGACGCCATCGACGACGCCGACCTGATCCTGGACGGCATGCTCGGCATCGGCGGGCACGGCGGCCTGCGCGAGCCCTACGCCACGCTGGCGGCCGCCGCCGGCCGCTCGATCGCCACCGTGGTCGCGGTCGACCTGCCCAGCGGCGTCGACGCCGACACCGGCGTGGTCGAGGGACGGGCCGTCCGGGCCGACGTGACCGTCACCTTCGGCACCTGGAAGCCGGGCCTGCTGATCGACCCGGGCGCCACCTACGCGGGCGTGACCGAGCTGGTCGACATCGGCCTCAACCCCGGCCCGCCCGACGTGGTGGCGGCCCAGGCGGCCGACATCGCCGCCCTGCTGCCCACCCCGACGGCCGACTCCGACAAGTACCGCCGCGGCGTGCTCGGCCTGGTCTCCGGCAGCGAGCGCTACACCGGCGCGGCCGTGCTGTCGGCCGGCGGCGCCATCCACGGCGGGGCCGGCATGATCCGGTTCATCTCCGCCCAGCCCGCGGTCGAGGTGGTCCGCCAGTGGTGGCCGGAGACCGTGATCACCCCGCTGCCACCCGAGCCGGCCGAGGGCGAGGGTGGCTCCGGCGGGGGCGGCAACCGCTGGCAGCACACCACCGCCCAGGACTTCCTGGCCGCGGCCGGCCGGGTCCAGGCCTGGGCGGCCGGCCCGGGCATGGGCACCGACCAGGACTCGGTCGAGCTGCTGGCGGCCGTGCTCGCCACCGACCTGCCGGTGCTGGTCGACGCGGATGGCCTGACGATCGCGGCCGAGCACCCCGAACTGCTGCGGCGGTCGGCGCCCACGCTGATCACCCCGCACGCGGGCGAGCTGTCCCGGCTGACCGGGGCCGACCGGGCCGACATCGAGGCCCAGCGGCTGACCCACGCGCGGGCGGCGGCCCGTTCGCTCGGGGTGACCGTCCTGCTCAAGGGCTCCACCACCGTCATCTGCGCACCGCCCGACCGTCCCTGGGCGCGCCCCGACCGGGTCAACTCGACCGGCACCGCCTGGCTGGCCACGGCCGGCTCCGGCGACGTGCTGTCCGGCCTGGCCGGCTCGCTGCTGGCCCAGGGCCTGAACCCGCCCGACGCCGCCGCCGCGGCCGCCTTCCTGCACGGCGTGGCCGCCCGCCGGGCGGCGGCCGGCCCCGGGAACGCCGACGAGGCCGATGACCTCGCCACCACCCTCGAGGGCGCCCCGATCGGCGCCTCCGACGTGGTCCGGGCGCTCCCCGACGCGATCCGTGCGGTCCGGGCCTCATGACCGGCAACCTGCACGCCGAGGCACCGATCGACCTCAGCGCCATCACCGGCAACGTCGAGGTGCTGCGCGCCCGGATGGGCGGCCGCCAGGTGATGGCGGTGGTCAAGGCCGACGGCTACGGCCACGGCAGCGTCGAGGCCGCCCGGGCGGCGGTGGCGGGCGGCGCCGACTGGCTCGGGGTGGTGCACGTGGCCGAGGCGCTGCGGCTGCGCCGGGCCGGCCTCACCGCCCCGGTGCTGTGCCTGATGGCGCTGGCCGAGTCCGACCACGAGGAGGCGATCCGGGCCGGGATCGACCTGACCGCCGGCTCGGTCGCGCTGGTCGGCCAGATCGCGGCCGCCGCCCGCCGGGCCGGGCAGCCTGCCCGGCTGCACCTCAAGGCCGACACCGGGCTCAGCCGGGGCGGGGCCACCGCCGCCGAGTGGCCGGCCGTGCTCGACGCCGCCCTCGCCGCCGAGGCCGGCGGCCTGGTCCGGACGGTCGGCCTGTGGTCCCACTTCGCCTGCGCCGACGAGCCCGGCCACCCCACCATCCAGGCCCAGCTGGACCGGTTCGCCGAGGCCGTCCGCCAGGCCGACAAGGCCGGGGCGACCCCCGAGGTCCGGCACATCGCCAACACCGCCGCCGCCATCACCGTGCCCGAATCGCGGCTGGACCTGGTCCGGCTGGGCGGCGCCATCTACGGCCTGTCCACCCTGCCGGGCGGCGCCCCCGGCTGGCTGCGCCCGGCCATGACCCTGACCGCCCGGCTGGCCCAGGTCAAGCGGGTGCCGCCCGGCACCGGGGTGTCCTACGGGCACCGCTACGTCACCACCGCCGCCACCACCCTCGGGCTGGTCCCGCTCGGCTACGCCGACGGCGTGCCCCGCTCGGCCATCGGCCAGCCGCTGGTGTACGCCCGCGGCCGCCGCTGGCCGATCGCCGGCACCGTCTGCATGGACCAGTTCGTGATCGACTTCGGCGACGAGCCGGTCGCCCCCGGCGACGAGGTGGTGCTGTTCGGCCCCGGCGACCACGGCGAGGCCACCGCCCAGGAGTGGGGCGAGACGCTGGGCACGATCTCCTACGAGATCGTCACCGGAATCGGCGGCCGGGTGCCGCGGACCTACCAGGACGAGCAGAGCTGAATGCCTGAGAACCCTTTCGACAAAACCGATGTGACCACCACCGAGACGATCGACGTCCCCACCGCTGAGGACATGCGCGCCCTGGGCCGCCGCCTGGCCACCGAACTGCGGGCCGGGGACCTGCTGGTGCTGACCGGCCCCCTCGGGGCGGGCAAGACCACGCTGGTGCAGGGCATCGGCGACGGCCTCGGGGTGCGCGGGCCGATCACCTCGCCGACGTTCGTGATCGCGCGGGTCCACCCGTCCCTGGTCGGCGGCCCGGCGCTGGTGCACGCCGACGCCTACCGCATCGGCGGGATCGCCGAGATCGACGACCTCGACCTCGACGCCAGCACCGACAGCTCGGTGACGGTGGTGGAGTGGGGCGAAGGACTGGCCGAGGGACTGGCCGACGACCGCCTGGAAATCGCCATCGAACTACGCGGCGACACCAGCGGCGACACCAGCGGCGACCCGAGCGGCGAGACCGGCGGCGGCCCCCGGACGGTCCGGCTCACCGGGATCGGCCCACGCTGGGCCGCCGATCACCATAGGATCGTCCGGGTCTGACACCTCTATCCGGAGACGCGCCGTGACAGAGCAGGGGTCGCTTCCGCCACGCCCACCCGCTGACTGGTCCGAGGATCAGCCGTACGCCGACGACCGGCCGTACGCCGCTGACCAGCCGGACCCGGACGCGCCCGAATCGCCGCGCCGGGCCACCAGGAGCCGGCGCCGCGGCCCCCAGCGGCCCCGCTGGCTGGTCTGGGTCGTGGCCGCCGTCGTGGTCGTCATCGTCGCGGTCATCGTGGTGGTGCTGGTGACCCCGGGCGCGAAGCCGGCCCCGGTCACCCCCGGCTCGCTGATCACCACGTTCCTGCCCGGTGAGATCCAGAAGGTGCCGTCGGCCTGCCCGTCGGTGCCGGCCGGCACGCTGTCCACCTACCTGCCCGGCCAGACCAAGCAGGCGGCGCCGCCCGCCCTCGACGGCGTCCTCGACAGCCAGTGCAACTGGACGCTGGACCAGCGCCCCACCTACCGGCTGCTGCAGCTCGACATCCGCGCGCTGACCCCCAGCGGGCTGGCCAGCGGCACCGGCAGCGCCACCTTCGCCGCCATCGACGCCTACGCCCAGGCCCTGCAGGAGAAGCAGGACCCGGCCCCCAACACCGGCGCCCCCAAGGCCCAGGTCACGGTGATCAGGGGGCTCGGCACCGCGGCGTTCACCGCCACCCAGGCCTACCAGCTGGAGGGGGCCATCACCGACGTGGCCACCACCGTCATCCGTTACCGGAACGTGCTCGTCACCGTGGTCCTGAACGGCCTCGACAAGTCCAACAACGGCCACTACGGCCCGGTGTCGATGAGCGAGCTGTCGGCCGGTTCGCAGGCCGTCGCCCGGGCCGCCTTCGCCCAGGTCCCGCGCAACTAGCCGCCCGGCCCGACGGCCCGGCTCCCCGGCCCGGCGTCAGTAGCCGCGGCGGATCAGGATCGCCCAGCCGCGTTCGAGCGGCACCGTGCGCACGTGGTCGTGCGACTTCATCATGCACCAGGAGGGCACGTCGGTCTCGGCCGCCGGGTCGTCGGCCAGCACCGCGATGACCGACCCGATCGGCACCTCGCCGATGCGCTGGGCGAGCATGATGATCGGGATCGGGCACTTGCGCCCGAGCGCGTCAATGGTCACCAGCGGCCCGTCGGCCGCCGCACCGTCCGGCGCCCGCGGCACCGCCACGGCCGGCCTGACCGGCGACGTGACCGGCGACGGCGTGCTCGCGTCCGGCCGTCCGAACCATCGGCTCATAGGATCCCACCCACGTACCCAGTACCCACGCACCCAATGATGCCTGACATCTGTGTCCCGCGCTCCAACGATACGCTTTGAATCCATTCGGATTCAATCAGTTATGATTTCCGATTGCGCCCGCCATCGCCCGCCGCCGGCGCGTAAAAACGCCGGGGGTCCCCGGCCAGTGACCCGGCAAGCGCGATACTGTTTCCACGACACGCTGTAGAAGACTGTGAAGACACCCCTTTGGAAGGCCTTCCGTTGACTCCCAACCGCCCCGTTCCGCGCCTTTCGCGCAGCGGACGTGCAGGCCAGACGCGCCGCTGGGTGCCGCGCGCGGCCGGTCTTGCGGTGCTGCTGGCCGCCCTGACCGGCTGCACGAACGACACGTTCACCCGCATAGGCTTCCCGAACCCGATCACCAAGCAGGGGCTGGTCACGCTCCACCTCTGGCAGGGTTCGTGGATCGCGGGCATGGCGGTGGCGGTGGCCGTGTGGGCGCTGATCCTGTGGGCGGTCGTCTTCCACCGCAAGCGCCGCGGCGATGACCGGCTGCCGCCCCAGGTCCGCTACAACCTGCCGATTGAGATCCTCTACACGGCCGTGCCGTTCGTGCTGATCGCGGTGCTCTTCTACTACACCGCCCGCGACGAGGACTACATCGACACGTTGACCTCGAACCCCAACCTGACCGTCAACGTGGTCGGCTACCAGTGGAGCTGGCAGTTCAGCTACCCGCAGTACAAGCTGACCAACGGGACCGGCGTGGTCACCGACAACGGCGTGATGTACCCGGGCCCGCTGCCGGTGCTCGAGGTGCCGACCAACGAGACCGTCCGGTTCAACCTGACCTCGCCCGACGTGATCCACTCGTTCTGGGTGCCCGAGTTCCTGTTCAAGCGGGACGTCATCCCCGGTCACCCGAACCACTTCGAGGTCACGCTGACCCGCACCGGCACCTACACCGGGCACTGCAGCGAGCTCTGCGGCCTCTACCACAGCCGCATGCTGTTCACGATCAAGGTCGTGACCCCGCAGCAGTTCCAGCAGTGGATCACCCAGCAGCAGTCGTTGCCGTCCTCCGGCCAGCCGGCCCAGTTGCCCACCAACGCCGGCGGCACCTTCTACGGCGGCAGCGCCAGCGGGACGGACGCCAACACGGCAACCAGGAGTGGTGGCAAGTGAGCACGATCGAGCAGCAGCCCCCGGCGACCGGCACCCCGATCATTCCGCGCCAGCGGAGCGATCAGAAGGGCGGTGTGCTGGCCGGCTGGCTGTCGTCCACCGACCACAAGGTCATCGGGTACATGTACCTGATCACCTCGTTCGGGTTCTTCATCATCGCCGGCATCCTGGCGATCATCATCCGGCTGCAGTTGTTCGAGCCGAACAACAGCATCGTCTCCGACCAGGT
>Ga0213875_10001290_pt1 | contig 16737 bp, 12 predicted proteins | sample BarmaccomBMRX_R8_FD_160105 | JGI IMG/M metagenome (GOLD analysis project Ga0213875, IMG submission 160105) | Root-associated microbial communities from Barbacenia macrantha in rupestrian grasslands, the National Park of Serra do Cipo, Brazil - RX_R8 | ecosystem: Host-associated > Plants > Roots... | reverse complement strand
CTGGTGGCCGAGCACCAGCCCGACGCGATCCTGCTCGACCTGCACATGCCCGTGCTCGACGGCATCGGCGCCACCCGGCGGCTCGCCGCCGGGCATCCCGGCGTCGCCATCGTCGTGCTCACCACCTACGTGGACGACAGTTCCGTGCTCGAGGCCCTCCAGGCCGGCGCCCGCAGCTACCTCACCAAGGACGCCGACCGCACCGACATCGCGCGGGCGCTGCAGGCCGCGGCCGGCGGCCTGACCGTGATCGATCCGCGCGTGCACGCGACGCTGCTCGCCGCCGCGTCGGCACCCCCGGCGTCCGGGACCGGCACGCCCGGGGGCGCCGCGGCCGGGGGCGCCGCGGCCGGGGGCGCCGCGGCCGGGGGCGGTGGCCGGCCCGGGCGGGAGCTCGGGCCGCCGGACGGCCTGACCCAGCGCGAGGCGGAGATCCTCGGCCTGATCGCCGGGGGCCTGACCAACACCGAGATCGCCGAGCGCCTTTTCCTGAGCAACCACACGGTCAAGACCCACATCAACCGGATCTTCGCCAAGACCGGGTCGCGGGACCGGGTGGCCGCCATCGGCTACGCCCAGCGCCATGGCATCGGCTGAACCTGGGCCGTGACTTCACTCTCGGCGCGTCCCGGTAAGCGTGCAACGCGCTTGCTCCGTGCGGGCACGGGCCCCTGGCTGCGCCGGCCCATACCTGAATGAACGGCTGGCGCCCGGCCCGCGTCAGTACGCCCGGCCGAAGACGAGCCGCTTGCCGTAGGCCGATGGCAGCTCGCAGCGGATGCAGCGCCCTTCCGCTGGCGGCCCGTCCAGCGGGATGCAGCGGGGCGTGGCCGACGTCTCGGCCTTGATGTCGTCCTCGCAGGACGGCTGCCCGCAGTGCGGCGCGAGTGCCCAGCCGGTCTTGACCGCCTCGGCGAACTCGCCCCAGGAGCCGACGGTGTTCGTGTGCTCGTCGCGGAAGTCGGTGGCCCGCCGCAGCAGCATGTCCTGGAAGGCGCCGAGCTCGGCCTCCAGCCGCGCCGGCGCCGAGTCGAGCGAGACCGGGGTCTTGCCCTGGCCGAGCCGGAGGGACATCAGCGTGGTCCCCCCGGCCAGGTCCCTGGGCCCGAGTTCGAGCCGGACCGGCACGCCGCGCAGCTCCCAGTCGTTGAACTTGAACCCGGGGGAGAGATGTGTCCGGGTGTCCACGTGCGCCCGGATTCCCTTGCGCTGGAGCCGCCCGGCCAGCTCCTGCGCGGGCGGAAGGACCTGCCCGGCCTGGTCACCACGGCCGATGGGCACGATCACGACCTGATAGGGCGCCAGCACCGGCGGCAGGACCAGCCCCTTGTCGTCGCCGTGGGTCATGATCACGCCGCCGAGCATGCGCGTGGTCATCCCCCAGGACGTGGTGTGCGCGTACTCCAGCTCACCGCTTTCCGCGGTGTACTGGATGTTGAAGGCCTTGGCGAAGTTGGTGCCCATGTAGTGCGAGGTGCCGGACTGCAGGGCCCGGCCATCGCGCATCATGCCCTCGACGGTGAAGGTGCGCCGCGCGCCCGGGAACCGCTCGCCCGCCGTCTTCTCCCCCGCCACCACCGGCATGGCCGCGATCTCGCGGGCCACCGAGGCGTACAGGTCGAGCGCGAGCAGCGTCTCCCGGATCGCGTCGTCCTCATCCACGTGCGCGGTGTGCCCCTCCTGCCAGAGGAACTCGGTGGTGCGCAGGAACATGCGCGGCCGCATCTCCCAGCGGACCACGTTCGCCCACTGGTTCAGCAGCATCGGCAGATCGCGGTGCGAGCTGATCCACTTGGCCATCATCTCGCCGATCACCGTCTCCGACGTGGGCCGGACGATCAGCGGCTCCTCGAGCTCCTTGCCGCCGGCGTGGGTGACGACGGCCAGCTCGGGGGCGAAGCCCTCCACGTGCTCGGCCTCGCGCCGCAGGTAACTCTCCGGGATCAGCAGCGGGAAGTAGGCGTTGACATGGCCGGTCTCCTTGATCCGCCGGTCGATGCCGGCCTGCAGCAGCTCCCAGATCCGGTAGCCGTAGGGGCGGATCACCATCGTGCCCCGCACGGGGCCCCGGTCGACGAGTTCGGCCTTGAAAACGAGTTCGTTGTACCAGGCGGAGAAGTCCTCGCTCTGCGGGGTCACTCCGCGTTCATCGCGCGCCACATCCAGAGGTTACGGCATAGGAACCCGCCCGGCGCAAGGCCGAGGGAGCCAGCGGGGCCGGGGTGGCCGACCACGAGCCCATTCGACATAATCGCTCGTGTGTTTGATACTATGACCAGATATTGGCGACTCCTGTACAACAGTACGACAGCGGGCCGGTCGTCCCCGCCAAGGGCACCTCGGAAGGATCAGCCATGCCACCAGACCGCCAAGAGACGACACCGGTTGTGACCATCTACCCGGCGGTGTGCGAGCGCCTCGTGTCGCTGGGCTTCAGCCGCCAGCGCGCCGAGGGCATCCTGAATGCCGCGCAGACCGAGGGCACGCAGGAGCTGGAGCGCTGCGGCGGGGTGCGGCTGCTGCGTGTCACGTACCTCGCCCTCGGCCGGTTCAGCCTCGAAATTCGCAGCTACGCCGCAAGGCCGCACGCCGGCAGGCCTCCCGCCGGGGTGCCTCCCGCCGGCAGGTCCCCCGTGGGCGTGCACCCGGGCCGGGCCGATACGCACGTGCACCGCGGCACGCTCAAGATCAAGCGAACGGGCAGGCACGCCTCGCCCTCACAGGTGGAGAAAATAGCGGCGCAGGCGGGCAGGGCAGCACCGGCGATGGCGATCGCCGGAGCGCTCGTGGCGGCGGCGCCGCAGGCACAGGCCGACGTCAAGATCCCCGCCAAGCCCGGCACGGTCACCGAGCGGGTGCATCTTGACGCCAAGGTCACTCACGCCGCGCGCGCAGGCCGCACCTATGCCGTCGTCCAGCAGGGCGACACGCTGGCCGCAATCGCGCAGCGGCTCTACGGTAACTCCGCGGCCTGGACCCGGCTGTACCAGGCGAACAGGCCGGAGATACGCGACCCGAACCTCATCTACCCCGGCGAGAGGCTGGACGTCCCGGGCAGCGCGGCGGGGCACGTCTCCGCGCCAGGGCATCCCGGGGCCAGTGAACTGACCGCGTCCGCCGCGCCGTCCGAGAACGAGAACGACGGCACGCAGCCCGAGGGCGAGAACGACGGCACGCAGGCGGCGTCCGCCTCGCCGTCCGAGAACGAGAACGACGGCGCCCAGTCCGCGCCGGCCGCGCAGTCCGCGGGCGAGAGCGATGGCGCCCAGTCCGCGCCCACCGCGCAGTCCGCGTCCTCCACCGCCCTGAGCGGGACGCTGAGCTGCTCCGGCCTGGAGCAACTGTGGCAGCAGGCGGGCGGCTCACCCGGCGCGGCCGTCACGGCCGCCTCGATAGCCATGGCCGAATCCAGCGGCGAGGAGTACTCCACCGGCCCCGTCGGCGAGCGCGGCTACTGGCAGGTCGCTCCGGAGCACGGCTCGCTGTCCACCTACGACCCGCTGGGCAACGCCAGGGCGGCCGTCGCCATCTCCTCCAACGGCACCGACTGGACGCCGTGGACCACCTACAACAACGGCGCCTACACCGGCCGGTGCTGACCGCCGCGATGAATGTGTCATTCGGCCGGCCAGAGCCGGCTCGCGGCCACATTCACGTCAGGGCCGGCGCCAGCTAACCGGGCTCGCTCAGGAATGAGGGCATGATTGGCGGGCATGCACTGGCGATGACGGTTCGCAGCGTGGGTGTAGAGGAAGAGCTGCTGCTGGTCGAGCCCGGCACCGGACAGCCACGGGCGGTGGCTGAGACGGCGCTGCGGGCCATCCGGCGCGCGGAGGCGGACGGGGACACAGCTGCCGATGGTGGTGCCGCGGAATCGCTCGGCTTCGAGCTGCAGCGGCAGCAGCTGGAAACCAACACCAGGCCGTGCCGCGATCTCGGCGAGCTCGACCGGGAGCTGCGCCGGTGCCGGGCGCTGGCCGCCGAGGTCGCGGCCCGGGCCGGAGCGCGGGTGGCGGCGCTGGGGACCTCGCCGGTCCCGGTCGTGCCGCAGCTGATGCGCAGCAGCCGCTACCTGGAGATGGCCCGGGCCTTCGGGCTCATCGCCGACGAGCAGCTCACCTGCGGCTGCCACGTCCACGTCGAGGTCTCCTCGGCCGATGAGGGGGTGGCCGTGCTCGACCGGATCGGGCCGTGGCTGCCGGTCCTGCTGGCGCTCAGCGCGAACTCACCCTTCTGGCAGGGGCGGGACAGCGGGTACGCCAGTTTCCGCTACCAGGCGTGGGGCCGCTGGCCGAGCTCGGGGCCCACCGGCGCGTTCGGCACCGCCGAGGCCTACCGGCACACGGTGCGGCAGATGGTCCGCACCGGCACCCTGCTGGATACCGGCATGGTGTACTTCGACGCCCGCCTGTCCGAGCACTATCCCACGCTGGAGATACGGATCGCCGACGTGTGCCTGTACGCCGACGACGCGGTGCTGATCGCCGCGCTGTCACGGGCGCTGGTGGAGACCGAGGCACGCCGCTGGCGAGCGGGCAAGGGCGCCCCGCACGAGCGCACCGAGATGCTGCGCCTCGCCACGTGGCGGGCCAGCCGATCGGGCCTGGACGACGTCCTGCTCAATCCGCTCACCAGCCTGCCGGACCCGGCGGCGGCAGTCGCGAACACGCTGCTGGAGCACGTCAGGAACGCGCTGGACGAGGCGGGAGACACCGGCACCGTGACCGAACTGCTCGCCGCGGTGCTGGCCCGCGGGAACGGGGCCGCCTTCCAGCGCAGCGCTCAGCACGACGGCAGCGGCCTGCCCAGCATGATCGACAGCGCCGCCGCCGTGACCACGCGCTAGACATGACCACGCGCTAGACATGACCACGCGCTAGACGTCACCGCGGCGACCACCCAGCATGGGAGCGGCGAAAATGCCGGGGATCCAGGCTGGCGTCAGGCTGCCCGCGGTGCGCATCCCGCTATGGGCTCTGGCAGGAGACGCTTGCCGGGACGACCGGGGTAGACGCTTCGCTGGCGGTGAACCCGAACGTGGCGCTGCCGCCGGGCGGGAGCACGTTGTTCCATGATGCGTTCTTCATGGTGGCGAGCGATCCGGCCGGCGTCAGCGTCCCGTTCCAGGAACTGCTCACCGTCTCGTCGTTGGCCAGCACCCAGCCGACCGTCCATCCGTACATGGTGGAGGTGGTGGGGTTGGTCACCGTCACCTCGGCCTGGAAGCCGCCCGGCCAGGTGGTGGTGATCGCGTACGTCGCGGCGCACGGCGTCTCGGTGGGCGGCGGGGCCGTCGAGCCGATCCCCGTGACCTGGCCGTTGCCGCCGTCGAACACCACGTCGGAACAACCGTAGAAGGTCTCGGTGCTGTCCGAGCGGGCCCACACCGAGTAGATGATGTGATAGCCGGTGTAGCCCGACGGCAGCGTGGCGTTCCAGTAGTAATAGCTGCTGATGCTGCCCGGGTTTCCCACCGAAGGCGGGTTGGTGGCCGTGGAGAACGGCATGGGTTCCATGTCCGCCCAGGTCAATGGCTTGGTCGAGTCCCATCCGGGCTTGGTGATGTACAGCGAGAACGTGCCCGGATGGGCGGCCCACTTGTTGTACTGGATCTGGATGGTGGCCCCGGCGGTCAGGTGCGTCTTAGGCCAGTCGGGGCTGGCCGCGTCAAAGCCGGAGAAGTCGAAATAGCTGCTGTTGCCGCTGCACAGCTTGCCGTCCGGGATAAAGCCGGTCGTCTCACCGCTGGTGGTCCCGGACCGGTTGCCGACCGCGAACCAGTTGTACAGCGGAGTCGGCCCGCTGTTCGCGATCGCCGCCTGGCATGCCGGGTTGTGCGGCTGGATCTGCCCGGTGGAGGTAATGGCGTCCTCGTAGCACAAGAACGTGCGGCTGCCGGGAATCTCCATCGCGCCATGCGCGGAGGCCGGCACAGCGAACAACACAACTCCCCCCAGTGCCGCCATCACGGCGCACATACCGGTCAGGATTGACCTGCGTCGCTTACGCATGTCCCAAACCTCCTCGCGTCAGCGGTATGCCGGGTTGCCGTGATCGTAAGTTCCCCGGCGCGCCATGGGCAGCCGATGGGCCGGCCAGTTCGCGGCGCGCCGCCTGACCGCAGGTCAAGGCCGAACGGGCGGAAGCGGTCTCACGCGAATTCTGCGCCGCGAATGAAAGTTACGGCGCACACCCGCCGCAACATGGAGAAGATGTAATTTTCACTCATTCGCCGCGTCAGCCATTCCTTTGAAATCGGCAGCTCACAGACGGACTAGGCTGCGGAAAGCACCGCGGATAAAATCTTCGCCGGAGTGCAGAACCGTTTCCGGCCCGCGGAGTGCTGACAAAGGATCAGGTTGCTGTGACGCAGGAATTCGCCGGGTCTGCTTCCCCGGTGATGACGCAGCCGGCGGATACGCGTGAGGTGCCGCTTGCCACCGCCGAGCTCGAGGTCGGCGGCATGCACTGCGGCGCGTGCGCGGTGCGGATCGAGCGGGCGCTCGGCCGCCTGCCGGCCGTTGCCAGCGCATCGGTCAACCTGGCCACGACACGGGCGTTCATCTCCTATGACGGCTCCGCGATCAGCGCCGGCGAGCTCTGCCGGGCTGTCGCCGACGCCGGGTACACGGCCGAGCCGGCCGCCGCCGCGAGATCCGCCGGCCCCCGGCGCGGCGACCACTGGGTGCTGCGCGCCGCCATCGCCTGGCCGCTGGCGATCGCCGCGTTGCTCGTATCGCTTCTCCTTCCCCAGACGGCGGGGCCAGGATGGACCGTCTTCGTCCTCGGCCTGTGTGCCGAGTTCGGCGGCGGGTGGCCGTTCCTCCGCAATGCGGCCCGCCTCCTGCGCCATGGCGCGGTGAACATGGACACCCTCACCGCCTTCGGCACGCTGGCCGCGGTCTCGGTGCAGGCCGTCGAGGTCATCGCCGTCGGCGGCAGCCATGTCCACATCGGCGGCGGCAGCGGCGCGTTCGCGGCGCGGCTGCATTACGCCATGGCGCCGCTCATCGTCGCCATATTCGTCAGCGGGCGCGCGGCCGAGGCCGGCGCACGCCGCCGGGCCGCGGGCGCCATGCACTCGCTGCTTTCGCTGCGCCCTCCCACGGCCCGGGTGGTCACCGATCCGGCCAGCGAGCGCGGCGATCTGGTCGCGCCCGAAAGCGTGCCGGTGGGGGCGCTGGTGCGGGTGCGGCCTAATGAGGCGATTCCGCTCGACGGAACCGTCGTAGCGGGCTGGTCACCGGTCGACGAGTCGATGCTTACCGGCGAGCCCCTGCCGGTCGACCGTGGCCCCGGCAGCCAGGTCACCGGCGGCACGCGGAACGGCTCGGGGGCGCTGGTGGTGCGCGTCGGCGCCCTGGCCTCGGAGTCGGTGCTCACGCGCCTGCAGCGCCTGGTGGAGGAGGCTCAGCGCGACAAGGCGCCGGTGCAGCGGCTGGCGGACCGGGTCAGCCGGGTGTTCGTCCCCGCCGTGCTGCTGTTCGCCGCCGGGACGTTCGCGGTGTGGTGGTTCGCCCGGGGCAGCCACGACAGCGCGGTGCTGAGTGCCCTGTCCGTGCTGCTGGTCGCCTGCCCGTGCGCGATGGGGCTCGCCGCGCCGATGGCGATGATGGTCGGCTGCGGGAGCGCCTCGGCGCTGGGGATCTTTGTCCGCAACGGCGACGCGCTCGAGCGCCTGTCCCGGGTGGACACCGTCGTGTTCGACAAGACGGGAACGCTGACCGAGCGCCATGCCGTCGTCACCGGCGTGATCACGGCACCGGGGATCAGCCGGGACGAGCTGCTCACCGCGGCCGCCGCGGTCGAGGCCGAGAGCGACCACCCGGTAGCCCTGGCGATCACGGCCGCGAGCGGCCCGCCTGTGCGCGGGTCGGATGTCCGGGTCATCCCCGGCGTGGGCGTGGCGGGAGTGGTCGGCGGGCAGCCGGTGCGGGTGAGCCGCCTGGAGCGGCGCAGCCTGCCGGAATCGCTGTCGGCGGCGGTCGCGGCCGCCCATGCGCGAGGCGAGACGGCCGTGCTGGTCGAGCGCGGCGACGATGTCCTGGGGGTGATCACGGTCACCACCCCGCTTCGCCCGGAGGCCAGGCCCAGCATCCGCCGCCTGCACGAGATGGGGATCGCGACGGCGATCCTCAGCGGGGACAGCGAGCCCGCGGTCGCGACGGCGGGCGCCGAACTCGGCATCGCCGACGTACAGGGCGCCTTGAGCCCGGCCGGCAAGGTCGCGGCGCTGCGCGCCGGGCGCTTCGCGGCACGCAGCGCCGCGATGGTCGGCGATGGGGTGAACGACGCTCCGGCGCTCGCGGCGGCCGCGGTCGGCTGCGCGATCGGCAGCGGATCCGAAGCCGCGCTGGCGAACAGCGACGTCGCGCTGCTCGGCAACGACCTGAACGCGGTGCCGGCCGCGGTCATCCTGGCCCGGGCGACCTACGGTGTGATGCTGCAGAACTTCGGCTGGGCCGTGGGGTACAACATCGCCGCCCTGCCGCTGGCCGCTGCCGGGCTCATCGACCCGCTGGTAGCCGCCGCCGCCATGGGCCTGTCCAGCCTGCTGGTCGTGGCGAACAGCCTCCGCCTCGCGCGGCTGGGACGATCAGGGCCGGCCGGGGTGCATGGCCCGCGTATTCTGCGCGGTGCCCGGGGCGTGGCGGCGTCGGCAGCGCTCCCGGTCGTGGCGTTCGCCGCGCTCACGCTGGCCGGCCAGGCCGTGTCGCCTGCCCGGGGCCAGTCCCTGCTCCCGCGGCTCCCGGCGATATCGACCGTGAGCCTGGCCCGGGGCGGCAGCGCCGAGGTCTATCTCGATCCCGGCGCACCCGGGCTCGACGAGCTGCACGTGCTCATCTCCCCGCCGCACGCCCGCATGACGATAGGCACCGTGGAGGTCACAGCCGCACGCGGTGACGAGCCGCCGCGGTTGCTCCGGCACCTGCGGATCGCGCCGGGCCACTACGTGAACTACATGCTGCTGACGCCGGGAACGTGGACCTTCCATGTCTTCGCCCAGGTCGGGGGCGAGGCCGAGTCCTTCGACATCAGGCGCACAGTCTCGTGACAGCGGGAGAAGGGAGTGACGAATGCCGCGCAGAGCACGCCCCGGCCTGACCCCCCTGGCCGTCCTGCTGGCGATCGCCGCCTGCGGCGGTCCCGCGGCACCGGCACCAGCACGGGCACCAGCACCGGCGCGGGCGCCGGCGCGGGCGCCGCAGCCGGCGGGCAGGTCGCCCTCGGCGATTTCCCGCATGATCTGCACCCCGAAGACGGCCGCGGAGATCGCCCAGGTAATGGGGGCCAGGGCGGCGGTGGCCCCCCCGACCTGGGCGGCCCATCTCTACTCCTGCGGTTACCGCTACGGCGAGGGGACCATGGTGCTCTCGGTGAAGGAGCTTTCCAGCTGGCCCCAGACATACGCGCACTTTGACCAGCTGGCCGGGGCACTGCACGAGACAACGCCGGTCAAAGGGCTCGGCCAGGGCGCCTTCATCGTGCGCGACGGATCGGTGGTGGTACGCAAGGACTGGAAGATCCTGCTGGTGGACATCTCCGGGGTGCACGGGGAGGTCGGGTCGCCGCCGAGGCCGCCAGGGGAGGTGGCACTCTACGTGGCGCAGGTGATCCTTGGCTGCTGGGCCGGTGACTGACGCGCCCGGTGGTGCCACCCTTCCGTCCGGCCTGGGCTACCCGGTGCCCTCTACTCCTCGCCGCACACGTCCGGCGGCTGCGCCGTACCCCGGCGCCGCGGACGGAAGGAATCCGGGGGGCGCGGGGAAGAGAGTGCGGGAGTTGTCCTGAGGTGGTGAGGAGAGCCTTGTGCTGGCAGCGTCGTCCGATGAGCCCGTACCGGCGGTCAGGCGTGTTGATCACCTGGAGGGTTTCGCAGCGATCTTCGATGCCCACTTTCCTGAGGTTCACCGGTACATCGCCAGGCGGCTCGGCCCGGACGCGGCCGACGACCTCGCGGCCGAGACGTTCACGATCGCTTTCCGGCGGCGGGGCAGCTACGACCGTGCCCTCGGTGAGGTACGGCCGTGGCTGTTCGGCATCGCGACCAATCTGATCGCCAGGCACCGGCGCCTGGAGGCCCGCACGCTACGGGCGCTCGAACGCCTGGAGGCGGATCCGGGCAGGGGTGTACACGACGACAGGGTCGCCGATTGGCTCGACGCGGACGCGGCGCGGCCCGCGCTGGCCCAGGCGCTGGCGGGTCTGTCCCCCCGGCTGCGTGACGTGCTGCTGCTTGTCGTTCTCGGCGAGCTGACCTACGACGAGGCCGGCCGGGCTCTTGGCATCCCCTACGGCACGGTGTGCTCGCGGTACAAGCGGGCGCGCGACCAGGTGCGCAGGGCTCTGGGCAAGACCAGGCTGATGCGCGATGAGGAGGAGTTCCATGGATGAGGCACGACTGATCCGCGCCTTTTTCGGGCGGCCGGCGCCGCCGGCCGCCACGGTCACCGCGCGCGGCCGCGCGGCGGCGCTGGCCGCGGCCGGCGGCTCACCGGTGCGCCGGGCTGCCAGGCACCGGCCGCCCGGCCGGCTGATGATGGCCGCGACGGCGGCGGCCGTGGCGGTGTCCCTGGCCGTGGCGGTCGCCGGGACGACGTCCGCTGCACGGCGTGACCGAAGCGATGGGTCCCCGGCGGCCTCGGCCCGGCAGTTCCTCCTCGCCGCGGCCTCTTTCGCGGCTCGCCGGCCGCAGCGGACCGGACGCTACTGGCACGTGCTGATCCACGAGAGTTACGACACGCCGGTGGAGGCCAGCGGCGTCCGGTTCACGGTGACCCTGGAAGATCGTCAGGAGAGCTGGACATCTGCCGCGTCGCGCGCCGACGACACGGATATCTACCAGAGCCTCGGGTTCCGCCCGGCCACAGCGGCGGATGAGGCGGCGTGGCGCCGGGCGGGTTCCCCCGGAACGGTCTGGATCCCCGGCGCCCCGCCGGCGCGCCTGCCGATGGCGCCCGGTCCCGTCCAGGTGTCGTCCGGTGAACGGATATGGCCGGGCGGGCTGAACATGCGAGACGTTCAGGACCTTCCCAGCGGTCAGGCGATGCTCAAGGCCCGACTGCTCCAGGCGGGAGAGCATATCGGCGCGCCGACCCGGCTTCCGGCCCCCGATCTCGGGCGCTACCGGTTGTTCGAGGTGGCTGCCGTCCTGTTTCGGAGCGCACCGCTTTCCCCTGCCGTTACCGCCGCGGTCTTCCGGATCCTCGCTGGCCTTCCCGGGATCACCAAAATCAGCAATGTCAGGGACGGGGAAGGGCGTTCCGGATCCGCCGTCGCGATGGTGGTACGCGCGGCGGGCGGCGGGACGGTTCTCAGCCGGCTGATCCTCGATCCGGCCACCGGAAACATACGGGGCGATAGCGAGGTCGTCATCACGCCGTTTCCAGGCCTCCCATGGCTGCAGCCCGGTGACCTCTTCAGCGATCACACGGTGGTGGCGCAGGGCTGGACCGGCACGGCCCCGAAGAGCTCATGAAGGACCGCGGCGGCCAGCCCGGCACAATCATGCCCGAACAAGGAGAATTCGTGAAAAGAACACGATGGCTGATGGCTTCTGTGCTCGTACCGGCGGCCGCCACCGCGGCCGCGCTCGCGGCACCGGTGGCCTCCCAGGCCGCCCACCTCGCGCTGCGCACGTCCGGCTCGAAGGTTATCGCGTCCTCAGCGAAGTGGAGAGAATACCCGCTTCCCATTTCCGGGAACGCAAGCGTGTACGGTATTTCCGCGCCCGGCCGAAATGACGCGTGGGCGGTGGGCGCCACCTTCGGCAGCACCGGCAAGGCCCGTGCTTACGTCCGCGCCGCACACGGCCCGGCGGTTCTTCCGGCGGTTCATCCGGGAGACGGCGCGGGCTGCGTGCCGATGCAGGGAGACGGCTCGCTACTCATGCACTGGAACGGTGCCAGGTGGGCGCGAGTGGCCGTGCCCCAGGTGGGTGACATCGGCTATGTGACCGTGGCCGGCCCGGCCGACCTGTCGGTCGCCGCGGCCTGCGAATCGCTGCACTGGAACGGGAAGACCTGGGCGGCCGCCTCCTACGCGCACGTCCCCAACATGCAGAACTTCACCCTCACGGGCTTTGCCGCCGACGGGCCGCGGGACGGCTGGCTGACGGGCGTGGTGAGCGGAACCAACGGGTTCTTCACCGGCTACGCCGAGCGATGGAACGGCTCACGGTGGCGGCGGGTGCAGCTTCCCAATCTGGGCGCCGACTATGGGCTGAGCGGTGTCGCCGCCCTCGGCCCGGACAACGTCTGGGTCGGCGGCTGGGACGCGAATCAGCACATGATCCTCCTGCACTGGAACGGCCGCTCGTGGACCCTGGCACCCGCGCCGGGCACCGGCTACCGGATGACGGAGATCTACACGGTCCGGGCGGTGGCGCCCGGCGATGTCTGGACCGTCGGCTACGGTTCCCGCGCGGTCGCGCCCAACATCGTCCGCTCACCACTGATCATTCACTGGACCGGGCACCGCTGGGAGAACACACCGGCGCCCGCCCCGCCCTACCACAGCGAGATCTACACGATCGCCGACGACCACGGCCAGCTGTGGGCCGCCGGCGACACCTTCACCCCCGCCGGGGACACGTACGGGATGGCGCTGCTGCGATGGACGGGAAGCCGCTGGACGGCCAGCCCGCCCCCGGCCGCGGGAGAGGGCGCCGTCAGCCAGCTCACAGCCGTTCCTGGTGGCGGGCTCTGGGGCGCCGGCTACATCTCCGACGCCAGCGGGCTTCCCCGCCCGGTCATCGCCCGCCGCTAGGCTAGGTCCGCGACCGCGAGGCCGGAACGACCCTGGGCATCATCCCGGGCCCGGCCACGGCCCTCCGGTTCGGCGGCGCGCCCTCAGTGCCCATGCGATCGCCCGGGCCGGTGCGCGGGGTGCCAGAATAAGGAAGAGTGGACGTTACGCAGTTCGAGAAGGTTAAGACCGGCCGCGGTTTCTTCGCCGCGCTTGACCAAAGCGGCGGCAGCACGCCCAAGGCGCTTGCCGAATATGGCATCGGCCAGGACCGCTACGGCTCCGACGCTGAGATGTTCGGCCTGGTCCACGCGATGCGAACCCGCGTGCTGACCAGCCCGGCGTTCGGCGGCTCGCGCGTTCTCGCGGCGATCTTGTTCGAGCAGACCATGGAACGGGACGTCAACGGCGTTCCCGCGGCCCGGTATCTGTGGGACGAGAAGAACGTGGTGCCGTTCCTGAAGGTCGACAGCGGGCTCGCCGCCGAGCAGGACGGCGTGCGGCTCATGAAGCCCATCGACACCCTCGATGACCTGATCGAGCGCGCACACCGGCACCAGATCTTCGGCACCAAGATGCGGTCGGTGATCAACGACGCCGACGAAGGCGGGATCTCGGCGATCGTGGACCAGCAGTTCGGCTACGCGAGCCGGATCATGGCAGCCGGGCTGGTCCCGATCCTCGAGCCCGAGGTGAGCATCTCCAGCCCGCACAAGGAACAGGCCGAGACGATGCTGCGCGACGCCATCACCAAGCACCTCAAGGCGCTTCCCGCGGGCTCGCCCGTCATGCTGAAAGTCACCATCCCGGCCCAGCCTGGCCTGTACGGCGAGCTGGCAGCCGACCCACGCGTCCTGCGGGTCGTCGCCCTGTCGGGCGGCTACAGCCGCGATGAGGCGTGCGCCCTGCTCGCACGGGACCCCACCCTCATCGCCAGCTTCTCACGCGCCCTCCTCGAAGGGCTGACGGACAGCCAGACCGACGAGGAGTTCAACACAGCCCTGGACTCCTCGATCGAGCAGATCTACCAGGCATCGGTGCACAAGCAGCCGCTGCACCACCGGTGATCCGGTTCCCGGTTCAGGCGCTGGCCGCGGGTTCGGCCGGCGTGCCGGCCACCCTAGTTTCCGCCACCCTGGTCGCGCCGCCGGCGTCGTGGAAGTCAAGGGCCGGATACGGCACCTAACCTTCCATGACGCTGTCCCGGGCGCGCCCGTCGTGGAAACTAGGGGTCGCGCTGAGCTCAGGAAGCGTCCCGCTGGCCGCACATCGGCTGCGGACAGCGCTTCCGCAACGGCATTCTGTAGCGATTAGCATTTCGCCCCCGCCGCCCGCCCGCCGGTCAGAGCAGCCGGAGCGAGCAGCCAGCCCCGGCCAGCCCGGATCCGAGGCGGCGGCATCCGGACGGGCCCCGACGGCAGCGCGGCTGCGTGCGCGCAGCGGACCGCCGGCGCTCCGGCCACCCGCCGCAGGAACGCGGGCCCGCGCGGGACACCACGTCCCGTTCGGCTGATCAAATGATTTTTACCGAACGAGCGGTGGCCGCACCCCTTTCACCCGGGGCGGAGCCCGGCAGGGGCAGCGTGACCATGGCGGCGGTCATCATCCCCATGGCCAGGTGACCAGCCACGTCGTGTCGTTGGGCCACAGGGCGGGGGTGTCCCACGGGTTCCAGCCGCCATCGCTCCCGATGTACACCACGTAGTCGTAGTGGCGGATGTACTTGTACGGGTAGTTGACCGACTGGAACGAGTATCCCTGGCCGCTGTTCCCCCGCCGCGGGCAGAAGGTCGCGTCGTGGGCGAACAGTGAACTGCCGTCGTCCGGGTCCAGGTAGAGCTCGAAGTCGGAGTGCCTGAGATACTGGCCGGGGTCGTTGGCCGACTCGAACGAGACACATGAGCTGCTGGCCAGCCCCGCTTGCACGATCCAGGTGGCGTCGGCCCTCGTGGCGGCGGAACTGCCCGGCGTGATCTGCGTGATGACGACCCGGTTGTCGCCGTCGTCGTGGCGGATGTAGAACGACGTGCAGCACGCGGTCGTGGCCCGTATCGAGATCCGGGATCCAGGTGTGAGCGCCGGGACCGCAGGGGTCGGTGATGGCGCCGGGCCGGTGGCGGTCGCGGACGGGGCAGCGGTAGCCGTGGCGGTGGCGGCGACCTTCCTCCCGGTGGCTTCCGCCGTGGCGGGCCGGCTGGCTGGCGGGCGCGCCGGATGAGGAGCGCTGGCGCCGGAGGGAGCCGGGACCGGCAGCACGGTGCCGGGTACCTGAGGAGCGATCTGAGCGCAGTTGCCCGGCTGGCACTTGCTTGCGAGGACGGTCGTGGAGTGGTTCGGCAGGACGAGGAGCAAGCCGATCGTGAAGGTGGCGATCCCCGCCGCGGCAACGATCGCCACGTGCGAACGGCGAACCGGCGGTCGTGCGGCGCCCTGCTCCGCCGGAGAGGCTGATTCAAGCTCCGGCGGAGAGGCTGGCCCGAACCAGCCGGACACGCTGGCTTCGTCCGCCTCCGGAAGCGAGACCGAGCCGCCGGGCAGACCATTGCCGACCGGGTCATCCAGCGGCCTGTTCGTATTGTCACCGGAACCGCTGACGTAGGGCCTGACCAGGCCGTCAAGCCTCTCGTCCCGCTCTTCCGGGCTAGACGCGCCGGAGTTTTCCACTGGCCCACGATCTCGCGCCGAACATCACGTCATGCATAGTTATCATCCGCCCCCCCAGGCACTCTTAAAAGCGGGATCAACTTATCAAACGGACGGCCGCCATGATCGTGGAAACGCCGGGCCGAATACGACACCGCCGTTTCCGTGATCACGAGGTGTGGTACTGATGTGGCGCAGGGGGCTAGCGCGAGCTGCTGCGGGCGGGGCTGGCGTTGCCGCCGTGCTGGCAGGCGGCCGGTGTGGCGCCGCCCGGGTCGCACAGCAGGCTTATCGCGGCCGCCCCGGCCGTGCCAAGGGCGGCGCACAGCGCGATGCTCGCGGAAGGAGGCACCATCTCGGCGATCGCTCCGGCCAGCAGGACCCCCACGCCCTGCGCCGTCTGCAAGCCGGCCGACGCCACGCCGATGGCGCGGGCCCGGAAGGCGTCCGGGACCGCCCGGGTGAACGCGACCTGGACCAGCAGCATGTACCCGGACAGAAAGCCGCTGCAGGCCCAGAGCGGGACCGCCAGCGGGACGGGCGGAACCAGAGCGGTGGCGATGAGCGGCAGCCCGGTCGCGATCGCCAGCGGCACCATGAGGCGGGATCGCAGCGACGGCGGAAGCCGGGCGACGAGCAGGCCGCCGAGCGCGGCACCGGGCAGGTCGGCGGCCATCAGCACGCCGACAACGGCCCGGCCGGCGCCGACTTCGTGCGCATAGGGCGCGGCCAGGGCGGTCGGCGCGAGATAGCAGCCGTACAGCCACAGCAGCCCGGCCAGGCCGCCGAGCCGCCGGTCGCCGGCGATGATCCTCACACCGCCGGTGAGCCGCCCGCCGGAGGCGGCCGCGCGGTCACCGCCGCCGGGCGGGTGCGGCCCGATGCCCAGACGTAGCATCACGGCCGAAACGACATACGTGACGGCATCGACGCCCAGGGCCACGTGCGGGCCGCCGAGGAACGCCACCACCACACCGCCCGTCGTGAACCCGGCGATCTGCGAGACGAAGTCGGTGCTGTTGACGATGCTCATGCCGACCGGGAACCGGTCGCCGGCCAGGATCGCGGGGATGGTGGCGTTGCGTGCCGCCGAGAACAGCGGCTGCGGGCAGGTCAGCACCACGACCAGAGCCGCGATGACCGTGAGGGGCAAACCGGGAATCACCATCAGCGCGACCAGGAAGGCCCGCACCAGTTCGGTCACGACCATGACGCTCCGGCGCGGATGACGGTCCGCGAGACCGGACAGGAACGGCGCGCTGAGCAGGGGCGGCAGGTATGTGAGGGCGTACACCAGCGTGGTGAGCCCCGCGGACGAGGTCCGGTCGTAGACCAGCAGCGCCAGAG
>Ga0213875_10001289_pt1 | contig 16741 bp, 16 predicted proteins | sample BarmaccomBMRX_R8_FD_160105 | JGI IMG/M metagenome (GOLD analysis project Ga0213875, IMG submission 160105) | Root-associated microbial communities from Barbacenia macrantha in rupestrian grasslands, the National Park of Serra do Cipo, Brazil - RX_R8 | ecosystem: Host-associated > Plants > Roots... | reverse complement strand
TGCCATGCGCACCATGGCGTCGTAGATCGCGGCGTCGCCATGCGGGTGGTACTTGCCCATGACATCGCCGCTGACGCGGGCGGATTTGCGGTACGGCTTGTCCGGAGTGAAGCCGCTTTCCTGCATGGCGAAGAGGATGCGGCGGTGCACCGGCTTGAGACCGTCGCGCGCGTCCGGCAGGGCGCGGCTGACGATGACGGACATGGCGTAGTCGAGGTAGGAGCGGCGCATCTCCTCCTCGAGCATCACGGGCGGCATGTCGGGCGGGCCGGTGTCGCTCATCAGAAGTAAGGCGAGGGCTCTGCCCCAAACGCTGAAGTATGGGACTCGCTGGGGGCAGCGGCCCCCAGACCCCATATACTTAAGTCAAGGGGTTTGGGGCCGACGGGCCCCAATGGGGTCCCATGCTTCAGCGATTGGGGGCAAAGCCCCTCGCCTTCTTCCACTTCCAGCATTTCCTAGAATGGGATCTCGTCGTCGAGATCGCCGCCCGGACGCTCAGCATCCCAGCCCCCGCCACCGGAGGTCCCGGAGGCGGCTGGGCGAGCGCCGCCGGCGGCCGGCCGTTGGCTGCTCTGGTAGCCGCCGGACTCGCCCTCGCCGCGACCGCCGAGCATGGTCAGGTCGCCGCGAAACCGGTCGATCACCACCTCGGTGGTGTATTTCTCCTGGCCGGACTGATCGGTCCATTTGCGGGTCTGCAGCTGGCCCTCGACATAGACCTTGGCGCCTTTGCGCAGGTATTTCTCCGCGACGTCACCGACACGCTCGTTGAAGATGACGATGCGATGCCACTCGGTACGCTCCTTGCGCTCGCCTGAGGTTCGGTCGTTCCAGGTTTCGCTCGTCGCCAGGGTGAAATTGACGATCTTCTGCCCGCTCTGCGTGGTGCGGATTTCCGGGTCCTTGCCGAGGTTGCCGACCAGGATGACCTTGTTGACGCTGCCAGCCATGCTGGGTCTACCTTTTCTCTTGCCATGCGAGCCGGCGCGGAGTCGGTCCGGGCCGCAGTCTACGCCGCCCTGACCGCCGCGACCAGCACGGCCCCCCCCTGCAACTCGGCCCCTTTGCATCGCGCTCCGGATTGCCATATGGGTGGAACAGTTCCAGAACACAACCGCCTTCATCTCCCGGGATTTCCCTGCATGGCCGGCTCCATCCATGTGCGCGGCGCGCGTGAGCACAACCTCAAGAACGTGGATGTGGAGATCCCCCGCGACAGCCTGACCGTGCTCACCGGCCTGTCCGGCTCCGGCAAATCCTCGCTGGCGTTCGACACCATCTACGCCGAGGGCCAGCGGCGTTACGTCGAGAGCCTGTCCGCCTATGCGCGCCAGTTCCTCGAGCTGATGGGCAAGCCCGATGTCGACAGCATCGACGGGCTCTCTCCCGCCATTTCCATCGAGCAGAAGACCACCAGCCGCAATCCGCGCTCCACCGTGGGCACGGTGACGGAGATCCACGACTACATGCGCCTGCTCTGGGCGCGCGTCGGCGTGCCCTATTCGCCGGCGACCGGGCTGCCGATCGAGGCGCAGACGGTCAGCCAGATGGTGGACCGCGTGCTGGCGATGCCGGAGGGCACGCGGCTGCTGCTGCTGGCGCCGGTGGTGCGCGACCGCAAGGGCGAATACCGCAAGGAACTGGCCGAGCTGCAGCGCCGCGGCTTCACCCGCGCCAAGGTGGACGGCAAGCTCTACGAGATCGGCGAGGTCCCGGCGCTCAACCGCAAGATCAAGCACGAGATCGAGGCGGTGGTGGATCGGGTGGTGGTGCGCGAGGGCCTCGCCCCGCGGCTGGCCGACAGCTTCGAGACGGCACTCGGGCTCGCCGACGGCGTGGTCTACGCGGAGAACGCTGATAGCGGGGAGCGCACCGTGTTCAGCAGCCGCTTCGCCTGTCCGGTCAGCGGCTTTTCCATCGAGGAGATCGAGCCACGGCTGTTCAGCTTCAACAGTCCGCACGGCGCCTGCCCGGCCTGCGACGGGCTCGGCCTGGAGAGCTTCTTCGACCCGCATCTCGTCGTGCCGGACGAGCGCGCCTGCCTGGCCGCCGGTGCCATCGCCCCGTGGAGCGGCGCGCAGAGCCCCTATTACGACCAGACGCTCGCGAGCCTGGCGCGCCACTACAAGGTGAGCACACGCGCCGCCTGGTCGGACCTGCCGGAAGCGGTGCGCCAGGCCGTGCTGTTCGGGTCGGCCGAGCCGGTTGCTTTCGCTTACAAGGACGGCGTCCGCTCCTACACCGTCACCAAGCCGTTCGAAGGAGTGATCCGCAATCTCGAGCGCCGGCGGAAGGAGACCGACAGCGCCTGGGTGCGCGAGGAGCTTTCCCGCTATCAGGCGGAGAAGCCATGCGCGGTGTGCCGGGGTGCCCGGCTCAAGCCCGAGGCTTTGGCGGTGCGGGTGGCGGGCAAGAACATCGCCGAGGCCTCCGAGCTGTCGATCCGCGCTGCCCTGGCCTGGTTCCGCGACGCCGGTGCGAGCTTGACGCCGCAGCGCCAGGAGATTGCCCGGCGCATCCTGCGCGAGATCGTCGAGCGGCTGCAGTTCCTGGTCGATGTCGGTCTGGACTATCTGACACTGGGCCGTGGCTCGGCCACGCTCTCGGGCGGCGAGAGCCAGCGCATCCGGCTCGCCAGCCAGATCGGTTCGGGGCTGACCGGCGTGCTCTATGTGCTGGATGAACCGTCGATCGGCCTGCACCAGCGCGATAACGCACGATTGCTGACGACGCTCCGGCGGCTCAAGGCGCTCGGCAACACGGTGCTGGTGGTGGAGCACGACGAGGACGCGATCCGCGCCGCCGACCATGTGATCGACATGGGCCCGGCCGCCGGCATCCACGGCGGCCACGTCGTGGCGCAGGGCACGCCGGCGGAAATCGCTGCGAACCCGCGTTCGCTGACCGGCGACTATCTGTCCGGCCGCAAGCGCATCGCCATCCCGGGTCTGCGCCGCCCGGTGCAGAAGGGCCGTGCGATCCGCGTCGTGGGCGCGCGCGGCAACAACCTCAAGGCTATTTCCGCGGCGTTCCCGCTCGGCACCTTCACCTGCGTGACCGGCGTCTCCGGCGGCGGAAAATCCACGCTCGTGGTGGACACGCTGTACAAGGCGGCGTCGCGCCGGCTGATGGGCTCGGGCGAGGTGCCGGCGGCGCATGACCGCATCGAGAACCTCGAGCTGCTCGACAAGATCATCGACATCGACCAGTCGCCGATCGGCCGCACGCCGCGTTCCAACCCGGCGACCTACACCGACCTGTTCGCACCGATCCGCGACTGGTTCGCCGAGCTGCCGGAGGCGCGTGCCCGCGGCTACAAGCCGGGGCGCTTCAGCTTCAACGTCAAGGGCGGCCGCTGCGAGGCCTGCCAGGGCGACGGCGTGCTGAAGATCGAGATGCACTTCCTGCCCGACATGTTCGTCACCTGCGACGTGTGCAAAGGCCGCCGCTACAACCGCGAAACCCTGGACGTGAAGTTCCGCGATAAGTCCATCGCCGACGTGCTGGACATGACCGTGGAGGAGGCCGTGCCGTATTTCAGCGCGGTCAGCCGCATCCACGACCGCCTGCGCATCCTTCAGCAGGTCGGGCTCGGCTACATCAAGCTGGGACAGCAGGCGACGACGCTGTCGGGCGGCGAGGCGCAGCGCATCAAGCTGTCCAAGGAGCTGGCGCGGCGGGCCACCGGCCGCACCCTCTATATCCTCGACGAGCCGACCACCGGCCTGCATTTCGAGGACGTCCGCAAGCTGCTCGAAGTGCTGCACACGCTGGTCGAGCAGGGCAACACGGTGGTGGTGATCGAGCACAATCTGGAGGTGATCAAGACCGCAGACTGGATCCTCGATCTCGGCCCCGAAGGCGGCGACGGGGGGGGACGTGTGGTCGCGGAGGGGACACCGGAGCAGATCGCGGCCGATCCGGCGAGCCACACCGGCCGGTTCCTCGCGCCCCTCCTGGCTGCTGCCGGGCCGCAGCATGCGCGCCGGCGGGCCTGAGAGCTCTCAGCCGCGCTCACGTAAGGTTGACTCACCCCGGTAACATTGCGGCTCGACATTGTCCGATTCGGTACGCATGTGAAGGACAGGCTCCAAGCCGTTGACCTCAGGCCGGGCCGGAGGCGGAGCGCCGCCCGCGTAACGGACGCGTCCGCTTCATCACTTCCCAGGACTGACCACCTGATGGCGGAGACGCCGTCAGGTGGTATTTTGACTGCCATAGTTTCGGCGCGATTGCGTTGATGCGTTTCCAGTCTCAAATCCGGCCGAGCAGCGCCGCCCGCACGACAGCCAGCCGGTCTGCCAGGCCACGCTCACCACTCGAACTGCGCACGGACGACCCTCGGACAATCCGATCGAGATCGCGCCTCGCCAGCACGGCAGGAAGCCCTGCAGCGATGGCACGACGAGGCACCGTCACGCCGAGGCCGGCTCGCAGCATGCCGCGCCCCCCTTCCGCGAGGACCCGCATCACCGGCAGCAGGGCGGCTGCCCGAGGGGCAGCGATCACCGCCTCGACAGACAATCCATGCCGTGCCAGCACGTCTTCCGGCAGCAGGCAGCGCCCGCGACTGGCCTGGATTTCGACGCTTCGCAGCACGCCCGCCGCCCCGTACGCGGCGCCGAGAAGGCGCAACCCCTCGCAGTCCGAGGCCCCGAGCAGCCCGCCGGCGATCGCCGCCACCTGCCCGGCCGTGCCCAGCAGGTAGTCGCGCCAAGCTGCCAGCGTCGGGATCGGCGGCTCCGCCTCGATCTCGCGCGCCTCGATCAGCGACAGCAGGCTCGCCGGCTCCAGCACGCCTTCCGCCAGGGCCCTCGCCAGCGGCGTCGCCACCTCGTGCGGGCGCGGCGCTCCCTCCACCGCCTCGCGCCACCACTGCAGACGGATCAGCGCCAGCGTGGACTGCGAGGCGATTTCGCCGGCGCGCGCCAGCTCATGATTGAAAGCGTAGAGCAGGAGCAGCGCCTCGCGCCGCGCCGCCGGGGCGAACAGCGCGGTCAGGAAGCGATCGGGATCGTGCCGGCGCACCAGCCTTGCAGCCGGGCTCAGCCCCGATCCACCGGCGCGCGCTTGACGTCTCCCGCCGGCGCCCATAGCTAGCCTGTCGGGTTAAGGCGCGGGCCTTCTCGCAACCCGCGGCGGAAGCGCATTTCCCCTGAAGAACAGCTCGGAGAACGGTCCATGGCCTTCGAACTCCCTCCCCTTCCCTACGCCAAGAACGCGCTCGCCTCGAACGGCATGTGCGAGGAAACCCTGGAGCTGCATCACGGCAAGCATCATCAGGCCTACGTGACGGCGCTGAACGGCTTCGTCGAGAAGGATCCCAATCTCCAGGGCAAGTCGCTCGAGGAGATCATCAAGCTGTCGAACAACAAGCCGGACATGGCGCCGGTGTTCAACAACGCCGGCCAGCATTGGAACCACACGCTGTTCTGGCCGGCGATGTCGCCCAATTCCGGCGGCAAGATCCCCGGCCGGCTCGAAAGCAAGCTCAACGAGGATTTCGGGGGCGTCGACAAATTCAAGGAGGCGTTCAAGACCGCCGCCGTCGGCCAGTTCGGTTCGGGGTGGGCCTGGCTGGTGCTCGGCACTGACGGCAAGCTGAAGGTGACCAAGACGCCGAACGGCTCGAACCCGCTGGCGACCGGCGAGGGCACCGCACTCCTCGGCATCGATGTCTGGGAGCACAGCTATTACCTCGACTTCCGCAACCGCCGGCCGGACTACGTGCAGAACTGGCTCGACAAGCTGGCGAACTACGAGTTTGCCGAGAGCAAGCTGGGCTGACGCAAGAAAGCTAGGCGAGGGCTCTGCCCCAACACTGAAGGAGGGGACCCGCTGGGGCCCGTCGGCCCCAGACCCTTTTTCTTTTTGTGGGAGTCGAAGGGGGCGAAGCCCCTCGCCTTAGCTTCCTGCCTTGACCGGCTTGCTGTCATTGGCCGCCGTCGGCGTCAGCACCGACGTGATCGTGTCGCGCAGCACCGTCACCCGCACCGTCGGCGCGATCTCCACCTCGATCTCGTCGGAGCCCTCCCGCACCTTCTGCACGCTGCCGACGATGCCGCCCCCGGTCACCACACGATCGCCGCGCTTGAGCAGGGACAGCGCGCGCTTCATCTCCTTCTGCCGCGTCTGCTGCGGGCGGATCAGCAGGAAATAGAACACGCCGAAGATCAGGATCAGCGGCGCGAACTGGGTCAGCGGACCCAGCATGCCGGCGACGGCATCCTGCGCATATGCGGGCGTGATCAGGCTCGGCATCGCTGGTTTCCGGGTTGCCGTGATGTGGCGCGGACCATACTTTCCGCCCCCCGCCCGTCAAGCTCGACACCCCGCCGCATGGATCGCCGACGCCATGGATGACCGCCTGATCGCCGCGATGCTGCGCATCGCCGACGCGCTGGAGCGTCTGGCGCCGCCGGCGCCCGCCCCGGCCGATCTGTCGGCGGCCGACGCCTTCGTCTGGCACCCGGAGCGGCAGAGGCTGCAGCCGGTCGAGGCGGTGGCGGGTGTGGAGATTGCGTTGCTGCGCGGCATCGAGCGGCAGAAGACCCTGCTGCTCGACAACACGCGCCGCTTCGCCCAGGGGCTGCCCGCCAACAACGTCATGCTGTGGGGCGCCCGCGGGATGGGCAAATCCTCGCTGATCAAGGCCGCCCACGCGCAGGTCGAGGCGGAGGCGCCGGGCAGCCTGGTGCTCATCGAGATCTGGCGCGAGGACATCGCCACCTTGCCCGACCTGTTGCGCCGGCTGCGCGGCCAGCATCGCCGTTGCCTGGTGTTCTGCGACGATCTCTCCTTCGAGCGCGAGGACGCCGACTACAAGGCGCTGAAATCGGTGCTCGACGGCGGCATCGAAGGGCGTCCCGAGCACGTGCTGTTCTACGCCACCAGCAACCGCCGCCACCTGATGCCGCGCGACATGATCGAGAACGAGCGCTCCACCGCCATCAACCCGTCCGAAGCGACGGAGGAGAAGGTCTCGCTCTCCGACCGCTTCGGCCTGTGGCTCGGATTCCACAACTGCGACCAGGACACCTTCTTCGCCATGATCGAGGGCTATGCCGACAGCTTCGGCCTGCCGATCGGGCGCGAGGCGCTGCGCGCCGAGGCTGTCGAGTGGTCGGTCACCCGCGGCGGCCGCTCCGGCCGCGTCGCCTGGCAGTTCATCCAGGACCTCGCCGGCCGGCTCGGCGTGCGGACGAGCGAGCCGCGGGCCTAGAGCAATATCGGCCTAACTGGACTCGCCTTGCGATTCCAGGCCGATGAAATTGCTCGCGAAACATGGGTAGAGCAGGTTCGCCTCGCGCGAACCTGCTCCAGGGAGCCTATTGCGCGAGGCCGGCACGGCGCAGCCCCTCGGCGTACAGCGCCAGGTCCTTGGTGAGCGATACCGGCGAGCGGGCGACCGCCTCCGCCACGGTGAAGCCCGGCTCCAGCCGCAACAGGTGATCGCGAACCTCGTCAGCCGCCGTCGTCCAGCCGAGATGGCCGAGCGCGGAGAGATATACCTTCAGACTGGCGGAAAACGCCGAGTTGAGCTGCGTCACCCGCCGACCGATCTCCACCACCTCGACATACTCGCCGCGAAGCAGGCGGGGCACCATCAACGCCATGTCGAAAAAAAACGCGTGCGGATCGAACGGCGACAGCCGCCGCGAGTGCTCTATCCGCCTGATCCCCTCCTCGTGGTGGCCGGCGTAGGAGAAGGTGAGCCCGGAGAACATCCAGGCCAGCGGCAGGTTGGGATTCAGCGACAGCGCCCGCTCATGCAGCACCATTGCCTCCTCCAGACGCTTGTCGAGGAAGGCCCGCACGTGCCCCAGGATGGCGAGGCCGCGCGCGTCCTCCGGGTCGAGTGTCACCGCGCGGTCGGCGAGCTCCCCGGCCCGCGTCATTGCCTGCCCGGGGTGCTCGGCCCACCCCTGGCCGACGAGGAAAACGTGCCAATAGGCCAGCCAGGCGTGCGCCGCGGCGTAACTCGGGTCGCGCGCCACCGCGGCCTCCAGCGCCTCGCCGGCGGCCCGGAAGCTCGCCTGGTCCAGGCGATAAATGGCGGGGATGGCCTGCAGCAGCAGTTCGTAGGCGCTGGGGTCCGCCGCGGGGCGACCGGCAACGCGGGCCCCCTCATGCAGCAGCAGCTCCGGATCGACCTGGGCGACGATTTCGGCGGCCATCTCGTCCTGCAGGCTCAGCAGGTCGGTCGCCGGGCGGTCGAAGCGCCGGGCCCACACGACGTGGCCGCCCGCCCGCAGGTCGAGCAGACGCACCGAAACCCGCACGTGCCCGCCGCCGCGCTGCACCGTGCCCTCGAGCACGAAATCCAGATCCAGCGTTCGCCAGCGCCCGCTCGGGTCCCCGGCCTCTTGCGTCGCCGGGACGAGGGAGACGCTGGCGATCAGGAAGATCCAGCGGAACCGCGCCAGCGCCGTGGTGATCTCCTCAGCCAAGCCGAGCGAGAGCGCCTCGTCCTCCCCGCCGATCGCCCGCAGCGGCATCACGCCGAGCCGGACGCCACGCCGGTCGGGATCGACGCGCGGCAGGGACTCGGGCGTTGCCGGGCCCTCGCAGATGCGAGCGTAGAGGGCCTGGGTCTCGGCCGAGGGGCCGATCCCGGCCGCCCCTGCCAGCGCGGCGCTGCATCGCTCGAACGCCTCGACGACGGCAGCGCGTTCGCCGCGCTCGGCATAGGCCTGCATCAGTCCGCGCCACCCCGCCTCGTGCGCGGGATCGATCGCCAACAGCCGCTCGGCGCCGGCGACGCGCCCTGCCGTATCGAGCTCGCCCGCCAGGGCCGCCTCGGCGATGGCGCGCGCGGTGCGCCGTAGCCGCTGCCGCTCCGCCTCGATCCACCCGTCGAGCGCCGGATCGAGACCCACGAGGTCGTCCAACAATCGGCCGCCGGCGCAGGCGACCAGGTCGGCGCCCGTCTCGGGATGCTCGGGCGCGGCCGGCGCCAGGTCGTGCACATCGGTCCAGACGCGATCGGCGTCGAGCACGAGGTGATTGCGCTCGGCACGGAGCAATTCCCCTCCGAGCGGCAGGAGAGCCCGCTGGAGTTCATGGACGCATTGGCGGAGCGAGGCGCGGGCCTGCTCGTGCTCGCGGCGGCTCCACAGCAGGTGGCAGAGCTGCTCCCGCAGCATGGGACGGGGGGCGGACATGGCCAGCAGAGCCAGGAGCGCGCGGCTTTTGCGTCCGCGCGGCAGTACCGACACGCCAGCGGTGGTGCGAGCCTCCATCGCCCCGAGCAGCCGCAGTCGCAAGACGATCCGACCCGCGGGACGGGCGGGCAGAACGGGCGAGAGGCGGTCGGGTAAAAGGTCGATGGGTGCCTCCGAGGAGGCCGGACGGCGCTCCTGCGCCTCCGGAAAGGTGAAATTAACCAACAGCGCGATTTTTTGCACGCGCCCGTTTCATGAGGGAATGCCTGTTCACCCTAAACGATAGTGCAATGGCCTTCAAATCCTCCGGCTGTCGTAGGCCCATTGCAGGAGGGCTTGGCGCTGGCGCCGCCGGCAGGAAAGGTCGCCGGGCTCGCAATTGTGTCGAATCTGCTCGATATGCCGGCGCATCGCCTTCCAGCGCCCGATCTGACGCTGGTCCTCCTGGGGCAAGCGGCGGCCCATGTAGTAACGGCAATACCATTGGAACCAGCCGCGGGGGTCGTCGGGATGGAGCCATCCCTTTCGGCGCCATTCGGCCAGCGGCTGACTGGCCAGGACGCCGAAGCAGTTGCATGAGGGGTCCTTCCCCTGCGGAGACAGTTTCGCACGTGCGAACCAGTTCCTCGGAAATTCGGCAACCGTGTCGGTCATGTACTTGCCGCCGAAAACGCCCAGCGCCAGCATCTCCCGGGGTGTCAGTTCGGGGATGAATCCGGGATCGAAGTTGCCGCCCGGAGGCGCGGTTCGCGTATAGCGGTAGCCTCGCTGCATCCTGTCGTTCACGATGACTGTCTGTGGTGCCAACAGGTACCCCCGCGCTGCCCTGACCCGCCGCCCGGATCGACGGCCGGCGCCGGCAGATTTGGGGCCGCCGCTGAACGCGCAAAGAGCGGCGGCGGCTGATTCCTCGACCGGCGCCCGTGCGCAAGGCTTCCGAGGTTTACAGGACCTTAATCCTTTCCATAAAAGAAAGACGAGGAAAAAGGAAAAAAGTCTTGACGGCGTCCGGCGCCCGGGATACGACGGACGCGTCAACGGGCGAGTTGCGCCCGCTGCCATTCCTCTGATGCCGAACACGGCCCGGTCGCCTTCGTGACCGGGCCGTTGTCGTTATCACCGGGGCGCAGCGGTTCGGCCGGCCGTTGGCCGAGCATCAGCAAGGAATCTCAGCCATGAACCCCAGCTTCACAGCCTCGCCCGAACTCCTCGAGACCAGCCGCCTCCGCGTCGGCATGGATACTCTCCCGGCGGCACGCGAGCCGGCCGCGGTGGCCGACACCGGCCGGGTCAGCATCGGCGCCGGCATGCGCAGGCTGCCGACCGCCTCAAAGCCGGCCTCCGTGGCCGACGCTGGCCGGGTCAGCATCGGCGCCAGCATGCGCAGCCTGCCGACCGCCTCAAAGCCGGCCGCGGTGGCCGACGCTGGCCGGGTCAGCATCGGCGCCGGCATGCGCAGCCTGCCGACCGCAAAGCCGGCCTCCGTGGCCGACGCTGGCCGGGTCAGCATCGGCGCCGGCATGCGCAGCCTGCCGACCGCCTCAAAGCCGGCCCCCGTGGTCGACGCTGGCCGGGTCAGCATCGGCGCCGGCATGCGCAGCCTGCCGACCGCCTCAAAGCCGGCCGCGGTGGCCGACACCGGCCGGGTCAGCATCGGCGCCGGAATGCGCAGCCTGCCGGTCCGCAGCGCTTGAAGCCGTCACCCGCGTGAAACAAGGCCGGGGACTCCCCTCCCCGGCCTGCTTTCCGCCGCGAATGCCTGCCCGATACAGCCGGTCTATGCAGCGACCCTCCTGATCTCAGGAAGGGATCAGCCGCCGCCTGCCGCTCTTCAGACCTGCCCGGGACAGGAACTCCATGAGCATCCGCGGCGGCGGCAGATCGCGGGTCTTCAGGACCGAGGTCAGCCCCCAGCTCTCCTCGATCATCTCGAAGTAGCGCAGCCCGTCGTGCTCGCGGGTGACCAGCAGCACCGGCAACGTCGCGTCGTAAACGGCCACCCGCTTGAGGATCGTGAAGCCGTCCGGGCCGCCCGGCTCGACCGCGCACACCAGCGCGATCGGCCGCGCCTCCTCCAGAAGCAGCCCGAGATCGTCTCCGGTCTCCGCCAGGCAGGACTGCAGATCGAGGAATCGGCAGAACTCCTTGATCACCGACGACATCCGCCGGCTCGGATCGACGACCACGATCCTGGCGTCTTCGGCGTGGTTCTTCAGCGGGAGCGCTTCCGGGACGTCGCACATCTCCGCTCCGCAATCCGCTTTGCCGTAGCTCACCAGCTTGCCCCCGAACAATGTCCCGAGCCGGCCCCACCGCTGCGGGCTGGTCAGCATGCTTTCGCGTTTCTGCGGCGGGTGCGCGCTAGTTCGCTGCCGGTCGCCGGGATTTCAGCGTGAGAAAGCGTGAACCCGTCAGCGACGGGCGATCCGCTCCATGCCACCCATGTACGGCCAAAGCGCCTCGGGGATCAGGATCGAGCCATCGGCTTGCTGATGGTTCTCCAAGACGGCGATCAGCGCCCGGCCGACGGCAACACCCGATCCGTTCAGCGTGTGCACATAGCCGACCGTGCCGCCCTCGTTCGCCCGAAACCGAGCGTTCATCCGCCGCGCCTGGAACTCCCGGCAATTGGAACAGGAGCTGATCTCCCGCCAAGCCTGCTGGCCGGGCAGCCAGACCTCCAGATCGAAGGTCTTCGCCGCGCCGAACCCGGTGTCGCCGGCAGCCAGCACGACTCGGCGAAACGGCACCTCGAGCAGGCTGAGCACGCGCTCGGCGCAGCCGGTCATCCGCTCCTGTTCGGCCTCGCTCTGCGCGGGGTGGGTGATCGACACCATCTCCGCCTTGCGGAACTGGTGCTGGCGCAGCATGCCCCGCGTGTCACGCCCCGCCGCCCCGGCCTCACTGCGGAAGCAGTCCGTCAGCGCCGTCACCCGGATCGGCAGGCGCGCCTCGGGCACGATCTCACCGGCGACCAGATTGGTCAGCGGCACCTCGGCGGTCGGGATCAGCCAGCGGCCGTCGGTGGTGCGGAACAGATCCTCGGCGAATTTCGGCAGCTGGTTGGTGCCGTACACCGTGGCGCTGTTGACCAGCAGCGGCACCGCAACTTCCTCGTAGCCGTGGGTCTGGGTATGCAGGTCGATCATCAGCTGCCCTAGTGCGCGCTCCAGCCGCGCCAGCCCCCCGCGCAGCACGGTGAAGCGGCTGCCCGCGAGCTTCGCCGCGAGGTCGAAATCCATCATGCCCAGCGCCTCGCCGAGCTCGAAATGCTGCCGCGGTGCAAAACCCAGATCGCGCGGCGCGCCGACCTGCTTGAGCACCACATTGGCGCTCTCGTCCGCTCCGTCCGGCACGTCCGGATCGAGCACGTTCGGCAGCGCCTCGAGAATCGCGCGCATTTCCGAGTCGAGGATGGCGGATCGCTGCTCGAGCGCCTCCATCTCGCCGCGCAACGCCGCCGCCTCGGCTTCCAGGCTCGCCGTGTCGGAGCCCTCGCGCCGTCCCTGACCGACTTGGCGCGAGAGCGTGTTGCGGCGGGCCTGCAGGTCCTGCAAGGCGGTCAGCGCGGCGCGCCGCTCGGCATCCAGCGCCAGCACGCCCTCGGCGGCCGGCGGCAAGCCCCGCCGCGCCAGCGCCGCGTCGAACCCCACGGGATCGGCGCGCAGGGCGCGCATGTCGTGCATCTCAGACCTCGACCGGCTTGGGCTCCACCAGGCGGGCGGAAAAGATGGAAATCTCGTAGAGCAGGATCAGCGGCAGGGCGAGACCGCTCTGCGTGATGACGTCCGGCGGCGTCAGCACCGCGGCTACCACGAACATGCCGACATACGCATAGCGCCGCATCTTCTTGAGGCCCTTGGACGTGACCAGGCCCACCTTGGCCATCAGCGTCAGTCCCACCGGCAGCTGGAAGGCGATGCCGAACGCGAAGATCAGCTTCATCACCAGGCTCAGATATTCGCTGACCTTGGCGTCGAGCTGGATCGGCAGGCCGCCCGCCCCGGTTGGCGTCTCGAAGCTCAGGAAGAAGCGCCAGGCCACGGGAAAGACGAAGTAGTAGGCCAGTGCCGCACCGGCCAGGAACAGCACCGGGGTCGCCACCAAAAAGGGCAGCAGCGCCCGCTTCTCGCTGCGATAGAGGCCGGGTGCCACGAACAGCCAGAGCTGCGAGGCCACCACCGGGAATGACAGAAAAGCCGCGCCGAAAACGGCGACCTTCAGATAGGTGAAAAAGGCCTCGTACAGCGCCGTGTAGATCAGGTGCCGATCCTGGCCGCTGCGGTGCTGCAGGATGCGCGCCAGCGGCTCGGCGAGAAAGGAATAGATCTGCGTCGAGAAATGATAGCAGAGAGCGAAACACAGGAAGAACGCCGCCGCCGACCAGATCAGCCGGCGCCGCAGCTCGACGAGATGCTCGAGCAGCGGCATCGGCTTGTCGTGGATCGGGTCCTCTACATCGCGCGGCGCCACGGTCGTGCTGTCGCCGCCGCTCAGGCGCGCCGGGTGCCGGGGGGAATGAAGGCCGGCGCGTCCGCCAGTGCCTGCCGCAGCGCCACCACCTCCGGCGGGATGAACGCCGGCGCTTCATCGAGTTCCGCGGCAACGCCGATCTGCAAGGCAGGCTCGGGCGCCACCGGCGGCATCGTCGCTTCCGCCGGAAGAGCCGCGATGACGTGCTCTTCGCGGATCGCGATCGGCTCGGCATCGGCCGCGACCGGCAGCGACGGCGTTGGCGCCAGCGGGTTGGTGGCCAGCGTGCTGCGCAGCGAACCGTCGGGATCGACCGCGCGCTCGACCTCGCCGCGGAAATCGAAGCGGCGGATCTGGTTGATCTGGTCGCGCACCTCATGCAGGTCGGCGTCGCGCACCAGCTCATCCACATGGGTCTGGAATTCGCCGGCCATGCGGCGCGCCTTCTTAACCATCCCGGCCACCGCCTTCATCGCCACCGGCATGTCCTTCGGACCGATGGCGATCAGGGCAACCACGCCGATCAGGGCGATCTCAGACCAGGCGAAATCAAACATGGGGCGAAATCAAACATGGGGGACAAAAAACATAAAGCGCGCGAGTTCTAAAGCAGATCATAAGGCGAAGGCGAGGGCTCTGCCCCAAACGCTGAGACGTGGGGACCCGCTGGGGGCAGCGGCTCCAGACCCCATGACTTAAGCACCAGGGGGGTCGATCAGCAGGTCTTCCCTGCGCGGCAGGTCGCCGAGGCCGGAAAGGCCGAATTGTGCCAGGAAGGCCGGGGTGGTCGCCCACAGCGTCGGGCGGCCGGGACTCTCCTTTCGGCCCTTCGGCGCGATCAGCCCGGCCTCGAGCAGCGAGTCCACCGTGGCCTGGCTCAGGCTGGCGCCGCGGATCTCCTCGATCTCCGGCCGCGTCACCGGCTGGTGATAGGCGATGATCGCCAGGGTCTCCATCGCCGCCCGCGGCAGCCGCCGCGGCAGCTCCACGACGCGGCGCAGGCGGGGCGCCAGATCCGCCGCGGTCCGGAATTGCAGGCCGCCGGCGACCTCCACCAGCTCGACGCCGCTGCCGGCATAGCGCGCCCGCAACGCCGCGATCACCGAATCGAGGTCCGCATCCTCGGGCAGCAGCTGCGCCAGCGCGCGCGGCCCGACCGGAGCTGCACTGGCGAACACCAGGGCCTCCGCCAGCCGCAGATATTCGTCCATCATCCCTCCTCCTGCTTCATCCCGACCAGGATCGGCCCGAACGGCGCTTCCTGGCGCAGCCGCAGCGCCCCGCCCCGCGCCAGTTCCAGCCCGGCGACCAGGGTGCTGGCCAGCGCCGCGCGCCGCTCGATGGGACTGCCGAGCGTCGCGGGCAGATAGCGCTCCAGGCTGACCCAGTCCGGCAGGCGCCCGAGCATCGCCTGCAGGCGCCCCAGCGCCTCCTGCACCGTCCACAACGTCAAGGCAGGCGGCCGGTAGCGGACATGGCCGGCCGCGCGTCGGATCGCCGCAAGATAGCCGCGCAGCAGCCCCGGTACATCGAGCGCCAGGCGCGACCGGTCGATCTCGGTGAAATCCTCTGGGTCGCCGCGGGCGAACACCTCCTGCCCGAGCTGCGGCCGCGCCGCCAGCCAGGAAGCCGCCCGGCGCATCTCCTGCAGATCGCGCAGGCGGGCCGCAAGCACATCTGCCGCCTGCTCGCCTTCCTCCACAGCCGCCGCATCAGGCAGCAGCAGGCGCGATTTGAGCCAGGCGAGCCACGCCGCCATCACCAGCCAGTCCGCCGCCAGCTCCAGCCGGATGCGGCGGGCCCCCTCGATGACCGCGAGATACTGCTCGACAAGCGACAGGATGGAGATGCGCGCGAGGTCGACCTTCTGGCCGCGCGCCAGCTCGAGCAGCAGATCGAGCGGTCCCTCGAACCCCTCCAGCCGCAGCACCAGCGACTCGCCCGGCGGTTCCGGCCCAGGCCCGTCCGGCTCAGTCGAGTCCATGGTTGCCTGCCAGCCGCAGCACCAGCGAAATCGCCCGCGGCAGCACGTTGCCGAGCGCCGCGCCGACCGGATCGAAGCGCACCCCCATCTCGCGCAGCAGCTGCGGCAGCACGAACACCCCCAGCACGACGACCAGGATGCCCACGCGCTCCACCTGCGCCCAGCGCAGGGCGATCGGCGCGGGCAGCAGGCCGACGACGATGCGCCCGCCATCCAGCGGCGGCACCGGCAGCAGATTGAACAGGCCGAGCACCAGATTGGCCAGGATGAAATAGCCGAGCAGGGTCGCCGCCACCTCGCCCGGCTGCGGCGGCAACCAGTCGATGCCGTGCCAGGCCAGAGCGGCGAGCCAGGCCAGAAAGAAGTTCATCGCCGGCCCAGCGGCGGCGACGAGCATCATGCCCCGACGCGGATCGCGGAACTTCCAGGCCGCCACCGGCACCGGCTTGGCCCAGCCGAACATGAAGGCGACCCGGCCCAGCGTCAGCAGCTGCACGATCAGCAGAAACCCCGGCAGCAGGATGGTACCCACCCGGTCGATATGGCGCAGCGGATTGAGCGACAGCCGTCCCGCGCGCCGCGCCGTGTCGTCGCCCATGGCGAGCGCGGCATAGCCGTGCGCCGCCTCGTGCAGGGTGATCGCCAGGATCGCCGGCACCACGCCGAGCGCCAGCTGCAGGAGCAGGTCGATCACGCCAGCAGCCGGTCCCGCGCCTCGGCCAGTCGGGTTTCGTCGAGCGGCACACGCGAGCGCGCCGCCAGCGCCTGCCCGGCCTGCAAGCGCACCGCGGCAGCCTGGGTCACCTCCGGGCAGCCCGCGAGCAGCGGCGCCGTCTCGGCAAGCCGGCCCGTGCAGTGAAGCACCAGGTCGCAGCCGGCCTGCAGCGCCTGCCCCGCAAGCACCGCCGGCGCTCCCGCCAGCGCGCCCATCGCCAGATCGTCGGAAACCAGCACGCCCTGAAAGCCGATGCGGCCGCGCACCACGCCGCCGAGTACGGCGGGGGAGAGTGTCGCCGGCAGCGCGGGGTCCCAGCTCTCGTAAAGCACGTGCGCGGTCATCGCCCAGGGCATATGCGCATTTCCCGCGAACGGCGCCAGATCGTCCGCCAGATCCTCA
>Ga0213875_10001288_pt1 | contig 16747 bp, 14 predicted proteins | sample BarmaccomBMRX_R8_FD_160105 | JGI IMG/M metagenome (GOLD analysis project Ga0213875, IMG submission 160105) | Root-associated microbial communities from Barbacenia macrantha in rupestrian grasslands, the National Park of Serra do Cipo, Brazil - RX_R8 | ecosystem: Host-associated > Plants > Roots... | reverse complement strand
CCCGGGTCCGTCCAGTAGGTCAGCGTGAGCCCCAGGTCGGCCAGCGGGTCGCCCAGGGTCGCCATCTCCCAGTCCACGACGGCCTCAATCCGGGGCTCCCGCGCGATCGTGACCAGGGTGTTGTCCAGCCGGAAGTCGCCGTGGACGAGGGTCACCCCGCCGTCGTCCGGCAGCGCGGCCTTCAGCCGCGCCACCAGCTGGTCGTAGGCGGGCAGCTCGCGGGTCGCGGACAGCTCCCACTGCCGCTGCCAGCGCTCGAGCTGGCGCCGCAGGTAACCGGCACCGCGGCCGAGCCCGGTGAGGCCGGTCCCGGCGAGATCGACGGCATGGATGGCGGCGAGCATGCCGGCCAGCCGCAGCGACAGCTCCCTCGCCTGCGGCCCGCTCAGCCGGGCGGTATCGTCCCTGGTGCGCAGCACCACGCCCGGCACGTGTTCCATCACGTAGAAGGGGGTGCCGATGACCTCCAGGTCGTCGCAGAACGCCACCGGGCCCGGCACCGGAACGTCGGTGCCGCGCAGCGCGGTGAGGATCCGGTACTCCCGGCTCATGTCATGGGCGGTGGGCAGCACATGGCCGAGCGGAGGCCGCCGCAGCACCAGGCGCCTGCCGCCGAACTCCATCCGGTAGGTCAGGTTCGACCGGCCGCCGACGATCAGCTGGATGTCGCGCAGCTCAGCGGCCTCGCCGGGCCGGCCGGCTTCACCCGTCCCGCCGGTCCCGCCGGCTTCCCGCGGCCTGCCGAGGGCGCTGGCGAGCCAGCGGGAGAGCCGCTCGCGGTCCCCGATGCCCGGAACACTGCCTTCGCCTGCCATGTCTTTGTGAATGGTAGCGACATCCATGTAAATAAGCCGCGACGGCCTCTGGACTAATCACCGCCGCTGACGTAAGCAATTAGAGAGATCTAGAACGTGAAGGTCTAGACCGCGGGAGGGAAGCCTGTGGCACACGCATGGATGCCGGGAGCACGGCGCATCCGGGCGGTAACCGACGGGGGACCCTTGCAGGGCGGCGCGCCGCGCACCGTCTGGCTGACACTCGGCGCGGACGGCCGCGCGGTCTCCGTGCTGTCGGCGGCGCAGCGGCTCATTCAGTACGGCCGTCCCTGCCATCTCGTGTGGGATCCGCTGACCGGCGAGATGGTGCAGCTCATCCCCGTCCTGAGGGCCGGGTGCGCGCTGGGCGCGCCGGAACGCCTTGACGTCTGCGCCGATCAGGGCCCGGTCCGGCTGCCGCGGGTCAACGCCGAGGGCCGGATATGCGTGCAGATCGGGGTGCTCGGCCGGCCGTGGGAGCCGTTCACCAACGGGCCGATGGCGGGCCTGGCCGCGATCCTGAACTGGCTGGACTCCTGGAACGTCCCGCGTCGGTGGCCGGCCGGCCGCCCGGTTCCGTTCCACGACCCGGACCGGCCGCGCAGCCGCGCGCTGTGGGCGCGCGGCGGTCACTTCGGCGCCTCCCAGGTGCCGGAGTGCGACAGCATCGGCCCCGGCGCCATCGACACCGAGCGCGTCACCGGCACCCACGCGGTACCGGTGCCCGCGGTGCCGTCCCGCGTGCTCGCCGCGCCCGTGCACGCGGGCGTGGCACTGGGCCTCGACCACCTGCCCGAGCCCGACGTGACGGCCGCCGAGCTCATCGCCGCGACCCGCTGACCGCGCCCGCCCGGGCCCGCTGTGCCCGGGGCCGCTGTGCCCGGGCCCGCTGTGCGGCACCCGGTCGCCGCTTCGCCGCGCTCTGAGCCGCCCATGGCCGGCCACTTCCATGATCGTGTGTCTTTTAGCCAGTGCCGGCCGGCACAATGTCACATGATCATGGATGTCACATGATCATGGACTCAGCGCGGTGCGGGCTGGGCGCGGAGGAGGGCGCGGAGGAGGGCGGAGGCGCGGCGGACCCGCGCCAGCGAGGTCCCGCCGTAGCCGAGGACGAGGCCGTGCCCGGTGACCGGGCCGGCGAAGTAGCGGCTGAGGGGCCACAGGGCCAGGCCACGCTGGCGCGCCGCGGCGATGACCGGTTCGGCCGGCCTGCCGCGCGGGAACTCGAGCACCACGTGCAGGCCGGCGGTCTCGCCGAGCAGGCGGAACGCCGCCGGCCCGGCGCCGTCGCGCGGCCCGGCGTCCAGTTCGCTGAGCGCGCTCACGATCACGGCGCGGCGGCGAGCGTACTCCAGGCGCATCCGGCGGATGTGGCGTTCCAGGTCGCCGGTGGCGAGCAGCCTCAGCAGGGCATGCTGAACCGGCTCGGCCACGCGGTCGCCGAGGCTGGCCCGCAGGCCGGCGAGCGTGGCGATCATCTCCGGCGCGGCGACCAGCCACCCGCCACCGAACGCCGGCGTCATCATCTTCGAGGTGGTGCCGAGGTACACGACCACCTCGGGGTCCATGCTGCGCAGGGACGGCAGCGGCGCGACGTCATAGCGGAACTCGCTGTCGTAGTCGTCCTCGACGATGATCGCGCCGGTCGCGCGCGCCCACCCGGTCAGCGCCCTGCGGCGGCGCACCGGCAGCCGCCCGCCGAGCGGGTACTGGTGCGCCGGCGTCGTGTACAGCAGCCTCAGGTCACCGGGCAGCTCGTCCGGGACGATGCCGTCGGCGTCGACGCGGCAGGGCACCACGACCGCGCCCGCGCGGGTGAGCACGTCCCGGGCGCTCGGGTATCCGGGTTCCTCGACACCGGCCCTGTCTCCCGGGCGGATGACCGCCGCCGCGAGCAGCGCCAGCCCGCCCGCCACCCCGCGGGTCACCAGGACCTGCTCCGGCGCCGCGGCCAGGCCGCGTGCGCGGCGCAGGTAACCGGCGATCTCGGCGCGCAGCCCGGGCAGGCCGAACGGGTCCGGCCACGCCGAAGGCGGCCGCGTTCCCGCGTACCGCCACGCGCGCCGCCACACGGCGGCATCGATGCCGGCCGCCCAGGGAATCCCCGGCCGCAGTTCGATCAGCGCGCCGGGCGCGTCGTGATCGGCGCCCTCGCCGGGCGGGATCCGCCGGCCGCGCGGCAGCGGGATCGCGGAGACCGTTCCCGCGGAGACGGGAGCGCCCGGGGCCGCGCCGTCGGCCACGTAGGTGCCCGAGCCGTGGCGGCCTTCCAGCCAGCCTTCGGCGAAAAGCTGAGCGTAGGCGGTCGTGACGACGGTCCGGCTCACGCCGAGGACGGCGGCGAGCTCGCGGGTGGACGGCAGCCGCTGTCCCGCGCCCAGCACCCCGGAGGTCACCGCGTCCCGGAACTGGACGGCGATCTGCGCCGCCATCGGCACCGGCCCGGCGCGCTCGACGGTCACCGGCATGCCGGTGCTGGCGCGGGGAGAAGTGGTCATCTGGTTTTCTCCGTAAGTGGCTATTTTCGCCAGTCCACTTTCCGCTTACCGTACAAGATCGTGAGCACCGACACCACCCCGCTGACCGGCGCCGCGCTTCCCGGCACACCGCTTTCGAGTACGCCGCTTTCGAGTACGCCGCGCACGGCGCTGCGCAGGCACCGGGAGCGTGGCAGCACCGACCGCGAAGACCTCTACGCCGTGCTGGACGCCGGCCTCATCTGCCATCTCGGCGTCATCGCCGACGGCGCGCCGCGGGTCCTGCCGACCACGTACGGCCGCCTGGGCGACGCCCTCTACCTGCACGGTTCCTCCGCCAACGCCGGCTTCACCGCCGCCGACGGCCAGCAGGTCTGCGTGACCGTCACGCATCTCGACGGCCTCGTCTGCGCCCGCACCGTGTTCCACCACTCGGTCAACTACCGCAGCGCGATGGTGTTCGGCACCGCACGGATAAGTACAGATGATTCCGAACGGACGCTGGCGTTGCGCACGATCGTCGAGCATCTCGTGCCCGGCCAGTGGGAGACCGCGCGGCAGCCGACCAGGAAGGAGATGGCCGCCACGGCCGTGCTGGTCGTGCCCCTGGACGAGGCCTCGGTGAAGATCCGGACCGGGCCGCCGGTGGACGACCCGGAGGACCACGGGTTGGACGTGTGGGCCGGCGTGCTGCCCGCGGCCGTGACCTTCGGCACACCGCAGCCGGATCCGGCTCTGCGCGAGGGTATCCCCGTGCCCGCGCAGCTTGTTACCCGGGGGGCATGCCCCCCGTAACCCCCCGCCCGCTGCGGTGCTCGCCGTATCATCGCGCGGCCGGGGAGGCCGCGGGGGCCTCCCGCGGACCGCGCGATCGCGGAATGTGAACCGCTGCCGCGGCTCACTCCGCGCCACCCGCAACCCCCGCTACGGATCTCACCGTAGGCCGGGAGAACATGAACCACCGCCGCGGCCCACCCCGCGCCACCCACCGCAACCCCCACTACGGATCTCACCGTAGGCCGGGAGAACATGAACCACCGCCGCGGCCCACCCCGCGCCACCCACCGCAACCCCCGCTACGGATCTCGCCGTAGGCCGGGAGAGACAGCACCGCTCGTTCTGAAACAAGATTGATGAACTACCTACGGCGGGAAAGTCATACGCTGTGGGGATGAACGACCGGCTCGTATGGATCGATTGCGAGATGACCGGGCTTGATGTCGAGCGGGACGCGCTGATCGAGATCGCCTGCCTGGTCACCGACGCGCAACTGACCGTGCTCGACGACGGCGTGGACGTGATCATCAAGCCGCCCGCCGAGGCGCTGGACCAGATGTCTGATGTCGTGCGCGACATGCACACCACGTCCGGCCTGCTCGCCGACCTGCCTGGCGGGGTCGCGCTGGCCGAGGCGCAGGAGGTGGTGCTCGGCTACGTCAGGAAGCACATCAGCGAGCCGCGGAAGGTGCCGCTGTGCGGCAACTCCATCGCGACCGACCGGTGGTTCATCGCGCGTGACATGCCCGAGCTGGACGCCTACCTGCACTACCGGATGGTGGACGTGTCGAGCATCAAGGAGCTCGTGCGCCGCTGGTACCCGCGGGCGTACTTCGCCTCGCCGGACAAGCACGGCGGGCACCGGGCGCTGGCGGACATCCGGGAGAGCGTGCAGGAGCTGCGCTATTACCGGGAGGCCGTGTTCGTTCCGGAACCGGGGCCGGATTCGCCGACCGCGCGGGCGATCGCCGCCAAGTACGGGCTTCCCGGCCAGGAGCGCTGAGCTCCGCCGGGAGCCGGTGCGATGCGGAGTTCGCTGCGGCCGGCGAGACCGCTATACTTCTGGAAGCCGCGCGATGCCCGCAGGGGTAGCGCGCGTTCTTACTGTCGCCCGTCGCGGCGACGATGGTGGGCGTAGCTCAGCTGGTTAGAGCACCAGGTTGTGGTCCTGGGTGTCGTGGGTTCGAATCCCATCGCTCACCCCATGTGATGTCTCAAGACATCGAGGACACCGTGAACCCGCATTGGGTCACGGTGTTTCCTTTTGCGGCCGGGTGGTTCTAGACATCACCGTCTCTAGACATCACCGTCGATGACGGCCGCTACGGCACGCGCCACCTGTTCTCCCACGGTTTTCAAGGGCTGGCTGTCGCGCAAGGCGCGGCATAGCACAAATCCCCCCTCGAGCGCGGCGAGCATACCGGTCACCAGTTGCCGCGCGGGCGCCTCCGGCAGCCCGGCGGCGGCGAACCGCCGGGTCCCCGCCTCGATCCAGCTCATGAATACGTCGGCGCACGCCTGGCGCAGCGGGTCGCTCAGGCTGGACACCTCCAGCGCCACGGTCGCGATGGGGCAGCCCTCGGCGTAGTCGCTGTCCTCCAGATCACGCGCGGCCTCAGCAAAGAATGCCCGGACCCCGCTGACCAGATCGGGAGTGGAGTCGAAGATGAGCGGGAGCAGGCGGCCGTACATCTCACCGGACCATCGGATCGTCTCGGCGCCGAGCTGCTCCTTGCCGCCAGGGAAGAAGTGATACAGCGAGCCGAACGGCGCGTCGGCAGCCGTCACGATCTGCTTGACACCGGTTCCTGTGTAGCCCTGACGGCGCAGCAGGCCGGCGCTCACCGAAATGATTCGCTCCTTCGTGTCGGACATCCGGGGCTCCTTGACCTCGTGACCTTGTCGGCGCTTCGGGTGCTCTTGCCGGGTGGCTCCGGCGCCTGCCATTGTAGTAGAGCGCTCTATCAACTCACAGGCGATGAAAGGTGGCACATCATGCGGTCCTGGCTGGCCAAGAAAATCATCGATCGCCTGTTCGCCCGGCTCCGGGCCGGCGACTACCGGCCGCTGCTGCGGCTGTACGCCCGGGATGTCCGTTTCGTCTTCCCCGGCGACAACTCCTGGTCGGGAGAGTTCCAGGGCAAAGAGGCGGTGGCCCAGTGGCTGCACCGGCTCACCAGCGTGCGGCTGCAAAACTTCGCCGACGAAGTGATCGTCGGCGGCCCGCCGTGGAACATGTCCATCGCGATGCGCGGCCACGACCACGTCAAAGCACCCGACGGCCGCATGGTCTACCAGAATCGCTACGTGCTGTGGGGGCGGGTGGCGTGGGGCCGGATCGGGGAGTACGAAGTCTACGAGGACACAGGCAAGGTCAAGGCGCTCGACGACTACCTGGCCGACGGGGGCACGGCCCACAGAGGCGCAGCACAACCAGCACGCTGATCCCGGGTCACCAGCTGCCGGAGTGACAGAATCGGCCCATGGCCATCACCCGCCTCAACCCTGGGCGACTTCATCAGACCTCCGGGTACGCCCATGTCACGATCGTCGACTCCGGCCGGCTCGCCGTCCTCGCCGGGCAGTGCCCGCTCGACCGCGACGAGCAGCTCGTCGGGCAAGGCGACGTTCTTGCCCAGTCCGACCAGGTGGCCGCCAACGCCAAAGAAGCGCTCGCCGCGGCCGGCGCGGCACCGGAGGACGTCATCCGCTCGGTGATCTACGTCGTAAGCGATGACCCAGGCACGCTGTCGGCCGTGTGGGACCGCCTCACCGCCTCAGACATCGGCCCGGCATTCACCACCGCGAGCACCCTGCTCGGCGTCGCCGCCCTGGGCTACCGCGGCCAGCTCGTAGAAGTCGACCTCACCGCCGCGCTGCCCGACCAGTCGGCTCCCTCTTAACCGCTGCACGCCAACAGTGACTACACATCCGCTCAGTTCCAAACAGGCTCAGAGCTTGCCGTCTAACCTCCGAGCTCCCGCTTTCCAGGATTTGCGGTTACTGTCCCGCGTGTCACGGCCTTGGCGCGAGGACGGACTGCGGCATGCCAAGTTCAGTCAGTTTCTGTTCATTCTGCTTGACCGGTTCTGAGCGGAAGCGTACTTTACGTTAGTAAACTTCCCTAAAAATATCTGGTGGAGCGATGCCCCCAAAGCCTGCCTCGGAGCGCAGGTTCTTCGCCGCCAGGCGCTTGGTTCCCGGCCTGACTGGCTCACCGGCGCTAGCAGCCGCGGCGGTCGTCATCGTCCAGGCGGGCGACGCCGCGGACACATCAGCATTCAGCTGTGGAGCAGCGATCAGGACGCTGCCAGGAACGGAATGCAGCCCCGGGGTTCCACCACTTCACCGTGCCGGCCACCGCCGATGGCCTGGTGATCGTCGCGGACCAGAGCCACCTGGACATCTACGGGATGCTCCATGACTGAGTAAACACAACGCGGTGCGTGGAGGACAGGAAGGAGGAACTGGCGCGCCCCGGGTCAAGGCCCGGGCGGCGGGTGCGACCACCGCCCGGATCCCGGCGTCGCCGCCGAGCGCACCGCCGGAAGGCAATGCACCACACAGAAAGGATAACCCGCATGCGGCTGACCAAGTGCCGCCTGATCACGCTGGGCATCGGACTTCTCGCGGCGGCGCTGACCGCCGCGGGCCTGGCCGTCCCGTCCGGGACCGCCAAGGCCGGCACCATCAACTTCCTGGTCACCTTGTACGGCTGGCCGGACAACTCCCCGCCGGGGAATGCCATCGCCTATCCCGCCGACCAGGGATACCCGGCCATCCACAACGTCGCCAGTGGCGTCGGCACCTATTCCGATCCCATCACCTACGCCACCGACAAGAACGAACTGCCCGTCGGCACGATCGTGTACTACCCGTACCTGCACCGGTACTTCATCATGGAAGACGACTGCGTGGAGTGCGACCAGGACTGGACCGGGAACGGTCCGGATGGCGGGCCAGGGCTCTACCACATCGACCTGTGGATCAACGGGCAGAACGGCAACTCCACCGACGTGATCAACTGCGAGGACGCCCTCACTCAGAACTCGGCACCGGTGATCATCGACCCGCCGAGCAACGAACCAGTGGACACCACGCCACTGTTCGACTCCTCCACCAACACCTGCTACGACCCGTCCAGCTTCACCGGTGGTGGTGGCGGTTCTGCGGCCACGATCACCGGCAACCACTCCGGGCTCTGCCTGAGCTTGACCGGCGACACCACCGCGCCGAAGACAGCCGCCGCCATCGACACGTGCGACGGCGACAGCGCACAGAAGTGGACGGTGAACTCCGACGGCACGATCGTCAACGGTTCCGGCCTGTGCCTGAGCGTCAGCGGCGGCTCGACGGCGCCGCGGTCGACCGCGAATGTGTACACCTGCAACGGCAGCGCCAGCGAGCGCTGGACGGTGCATTCCGACGGCACGATCACCGGCAACCACTCCGGGCTGTGCCTCAGCGTCAGCGGCGGATCGACGAAACCCGGTTCCACCGCCGATATTTATACGTGCAACGGCAGCACCAGCGAATACTGGACTGTCCACGCGGGCTGATCCGGATACCTGGCCAGTGTTACCACGGCCCGTTCGGCAGAAGATCTCTTTATCCCGAACGGGCCGTGGTGCTCGGTTGCGGGTTTAGAGCCTGCTTGGAAACCCTGGACCTGGCCCAGCAGCAAACCGGATCACTTCACGGCCGGGCAACTGGATCTACCGAAGATCCGGTTCGTGCCTAGTGTTGATCGCAACGGCGGCAACTGCCACCCACCCGGGCCGCGCGACACGAAAAGGCCACCATCATGCGGAAGATCTACCTGTACATGACCACCACGCTGGACGGCTTCATCGCCGGCCCTGGCAACGAGCTGGACTGGATGCTCGATACTCCCGACAAGGCTCTCAATGACGACATTGTCGCGCTGTTGCGGGCAGCCGACGGCGGATTCCTCGGCTACCCGGTCGCCCAGGGCATGATCCCCTACTGGGAAGGCGTCGCCGCCGATCCATCCGCGTCGCCGGCCGGCCGGTCCATAGCCGATGCCGTCAACCGCCTGCGCCGCATCATCATCTCCAGCCGGCCTGCCGAGCTGCCGTGGCACAACGCCGAACTGGTCGTTGCCCGTAGTGACGACGAGCTGGCCGCCGCCGTCGCCAGGTTCAAGCGGCAGGCCGGCGGCGACCTCGGCGTGCCCGGCGGCGTCCGGACCGCGCAGCGGTTCGCGCGCCTCGGCCTCATCGACGAGTACGTCCTGCACGTCCACCCGGTCGCGATCGGCACCGGCAAGCCGCTGTTCACCCGGAAGACCAGCCTGAAACTGGTGAGTGCCACGACCTACGACTGCGGGGTTATGCAGTTGCGGTACCAGCCCTCCCAGCCGACCGCAGAACCGCTCCCAGCCAGCGCATAGCCTGCTGAGGAACTCACGACACCTTGATACGCGTTGCCGTCGGCAGGTTGCGACCGCAAAGCTGTGTCCGATCGTCGCGTTGCGCCGCGTGTCGTTGCGGCCTGCGTGAGTGAGGCGCGGGGCCTCATGATCTCGACTTGTGACGATCAAGGACGCTGGAAGACCCGCGCATGCCCAGGGTATGCGTCTGGACAGTGCTGCCGCCTCCGGCCTGGGCCCGGATATCCGTCCCGGCGAGGTTGTCAGTCACCCGCGGCGGTCGCTGCGGCTCCTGCCCGGCGATCCAGCAGCAGGATCCGGTATCCCGCCAGCGCCGTGGTGTACCCGGCGAGTTCCGCTCTGCGACACCATCACGGGTGCACGCAGGCCAGGGGCTGGTGGCTGGAGCAGCCCGAACCGGGTTGTGCTGGTCTGGCACGCCTCATCCGGCCGCACCTGTACCGTCATCCCTGCCGTCTGGCCGGTGTAGCTGCCGGCGGGCAATCCCGTTACCCTTGGCCGTGGATGACGTCCGGTGGGCGGAGGTGCCGGCGATGGCGGGTCCGGGAGACGAGATGGCCGCGGGCGCGGCAGGCCGCGGGCCCATGCGGGCGTCTCATGCCGATCGCGAGCAGGTGATCGAGGCGCTGAAGGACGCGTTCGTGCACGGCCGGCTGACCAAGGACGAACTCGGCGCGCGGGCAGGCCGGGCGCTGGCCGCACGGACCTGCGCCGAGCTGGCCGCGCTCACCGCCGACATCCCGCCCGCCCGGGCCGCATCCCGGGCCGGGCCGCCCGCCCGGGCCGCATCCGGGCCGGCCCGCCCGCTGGTCCCGGCCCGGCGCCGGCCGCTGGTCAGGGCGGCCGCCGGGTCGGGCGTCTGCCTGGCCCTCGCCGCCGCCGCCGTGTGGGCCAGCTTCATCCTCGATCCGGGCGGCGCCGGCGCCGATCGCTCCTGGGCTGGCCTGATGCTCCTGCTGGCCCAGTATGCCGTAATCGCGGGAGCGCGGATCTTGTGGTCCGGGGTGGCTGCCTCAGCGCAGCAGCGGCGCTTGGGCAGGCAGTTGCCGCCCCGGCCGGGGCCGGGCGGCCACGCCCCCGGCGGCGGACGGCGCGGCGGCACAGGCCGTGGCCCGGTTCCCCCCGGCCCCCGCGCCGACCCGGCCCGCACCGCCCTGCGGGCTCACAGCTCACGGCCTGGCCGGCCGTGTCCTTCCGGGCGGGGTACCCGGGTGCCGCGAAGGGTACGAGCGGTACCGGATGCCGCATAACAGGCCACCCGGTCACCCTCGCCCCTCAGCCTCGCTCGATCCAGCGCGTGTGGTTCTGGCAGCCTCGCCCACATGCGGCCGTCGCCGCCGCGCTCCCGGCGGCACGTGCGGCACCGCGAAGCGGGTTGATACTATCGGCGGGTCCGGGAGGTGGGGCCCGCAGAGTCCCGCCCATCACGCGGTTGCAGGAGAAGACGATGTCGTCTCGGCTGAATCCGTACCTCAACTTCAACGGCAACGCCCGCCAGGCATTGGAGTTCTACAGGAGCGTGTTTGGCGGCACCCTCAACATCAACACGTACGCTGACCTCGGCGGCAAAGACTCGCCTGACGATGACAAGGTCATGCACGGCCAGGTTGAGACCGACGCCGGCTACACGGTCATGGCTGCCGACCATGCCAGCAACATGGGGGAATATCATCCCCCGTCTGGCTTCGGGATCAGCCTGAGCGGCGACGATGGGGGCGTCCTGCGTGGCTACTGGGAGAAGCTGTCCGCCGGCGGGAACACCACGATGCCGATGCAAAAGCAGGCCTGGGGCGACGAGTTTGGCATTGTTGTCGACAAGTTCGGCATCACCTGGCTGGTCAACATCAGCCAGCCGCAGGCATAGCGGCTCGGCCAGCGAAACGGGCCGGGGGGCTTGCCCCTCCCCGCCCGTGATCCAGCCACGGGAGGCCGGTGTGTCAGGCGGCGAGCCGCTCAGCCTGGCGGCGGGAGAGTAGGCGCCCTCGAGCCGGTGGCGAGCTCGCCGAGGAGGGGCATGCGCGCTGTGCAGGGCGATGTGCCCGACCCGTTCGGTACCGCGGAGCTGCGCAGCCGGGTGCTTGATGCCTGGGCGGCGTCGCCGGCGCGGTTTCGTGAGGATGCCAACGCGGAGGAGGATTACGCGCTTGGGGGCTATCGTGACCGGGTCGTGGTGGAGCTGGCGCAGAATGCGGCCGACGCGGCGGTGCGGGCGGGAGTGGCAGGCCGGCTGCGGCTGATATTGCGGTCTGGAACGCTGGTGGCCGCGAATGTTGGAGCCCCACTGGATGCGGCTGGGGTCGCGGCGCTGTGCACGCTGCGTGCCTCCGCCAAGCGGGGTGCCGGTGCGGACGAGGCAGCGGTCGGCAGGTTCGGAGTGGGGTTCGCCGCTGCTGTCGCGGTCAGCGACGAGCCGCGCATCTCTTCGCTAACTGGCGCGGTGAGCTGGTCGCGTAGCGCCGCAGCAGACCTCGTCCGGGCGATTCCCGCGGTGGCCGCCGAGCTCGCCGCGCGCTCGGGTCACGTCCCCCTGCTTCGGCTGCCGTTCGCTGCGGACAGCGCGCCTCCCGAGGGTTTCGCGACAGCCGTGACGCTACCCCTGCGGGATGCCGCCGCCGGCCGGCTCGTCAGGCGGCTGCTCGCGGAGACAGGGCCGGAACTCCTTCTCGCGCTGCCCGCCCTGGCGGCTATCGAGATCGAGGCCGACGGCACGACACGCGTGTTCACGGCGGCGCACGACGGCGACGGCGTCACCATCACGGTCGACGGCGCCGCCGGCAGGTGGCGCACCGCGGCCACGGCCGGGCGGGCCCGCCCTGAGCTGCTGGCCGATCGCCCGGCTGAGGAACGTGCGCGCCCGTCGTGGTCGGTGCGATGGGCGGTGCCGGTCACCCAGGGCGGCGAGAACGGCGACACGCCGGCCGGTCGCCTGCCTGCAGGGGTCAGTGCCGTCGTGCACGCGCCCACCCCTACGGACGAACCGCTTGACCTGCCGGCGCTGCTGCTGGCCTCGTTCCCGCTCAGTCCCGACCGCCGCCACGTCGCGCCGGGCCCGCTCACCGATTTCCTCATCGACCAGGCCGCCGAGGTCTACGCTCGCCTGCTGCCCGGCCTCACACCCGGAGCCGCCCTGCTCGATTTGGTTCCGGGGCCGGTCGCGCGGGGTGAACTGGACGCGCGGCTGCGGCAGGCGATCCTGGCTCGGCTGCGGGAGACCGCGTTCCTTCCCGCTGCCGGGCGGACTGCTCCCCGGGTCCGGCCGCGCGACGCGGTCATCGTGGATGCGAGCTTCCCCGGCCTCGCCGACTGTCTCGCGCCGCTGCTGCCGGGCCTTGCCGCGGGACCGGCGCGGCATCCCGCCTACGCGGTACTCGGCGTCCGGCGGCTCCGGCTGGCCGAGCTTGCCGACACGCTCGCCTCGCTCGACCGCGACCCGGCCTGGTGGCGGCGGCTGTATGACGCGCTGGCCGCCGCGGACCCGGTCGAACTCCGCGAGCTCGGCGCGCTGCCGGTGCCGCTCGCCGACGGACGGCTGGTGCGGGGCCCGCGCGGGCTGTTGCTGCCCGGGCCGGGCCTCGAGGACCCCGGACGGCTGGCGCTCCTCGGCCTGCGCGTCGTGCACCCCGGCGCGGTGCACCCACTGCTGGCCCGGCTGGGCGCGGCCGAGGCTTCGCCGCGGGGCGTCCTGGCCGATCCCGCCGTGCGCGCCGCGGTCGAAGCGTCCTACGACGAGGAGGATCCCACCCCGGTCGCCGACGCGGTGCTCAGCCTTGTCGCGGCCGCGCACCTGCGGCCAGACGAGTTGCCCTGGCTCGCGGATCTGGCGCTGCCGGGCGACGACGGCGAATGGTATCCGGCGGGCGAGATGCTGCTCCCAGGCGGGCCGCTTGCCAAGGTGGTCGCGACGGACGCGCCGTTCGGGACCGTCGGCGCGGAGGTGCTCGAGCGTTACGGCGCCGCGACGCTCGAGGCAGTCGGCGTGCTGTCGTCATTCGGCCTGCTCGCCGCCCGCGACGTTCCCCTCGATGTCCCCGGCCTCGATCTCGACGGCGTGCAGGAGTGGGCGGCCGACACATCTGCGCGGCTGCCCGGCGGCGACGTGCCGCCGGTCGCTGCGGAAGTACTGGCCGTCCGCGACCTTGAGCTCGTCGACCCGGCCCGCTGGCCGCGGGCACTGGAACTGCTCGCCGCGCCGCCCCTACGGGCGGCACTCGTAGTGCCCACCCGGGTGCTGCTCGCCGACGGCCGCCACGCCGACGTGCCGTCCTACACCGCCTGGTGGCTGCGCCGCCATCCCGTCCTCGCCGGCAACCGGCCCGCCGATGTCCGCGCCGCCGACGCGGACCGGCTGCTCTGGGGCTTGTACGACGAGGCGGTGTTGCCAGCGGATCCGGCTGTCGCCCGCGCGCTTGGCGTACGAACGTCGCTCGCCGGGCTGCTCGAAGAGCCAGGCGGCGCCGACGAGTTGCTGGACCGGCTCGCCGACCCCGGGCGGCCGGTGACGCGGGCCCAGCTTCGGGCCCTGTGGACAGCGATCGCGGCCGTCGCCGATGCCACCGCGCCGGACCGGGTACGCGTGGTGCGCGGCGACGAGGTTGCCGTGGCCGATGCCGAGGACGCGCTGGTCCTCGACGCAGCGGACCTATGGCCGCTGGTGGCTGCCAAGCCGCTCGTGCTGGCGGCATATGACCTGGCCTCGCGGCTCGCTGACCTCCTGGACCTGCCGCTGGTGTCCGAAGAAGTCGCTGGCCTCGTCGAGTCGTCACCAGCACGCCGCGCGGTCCCCGCCATCGTGCGCACAGTGCTGCCCGACGCCCCCACGGAGTACTACGCACACGACCGGCTCATCGTGGATGGCGTCGCCGTGCCATGGCGTTACACGCACGGCGCGGTGCACGCTACCGGGCCCGGTGGCCTGGCCTGCGGGCTGGCCTGGGCGTCGGGCAGGTGGCCGGCGCGGCATCTGCTCGCCGCGTTGCTGAGCGACCCCGCCGCAGCCGCCCGCTTGCTCGCGGAGGCCGACCTGGACCCCGACCCGCCACCCCGGCGCTAACGCGGCATAAAGTCACGCCCGCGCTGTCAAGGAACCGGCGGAGCCGCGCACGGCCCCGGCCGCGCCGGGTGAAACCGCGCGGCGCTTTCCTGAACCACCAAGACCCGCCGCACGGTCACGCTGCCCGAAAATCCGCGGCGCCAGGGTGCGCGAGATCCGCCCGCCGGCGGCCTTCCTCAATACCGGCGCCACCAGCCCGGCTTCGGCGCGCCCTGTTTCGGCCGTGATCGTCTGCCTCTGCGTCTTGATGGACCTGCCCGCGGGGATGCCGTCGTGCGTAGCGAAACGAGTCACCCAACCGGTCAGGAATCGAGAAGCCCGGGTCACCGGGCCGCACGTAGCGTGACGGTCATGTGTATCACCACCAAGCCCCAAAGGAGACAAGGCATGCAAGCGCACGTGAGCTCGATCCTCCTCGGTGTCCAGGACATGGACCGGTCCAAGCGGTTCTACACGGAAGGGCTGGGCTGGAAGGTCCAGAACGACTACAAGATCTCGGTGTTCTTCGTTCCACATGGCGGTTCGCTGGTCGGCTTCTACGGCCGCGACGGGCTCGCCGACATGGTGGGCGTGGGCCCGGCGGGTAACGGCTTCAGCGGCGTCGTCTTCAATTACGTCGTGCGTAGCGAGGACCGCGTCGACCAGGTTCTGGACGAGGCCAAGAAGGCCGGCGGGAAGATCCTCAAGCCCGCAGCGAAGCTGCAGTGGGGCGGGTACGGCGGCTCGTTCGCCGACCCGGATGGCTACATCTGGAACATCGGCTACAGCGCTGAAGGAAAGGACCAGCACTACGCCGAGTAGCGAGCAAGCGGTGCTGAGTTGACCGCGGGCCGCGTGGTTGCGACGAGCCTTCGTGGGGCGCCGCTCTGGGCCGGCGGCGCAGCACCGCTGCGCGGCGAGCTGACACAAGGTGGCAGGAGCAGATGATGAAGTTTCGATCGTATGTCGAGCCTCCGGAGCCCATGAGGGGCCTGGAAGTTCCTCCAGAGGTTGTGGAGGCGCTCGGTGGGGGCAAGCGGCCGGCGGTGACCATCACGATCAACGGGCATTCATGGAAGAGCAGGGTGGCCATCATGCGTGGGCGCCATCTGCTTGGCCTCAGCAACGCCAACCGAAAGGCCGCCGGTGTCGCGACCGGCGACGAGGTCGAAGTCGAGGTGAAAATCGATGCCGAGCCGCGTGTTGTGCCCGAGCCCGCGGACTTCGCCCGCGCCCTGGACGCCGATCCGGTCGCCCGCACCGCCTACGACCGCCTGTCCTACAGCCGCAAGCGGGAGCAGGTGCTCGCTATCGAGCGCGCGAAGAAGACCGAGACGCGCATGCGGCTGATCGAGAAGGCCCTGGCCGTGCTACGGGACCAGGAGCCGGCAGGGGCCGCGCGGCCCGCGCCAAGATTCGAGGCGATCACCCCTGACAACTTCGAAAGGATCACGCCTGCCATGGCGCGAATCAACACTCCGCCTGGGCCGGGTCGTGGCCGGTGGCAGAACACATCACACGTCCAACCGTTAGCTAGGCCCTCGGAAAGGACAAAACCTTGGCAGGTTTCCTGCGTCCTACCGGGACCTCGCTGCCTGCTCACGCCGACACGCCAGCACACCCCAGGTCGTGACAACACCGACAAACCGCCCCGTCAACCCCGCGAAAACCGGCCCCGCCCACGGTGAGCGACGCCAGAATTCACGGACGAGCGACTCCGATGGCCGCTGTCAGGATGCCGGTGCGCGTTCTCTCCGTGGAGGTCCTCCAGAAGGCGAGTAGTGCGGTGATATCTGCTGCCGTGGTCGACCGTTTAGTCGGCGCCCCTGTTCATATCCTCTAAAACTCACCTGTAGCATCGTGCGGTCGCGTTCACATGGTGTTCCCACTCCCCCCGATTGGTGTCCAGACCAGTCGGCGGCGGATTCTAGTCATGCTCGTCGAGCGCGGTGAGCCAGGTACGGAGATGGTGTTTGTCTACCTTGCCGGTGGCGTTACGGGGTAGCTGCTCAACGACTTCGAGGCGGGACGGCTGGTACCAGCTGGTCATTTTGATGCTGTCGAGGTAAGCGCGCACCTCCTCCAGCGTGACGGGGCTGCTGCTGACGATGACCGCGCACGGCAGCTCGTTTCCTGCCCCATAGCCCACTAGAGCCGCGTCGAGGATGCCCGGGTACTGGCGGAGCGCGTCCTCAACGTCGGCGGCGGGGATCATGAAGACCCCGCCGATCCA
>Ga0213875_10001287_pt1 | contig 16762 bp, 14 predicted proteins | sample BarmaccomBMRX_R8_FD_160105 | JGI IMG/M metagenome (GOLD analysis project Ga0213875, IMG submission 160105) | Root-associated microbial communities from Barbacenia macrantha in rupestrian grasslands, the National Park of Serra do Cipo, Brazil - RX_R8 | ecosystem: Host-associated > Plants > Roots... | reverse complement strand
GCGCCGGCGGCGTCGTTGCAGTGCAGGGTCGAGAAGACCAGGTGCCCCGTCAGGGCCGCCCGGAAGGCGATCTCCGCCGTCTCCGCGTCCCGAATCTCGCCGACGTAGATCACGTCGGGGTCCTGACGCAGAATGGACCGCAGCTGCTTGGCAAAGGTCAGGCCGGCCTTCTCATTGACGTTGGACTGGCGGATGCCCTCCAGGTGGTACTCGATGGGGTCCTCGCAGGTGATGATGTTGATGTCGGGATTATGGATAGCGTGGATGGCGGAATACAGCGTGGTGGTCTTGCCCGACCCCGTCGGCCCCGTCGCCAGGAAGATGCCGTGCGGCTTGCGGATGATCGAGTTCAGCTTCTTGAGGTTCTCGGGGGAGAATCCGAGCTGGTCAATGTCGGGCCGCGCGCCGCTCTTGTCCAGGATGCGCAGGACGACGGACTCGCCGAACTGGGTGGGCAGGGACGAGACGCGCATGTCAATGGCGCGCCCGTCCATGGTCACGGCGATGCGCCCGTCCTGGGGCAGCCGGCGCTCGGCGATGTTCATCTCCGCCATGATCTTCAGGCGCGAGGAGATGGCGGACTGGTACTGGCGCGGGATCGTGTCGATCTGGTGCAGCGTACCGTCAATGCGGTAGCGGATCACCAGCGAGTCGCGGCGCGGCTCGAAGTGGATGTCGCTGGCCTTCTTCACGATGGCGTCGGCCAGGATGCGGTTGACGAACTGGATGACGATCGGCTGGTCCACGCCGACCTCCTCGCCCCCGATCTCATCCAGACTCCCCCCCGGCAGGCCAGCGGAGGGGCGGGCCGGGGCCGTCATGGCGGCGAACATCTCCGACGGGCGCTTGCCGGCGAGCGGGGCCGGGGTGGCGGGCGGCGGCTTCAGGACCTCGCCGCCCCCCGGAGGGATGACGGCGGGGACGCCGTGGCGCGCATTGTTGCCGCCGGGCGCGGCGGCGGCCCCCCCGTTACTGGAGGCGGCGGGGGCGGCATCATAATAATGTTCCAGGGCACTGCGCAGGTGCGCCTCCGTCGCCAGCGCGGGCGCGATTCGCAGGCGGTGCGCGGCGGCGATCCTCTGGGCGGCGTCCATCACCGCCATGTTCCACTGGCCGACCACGATCTTGAGCGTCCCGTCCGGCGTCTTCCCAACCGGCAGGATGAGATGCTTGTGCGCCACGGCGGCGTCCACCAGCGGCAGCACCGACTTGTCCACCGTCAGGTCCTGGATGCGGATGTAGGCCATGTCCGCCTGCTGCGCGCGGGCCTTGGTGACGTCCTCTTCCCCGACCAGCCCCAAATCCACCAGCAACTGGCCAAGCGGCTTGCCGCTGCTTTTCTGCTGGCTGACCGCCTGATTGAGCTGATTGGGTGTCAGCAGGCCCTGCTGGATCAGGATCTGGCCAAGTTCTTTTTTCTGTCCCGGCGGGGTGGCAACCGACATGCTTATGTTCCTCGTGCGTGATTATAGATATCTGATTGTGACGGACAAAAGTTAAGATTTAATGAAAGGGCAATGCTGGAGCTTACATCCTGGAATTATATCGGCCCGCGCGGGGCGATCCGTTAGGGCGGGAGCATTCCTCGGGGCGGCCCGGCGGGTCGCCGCTGCTGAGGTGCGCGGAGGTCAGCGTTCGCGGTGGCGAAAGTCGTCGTCCTCGTCGTCGTCCTCGCCGCCGAAGCGCTCCTCGTCCATGTCGTCGAGCGCGCCCGACGAGTCGGTGTAGTTGGAGATCTCTTCGCCGCGGAAGACGGTGACCAGGAAGTCTTCGCGGTCGAACGAGGGCAGATACGAGGAGACGATGTCGTCGTCGATCTGCGCGAGCAGCTCTTCCTCAATGCTGACGGGCATGTCCGCTTCCAGCACCAGGGTGGCGTGGACGGTGTCCTGCGCGTAGTGCAGGTCCACCTGCCCCACACGGCGATCCTCCTCCCAGATCAGGAAAATCTCCGAGGAGGGCGTGCGCACCAGGCGTGAGAGGCGGTAGCGGTAGGTATTATCCATAATGGCAAGGCGTAGGGGCATGGCATGCCATGCCCCTACAAAGGTGATCGGTTAGGCCGGCTCCGGGCGCAGGCTGGGCGGGACGCGCCGCGCCCGGTCGAGCAGCGGGTTCTTGGCCGGCGCATCGCCGGTGGAGGAGGGCGGCACCGTCGGCGCGGCGGGCGGGGCGGCCGTGTCGGGCGCCTTGGCGCCCTCCATCAGCGCGATGAACTCGTCGCGCTCCAGCGACTCCTTCTCCAGCAGGACGCCCACGATCTCGTCCATCTTGGCCCGGTTGTCGGTCAGGATCTGGCGCGAGCGCTCGTAGCAGTCCTCGATGATCGCGCGGACCTCCTTGTCGATCTCGACGGCGACCGTCTCGGAGTAGTTGCGCTCCTCATTCCAATCGCGGCCCAGAAACGGGTTGCCGTGCCGGGTTCCCAGCACGACTGGGCCGAGCCGGTCACTCATGCCGTACTCGCAGACCATGGCGCGGGCGATGGCCGTCGCCCGCTCGAAGTCGTTGGACGCGCCGGTCGTGACCTCGCTGTAGACGATCTCTTCGGCGACCCGGCCCGCCAGCAGGGCGCTGACGTCGTCCAAGAATTCCTGGCGCGTGGTCAGGTACTTGTCCTCGGTCGGCATCTGCATGGTGTAGCCCAGCGCCCGGCCGCGCGGCAGGATGCTGACCTTGTGGACGGGGTTGGCGTTGGGGAGCAGCTCGCCGACGATGGCGTGGCCGACCTCATGGTAGGCGATGCGCTCGCGCACCTGGTCGTTCATGATGCGGGACTTGCGCTCCGGCCCAGCGACCACGCGGTCAATGCTCTCGTTGAAGTCGGGCATCTCCACGCGGGTCTTGTCCTTGCGGGCGGCGAGCAGGGCCGCCTCGTTGACCAGGTTCGCCAGGTCGGCCCCGGAGAACCCCGGAGTCCGGCGCGCCAGCGACTGGGCGTTGACGTCGTCGGAGAGCGGCTTGCCGCGCAGGTGGACGTTGAGGATCGCCTCGCGCCCCTTGGCGTCGGGCGTGTCCACCGTCACCTGCCGGTCGAAGCGTCCGGGCCGCAGCAGCGCCGGGTCCAGCACGTCCGGGCGGTTGGTGGCCGCGATCATGATGACGCCCGCATTCGGATCAAACCCGTCCATCTCCACCAGCAGCTGGTTCAGGGTCTGCTCGCGCTCGTCGTGGCCGCCGCCCAGGCCCGCGCCGCGCTGGCGGCCCACGGCGTCGATCTCGTCAATGAAGATCAGCGAGGGCCGGTTGGCCTTGGCGGTGTCGAACAGGTCGCGGACGCGGGAGGCGCCGACCCCGACGAACATCTCCACGAAGTCCGAGCCGGAGATGTGGAAGAACGGCACGCCGGCCTCGCCCGCGATGGCACGGGCCAGCATGGTCTTGCCGCACCCCGGGGGGCCGAGCAGCAGGACGCCCTTGGGAATCTTCGCGCCGAGCGCCTGGAACTTCTTGGCGTTCTTGAGGAATTCGACGACCTCCTGCAATTCCTGCTTGGCCTCGTCCACGCCCGCCACGTCATCGAACGTGACCTTAGGGACGTTGTCGGTCAGGCGCTTGGCGCGGGCGCGCCCGAAGGAGAGGGCCTGGTTGCCGCCGGACTGCGCCTGGCGCAGAAAGAACATCCAGAAGAAGAAGATCACGCCCAGCGGCAGCAGGAACGAGATGATCATCCCCAGCGTCGAGTCGGACAGCCAGGGATGGGCCAGATCATAGGACACCCCATGCTTGCGCATCTCCGTGTACAGGGCGGCGCGGTCCGGCGAGTCCTCGGCCGGAACGTTGGCGACGAACGTGCCGCCCCCTTGCGTCTTGATCCCCTGGAACTCGTCGCCCTTGAGGAAGGTGCCGCTGGCCACCTGGCTATTGTCCACCATCTGGAACAGCTCGCCCGTCTTGATGGTCTTGGTGGTATCGCGCTGGAACAGGCTGGAGCCGCCCTTGGCAAAGATGTACAGCCCGAATCCGAATACGGCGGCCAGCACCAGCGCGCGTATCAACTTGTTTGCGTTCAACAAAGCCCCCTCCGCACATACATAGTGACGTGGGAAGACGATCTCACATCACGGACGCGGCCGTCCGAGCCGTGCGCGTAGTATACCATATTATTGCCAGAGCGACAAGGATACTGTACCCCGGTGGCGGCGCGTCCTTCTCATCCTCTTACGGAAACGGAAAGGCAGGCGTTCCACCTGCCTTTTCCCACTGTTTAGAACAGTGCCGCCGGGGAAAATGTTCCATGCCGGAGGACCCGGCGTTGAAAACGCCGGTCTAGGGGGCCTGCGGCCAAGTGTCCTGCGGACGCCCCTCTGACCAAGCCCACTCTGCTCTTGCGTCCGCAGGACGCTTGGCGTCCGAGCCCACGAGCCAGGGGTTTTCAACCCCTGGCTCATGCTGGGACCAGAATCAGCACGCCGCGCGGGGGGATGTCCGCGTGGCCCTGCACGGCCTGGCCGGACAACAGGTCCTGATACTCTCCCTCCGGCAATGCCTGCGTGACGGTGGTTTGCGCGTGGTTGAGCAGGTACAGCAGGGTCTCGCCGGACGGGGAGACGCGCGGCATCACCTCCACACCCGGCATCGGGCCGCCCGGCAACGGCGAGGCGATACCCCGCTCGTCGCACAGCGCCCGCACCAACTCCGTCAGCGCGCCGCCTTCCAGCGCGGTGGCGAGGTAGTAGGCGCGTCCCTGGCCGAACTGGTTCACCGTCAGCGCCGGCTCGCCCTGATAAAAGTCCCGCCCGTAGGTCGCCAGCGCCCGCGCGCCCTCCAGATGCACCCGGTCGCACAGCAGCCGCGCCGCATGGGAGCCGCGCAGGTTGCCAAATGGCTCGGCGAAGATGACTTCGTTGCTCTCTTGCGGCGAGAGCACGTCAATCTCCTCGGCCCAGATGCCCAGCATCCGACGCAACGGGCCGGGGTAGCCGCCCAGGTATACCCGGTCGTTCTCGTCCACCAGGCCGCTGAAGAACGTCGTGACAAACGCGCCGCCCGCCTGAACGAACGCCTCCAGCCTCTCCGCGACGCCGGGCTTGACCATGTAGAGCACCGGCGCGATCACGATCTGGTACGGAGACAGGTCGGCCAGGGGCGAGACGATCTCCACGGGGATGCCCAGCGCGTGCAGCGCCTTGTACCAGGCGGCGCACTGGGGGACATATTTCAAATCCACGCTCGGCCCGCTGGAATACTCAATCGCCCACCAGTTGTCCCAGTCAAAGAGCAGGGCCACCTGAGCCGGCACGCGCCCGCCGAGTGTCCGCGTCCCCAGCGTCTCCAATTCCTTGCCGAGCGCCGCCACCTCCTGGAAGACGCGGGGCTGGCTGGTGCCGACGTGCTCCACGACCGCGCCATGATATTTCTCCTGTGCGCCGCGCGAGCGCCGCCACTGGAAGTACATCACAGTGTCCGCCCCGTGTGCCATCGCCTGGTAGGACCAGAGGCGCATGACGCCGGGGCGCTTGAGGCTATTGTACGCCTGCCAGTTCTGTTGCGAGGGCGTCTGCTCCATCAGCATGAACGGCTGCCCTTCCTTGAGGCCGCGCATCAGATCGTGGTTGAAGGCAATGCCCGCCGGGTCCGCGCCGCGCGGCGGGTAGCTGTCCCAGGAGACGACGTCCATCTCCGCCGCCCACTTGTGGTAGTCCAGCGGCTTGAACGGCCCCATCAGGTTGGTGGTGATGGGGACGTTCGGCGTCACCCCGCGCAGCACGGCGGCCTCCGCCCTGAAACAGTTCAGGATGCTGTCCGACTGGAACCGATCATAGTCAATCAGCAGCCCCTGCATGGAACGCTCGCCATTAGATGTCGGCGTCTCGATCTGCGACCAGTCCGTGTAGGTGTGGCCCCAGAACCGCGTCGTCCAGCGGTCGTTGACTTGCTCCAGGCTGCCGTAGCGCGCCTTCAGCCACTCCCGGAAGGCGGCGGCGCACTGGTCGCAGTAGCAGTACGTGCCGTACTCGTTGGAGACGTGCCACACCAGCAGGGCGGGGTGGTCTCGATAACGCTCGGCGAGCCGGCGGGACAGCCCCGTGGAGAGGCGGCGGAAGTTGGGGGAATTGGGGCAGAAGGTGTGCCGGTTGCCGTGCTTGCGCTTTCGGCCGTCCGCCCCGACCACCAGTACGTCCGGGTACTTCTGGTCCAGCCAGGCCGGGACGGAGGCGGTCGCCGTGGCGAGGCAGGCATAAATCCCGCCCGCGTGGAGCTTGTCCAGCACGCGATCCAGCCACTCAAAGGTGAACGTGTCCTCGTCCGGCTGGAGGCTGACCCAGCCGAAGACGGGCACGGTGGCGACGTTGACGTGCGCCTCCCGCATCAGCCGCACGTCCTCGGCCCAGATTTCTTCCGGCCACTGCTCCGGGTTGTAATCGCCGCCGTGCAGGATGGCGGGAAACATGACATCTTTTCGCATGTCGCCCCAGTTCCACCCCAGCGGCGGTAAATCCTGCCGCCAGTCCCGCCGTCACAAAGCCCCCAATTCCCACTGCTCCCCCATCCGCGCCGCAATCCCCGCCAGCACCAGCGTCCCTGCGCCCAACTCAACGGTGTGGTGCGCCCCCCGCGCCCGCACCAGCGGCGTCCAGGCAGGCACATTGGGGACGGTACGCAGGGTAGTCAAATCGGCGTCCAGGAACAGCAGGTCGAGCGGGAAGCGGACAAAGAGGGTATGGACGGCGGAGACGCCGGGCAGCCACAGGCCCTGGCCCGGAGGCAGGGAGCGCCAACCGAGGACGCCCCAGCCCTTCGCCCACCAGCCGTCCGCCCGCCGCACCGTTGCGACGATTTGGCCGGACGGCCGGTGGATCAGGGAAAACACCTCAGACAAACGCGGCGTCCAGGCGGGCGGCCTGGTCCGGGGTCAGCGTGACCTCGTCGCCCTTTGCGCTGTCCTCGACGCTCTCGATGCGGCTCGCGCCGGGGATGGGGATCATGCGGTCGTACTTGCCCAGCAGCCAGGCCAGCACGACGCGCTGGGGGCTGACGCCCAAATCCCGCGCGATCTCGGCCAGCGCGCCCTCCTGGCCGATGCCCTTCGCGCCGCCGATGCCGCCCAGCGGGCTCCAGGGCAGGAAGGCCAGGCCCAACTCGCGGCATTTTTCGAGTGAGCCGTCCTGCTCCGGCTGACGATGCCTCGGACTGTACTCGTTCTGGACGCTGATGACCGGAACGATGGATAGTGCCTCCTCGATCTGCGCCGGGCTGACATTGCTCAGGCCGACGTACTTGACCTTGCCCTGCTGCCGGGCCTCGGCGAACGCGCCGACCGAGTCGGCGAAGGGCACGTTGGGGTCAGGCCGGTGGAACTGGTAGAGGTCGATCTGGTCCACGCCGAGCGCCTTCAGGCTGGCGTCCACGGCCTCGCGGATGTGTTCCGGGCGGCCGTCGTGCTCCCAGCGGCCGCCGGGACGGACATGCCCGCCCTTGGTGGCGATGACGACGCGGGCCTTCAGGCCCTGGGGCAGCTGCCGATAAGCCCTCCCGAATAGCCGCTCGTTGTGCCCGGTCTCGGTGTCGTTGAGGCAGTAGGCGTCCGCCGTGTCCCACAGCGTCATGCCCAGGTTGGCGGCCCGCACCAGCACCTGGATTGCGTCCTCGTCGCTGGGCCGATCCTGCTTCACCGACATGGGCATCCCGCCCAGTCCGATCGCCCCCACCATCGGCCCGTCGGGCCCCAGTTGTCTCTGCTGCATTGCGTGTCTCCTTGGATTAGGTAGGGGCATGACATACCATGCCCCTACCCCTCATACCCCGATTCGGCGCTCACCCGCACCTGCCCCTGCCGATCCGTCCGCAACGTCACCCTGTTCGGCGACCCGCAGGCGGGGCACTCCACCACGCGCGTCTCCGGCAACGCCTCCCGATCCAGAGGCGTCTTGACCGACGCCGCGCAGCAGAAGCAGTCAAACGTCACAGTCTCACGCGGCGCGGGAACGGCCTTGGCCGCCTGCTCCCGCTCGAATCGAAAATGGATGAACAGCCGGCCCCAGTTGTCCCCGTCCTTCTCGATCCGGTGGTAGCGCGCCCTGATTTCGGGCCGGTCCAGGAACCGCAGCACGGCCTTCTTGAGCGCCCCCGACCCCTTGCCGGGGATGATCTCCACCTCCGTCGCCCGCTTCTCCAGCGCCTCCTCAATGATGCCTTGCAGCGACGCCTCAATCTGCCGACTGTCGTTGTAGATGGGGTGCAAGTCCAGCTTGAGCTTCATCGGGCAGATTCCCAGTCCTCTGCGGCGACTGGCTCAACAGGGTGGTCGTACCGAATGACCACGCCGCGCAAGGAATGGGCCTCATAGTTGTCGTAAGCATCCATCCCAGATGCGTTCCAGTCCTCGGCAAAGGTACTCAGGCGGGCAAGTAACTCCGCCGCCTGCGCTTTGTCAATCCCGTGAGCTTTCAGGTCTATGCCGTGCAGGTGAGGGCTGATGAGATTGGGTTCGCCACTATCACAGTTACCTTCATCAGTGGGCATTCTTAGTTCTCCGAGTCCCCCTCTGCCGGGGGAGGGGGCCAAACGTCCTGTTGAGCGGTATTACGATGAGGCTTGTGTTGAGGCAACCACATACCCTTCTTCCCTGTGGGGGTCAGGAACAGCCCTAACACGATGACACAAAAGCCTGCGAGAAATAGAGTCACCCCTACCGGCTCTGTCGTCGGCACAAGCAGATTAGAAATTTTTCCGGGCTTCAGCGGGACGAAGGCGTTGTGAAAATAGGCGAGGGCCACCAGCGCCACGCCCGCGTTGCTCATGATGGCCGCCGTTAAATCCCGGCGACTCCGGCGGTGGACAGTGTCCGCTATGCCAAAGCAGGCAATCAGAAACAGAAGGCCAAGAATACCAGCGGTGACAAGGCAGCCGTAATAGTGGAGTTGGGCAGTCCGGGTGACGGCAATATGGGCAATGTGGCTCGACACGACTCGTTCCTCCGCGAAAGGCGTCCTGGCCTATTGTCATTGTACCGCAGGCCCCCTCACGTCAACAACCCATGAGTGGTTAGTCGGGTACAATTCCCCGGAGGTCGGGATGCGTCTGCTCATCATCCGCCATGCGGACCCGGACTATGCGAACAACACCATCACCGAGTACGGCCACCGGGAGGCCGAGGCGCTGGCGCGGCAGCTGCAAGCCGAAGGGGTGGATCGGATGTATTGCTCGCCGCTGGGGCGAGCGATCCACACCATGCGCTACAGCGCCGACCTGCTGAAGATGGAGGCGGTTATCGAGGACTGGACGCAGGAACTGTCCGGGCTGGAGGTGGACGGGGAGTGGGGGCGGATAGGCCTCTGGGACCTGCCGGGCGAGGTGTACCGGGCGGGGGAGGCGCACCCCGCCTTTGACACCTGGCGGCGGATGCCGCCTCTGGACGAGGCGCGGGTTGGAGAGACGATGGACAGGCTGGCGCGTTCCTCGGATGCGTTTTTGGCCCGTCACGGCTACGCGCGGGAGGGACGGCGCTACCGGGTCGTCCGATCCAGCCGGGAGCGGGTGGCGGTCTTCTGCCACGGCGCGTTCGGGCTGGCGTGGGTGGCGCACCTGCTGGAGATCCCCCTGCCGCTGGTCTGGGCGGGCTTCTGGCTGCCCCCTAGCTCCGTGACGACCATTCTCATGGAAGAGCGCTCGCCGCACTGGGCGATCCCCCGCTGCATTGGGCTGGGGGACGTCTCGCACCTGTACGCGGCGGGGCTGCCGACGCGCCCGCGCGGCCTCTTTGCACTCAATCAGTGACGGTTTAGCGTCATGGCGTGTGGTTTAGGTCTCCCTCCCAGGCGGGGTATGAACGGAACATTGCCGCGCTGGATGCTGTCAGGAGACAAAACACGAGACAGCACAATTCACAGGGGCAGCCGTTACGTCCGGCAACGCCCACACCTTTCCCGCAGACGCAGGCTCCGCGCCTGCCCATCCGTCCCAAAGAAAGAACAGACTTTTGACAATTCCCCGAATCCTCATCCCGGCGAGCGCCCTGTGTGTCGCAGTGCTGACCCTGCCGTGCCTCGCCGCCGCGCCGGCCGACACCAAGCCGCCCGCGCCTGCGGATTCCGCCCGTGCCGGAATTCTCGAGGCATACGACCAGATCAACATGGACTTCCTGCGCCGGGACATTCCCCAGGTCATGTCCTACTTCGCCCCTGACTACACGGAAACCAACGAGCGGGGCGCGAAGGCCGACAAGGAGCAGACGTACCGGCGTTATCAGGACGAGCAGCGCCAGATCACGTCAATGCGGACCCGCTACACGCTCCAAAACCTCACCCCCACCGCCGCCGGCATCCTCGTGGAGATGCGGATGCACTCGGACGGCACCGGGGTGAAACGGATTCTGTTTGCGACGCTGCACGGGACGTTCACCAACGACCTGTGGGTGCGCGATCTGTGGGTGGACACGCCGCAGGGCTGGCGGCTCAAGCATCGGCAGACGCTCCAGGATCAGACCCACACCCACCCTGGGTGAATCAAAGAGCACGCCTTCCCACACGGGGCGTTTTACTGCCCCGGCGCGTAGACCTCGAAGCTGAAGAGCGAGTAGCCGAACTGGGTCGCCCGCTTGGTCCCGTACATCCGCACCCAGCGCGCCTGCACGGGCGCGAACTTGATCTGCTCCTCGTCACCCTGCCCGTCCTGGGTGGCGTACACGTCGGTCCACGTCTTCCCGTCCACGCTGACCTGAATCGCATAGGCGCTGGCGTAGGCGGCCTCCCACACCAGCCGGACGTGGTCAATGAGGGTGGGCTTGCCCAGGTCCACGGCGATCCACTGGGGGTCCGAGGGCAGGGAACTCCAGCGCGTTTCGTCGTCGCCGTCCACCGCGTTCTGCGGGCGGTAATCCTCCTGCACCGACGAGGCGATGATGGGCCGGTCCCGTGCCAGGTCCCTGCCCTGCGGGCTGGCAGCGGTCTGTTGCTCGGCCAGGTAGGGGATCGGCTCGGTGTAGTCGGCGGCGAGGCGCAGCCGCGCCCGCTGCCGGATGTCACGGGAGGAGGCGCCGACCTCGATGTCGTAGTCGCCCGCGTCGGCCTTCCACTGCTTGCCGGGGACGTCGCAGTAGGCCAGGGCGCGCGGGGCCAGGGTCAGGGAGACGGTCTTGGTCTGGCCGGGCCTGAGAGCGACCTTCTGGAAGCCCTTGAGCTCGCGCACCGGCTTGTCGATCTTGGGATTCGGATCGTGAACGTACAGCTCGACCACCTCCGCGCCCGCCCGGCGGCCGGTGTTGGTCACGTCCACGCTCGCCGTGACCGTCCCGTCTGGCGCGAGATCAGGCTGGGAGAGCCGCAGGCCCGCGTAGCGGAACGTGGTGTAGGACAGCCCGTACCCGAAGGGGAACAGGGGCCGGATGTTCTTCTTGTCGAAGTGCCGGTAGCCGACGTAGATGCCCTCCACGTAGTCCACGTGCCCGTGCGTGCCGGGGAAGTGGCCGTAGTCGGGGTAGTCCTCCCGCCGCGCGCCCAGGGTGTCGGGGAGTTTGCCGGACGGGTTCACGTCGCCGAACAGGATAGCCGCGAGGGCGTTGCCGCCCTCCTGGCCGGGGAACCACGTCTCGATCAGCCCCGGCACCCGGTCCAGCCAGCCGGTCATCAAGACGGGCGTACCGTTGTTGAGCACCACGATCGTCTTCTTGTTGGCGGCGGCGACCGCCCGGATCAGCGCGTCCTGATCGCCCGGCAGCGCCATGGAGGGCCGGTCCGTGCCCTCGCCCTCGGTCCCCTGGGTGTTCACGCAGACCACCACGACGTCCGACGCGGCGGCGGCGCGGGCCACCTCCGAGAAGCGGGACTGGTCGGGCCGCGTCCAGTTGAGCTGGGCGAAGGCCTGGCCGCCGGCCTGGAAGTACTCGACGCGCAGGCCGTAGGCGCGGCCCGCGACCAGATTCACCGCCACGGTCTGCGGGGTGCCCGAACTCTCGACCCAGTGGTCAATCAGTCTCCTGCCGTCTAAAAACAGGCGGCAGCCGTCGTCGGCCGTGAGGGCGAGGGTATAGCGGCCCGTCGCCGGCGCGACCAGTCTCCCGGTCCAGCGGACGCTGAAATTGGTCCGCGCCACGCCCGGTGCGGGCGGGCGGGAATTCCAGTCGAACTGAATCTGCCTGTCGGCGCGGGTGAGCGCGGGCACGCCCTGCAAATCCCTGTTGGTGAAGTACGCGCCGCGCAGGCCCGGAAGCGCGGAGGCGGGAATCGGGTCGCCCGCCGCCATCCCCTGGACGTAGCGGATGGCGACCCCGGACCCGGCCCGCCGCTGGATGCCGGCGAGCGGGCTGATGGAGTAGAACGGCTGGACGCCGGGGCTGCCGGCGGCGCCGTACTGCATGTCCGTCGCCGCCGGGCCGATGACGGCGATGCTCCTGATCCGGGCGCGGTTCAGGGGCAGGACGCCGCCCGCGTTCTTCAGCAGGACGATCCCCTGCGACGCCGCCTCAAACGTCAGCCGCTGGTGCGCCGGGGAGTTGACGACCGAATGATCGGGGCGATGCGGCCCGTCGAGCAGCCCGACGCGAATCACGGCGCGCAGGACGCGGCGGACGTTCTCATCAATGGCGGCCTGGGTGATCTGCCCGCGCTGTAACGCCCGCACGAGCCGGTCGTGGGACAACTGGCCGGGGCCGGGCATCTCCAGGTCGTTGCCGGCGTTGACGACGCCCGCCGTCTCGTGGACCGCGCCCCAGTCGGACATCACCATGCCGTCCCAGCCCCAGCCCTTCTTGAGCACCTCGGTCAGCAGATACTCATTGGCCGTCATGTGGTGGCCGTTGACCCGGTTGTAGGCCGCCATCACGGTCCAGACATGCCCCTCCTTGACGCCCGCCTCAAAGGCCGGCAGGTAGATCTCGCGCAGGGTGCGCTCGTCCACGCGCACGTTGACGTCGCCCCGGTCCACCTCCTCGTTGTTGCAGGCGTAGTGCTTGAGGCAGGCGGCGCAGCCGGTGCTCTGCATCCCCCGGACGTAGCCGACGGCGAGGCGGGCGGCGAGGTAGGGGTCCTCGCTGAAGTACTCGCCGTTGCGCCCGCCGAGCGGCGAGCGGTGGATGTTGACGGCGGGGCCGAGCAGCACCTGCGCCCCCGTGCCCTTGTTGAGCGCCTCCGCGCCGATGGCCTCCCCGATGCGCCCGACCAGCGCCGGGTCCCAGGTGGAGGCCATGGTGACGCCGGACGGGAACAGGGTCGCCGGCCCCTGCGTCCCCCGCGTGCCGCCGCGCACCCCCTGCCCGGCGTCCGCCATCCCCATGGCCGGGACGCCCAGGCGTGGGATCGGCGTCGTGGTGAAGTCCGTGCCGGTCAGCAGGCTCAGTTTCTCATCCTGCGTCAGCCGCCCGAACAGGTCACTGACGCGCGCCTCCAGGGGCGCCTGCGGGTCCCGATAGACGGGCGTACCCTGCCCGAACGCCTGGGGGGCGACGGAGAGCAAGGCCGACAGGGTGAGCAGAACAAACAAGGGAACGAGGAGCGGTCGCGTTGTCTTGAAAGGCATGGGTTGCGCTGTCCATTCGGAGGATAGGATGACAGGGGGAGTTGCCCCCATTGCCGCTATTGTACCGCAACGCGGTCCGGAATAAGCCTCAGCCAGTGACTACTCCGCAGGGCCTAAAGGCCCACGGCTTCTTGGTCGGTATACCGACCCCGCATTGTAGCCCCAATGCGGTTGAGTATGTTGATAGCGGCGTTAGTGTCCCTGTCGAGGGACGCCCCACACATCGGGCACAAGTGCCAGCGTTCCGAGAGTGTTTTCTTGGCCCTATGGCCGCACTGGTGGCAGTCCTGGCTTGTATGAGCAGGGTCTACCGCGTGGACCTCACGAGCGGCACTCTCAGCCTTCTGCGTGAGGCATTCGCGGAACTGCGACCAGGCGGCGTCGCTGATACTCTTGGCAATGTGCCCGTTCCGCACCATGCCCCTGACGTTCAACTTCTCAACTGCAATAACGCCGAAGCGGTTGACCAGCCTTCGGGCGTTCTGGTGGCAGAAGTCGTGCCGCCGATTGCGAACCCGTTCGTGGATGCGGGCGACGACCTTGCGGGCCTTGCGCCGTGCGCGGGAGCCACGCTTCTGCTTGGCGAGTTTGCGTTGGGCCTTTGCCAGAGCGTTTTCGTCCCTGCGGAAGAAGCGTGGGTTCTCGATGAACGTCCCGTCCGACAGGGCGGCGAAGGTCTTCAGCCCCACGTCTATGCCGATGGCTTCATGGGTCGTCGGCAGAGGCTCAGGCGAGACCTCGCAGGCGATGCAGACGAACCACTTGCCCGCCTGACGCCTGACGGTCGCCGTCTTGGGCGTCCCCTCCGTCGGGCGGTGGAACTTGCCCTTGACGTGACCGACCTTGCTGACGTACAGTTTCCCGCTCTTGAACGAAACGCCGTTGCCCCATTCCTTGAACATAAGGCTGTCGTATTGCCCGACACCCTTGAAACGCGGGAATCCAGGTTTCTCACCGTTCTTGACCCTGCGGAAGAAGGCGGTGAATGCCAGGTTGACGCGCAGGGCCGCGTTCTGGAGCAGGTGGCTGTGAACCTGGGCCAGTTCGGGGAACTGCCTGCGCCACTCGGCGAAGTGCTTCTCCTGGGCGTACTGGCTGACGCCCTTGCCCGTCGTCTCGTACAGGAACTTGCGCTCGTTCAGGAGCGAGTTGTAGACGAGCCGCAGGGTGTCCAGAGTGGCGTTCAGGGCCGTCTCCTGCGCCCGCGTGGGGTAGAGCCTGTACCGAAAGCACTTGATTTTGACGCTAACGCCGCTCACGAGTGTATTATACCCGAGAGCGTGTCAAAACGCAGTGGGCTAACTCGCTTCGCTCGGCCTAAAGGCCCAGTGGCGGAGGCCAGGGGAGAAGCCCGCCTGACGCCCCGCTGAAGCATGGGTGCTTGCGGCGGGCTTCATTCGGTCAAGAGGTCATGGACGGCTTGGGGGCCGGGCGCGAAGTCCCAGCGGGCGACGGGCCGGGACTGGCAGACGGCGGCGGCGAGGCCCAGGGCGGCGACCGTGCCGGCGGCGTCCCAGATGGGCGGCGTGGTGCGGGCGAGGAGCTGCGCGGCGGCGGCGGCGGGCGCGAGGGGGACGAGGCGGCTGGTCACGCCGTCCGGGGAGCGGCCCAGGAGCAGGAGACGCCGCAGGGGGGCCCATCCCGTGCTCACCTCCTCGGCGTCCCCGTGCCAGGGGGTGCCGTGGATCGTGAAGCCCGTCGGGGAAGACGGGTCGCGGCGCAGGACCACGCGGTCGTCGCTCAGAACCGCCGCGTCGGGGCAGGCGGCGCGCCAGAGGCGGCTGGTGGTGGACTTGCCCGCCCCCGAAAAGCCGGTGAAGAGCAGGCCCTCGCCCGTCGGGGTGACGACGCCGCAGGCGTGGCAGAGCAGGCCGGCATCGCCGGGGCCAAGCCGGCCGAGCAGGAGGGTCCAGAGCAGGGGCGTCAGGGGATAGCCGAGCGGGACCCGTGCCTGCCCCGCCGGCGGCGGTCCGAGGAACAGGTCGCCGGTCAGCGGGCCGTCGCCGGGCGGATCCAGGTCCAGCGTCATGGCGAGGTCCCCGACCGGGCAGCCGTGGACTGCGAGGCGGCGAGCGCCCGTCGCGGGATCGCGGCGCAGCATCCAGAGCCGCCCGTCGGCCAGCAGTTCGGGATGAGACGCGGGCGCGGCCACGCCGGGACGGACGCGCAGGCGCGCGGCGAGGCACCCCCCCGTGCCGGCAGGACTGGTGGTGATGAAGGGCCGATGGACCTCATCCCAGGCGGCGACGGAGGCCGCATCGCCGTCAAATGCGAAGGTGACGCTCAGGTCACCGATTGTCAGACACGTGCCCGCCGGATACGAGCCAGCGAATGAATTCGCCGCTCCGGGCGAGGACGCCGAGTCTCCGCCTGCGCGGAGACAAGACAGGTCCCTCTTCTGTCCGCGCAGGCGGACACCTGGCGCGAAGCGCCACCCAGCGGCGAATTCATTCGCTGGCTTTATTCTGCGTAACATCGGCTATGATTTCGTCTGCTGAAGGTGGCCGTGGAAGTGGCAGATGCTGGGAGTCTTCGCGCAGGAGGCAACTAGCAACTCCTCGGCGACCAGAGGCACCCGAGTCACGGCCGGCGCGGTGTAGGGCTTGCGGGGCGCAGCGGGGACGGGCGGGGGGTTTTCCATGGGTGTCATCCTTGCTTGTTTGCGGGAGCGTGAGGCATCAGCAGATCGGCCCGGGTGCGGGCGAAGGCCTTCTCGCGCAGGCGGGCAACGAGGGCGGCATGGGCGACGGCCCGGGCCCCGTCGCCGTCGTTTTCCAGCTGCGCCCAGCCGGTGCAGTGGGAGTAGCCCGATGGCTCATCCTCCCCCACACGGCGCGTTCCGGCGCGCAGGCCGGGGAAGACCTGCTGCCAGGCCTCGTCAAAGTCCCCCCGGCACAGGTCATAGCCGCCCCGCCGGGTCATAATGCACGGCGTCATCTGACCCGCTGGGTCAATGTGGAAGGCCGTCTCGCCCGCCGCGCAGGCGTACAGCGGCGCGTCCGCCCCGGCGGGCGGCGGCGCGGCGGCGCAAATGCTTTCCGACAGCTCGCGGGCGCGGGGCGGCGTCTGCCTGTCCAGCGCGACGACTTGTTCGGGCGTCAGCCGGTAGGCCAGCGGCCCCCGGTCGCCATCTATGCGCGGGTTGATGTCCGGGTCATACCGAAAGCGGACGCCCAGTTCGTCGCAGAGCGTTTGCATCTGGCCGAGTTCGTGCTGGTTGAGCGTGATCGCCACCGTCTTGAGCGACAGGGGCAGACCCCGCTTCAGCAGCAGGCGGATGCCCCGCAGGCACTTCTTGTACGAGCCA
>Ga0213875_10001286_pt1 | contig 16762 bp, 19 predicted proteins | sample BarmaccomBMRX_R8_FD_160105 | JGI IMG/M metagenome (GOLD analysis project Ga0213875, IMG submission 160105) | Root-associated microbial communities from Barbacenia macrantha in rupestrian grasslands, the National Park of Serra do Cipo, Brazil - RX_R8 | ecosystem: Host-associated > Plants > Roots... | reverse complement strand
CTTGTCGACCTCGACACCCTGCAGCGGCGACTGGCCGACGCGCCGATCACGGTCGATGCCAAGCGGGCCAAGCAGATCGTGGCCGAGGGAGTGCGCGACTACCTGGCCACCCAGCGGTCGGCCGAGGTCACCCCGACGGTGACCGCGCTGCGCCGCAGGGCGGCCGAGGTAGTGGACACCGAACTGCTGCGATTGGACTCACGGCTGCCAGACCTGGATGATTCGGTACGTGCGGAGTTGACCAGGACGGTGCGCAGGGTGGTGGACAAACTGCTGCACACTCCGACCGTCCGGGTCAAGGAGCTTGCCTGCACCCCTGGCGGGGCCGGCTACGCGGACGCGCTGCGCGAGCTGTTCGAGCTCGACCCGCAGGCAGCCGCGGTGGTCAGCGCCCCGCGGAACGTAGAGACCGAGCACGGCGGTGGAGACCGGTGAACCGAATCCTGAGGATCGGCACGCGAGGCAGTGTGCTCGCGCTCGCGCAGGCCACCGCGGTCGCCGAGACGCTCGAGCGGGCCGGTGCCCGGGTTGAGATCGTCACCGTGACCACTCCCGGGGACCGTTCGGCAGCGCCGATTCCGGAGATCGGTATCGGCGTGTTCACCTCCGCCCTGCGTGACGCGCTCGCCGCGGACGAGGTGGACATCGCGGTGCACTCCTACAAGGACCTGCCGACCGCGGGTGACCCGAGGCTGGTGCTCGCCGCCGTGCCGACCAGGCAGGATCCCCGCGACGCCGTGGTGGCGCGGGACGGGCTCACCCTTGCCGAGCTGCCCGCCGGCGCCACGGTCGGCACCGGCTCACCACGCAGGGCCGCGCAGCTGAGGGCGATGGGACTCGGCCTGACCGTGGTGCCGATCCGAGGCAACGTGGACACCAGGATCGGCAAGGTGGTCCACGGTGAACTGGACGCCGTCGTGCTCGCGCGCGCCGGGCTGGCCCGGATCGGCCGGCTCGAGGCGATCACCGAGGTGCTCGATCCGACCCGGATGCTGCCCGCGCCGGCACAGGGGGCGCTGGCCGTCGAATGCCGCGTCGACGACGTCGACACCGAACACCTCCTGCGTGCCTGCCTCGACGACCAGGACGCCAGGGCCTCGGCCGCCGCCGAACGGGCCCTGCTCGCCGCGCTCGAGGCGGGCTGCAGCGCACCGGTCGGCGCACTGGCCGAGGTGGCCGAGGCCCCGATCGAACGTCATGACGTCGGGAATGATCCCGAAGGACACAACAGCGACGACGGCGGTGTGGTCCGTCGACTGTCGCTGCGCGGGCTCGCCGCGACGCCGGACAACGACCTGTTGCGCGCGTCGGTCACCGGCGAGGTCACCGCGGCGGAGCGGTTGGGGCGCGCGCTGGCGGCCGAACTGCTCCAGCTCGGCGCCGCCGTGCTTGGTGGCCCGGGAAGCATCTAGACGGCTCGGAGCGGACGAAGTAAATGATGGGAAGTGCCCTGATGACGACCCGTGCACGAAAGATCCCAGGACGCGTCGCGTTCGTGGGCTCAGGCCCAGGCGATGCCGGGCTGCTGACTGTCCGGGCCACCGAGTTGCTAGCCAGGGCAGAGCTGGTGGTGACTGACCCCGACGTGTCGGCCGAGGTCGTCGCCATCGCCGCTGACGCCGAGGTGCGGCCCGCCGTTGGTGAGCCCGCCGATGTCGCACGCGACCTGGTCGCCGAGGCCAAGGCGGGGCGTTGCGTCGTCCGGCTTGTCGCCGGAGATCCACTTACCCTCGACGCCGTTGTCGCTGAGGCCACCGCGGTGGCGAAGTCCCCGGTCGACTTCGACGTGGTGCCCGGGGTGCCGAGCGGAACCGCGGTACCCGCCTACGCGGGTGTGGCACTCGGCGCCGTGCACACGGAGGCCGACGTTCGGTCCACGATGGACTGGGCCGGTCTCGCCCGCACACCGGGAACCCTCGTGCTACACGCCACGGGGAGTCATCTGGCCGAGGCGGCGTCTTCCCTCGTGGAGAACGGGTTCGCGCCTCAGACACCGGTTGCCGTCACGGCGGACGGCACGGCGTTGCGGCAGCGCACGGTGGACACCTCGCTCGCCTCGCTCGCGGCCGACGCGGGCGACCTGCCGGGCCAGTTGGTGGTCACCGTTGGCGGCTCGGTCGCCAGCCGCGCCAAGCTGTCCTGGTGGGAGTCGCGGGCGCTGTATGGCTGGCGGGTGCTCGTGCCGCGCACCAAGGAGCAGGCCGGCGCGATGAGTGACCGGCTGCGCGAGCACGGTGCGATCCCCGCCGAGGTGCCGACGATCTCGGTCGAGCCACCGCGCAGCCCGGCGCAGATGGAGCGGTCGGTCAAGGGGCTCGTGGACGGTCGCTACCAGTGGGTAGTGTTCACCTCGACCAACGCGGTTCGTGCGGTGTGGGAGAAGTTCCGTGAGTTCGGGCTCGACGCCAGGGCGTTCTCCGGAGTGAAGATCGCCTGCGTCGGCGAGAGCACGGCCGCCAAGGTCCGTTCCTTCGGGATCGTCCCCGAGCTGGTTCCCTCCGGCGACCAGTCCAGTGAGGGCCTGCTCGCGGACTTCCCGCCTTACGACGACATCCTCGACCCCGTCGACCGGGTGCTGCTGCCGCGCGCCGACATCGCCACCGAAACCCTGGCCGCGGGCCTGCGTGAACGGGGCTGGGAGATCGACGACGTGACCGCGTACCGCACGGTGCGCGCCGCGCCGCCGCCGGCGGAGACCCGCGAGATGATCAAGTCAGGTGGGTTCGACGCGGTGTGTTTCACCTCCTCCTCGACGGTGCGCAACCTTGTCGGCATCGCGGGCAAGCCGCACGCGAGGACCCTGGTGGCCTGCATCGGCCCGAAGACCGCGGAGACCGCGCGGGAGTTCGGTCTGCGTGTGGACGTGCAGCCCGAATCCGCGACGGTGCCGTCCCTCGTCGACTCGCTGGCCCAACACGCCGCGAGGCTTCGGGCCGAGGGTGCGTTGCCGCCGCCGCGCAAGACCAAGCGGCTTCGTCGCTCGTGAGCCCAGCGAGGGGAGTTGTTGGCTGATGTTCCCGACCGATCGCCCCCGCCGGCTGCGCCGCACCGCGGCGCTGCGCCGACTGGTCAGCGAGACCACCGTGCTGCCGCGGCAGCTGATCCTGCCGATGTTCCTCAAAGAGGGGGCCACGGAGCCGGTCCCGATCGCCTCGATGCCCGGCGTCGTCCAGCACAGCAGGGACTCGCTGCGCAAGGCCGCGGTCGAGGCGGTGCAGGCCGGTGTCGGCGGGCTGATGCTGTACGGAGTTCCCCTCACCCACGACGCGGTCGGCTCGGGGGCGACCGATCCCGACGGCATCCTCAACGTCGGCCTGCGCGACCTGCGCGCGGAACTCGGCGACGACACGGTGCTGATGTCGGACTGCTGCCTCGACGAGTTCACCGACCACGGCCACTGCGGAGTGCTCGGTGACAACGGCATGGTCGACAACGACGCGACCCTGCGTGTGTACGCGGACATGGCCGTCGAACAGGCTCGCTCCGGCGCCCATCTGGTCGGCACGAGCGGAATGATGGACGGCCAGGTCGGCGTGATCCGTGAAGCCCTCGATGAGGCCGGCTATGCCGACACCGGCATCCTGGCCTACTCGGTCAAGTATGCCTCGGCGATGTACGGCCCGTTCCGCGACGCCATCCAGTCGCAGCTCACTGGCGACCGCAAGACCTATCAGCAGGATCCGGCCAACGCCCGCGAGGCGCTCCGGGAACTGGCGCTCGACCTCGCCGAGGGTGCCGACGTCGTGATGGTCAAACCGGCGCTGCCCTATCTTGACGTGCTGCGCGCGGTCGCCGAGGTGTCCGAGGTGCCGGTCGCGGCCTACCAGGTGTCCGGCGAGTACGCGATGGTCGAGGCCGCGGCGGCCAACGGCTGGCTCGACCGCCAGCGCACGATTCTGGAGTTGCTGACCTCGATCCGCAGGGCCGGAGCGGACATGGTGCTCACGTACTGGGCGGCTGAGGCGGCGCGGTGGATCAGGGCAGCCGATCGTTGACCGCCGCCGGCTCGGGACTCGAGGCGGACCGCGTCCAGCTGGCTCCGCCCCGCCCGGTTCTGCTCGCGAGGTGGCTGTGGATCGCCGCGGCCCTGCTGTCCTCGGCGCGGTCGCTCATCGGGCTCGCCGACCGCGACGCGCTGCGTGACCAGGTTCAGCAGATGTATCCGGAACAGGGCATCCAGCAGGTCGAGGACACCGTCAACGCCGAGATCACGGTTGGGCTGATGATCGGCGCCCTCGTTCTCCTGCTGTACGTGAAGCTGGCGAACCGGATGTGCCACGGCGGGCGCTTGGCACGAATCGTGCTGACCGTCTTCGGTGTTGGCGGAGTCCTGCTCGGCTCTCTCGGCTTCCTGGCGGTCGCCACTGGCCTCACCGCCGGCATCAGTCTGCGGGTCGAGCCGATCGACGTAGCGTTGAGCCTGTCCGGGATCGCCTTGCAGGCGGTGGCGGTGGTGTCGATGTTCCTGCCGGTGTCGGCGGGATACTTCCGGGCCGCGCGGCGGGTGCCTCGCGCGGCCGGAGTTACTCTTCGGCGATGACCACCGCGGCATCCGACCCCGTGACACCGACCGCCCGACCGAGGGTGGTCACTGCCGGCATCGCGCTGTGGGGTGTCAGTGCCGTGCTGTACCTCGGCACAGGTCTAGGGCTGCTGGTCTACCACGGCAGCCTCGTCGACTACGCCAGCCACCATCCTCCGTCCGGCACCAAGCTGAGTCCGCAACAGCTCGTCGACGCGTTCACCGTCCAGCTCAGGGTGCTCGAGGTGGCCTTCGTCGTGCTCAGTGTCCTGGCCGCGGTCTTCACCTACCGGCTGTGGGCCGGCCGCCGAAGGGCACGCGTGGCGCTCACCGTGCTGGGCCTCGTCGACCTCCTGTTCAGCCTGCTCGAGCCGAGCCTGTTCACCCAGGTGGGCACGGTGATCGGCCTCGTCGGCCTGCTCCTGCTGTATCTGCCGAAGGCCGGCGCGTACTTCGCGGCGCTCGGCCGGACCTAGCCGGTGGCGAGGGCCGACACCGACACGCTGTACCGCGAGTCGGGTTCCTCGTACTGGCCGGTCCTGTGGGGGCCGGCCTTCGCGTTGGCCGGGCTCGGCGTGGAGTGGCTGAGCGGCTCGGTTCACGTGCTGGCCTGGGCGCTCGCCGGCATCGGGCTCGCCGGAATGGCCGCCGTCTGGGTGCAGGCCAGGCGCGGACTGTGCCGTGTCGAACTGACCGCCGACTTCCTCATGCAGGGCCGCGAGCGGCTGCCGGTTGCCCGCATCAGGGAGGTGGACGACGTCGGCCTCCCGATCGGCGCGAGGGTGCTCGGGGGCGGGTGGCTGCCACCGAAGGGCGCCGTCGGCGTGCCGGTGCGTCTCGACGACGGAAGTGTGGTGTTGGCCTGGGCCAAAGACGACGACGCGTTGCGGGCCGCACTCCGGGCATTGCTGACGTGACACGAGGGTGGTTGACTTTCTACGCTAATACGTATTAGCGTAGAAGTGTGCTCGGGTAACGGGGAGACCAGGTCGGACCCCAAGGTACCGTTGGCCGGTGGTGGACAAGCCCCCTTCGCTCGAAGACATCGTTATCGACCTGGTCGAACGGGTGTCGAGACTGGAAGAGCGCAAGGCCGGCTCCCGCGGTGACACATTCTGGATGCTTGACGTCCTCCGCGGTCGTGACCAGGACGCCAGTGGACACGTGGTCTTCGCCGGCGTGGTGCACACTCCCACAGGCAGACAGTTCGAGTGGCAAGAAGAGCGAACCGTCGTCGAGCTGGTCGACGATGAGTGGGCCAAGGCCGCCGCCAGTCTCGCGGCGCTGGGACACCCGGTTCGTCTCGCGTTGTTGCGTGCCCTGTACGAGGGCGTCCACACGGTCAGGGAGCTCGGGTCTCTGCCCGACGTAGGGACCACCGGTCAGATCTATCACCATATGCGGGATTTGCAGGCCGCGGGTTGGGTCCGACAAGAGCGGCGAAATTCTTACACGATTCCGCCTGATCGAATCGTGCCATTGCTGGCCATCTTGTCCGCTGCTACTTCGTCACCCTGAGCAATTCGTCGACTGCTCGTGATGTCAACGAAGGAACTACCAGAGCATGGTGCTGAGCAGCGCTGACGGCACCCATCAGTCCTCTGTGCTCGTCAACAGCGACATGGGCCTGCCTCCCAGCGACGCCGCAGCAGACCGTCCTGCGAGCGCAGGTCCAGGCGTTCTGCGGGACGCGCCGCCTGACCACGCCTCAGCCGTTCTGGTCCCGCGACTGCTCACCGACGGTGTGAGAGGCTGTCCGCTGTGAGCAGAGGCCCCCGGTTGAACCAGCCGTGGCGGGCCGGTGTCGCGGCGGGCCTGCTGGTGCTCGCCGCGCTGCTGGTCCGCCTCGCGGTGCTGGCATGGAGCCATGGCGTCATCACCATGGTGCTGCCAAAGAACGACGTCCACCCGGACCTGGTGTCCACCCGCTACGTCGGCAGTTTCATCGCGGGCGCCTTCGGGCTCGCCACGATCGCCGCCTTGCTCGTGCTCGCCGCGCTGCGCCAACTCCTCCTGGCCGTGCGCACCAGGTCCCGCCGAGGCGGGCCGCCGGTGCACACCGTCGAGCCACCCCCGCAACCCGCCCCGGCCGCCGCCTGACGTCCCTCACCTGATCGCCGTCGCACTCAGCCAACTCACAGCTCGCATGCAGTGTGGTGCCAGCTCGATCGTCAAGGATCACGGCAGCGAACGGGTTCAGGAGAAGCCATGGCACAGCGATCCGGGCGGGTCAGGGAGGGTACCGTCAGTGCACGGTCCGTCACTGAGCGTCCTACCACCAATGGATGAGCCTTGCTGGCCTTGGGATGATGAACTCATGGCCGAACCCCCCAAGCGCGGCAGGCTGCTCGTCGTCGAGGACGAACCCAGCATCCGCGAGCTGCTTGCCGCCAGCCTCCGGTTCGCCGGGTTCCAGGTGGAGACGGCCGCCACCGGCGAGGACGCGCTGCGGTCGGTGCAGCGGCAGGTGCCCGACCTGATTCTGCTGGACGTGATGCTGCCGGACCGGGACGGGTTCGACGTCGTGCGACGGCTGCGCTCCGGTGGCCTCGTGGTGCCGGTGCTGTTCCTGACCGCCCGTGACGGCGCCGAAGACAAGATCACAGGGTTGACCATCGGCGGCGACGACTACGTCACCAAACCGTTCAGCCTTGAGGAGGTCATCGCCAGGGTCAACGCGGTGCTGCGCAGGACAAAGGCGCAGCAGGAGTCGCAGGGCAACCGGCTGTGTTATGCCGATCTCGAACTGGAGATCGATAGCCACGAGGTACGCCGGAGCGGACGGCTGGTCCAGCTCTCACCAACGGAGTTCAAGCTGCTCCACTACCTGTTGCGCAACGCCGGCAAGGTGCTGTCCAAGGCGCAGATACTCGACCAGGTGTGGCACTACGACTTCAACGGCGAGGCCGGCGTCGTCGAGTCCTACATCTCCTACCTTCGCCGCAAGGTCGACGACGTCGAGCCGCGTCTGATCCACACCGTGCGCGGTGTCGGCTACGTGTTGAGGCAGCCGGCGACGTGACGAAGAATCCAATCACCCTGGTCGCGCGCGTCTTCCGGCGCTGGCCACTGCGGGTGCACCTCATACTCGGACTGCTGGTGCTGTTGGCGGTCGCCCTGTTCGGAGCCTGGTACGTCAACTCGCGGGCATTGCAGAACTACCTGCTCAACCAGAGCGACACCCGGCTTCGGATCATGATGAATGCCACCGAGCGCCAGATGAACGGTCTCGCCACCCGACCGCCGCGGCCGGGCGGCGAGAACGGACGCGGCTTTCGGTTGCCCGGCAGGAGCTTCGTGATACTCCGCACCGGCGAACAGACTCGCGAGCTGGAGACGCCACGGCTCGACCGGAACTCCCGCCCCTCATTGCCGGCCTTCGGCCGCCTGCCAACGCAGCAGGCGGTCACGGTGTCGTCCAAGGACGACTCGGGGATCCAGTGGCGGGTGCTCACCCACCGCACCGGAAACACCGAGGTGGTGGTGGCGACCGACCAGATCGAGATGGACGCCGCCGTCAGCGACCTGCGGCGCAATTCGCTGCTGATCAGTCTCGGGGTACTCGTGCTCGCGGCCGGACTCGGCTACATCCTGGTCCGGAGCAGCCTGCGTCCGCTCGAGGAGGTCGAGTCGACCGCCGAGGTCATCGCCACCGGCGAGCTGTCCCGGCGCGTGCCCGTACACCGGCCCGGTAGCGAGGTCGGCCGGTTGGCAAGCACGCTCAACATGATGCTCGGCCGGATCGAGGACGCCTTCTCGGCACGCAAGAAATCCGAGGCCGCCGCACGAAGCTCGGAGAACCGGATGCGTCAGTTCGTCGCCGACGCCTCGCACGAGCTGCGTACCCCGTTGACCTCGATCCGCGGCTACGCGGAGCTGTACCGGCAGGGGGCGGCGAGCACTCCCCAACAGATCGCCAGAGTGCTGCGCGGCATCGAGGACCAGGCGGCCAGGATGGGCCTGCTCGTGGACGACCTGCTGCTGCTGGCACGGCTCGACCAGCAGCGCCCGCTCGCCAAACGGCTCGTCGATCTCGCGGTGATCGCGGTGGACGCCGTGCATGAGGCCAGAATGCTCGCTCCGGATCGGCAGATCACATTGCACCTCAACGTGAACGCCGCTGACGTGCCCACCGAGGAGGGCGTGGCCCCGGCGGTCGCGGTGCTCGGTGACGAGGCAAGACTGCGCCAGGTGGTCATCAATCTGGTCGGTAACGCGCTGACCCACACGCCGCCGGAGACACCGGTGGAGGTCAGGCTGGATCGGCGAACGGTGGGCGGTGAGCGATTCGCGGTGCTCGAGGTCGCCGACCAGGGCCAGGGGCTCACCGCCGAACAGGCGGACAAGGTGTTCGAGCGGTTCTACCGGGCCGACGCCGCGCGGAGCAGGAAGAGTGGCGGGACCGGTCTCGGACTTGCCATCGTGTCGGCGCTGGTCGTCGCCCACGGCGGACGCGTCGAACTGGACACGGCACCCGACGAGGGGGCGACGTTCCGGGTTCTGCTTCCGGAACTGCGCGATTGACCACACGCCCGGCCAGCGCTCGCGACCACCTGGAAGACTGAACGGGTGACGATCGAGCAGTCAGGCGACGTGGAATCCGGCGCAGTCGAGTCCTCACGGGCGCTGTTCGCGCGGGCGAAGCGGGCGACGCCGGGTGGGGTGAACTCGCCGGTGCGCGCGTTCCATGCCGTCGGTGGCACACCCCGGTTCATGGTCCGCGGTGAAGGCGCCTACCTCTGGGACGCCGACGGCAACCGATACGTCGACCTGGTCAGTTCCTGGGGGCCGATGATCCTCGGCCACGCCGCTCCCACGGTGCTGGACGCGGTGCGCACCGCCGCCGGCAACGGTCTTTCCTTCGGCACGCCAACCGAAGGCGAGGTGTCTCTGGCAGAGGAAATCATCGCCAGGGTCGGGCCGGTTGATCAGGTGCGCCTTGTCAACTCCGGCACCGAGGCGACGATGAGTGCCGTCCGGCTGGCCCGCGGGTACACCGGTCGACGCAAGATCATCAAGTTCGCCGGCTGCTATCACGGCCATGTCGACGCGCTGCTCGCGCAGGCCGGCTCTGGCGTTGCCACCCTCGGCCTGCCGACGAGCCCCGGTGTGACCGGCGCGCAGGCCGCCGACACCATCGTGCTGCCGTACAACGACGTTGACGCGGTTCGAGCGGCGTTCGCCGCCGAGCCCGGCCAGGTCGCCGCTGTGATCACCGAGGCGGCTGCGGGCAACATGGGTGTCGTCCCTCCGGAGAGGGGATTCAACGCCGCGCTGCGAGACGCCTGCCACGACGCCGGCGCCTTGTTGATCGTGGACGAGGTGATGACCGGGTTCCGGGTCAGCGCGGCCGGCTGGTTCGGGCTGGAGGGTGTCGCCGGTGACCTGTACACCTTCGGCAAGGTGATGTCCGGCGGGCTGCCGGCGGCCGCCTTCGGCGGTCGTGCCGAGGTGATGGCCAGGCTCGCTCCGGACGGTCCCGTCTACCAGGCGGGCACGCTGTCGGGCAACCCGGTCGCGGTGGCCGCGGGGCTGGCCACCCTTCGGGCTGCCGATGAGAAGGTGTACCGCGCCCTCGACCGCAACGCCCGCCGGCTCGGCCAACTGTTCACCGACGCGCTGACCGCGGAGGGCGTCGCCCACTGTGTGCAGTACGCCGGCAACATGGTCGGCGTGTTCTTCGCTGACGGCCCGGTGCGCGACTATTCGGCCGCACAGGCCGCCGCGACATGGCGCTTCCCCCCGTTCTTCCACGCGTTGCTGGAACGCGGCGTGTATCCGCCGCCGAGCGCGTTCGAGGCATGGTTCGTCAACGCGGCAATGGACGACGAGGCCCTTGACGTGATCACGGAGGCGTTGCCGCACGCGGCCGCCGCAGCCGCCGCGGCCGAGGAGGTGCCAACGTGACCCAGACCGTCGTGCACCTAGTGCGCCATGGCGAGGTGCATAACCCGACCGGGATCCTCTACGGCCGACTGCCGGGATTCCGGTTGTCGGAGTTCGGCGAGAATCAGGCCCTCGCGGCGGCCGAGCACCTCGCTGGTCACGATGTCGTACACGTGGCGGCCTCTCCACTCGAACGTGCCCAGCAGACCGCGGCTCCGATCGCGGGCGCGCACCGGCTCGAACTGGCCACCGACAGCCGGCTCGTCGAGGCGGACAACCAGTTCGAAGGGAAGCGGGTGGCGGTCGGCGACGGTGCGCTGTGGTCACCGCGGCACTGGTACAAGCTGCGCAATCCGTTTCGGCCGTCCTGGGGCGAGCCGTATCGGACAATCGCGGACAGGATGCTCGCCGCGGTGACGACGGCGCGTGACGCCGCGGCCGGCCACGAGGCCGTCTGCGTCTCACACCAGCTGCCGATCTGGACGGTGCGACGGTTTCTGGAGGGCAAGCGGATGTGGCACGATCCGCGCCGGCGCGAATGTGCGCTCGCGTCGGTGACCAGTCTGTTCTTCGTGGACGAGCAGTTGGTGCGCATCGCGTACACCGAGCCGGCCGGCGCGGCCGGGGCAAGGAAGGCCTGAGCATGAGCAGAGGCGCCCGTGTCGTGGTCGCCGTGCTGGGTGTGCTGGCCGCGGCCGGATGCGTGACCGGCCAGCAGCCCGTGCCCGGCACCGGGACGTTCGAGTTCGTCGCTCCTGGCGGCAAGACCACGATTGACTACGACGGCGCCCAGCGACGGCGGTTGCCGGAGCTGTCCGGCGACAGCCTGACCGAGCAGGGCAAACAGGTGAAGTTGAGCGACTACTCCGGCAAGGTCGTCGTGATCAACATTTGGGGTTCGTGGTGCGGCCCATGCCGTGCGGAAGCTCCAGAGCTGCAGCGGGTGTACCAGCAGGCCTCCTCGGCCGGACTCCAGGTGCTCGGTGTCGACGTGCGCGACGACCGGGACGCGGCGCTGGACTTCTACCGCAACCAGAAGCTGACCTATCCGTCCCTCTTCGACCCTCCTGGGCGGTCCCTGCTGGCGTTGAAGGGATATCCGCGCACGTCGACACCGACCACCCTGGTGCTCGACCGAGGGCACCGGGTGGCATGGGTGTCGCTGCTGCCCCTCCAGACCGACCAGTTCGAAGGCAAGGTCAGGCAGGTCCTCGCCGAGAGGTAGGCCCGCGCACAAGGCTCGGCTCCGGGTCAGGCCGGATTGGTCGACAGCGGCAGGACGATCCGGAATGCCGCGCCGGTCAGCTCCCGCGGCGATTCGCAGCGCAGGTCGCCGCCGTGTGCTCGGCAGATTCCGCGCGCGATAGCCAGCCCCAGCCCCGAGCCGCCCGAGGTGCGTGCCCTGGCCTCGTCCAGTCGCACCAGCCGGTCGAAGATCCGGTTTCGATCCTCCTCGGGAACGCCAGGACCGTCGTCGGTCACCAACAGGTGGACATACTGGTCGACGATGTCGAGCTCGGCGATGATCCGCCCATGTTCCCTGGTGGCCTGCCTGGCATTGTTCATCAGGTTGGCCAACACCTGAGTCAGTCGTTGTGCGTCGCCGGTCACCTCCACCGGTGCTCCACGCACCTCGACGACCATGTTCGGCGCCAGTACCCGGATCCGGTCGGCCTCAACCTCGGCGAGTGATCGCAGCTGGACGGATTGCCGCCGCAGATCCAACCCGGCGTCGATCCTGGCGAGTGAGAGCAGATCGTTCACCAGTCGCCCCCCTCGTCTGGATTCTCTGACCAGCAGCAACAGCATGCGATCGCGTTCCGCGAGGTCGGTGTCCGGACTGTGCTGCAGCATCGACTCGGCGACGGCTTGCACCCCGGCGATCGGTGTGCGCAGTTCGTGTGCGGCGTCGGCTACGAATTGCCTGGTTCGTTCCTCGGACATCCGCGACCTCGCTTCGGCGCCCTCCAGCGCGTCGAGCATGTCGTCGAAGGCAGCGGCGGTGCGCCCCAACTCGGTGTCCCGACGATGCGGTCGCAGGCGCCGGCCACGATCCCCGTTGGCGGTCGACCTGGCCAGGTTTGCCATCGTCGTCAGCGGCTTCAACGCGAAACGGGCCGTGAACACCAGCATGACGGCTGTCACCAGGATCGCACCCAGGCCGGCCACGATGAGCAGACTCCTCAGTTCGGCCTCGGGCTTCGCCCACGCGTCGGCGAACACCGTGATGGTGGTCCCGTCGGAAGTCGTGAACGCCTGTGGCGCGGGCACCGGGGCGGCTCGGTCGAGCCCGGGGCCGATCGTCGTCCCGTCGGGCTCGGTGATCTGGACAAGCACGGACCCCATGGCGAGCTTTCCGTAGAGCTCGTAGGCGGACAGTGCTCGCTTCTCCAACTTGCGCGCGACCTGGACGCGGTCCGCGATGATGCTGGCGTTCTCGCGGACCATCTGGTCGTTGAACAAGGCGTAGATCACGACCATGAGGGCCGCGACCACGACCGTGAGCACGGTCGTGACCGACAGGGTCACTCGCAGCCGCAGCGAGGTGCTTCTCACGATGTCCCCTGACGCAGCACGTAACCAAGCCTCCAGACCGTGTGCAGCAGCCGCGGGCCATGGACCTCCAGTTTTCGGCGCAGGGCGCTGACGTGCACCTCGACCAGGTTCGGGTCGTAGTCCTGGTATCCCCACACGCTGGTCAGGATCTGGGTCTTGCTGACAATTCGCCCGCGATGCGCGGCCAGGTAGCACAGCAGCCGCAACTCGGTGGCCGTCACCTCGACCGGCTGGCCGGCATACCGCACGACGCCGGCGTCGGCGTCCACGAGCAGCTCTCCGATCTGCACCGTCGATGGTGTCCTGCCGAGGCGCCGGAGCACCGCGGTCACCCTGGCGACCAGTTCGGCCAGGTCGAACGGTTTGAGCACGTAGTCGTCGGCGCCGGAGTGCAGGCCGCGCAGCCGGTCGGGCACACCATCGCGCGCGGTCAGCATGACGACACCGGCGTCGCTGGTCCGCCGGACCACCTCCAGCAGCCGGAACCCGTCCCGACCCGGCAGCATGATGTCCAGCACGACCAGGTCGGGCCGAAACTCGTTGAGGTCGCCCTCCAGCCGCCGGCCGTCGGCACGAGTGAGTACCTCGTGGCCACAGCTCGTCAGGGCGGAACCAACCGCGACACGAATGGCCTCGGCGTCCTCGACAATCAAGACCCTCGCGGCAGGCACGGGGTCATTTTGCCGCCGCCGACGCTGAAAAGACGCTGAGACTCGTCGACGCTTCAGGTCATCTTCAGCCGAGGCCACGACTGTGGAGCCCGACAGGGAACACCAAAGTGAGGAGCGGATGTGCCCACTTTGAACAACCGGACCGTCGTGGCGATCCTGAGCGTGGCCACGGCAGGCATGGCGCTTGCCGGATGCTCGTCGGCCGCACCGTCCGCTTCGCCATCAAGCAGTTCCGCCCCGCCATCGGCCGCGAATGAACCATCACATTCTCGTAAGCCGCTGCCTGATGGGGAGACTCGGCTGTCCGGAACGGTCACCGCAATGCCGCAGGGCCAATTGGTGGTGACGGAAAAAGGGGGCGGCACTCAGACGGTCACGGCGGACTCGTCCACCAAGATCACCGATGGCCCGATGCAACAGGGGCAGCACGTCACAGTGATCGTGAAGGACGGGCACGCGACAGAGGTGCGGGTGCGGAAAGGCCAGCAGGGCTAAGGCGGGCTCCTTCCGACACCCGTTTCCGCCTTGTGCTGTGTCGGAAAGCCCTTCGTCTTCAGCTTCATGAGTTGAGGTCGCGCTTATGAGGAGTCGGATTCCGTTCGTTCTTGAGTTGGAGGAGAAGTGTGGTGAATAGGCTAAGAATACGAGCCGGTGGCGTAGTGCTCGCGGTGTCCATTGTGGGGTTGGGACTCAGTGGCTGTGCCGGCAGTGCCGCCGGTGCTCCACCGACCCCGTCGGCCAGCGGCGCGTCCGCTCCATTCCATGTAGCCGGAAACAAGGTTGTCGGCGCCAACGGCCAGCAGTTCGTCGAATACGGTTTCGTCACCTACTGCCTGGTGCATCCCTCTCTCGACGGCTGCACACCGGCGACCCTGGGCGGTCCGAGCCCCGACCTTGACCGGATTCGGGCGGCCGCCACGTTCTGGCATGCCAACGCCGACCGCATCCAGGTCGCCCAGGAGTACCTGTTCGACAAGGCTCCCTACGACTCCGCATATCTCGCCGAGCTCGACGCCCAGGTGCATCTGGCCGACAGCCTGGGCATGGTGCCCATCGTGACCCTGCAGGAGGAGCCGTTCAAGGACCAGGGGCCGCCGCTGCCGACCGAGTCCGCCGTGCGGTTCTGGACATTTGTCGCCGATCACTACAAGAACGATCCGATGGTGATGTTCGACCTGTACAACGAGCCACACCTCAAGGCCTTCCACGGCACGGACTGGCTGTGGAACATCTGGCGCAACGGCGGAACGGTCGACGAAGCCGGCCCGCCCGCGGTGCACCAGACGTTCGTCGGCGACCAGGCCCTCGTCGACGACATCCGCGCCGCCGGCGCCGCCAACGTGATCGTCGCCGAGGGCAACCAGACCGACCACGACCTCTCGGAGATCCCGAAGTACGCCCTGTCCGGATCGAACGTTGCCTACGGCATGGAACCGGGGCTGCGTCCCGGCAGCGACGACACCCCGGCACGGTGGGCGGCGAACTGGGGCACCCTGTCGGACTCCGTGCCGATCATGATGGAGGCGTGGAAGGGCTGGCCGGGAGCCAAGGACTGCAACCCGAACGCGCCGACCCTGCTTCCGCAGGAGATGGACTACCTGGCGTCCAAGCACCTCGGCATGCTCGTGTGGTCGCTGCAGGGCGGCGACATCGTCGTCGGGTCCAACCTCGAACAACCGACCTCCTACTCCGGGGCCGCCACACAACCCTGTACCAATCCGCCGCCCGGTCAGGCGCGACACGGTGATCATCCCGGCGGTGCCCAACACGCCACGACACCCCCGCCAAAGACCGTTGGGCCGGGTGAACTGATCCTCCGGTTCTTCACGACGAACAGCCATCCGACTCCGGTGACCTCCGCCGGCGAGCACCGCTGACCGGTCGGCGCGGGCCGCGCCGGCGGTGTCGGGACACCGACCCCGCTGGCGCGGTGACCCGCGCCACTACCTAATCTCGACAGGGTGAACTCGCTGGCGGAGCTTGCCACCTCCGGGCCGCTCCTGCTGGCCGCGGTGACGGCGTTGGTCGCCGGCGCGGTCTCCTTCGCCTCTCCGTGCTGTGTCCCGCTTGTCCCCGGATATCTCGCCTATCTGGCAGGACTCGTCGGCGCGCAGGCGCCCGCCGTCACCGGCGACGAGCCGGTGAAATCCGGCAGGTGGCGCGTTGTCGGAGCGGCACTGCTGTTCGTGCTCGGCTTCACCGCGGTGTTCGCGATCGGCACCGTGACCCTGTTCGGTCTCGCCGACCTGCTACTGCCCAACGTCGAGCTGCTGCAGCGGATCGGCGGGATCCTGACGATCGCCATGGGCCTTGTCTACCTCGGCCTGATACCCGCGCTGCAGCGCGATATGCGGCCGCACCACACCCCGCGGATCGGCGTGCTCGGCGCACCAGTGCTCGGGGCCGTGTTCGGTCTCGGCTGGTCGCCGTGCATCGGCCCGACCCTCGGCGGCGTGCTGTCCCTGACCGCCGGCACGCCGATCGGGCCGATCGCGCTCCGCGGATTGGCGCTGATGCTGATGTTCTGCCTTGGTCTCGGCCTGCCCTTCGTGCTGATCGCGATGGGTGCGCGTTGGGCTGTCCGGGCCACCGGATGGATCCGTCGTCACGCGCGGGCGGTGCAGCTGGCTGGCGGGGTGCTGCTGATCGTTGTCGGTGCGCTGCTGGTGACCGGCCTGTGGGGTGAGGTGCTCACCGTGATCCAGCGGAGTCTTGTCACCGGCTCGACGATGCCGCTGTAAGAGGGGAGTCATGATCCAAGGCCTGCTCGCCTTTCTGCGCAACGCGTGGCGCGGGCTCACCACCATGCGTACCGCCCTGATCCTGCTTGCCCTGCTGGCGCTCGGCGCGCTCCCCGGTGCGCTGCTTCCCCAGCGCCAGCTCGACAAGGCCCGGGTCGAGAAGTACATCACCGACCACGGATGGTGGGGCCAGCTGCTGGACCGCCTGCAGTTCTACGACGTCTACTCGAGCGTCTGGTTCTCGGCGGTCTACTTCCTGCTGTTCGTCTCACTGGTGGGCTGCCTCGCGCCGCGCACCGCGGAGTACCTCAGGCAGGTCAGGGCGAAGCCGGTGATCACGCCGCGCAACCTGTCCAGGCTGCCACACCATGACCGCGCCACGGTGG
>Ga0213875_10001285_pt1 | contig 16799 bp, 11 predicted proteins | sample BarmaccomBMRX_R8_FD_160105 | JGI IMG/M metagenome (GOLD analysis project Ga0213875, IMG submission 160105) | Root-associated microbial communities from Barbacenia macrantha in rupestrian grasslands, the National Park of Serra do Cipo, Brazil - RX_R8 | ecosystem: Host-associated > Plants > Roots... | reverse complement strand
GCAGAGGCGTATGGCCTCGAGCATCGAGCAGTTGCTCCAGCGCGTGCCGCCGACGTTGTACACTTCGCCGCAGCGCGGGCTCGCGAGCACGCGAGCGAACGCGTCGATCAGGTCGCGGCTATGGATGTTGTCGCGCACCTGCTTGCCCTTGTAGCCGAACACCGTGTACGGCTCGCCCACCGCCGTGCACTTCATCAAGTACGCGAGGAACCCGTGCAGCTTCGTGCCGGAATGGTTGGGGCCGGTCAGGCAGCCGCCGCGGAACACCGTGGTCGGCATCGAGAAGTAGCGTCCGTACTCCTGGACCAGCACGTCCGCCGCGACCTTCGACGCGCCGAAGACGGAGTGCCGCGATCGATCGATGCGCATGCTCTCGTCGATGCCGTTCCAGGCCGGGTGACCCTCGGGCAGCTCCCAGCGCTCGGGCAGCTCGAGCAACGGCAGCTCGTTGGGCGCATCGCCGTAGACTTTGTTCGTCGACGTGAAGATGAACACCGCGTCGCTGCACCACGCGCGCGTCGCCTCGAGCAGCGTCAACGTGCCGTTCGCATTGATCGTGAAGTCCGTCACGGGATCGCCGGCCGCCCAGTCGTGCGACGGTTGCGCCGCCGCGTGGATCACGAGCGCGACGCGCGGCCCGTACCGCTCGAACACCTCGCCGATCGCCGCCGCGTCGCGGACGTCGGCGTCGACGTGACGGTACCGGTCGGGGAAGCGCTCTTCCAGCGCGCGGCGGTTCCATGCCGTCGACGCGTCCGGCCCGAAGAACGTGCGGCGCATGTCGTTGTCGATGCCGACGACCTCGTAGCCGCGCTCCGCGAAGTACGCGGCCGACTCGGATCCGATCAGCCCGGCGGAGCCGGTGACGATGACGACGGACACCGGCGCGCTACGCCCACAGCGGCGCGACGAGGCGCTCGTGCTCGCGGATCCACGCGAAGATCGACGCGAGCGTCTCGCGCGGCGACGCCTCGACGCGCCACCCCGTCTCCGTGGCGACGCGCGCCGTGTCGGTGACGTACAGGCGCACGTCGGCGGGACGGTTCTCGGCCACGCGCGCGATCGCGACGCGGTTGCCGGTGATCTCCTCGCACAAAGCGGTCGTCTCGCAGAGCGAGAGGCTCGACGCGGTGCCGCCGCCGACGTTGTAGACGGCGTGCCGCAGCTCGCCGATGCGTTCGAGTTGCGCCACGACGAGCGCGCACAACGCGTCGACGGGGACGAAGTCGCGCACCTGCTTGCCCGAGCCGCCGTAACCGATGTACGACAGTGGCCGCTTGAAGTAGTGCGCGCCCATCCAGTACGCGAACACGCCTTGATCGGCTTTCGCGAGCTGCCACGGTCCGGTGATCACGCCGCAGCGGTCGACGACCGTGCGCAGCCCGTACATCGCCGCATACTCCTCGATTAGCAGCTCGGCGGCGAGCTTCGTCGCGCCGTAGAGCGAGCGCGCGCCGTCGAGCGGGAACGTCTCCGCGATTCCCGCGACGCCGACGCCCGGCATCGTCTGCTCCGGCGCGATCGCGAATCGGGTGTCGTCCTCGACGCACGCGATCGAGTCGAGCCGCGCGAGCGGGTACACGCGGCTCGTCGAGAGGAACACGACGCCGGCGCCGTCGCGTCGCGCGAGCTCGAGCAAGTTCACCGTGCCGGCAAGGTTCGCATCGATGACGGCGCGCGGCCCGATGTCGTACGCCGCGAGCACCGACGGCTCGGCCGAGCAGTCGACGATCGTGTCGAACCGTTCGCCGGGGAACGCGAGATCGTCGCGCTGCCGGACGTCGGCGTGCACGAAGGCGACGCCCGCTGCGGCGAGCCGTGGGACGCTCCACTCCGATCCGCGCCGGCGCAGGCTGTCCGCCGCGACGACGCGCGCCGACGGAAAGCGCGCGCGCACGGCGAGCGCGAGATGCGATCCCACGAACCCCGCTCCTCCCGCGACCAGCACGCTCGACGGCATGCTTTCTGTATCGGAGCAAACCGTGCCGCACCCTTGGCGAAGGGCGGACGGAGCGTGAACCGAACGCTGCGGCGTGCTCGCTGCAGCGCGCGCCTCGATGGCCTCGGTGATCGCCGCGCTGTGGGTCGCGCTCCTCGTCCAGCCGCCGAAGCCGAGCGGCGTGGGGCTCGGGCCGTCGTGGCAGCGCGCGATCACCGTCGCGGCGCGCGACCACCTCACGTTCGGCCGGGACGTCGTGTTCACGTACGGGCCGCTCGGATACGTCGTCGACGGCGTGGCGGATCCGTCGCTCGCGATCACCCGCGCGCTCGTGCGTATCGCGATCGCGATCGTCGTCGCTGCTGCGCTGTGGCGCGCGGTCGGCCGGTCCGCCTCGCCGCTCCAACGGCTGGCGTTCGGCGCCGTGCTCGCGCTCGTGGGCGCGAACGCCGGCATCGACTACGCGCTGCTGCTCGGCATCGTCGCGCTGCTCGCGAGGACGGCACGCTTTCCGCGGTGTTGGCCGGCCGTCGGCCTCACCGTGGGCTTCGCCGCGCTCTTCGGCGCCCTCGCGAAGTACACGCTCGCCGTCGACGTCATCGCGGCGGCCGCGGCGGTGTGGGCCGTCGACATCGCACGCGGCCCCGCGCGCCGGCGCACGGCGGCGTTGAGCGCCGCCGGAACCGCGGCGCTCGTCCTGGTTGCCGGGCTGTTCGCATCGAACGGGTTCTCGGCGGCACGGCTGGTGGAGTACATCGGCAGCGCGGCCGAGATCGCAAGCGGGTACTCGGCGGCGACCGTCGGCGGCCCGCACCGCGACATCTTCCTCGCGTTCTCCGTGGCGTTGGCCACGATCGCGGTCGGAATCGCGGCGTGGCGCGAACGAAAACCGACGCTGCTCCCGCTCGCCGTCGTCGTGCTCTTCCTTGCGTGGAAACACGGCTTCGTACGCCAGGACGCCCACATCGTGATCTTCTTCATGACGGCCGCCGGCGTGACGGCAATCCTGCTGGTCGCCGTCCGGCGCGCGCCGGCGCGGATTCTCGCGCTCGGCGCGACGGCGCTCGCCGTCGCGGCCTTCGCGTTCACCGCGCAACCGGCGCTGCCGTCGTTCGAACGCGTCCTCGCGGGCGTGCGCTACGCGGCCGCCCCGGTCACGACCGAGGCGCTCATCGCGCGGGACGACTCGGCAGCCCTCGCCGCTGACCGGCTCCCCGCGGCACTCGCCGCCGAGGCCGCTCGAGCGACCGTCGACGTGCTGCCGAGCGAGACCGCGATCGTGTTCGCAAACGGCTTCCGGTGGGCACCGCTGCCGGTGTTCCAGTCGTACAGCGCGTACACGCCCGCGCTCGACGCGCTGAACCGCGAGGCGCTGATCGCGCGCGGCGCGTCGACGATCCTCATCGACTGGCGCGGCACGGACCAGCGGCTGTCGTTCGGCGAGGCGCCCGCGACGATGGGCGCGATCGCGTGCCGCTACCGGACCGCGCCGGACGGCATCACGGCCGTCGGCGGCATCCCCTACGTCGTCCTCCGCCGCGACGCGCGATCGTCGTGCGGCGAGGCGGACGCCGGCAGCGTGACCGCGCACGTGGGCGTGCCGTTCGCGGTCCCCGCGCCGCGCACGAACGGCGAGTTCATCGTCGCGCGCATCGCGATGCATCCGACGGCGTTCGTGCGCATTGCGACGCTGCTGTTCCGCGCGCCGCCGGCATTCGTGCGCATCGCGTTCGCGGACGGCACGGTGACCGGGCGGCGGCTCGTCGTCGCGACCGCGGGCGACGGCATCGTGCTCTCGCCCGCGCCGCGCGACGCCCGTGAAGCGGCGCGCTTCTTCGCGCGCGGCGCGCTGCCGGCGGTGCGCTCGGTCACGATCGAGTCGCGGCCAGGCGCGTACACCATCGACGGCATCCGCTTCACGCGGATGACGCGCCGCGAGACGTCCCGCTAGAGGCGCAGCCCGAAGTCTTCCGCGTCCACCGTCAGGTTGGGGTTGTAGTACGGGTCACGCACCGACAGCGTCGGCCAGCGGCGCCGGATCGTGCCGACCTCTTCCATCGCGCGCGCGACCTTCGCCGGCGTGTCGTCGCCGCCGCGGCTCTTCGACTCGTAGTGGAACAGCTTCGCTCGCGGCACGAACACGTTGCGGTAGCCCGCGTCGTGCAGTTTGAGGCAGAAGTCGACGTCGTTGTACGACACCGCGAGCGACTCGTCGAGTCCGCCCGCGTCGAGGTACGTGCGCCGGTTCGTCATGAGACACGCGCCGGTGACCGCGAGGTAATTCGTATCGAGCTCGAGCGCGCCGTGATATCCCTCGGTCGCGCTCGGCAGATACCGGTGCGCGTGGCCGGCGAGCCCGAGGATGCCGAGCACGACGCCGCCGTGCTGCACGGTGCCGTCGGGGTAGAGCAGCATCGCGCCGACCGCACCGATCGCCGGCCGCCGCGCCTGGCCCAGCATCGCTTCCATCCACTCCGGCGCGATCACGCGCGTGTCGTTGTTGAGCAGCACGATGAACGGAGCGGACGTCGCACGCGCGGCTTCGTTGTTGATGCGCGAGTAGTTGAAAGGCGTCGGATCGCGCCGCACGCGGAAGCGTTCCGGCTCACGGCGCTCCCACTCCGCGAGCAGCTCGAGCGTCGCGGCTTCGCGGCTCCCGTTGTCGACGACGATCAGCTCGAAGTTCGTGTACGACGTGCGTTCGAACACCGACGCGATGCACGGCTCGAGGAGGTCGACACGGTCGCGCGTCGGCACGATCACGCACACCCGCTCGTCGCCCGTGACGGTGAACCGCACGTCGACGCCGCAGCGCTCGACGTGCAGCGCGGCGGACTCGCCGCGGCGCCGCAGCGCGACCTCCACCGCGAGCGCCAGATCTTTCGGCGCGACGAGGTTGCGCTCGTGCCGGTGACACAGCACCTGCGGCACGTGGACGACGCGGTCCGTGCGCTCGGTCACGCGCAGCAGCGCCTCGTACCACAGCGCCGACTCGAAGACGTCGCGCACGCCTCCCGCCGCCTCGAGCACGCCGCGCCGCAGCACGACGATGCGCCCGATGTAGTCGCGCGTGAGGAAGGTCTCCGGCGACCAGTCCGGCTTGAACCACGGGTCGCTCGGAACGCCGCGGTCGTCGATGCGGTCTTCGTCCGAGTACACGACGTCGGCGTCGTCCTGCAGCGCGAGGGCCAGCTCGAACAGCGCGTGCGGTTCGAGACGATCCCCCGGATCGAGCGGGCCGACGACGTCGGCCGTTCCGAAGCGATCCCCACCCGCCTCGACGATCGCGATGCGGTCGTCCTCCGCGATCAGCGCGCGCAGGTCGTCGGCCGCGGCGCCGGCGTCGTCGAGCAGCACGCGCGCGGTCCAGCGCTCGTACACCTGCGCGCGCAGCGAACGGAGCGAACGCAGCGTCGCGCCCGCGGCGTCCGCGGCGCGTGCATCGATGACGAGCCCGAAGTCGATGGTGCGCGGGAGGAAGCGCGTCATCGCGCGCATGCGCGCGACGTCCTCGCCGCGCAAGCGGTGGTGCTCGCGGAACAGCTGGTAGGGATCGCCGAGCGCCGCGAGCTCGCCTTCGGGCGCGCCGTCCGTCAGCCCGACGGGATCCTCGGCGGGCCCGATGCCGAAGCGGCGGCGCCCGGCGAACCACATGTCGCGCAGCTGCCAGAAGCGGCTGATGCGCATCGCTTCGATCGTGCGCCGCTGACGCTGCACGACCGGGTAGAGGTACGCGACCTGTGCGAGCAGCGCATCGCGCGAGCGGCCGTCCGCGAGCGCGCCGAGCCCGTCGATCGCTTCCGACGTGCGCGCTGCGACGCGGCGCCAGCCGCCGCGCGTCTCCACGTACGCCGCGCCCGCGCGCGCGAGCGCGGCGAGCGCGTCGTCGCCGGGCAGCGTGCGGAGCGTCTCGGCCCACGCGTCGCGGGGAACGACGATGCCGCCGCCGGTCTCGCGCACGAGCGCTGCGGCGCCGGGCGAGTTTTCGTCCGCGAGCACCGGCTTGCCGTACGCCCACGCCTCGACGACTTCCGGGACGAATCCGAGCGCGTCGCCCGTCACGGCGACCGCACGCGCGAGCGAGAAGAACGCGGCGCGGTCGCGTTCGGCGACATCGCCGAGCAGCACGACGTGCAAACCGCCCGCGCGAAGCGCATCGATACGCTCGTCGTCCGTCGCGAGCACGTACGGCCGTCCGCGCGTCGTGCGGTGCACGCGCGCGGCGTCGGCGTCGGGACGCGGCACCGTGTCGACGCCGAGCCCGATGATGCGCGTGCGCGCTCGCGCGGCCGGTCCGTACAGCTCGGCGAGCAGCAGCGCCTCGGCCTCCGTCGTGCAGAGGATCATGCGCGCGGCGCGCACCGCCGCCGCGACCGCCGGAAGCCGCGCGGCGGGCTCGTCGTCGAGCAGCGGCACGAGCAGCGCACGCTCCGCGACGGCGGCGATCGAGTCGACCGTCGTCGACACCGCGAGGTTCACGAACACGAACGCGTCGTACCGGTCGGCCGACGCGCGCACGTGTGCGCGCAGCTCGGGGCTGCGCACGCGTTCGGTCAGCAGCGCCTCGGGCGGCGCGCCGTCCCGACGCGCGGCGAGCAGCGCGTCGCCGTACGCGACGCGATCGGGCGCGACGACGCCGAAGCGGTGCACGGGGAACGGCTCGGTGTGGTCCAGACCCGAATGGAACGCGTTGACGTCGGGGCTCTCCGCCGTGGTCGTCGTCGTGAACACTTCGAGCGCCACGCCTTCGAGCGCGAGGTGCGTCGCGTACGCGAACGTGAAGCGTTCCTTGCGCCCGCGCAGCTCGCGGCCGAAGAACGGCGCGATCAGCGCGACGCGCTGACGCCCTTCGGTCACGCCCGCGATGCCGCCGCGACCGCGACCGGCGCGGCCGCGCGACGCTGTTCGAACAGCCGGCGCGCGGCGACTTCCGCGACGGCGACGCCGACGATCAGCCAGTACGCCGACGCCACCTTCGGAAAGAAGAACAGATCGTCGAAGATCTGGTGCGTCGCCAGCGCGACCGCCGCGCCGAGCGCGCCGACGACGAGGGGCCGGCGCACGCCGCTGCCCGCCAGCGTCACGATCGTCACCGCGAAAAGCGCGATCGTCGACGCGATGCCGACGATGCCGCCCTCCGCCAGGCTCTGCAAGTAGATGCTGTTCGCGTGCGTCCGCACGCCGTCGAGTCCCGCCTCCGGCAGGTCGAGCTCGTAGTTTCCGGCGCCGACGCCGACGACCGGCGACGTGCGCCACAGCGACACCGCCGCCTGCCAGAGCTGCGAGCGGTTCGCGAGGTGATCGCCCGACTGCGTCGCCTGCGCCAGCGTGAAGTATCCGGCGGGCACGCCGACGCGCAGCGCGACCACGATGCCGACGGCGACGACGACGGCGACCGCCCCGATCGTGCGCCACGCACCGCGCGAGAACGGGCGCAGCACCAGCATCGTGACGACGACGCCGACCGCCGCGCCCGCGATCCCGGAACGCGAGATGGTCAGCAGGTCGGTGGCGGCCGCGAGCGCGATCACGAACAGCAGCGTCCGGTCGCGATGCACGAGCGCACGCGCGACGAGCACCGGCAACGCCACGTCGAGGTAGCCGGCGAGCTGGTTCGGCCCTTCGAGCGCGCCCGCGATGCGCGGGATCACGATCGCCTGCCCGTGCAGAAAGATCCCGCTGTGCGCGCCGAGCGCGTACTCCGCGAGGGCCGACGCGCACACGAGCACGACCGCCGCCTCGAACGTGCGCCACAGCGGGCGATCGTCCGGGTCGGTTGCGAATGCCGCGACCGCGCCGACGAACAGCAGCAGATACTCGCCCTGCTTGAAGCCTTCGCGCACGACGGCGCCGAGATGCTGCGCGTGCAGCGCGCTGAGCGCGACCGCGAGCACGGTGACGCCGAACGCCGCGAGCATCGCGCGCACGGGAAGCGTGCGAAACGCCGCGACGTCCGGACGCGAGAACGCGAGCGCGCCGAAGAGGCCGACGAGGCCCGCCTTCAGCGTCGTGATCGTCGTCGGTCCCGCGTACCGCGCGAGATCGAACGGCGCGAGCACGAGCAGCGCCGCGACGCCGAGCGCGGGCCGGCGGCGCGTCAGCAGCGCGACGCCCACCATGCAGGCCAGGTACACGGCGATGCTCGGCGCGTCGACCGCCACGTGCGTCTCGTGCCGCAACGTCACGGTCCACGGGCGAAAGATCACGGCAGCGGCACGAGCTCGCGCGGACGGCGCCGCAACAGCAGGTCGATCGCGAGGTGCAGCTCCTCGGAGTCGACGAGCCGCGCCAGCGCCAAGAACACGCACGCACCGAAGAGGAGATGCTCGCCGAGGTTCGTCACGCGCGCCAGCATCGTCGGTCCCGGCGGCGTGCGCGTGATCTGGACGACCGCGAGCGCGCCGGCCATGACGGCCGAGCACGCCGCCACCTTCAGCAGCGAGACGAGCACCGCGCGTACGGGGAACCCTCCGAGCGCGCGCGCCGCGACGGCGACGAACGCGATCGTCTGCACCGTCTGCGAGACCGCGTTCGCGAGCAGCAGCCCGCGTGCGCCGAGCGGCCCTTTCCACAGCAGCGAGAGCCCGACGTTCAGCGCGACCGTCGCGACCGAGACCGCGATCGTGGTGCGCACGATGCCGCACGCGAAGAGGCAGCGCGTCAGCACGACGTTCGCGGCGACCGCGACGAGACCGACGGCGGCGAACGGCAGCAGCTGCGCGCACAGCACCGTCGCCTGCGGCGTGAACGCGCCGCGCTCGAACAGCGTCTGCACGATCGGCCCGGCGAGCATGCACAGACCCCACGCCGAGGGCAGCGTGAGGAACACCATCATCTGCAACCCGGTGGCGACGCTGCGCTTCATCGCGACGCGGTTGCGGTGCGCGAACTGACTCGCGAACAGCGGGAAGATGACCGTCGCGATCGCCGTCACGAAGAGCTGCTGCGGGAAGCCGACGATCTTCACGGCGAAGTTCATGCCGGCGATCGTGCCCTCCGGCATCGTCGAGGCGAAGTAGCGGTCGAAGAACAGCGCGAGCTGTCCCGCGGCCGAGCCGATCGCGATCGGGCCCAGCACGTGCATCAGCCGGATGAGCCCCGGATGCCGGAGGTCGAGCGCCGGCCGGAAGCGGCGCAACGAGGAGAACGTGGGCAGCATCGCGAGCAGCGAGGCGAACGCGCCGGCGAGCGCGCCGAACACCAGGGCGTACGCGCCGTAGTGCGGCTGCGCGAACCAGACCAGGCCGATGATGCAGACGTTGGCGACGACGCCCTGCAGCGCGGCCGCGCCGAAGCGATGGTACGCGTTCAGGAGCGAGCCGATCACGCCCGCGAGGCTCGTCGCGACGATCGTCGGCATCAGCCAGCGCGTCATGACGACGGCGGTGTGGATGTGTGCGGGCTGCAGCTTCGCGATGTGCGGCAGGTACGACGGCGCGAAGAGCGCGCCGACGAGGGCGCAGCCGCCGAGACCGGCGGCGAGCGCGACGATCACCGTCGAAGCGAGACGCCACGCCTCGTCCTCGCGATCGGTGTTGACGTAGTCGGAGAAGATCGGAACCAGAGCGGTGACGAGCGCGCCGTTGAACACGCCGAACAGGATGACCGGCACGATCGACGCGACGAGGAAAACGTCGAGCTCCCACGACGTGCCGTAGAACTTCGCGTACACGACTTCACGCACGAAGCCGAGAATCGTCGACGCCAGCGTCGCGCCCATCACGACGACCGTTGACAGGGCGAGCCGGCGCGGCGTCCGGCCTTCGGCGACGACGGTCAGCCGGCGGTTAATGCGCTCCCACTCCTCGCAGCACGGCCGGGATCGTCCGCGCGACGATCACCACGTCGTACCACGGCGACCACGCGTCGATGTACGCGTTGTCGAGGGCCATCCACTCGTCGAACGAGAGGTGCGAGCGGCCGGAGATCTGCCACAGGCACGTGACGCCCGGCTTCACGACGAGCCGCCGCAGCGCGTGGCCGTCGTAGTGCGCGACCTCTTCCGGCAGCGGCGGGCGCGGTCCGACGATCGCCATGTCGCCGAGCAGCACGTTCAGGAAGTTCGGCAGCTCGTCGATCGACGCGCGCCGCAGCAACGCGCCGAGCGGATGGAGCCGCGGGTCGTCGCGCATCTTGAACACCGGACCGTCGGCCTCGTTGAACGCGCGCAGGTCCGGCAGCATCGCGTGGGCGCCGCGCACCATCGTGCGCAGCTTGAACATGCGGAAGCGCCGGCCGCCGAGACCGACGCGGTCCTGGCGGTAGAACGGGTTGCCTCCGCTCACGAGCACGATGCCGATCACGGCCGCCAGCGTCACCGGCAACGTCACGGTGAGGATCGCCAGCGAGAGCGCCACGTCGAGCGCGCGCTTCGCAGGACCGTACCAGGCCGGGCGCGCGGGCGCGGCCGGAAACGGCACCCCGATCGGAAGGTCCTCGACGGCACGCGAGTCGCGTACGGCCAGCATGCTCACGGCGTGCCCGTCAAAATCGTCTCGAAGCGCTCGCCGACGTGGCCGAGCCCTTCGATCTCACCGAGCTCCCCGCCGTCGCCCGCGCCGTACTCGAGGTAGGGCACGAACTCGCGCGTGTGATCGGAACCGGGCTGCGTCGGGTCGCAGCCGTGGTCGGCGGTGAAGATCAGCGCGTCGCCCGGCCGCACGCGCTCGAGCAGGGCGGGGATGCGGGCGTCGAGGCGTGCGAGCGCATCGCCGTACCCCCGCACGTCGCGCCGGTGGCCGAACTTCGTATCGAAATCGTTGAGGTTCACGAAGATGAGCCCGTGCTCCGTCGCGTCGGCGAGCTCGATCGCGCGGTCGACCGCCTCACCGTTGTCGGCGACGCGAACGGACGACGCGATTCCGTGCCCGCTGTAGATGTCACAAATCTTCCCGACGGCATGAACCCCTACGCCCCGCCGCTCGAGCCGGTCCAGCACGGTTTCCGGAGGCGGGATCGCGTAGTCACGCCGGTTCGGCGTCCGCGCGTACTTTCCGGGCACGCCGACGAACGGACGCGCGATCACGCGGTTGACCTCATGCGGCGGGGCAAGCATGGCGCGCGCTCGCTCGCACCAGTCGTACAGAACGCTGAGCGGCACCGTCTCCTCGTGCGCGGCGACTTGGAACACCGAGTCGGCGCTCGTGTACAGGATCGGGCGCCCGGTCCGCTGGTGCTCCTCGCCGAGCTGCGCGATGATCTCCGTGCCGGACGCCGGGACGTTGCCGAGCGGCGCGCGCCCGCAGATGGCGGTGAACGCGTCGACGACCTCGGGCGGAAAGCCGTCGGGGTACGTCGGGAACGGCACCTCGGTGACGACGCCCGTCATCTCCCAGTGGCCCGTGATCGTATCCTTGCCTTTGCTGCGTTCGCGCAGGCGGCCGACGCGGGCGAGGGGGCGCGCCGTCGCGGCCAAACCGCGCATCGGCGTGACGTGCGCGAGGCCCAAGTGCTCGAAATTCGGAAGGCGCAGACCGCCGAGGCGTTCCGCAACGTTCCCCAGCGTGTTCGCGTTGCTCGCGTCGTGGTAACTCGCCGCATCCGGAAGCGCGCCGACGCCGGCCGAGTCCATGACGAATGCGAGAATGCGCGGCATGCCGTTCGCCGCCGTTCCATTCGGTGCAGGACCGTGCCTCCCGCGGCGCGCAAGGCGTGACGCTGCACATGCGTTTCCCGGTGGTCGTCGCGCTGCTCGCGACCGTCGCGTTCGCGAGCGTCGTGATTCCCGCCGCGGCGACAGCGCCCGCGAGCCTCGACATCCGCGCGAAGAACGTCGACTTCTTCTACAACCGCTTCATCGTGACGGCGGACACGGGCGTTCGCGTGCGCCTCTCGGACGGGACGGTCATCAGCGGCGAAACGTTCACGATGGATCTCAAGCTGAACCGGTACCTGATCGCCGGCGACGTGCACATCGATGGCGCGGGGGTGCATCAGGTGGGCGCCGCGTTCGCCGGCTATCCCGACCTCGACCGCTCGTACTTTCTGCCCGCCGAGGGGACGCCCGCCCGCGTGACGTTTCGCGGCATGGACTGGACGCACCCGGACACGACGCGCGAGCAGCCCGGCGATGCGTTTCACTTCCCAGACCTTACGGGGGAGCGCTCGTACATCCGCGCCGTCGGCGCGCGCGTCGTACCGCGCACCGAGGTCATGTTCGATCAAGCGCGCGTGTACACGGCCGGCGTCTACGTGCCGACGCCGCGCTACGTCGTCGTGTTCGGCACGAACTCGCACTTCTACGAGAACGCGTTCCCCGGCGGGCGCTTCGACGTGGCGCTGCCGTTCAACGGGTCGGCGCACAGTCTGTCCGCGCTGCACCTGCGGAACGATCAGTACAACGGAAGCTATCTCGCGTTCGACCAGCACTTCGTGTGGGATCAGGACTGGATCGCGTTCGGCGTCGATCCGCTGACGCAGGAGCAGCGCGAGTACAATCTGATCGGGTACAAGCGCTGGACGCCCCACCTCGAATCGCGGCTGTTCTTGCAAGAATCGGCCGCGCAGCCCGGGATCATCAACCGTCCGATCAACGCGGCCGGATACGGCCAGCTGCAGGTCAGCGGCGGCTGGCACGGCTCGAACTTCACGTACTCGCAAGACAATTACTATCAGTATCTGCTCGGCTTGCCGAAGGGTCTGACGGATCTCAACGACTTCAATTACGTGATCGGCTACGATCCTCGCTGGAAAGAGCATCCGATGGATGCTTCGCTGTCGTACGCGAGCGGCGACATCATGCTCGGGGGACGGCTCGCGTGGCTCCATCTGCGCCCGCGCGGCGGCATCGGCTTCGCGCACGACGTGTACGGCGAAGGCGGGTTTCCGAACGAGCAGCCCGGGCCCTCGACGCTGTACTATCATTATGCGGGCGGATCGTTGTACACGCAGCCGGTGCGCCTGTTCGGTTCGCTCCAGTTCACCGGGCTGTACGACCGGCAGCGCACGTGGTTCAGCGTGCCGCACGAAACGGATCTCGGCGACGTCCGGCTCACGCTGAGCGGGACGCGGCAACTGCAGCACCTGAACTACTTCGTCGCGTACGAGGTCAAGACGACCGATGACTACTGGGGCGCGCAGCAGCTCGCGGCATATCCGGCGAACGCCGACATCGTGACGACGCCGTACGGCACGTTCTCCGGCCAGGCCGCTTTTCGCGGGCTCGCCACCTCGCGCGGCTACACCGGGTCGGCCGTCTACTCGCCGACCGCGTCCTTCACGTTCAATACGATCCTCTCGCGTTTCTACGACACGCCGGCACCGGTGCCCGGGCTGTTCGGTCAGCCGCCCTGGCAGCTGACGCTCGACGCGCGTTTCCGGCTGTCGCGCCAAGTCCAGGTCGACGTGGGGCGGCAGTACTTCTTCAACTTCGCCAACGAGCTGTGGTCGCCGCAGTTCCTGATCCAGTTCTCGCCGTGATCACGCGTTCGCTCGCAGCGCTCGCCGCGTCGGCGCTTCTGGCCGCGCTCGCGCTTCCGACGCTCGCGCAGAGCGCGCTCGTGCAGTTCACGGGCCAACTGCTCGACGTGCGGGGCGGCTACGTGTACTTCACGTCGGGCGACGCGTTCAAGATCGCGCCCGCGCCGAAGCTCGCCGACTACGACACCGGCGGCCCGACGACGCTCACGCCGGGTCCGCGCGTGTTCGCCCGCGCCGTGTTCGATCCGGCGACGAAGTCGGTGATCGAGCTCGACCTCTCGCGCAAGCGGCTCGCGGAGGATGCCTCATACGCGACGGTCGCCGCGCCGCTCACGGCAACGAAGGCGACGACGGTGCGCGCGCCCGAGATCGTCGGCCAGTTCGCAACCGGCAAGGAGGTCGCGGTCGCGTTCGTGGTCACCGTGCCGCCGACGACGCCGATCAACGCGCAGATCTACATCAGCACGGACGCGAGCGGCTGGAACCCGCAGGCGATCAAGCTGGACCGCATCGACGGCTTGCGCTACCGCGCGGTCCGGCGGTTCGCGTCGGGGACGAAGTTCGCGTATCGCGTCACGCGCGGGTCGTGGAACACCGTCGAGGTCGGCGATGACGGCCTCCAGGCGCCCCCGCACGAGTACTTCACGAAGGAAGTCGACGCGCAGGAAGCGCGCGTCACCGTGTTCGCGTGGCAGGACAACCGCGCGAACACACCGGTGCAGGCCGCGCAGCCCGGCGCCGTGCCGACGCCGTTCAACCCGAACCCGTTCCCCCCGGGCGGCATCGCACCGCCCTCGCGTGCGACACCTCCGGGCGGGTTCCCGACACCGCGTCCCGGGCTCCCGAACGTCCCTCACTAACGATGGCGCGCCGCCTCGCGACGCTGCTCGGGTGCGTCGCCGTGCTCGTCCCGGCGGTCGCGAGCGCGCGCGCGACCGTCGCGCTCGACGGCGGATCGCTCACGTTCTTCGCCGACACGCTGGCGATCGTCGCGCGCGGTGGCGCCACGGTCGCGCTCGCCGACGGCACGCGTGCGCACGCCGATGCGGCCTTCGTCGACCTGCGCGCCGATCGCGCGGTGCTCGCCGGCAACGCGCACGTCGCGCACGCCGGCAACGCGATCGACGCCGATGCGATCGTGATCGATCTCGACGGCCCGCGCGTCGACGTGCTGGACGCGGCGAGCGGTGTAACCGAGACGACGCGCGCGCTGGGCGCGCCGAAAGCCGCGGCGTTCGACGCCGCGCGCTTCGCGTTTCCCGACGTCGACGACCGCAACGCGTTCATTCGCTCGAAGCGCGCGCGCATCACGCCGCACGCCGACGTGCGCTTCGTGCCGGCGTCGTTCCCGACGTCCGTCGGCGGCGTGCCGGTGCCGTCGTACCTGTACACGTACGCGACCGCGGTCGGGTTCAGCGCGACCAGTCTGCCGGGCTCGACGTTCGATCAGCCGTACGGCCTGTGGGGCTCGCCGACGTCCCTGACCGCGCTGCACGCGCGCTGGGAAGACGGGCCCGGACCGGCGCTCGGACTGCAGCAGCAGCTCGTGTCCGGCGACACGGCGTACGCGAGCGCGTCGCTCGACGCGCCGATCCACGGATACTCCGTGCGCAGCTTCAACGCGTACCGGCGCATGGGCGCGCGTTACACGATCGAGGCCGACGGCACCGACACGATCTACGGCGCGCTCGCGCACGTCGGCATGACGGCCGCGTTCGGTCCGGCCGGCGGACGGCTCGACTACACGCGCACGTCGGCGGGCGCGTCGTCGTTCACCGCGACGCTCCGCTCGCCCGACCGGCCGCTGCTCGCCGGCGCGACGTACCGCGTGAGCGCGAGCGCCGGTTTCGACGCGCAACGCGGCGGCCTGCTGGGCGCGCTGCCCGACCGCAGCGCGTACGCGACGGTGTGGCGGCACGCGGTCGACGTGTCGGTCGCGAGCCCCACGATCCGCGTGCCGTTCGGCGCGACGCTCACCGCGACGCTCGACGGCAGCCGCACCTGGTACGACTTCCCGCACCACGCCGATGCGCTCTCCGGCGCGGCGCAGCTGTCGAAGACGCTTATCGCGCGCGGCGGCGCGCCGCGCCTCGCGCTGTTCGCCGGCTATCTCGGCACGTGGAACGCCGACGTGTACCCGACCGCGCAGACGCTCTTCTATCCGACGCCGATCACGCCGCTCATCCTGCCGGACGGCACGCCGTACTACGGCTACGCCGCGTTCAGCGGCGCGCAGACGTTTCGCGCGGTCAACGTCGACCTGCAGTACACGCCGAACATCAACACGACGCTCCGCATGTCCGTGATCCACACGAGCGACTTCCCGCAGTACGACGGCTTCGGGCGTCCGATGTGGGCGGTGCGCGGCGACGCGCGTTTCCGGCCGTTCCCGAACATCGGTCTGGACATCGGGCGCGAGTACGACTTCGCGTGGGGCGGCACGCGCTGGCTGCCGCGCTGGAACTTCGCGATCAGCCCGTGAACGCCGTGCTGCTCGCCGCCGCGACGGCGGCGCTCTTTCGCATCGTGCCGCTCGCGTGCAGCGGCGACCGTCTCGCCGTCGCCGGCGCCGGCGTGCTGCGGCTCGCCGACGGCGTCTCGTGCGCGGCGATCGCGCCCGGCCGCCCGATCGCGATCTCGCTAGACGCGGACAACCGCGCGACGCCGCACGCGGTCGTGCCCGACGCGCTGCCCGCGGCGAAGATCCCGCGCGCCGCGTACGTCATCGCGCCCGCGGTGGAAGCCGACGCCGACGAGACGCAGCAGGTGACCACCACGATCGACGTCTTCGTGCCGCCGCGCACGCCGCCCGGCGACGACGTGTACGTCAGCACGGAACGCAGCGGGTGGTCACCCTCGGAGCTGCGCATGAACCGCATCGACGCACGTCACTTCCAGCTCGCGATGAAGCTGCACCGAGGCGCGCGGCTCGCGTTCCGCGTGACGCGCGGATCGTTCGGCACGATCGAGCGGGACTCGGCGCGCGCGCTCCCGCCCGCGCACATCGCCGCCGGCGAGCCCGACGCGCACGTGCGCGTCGACGTCGCGGCGTGGGCCGACATCGACTAGCGTGCCCCGCCGCGACGGCGTCGTGTCGCCGTGGCACGTCGCGCTCGTGCTGCTCACGACCATCATCCGTCAACCCATCTTCGCGCTGCGCATGCGCGTACGCCAATGGGGACGTCTGCCGTCGCGCGGCGCCGTCGTGCTGATCGCGAACCATCAGCACGAGGACGAGTCCGAGATCCTCGTCGAGCGCGCGTTCGTGCAAGGCCGCTTGCGGCCGCTGTTCACCGCGTCGTCGCGGCGCATGTACGAGCCGGGATTCTTCGCGACGCGCATGCCGTGGCTCGCGCCGGTCATGCGCGACGTCGACGCGGGCCCGCTGTTCGTTGCGCTCGGCATGCTGCCGCTCGAGAACGAGCTCTCGGTGCAGCCGTTG
>Ga0213875_10001284_pt1 | contig 16800 bp, 16 predicted proteins | sample BarmaccomBMRX_R8_FD_160105 | JGI IMG/M metagenome (GOLD analysis project Ga0213875, IMG submission 160105) | Root-associated microbial communities from Barbacenia macrantha in rupestrian grasslands, the National Park of Serra do Cipo, Brazil - RX_R8 | ecosystem: Host-associated > Plants > Roots... | reverse complement strand
ATCTCCCAGCCGCCCAATTCCTGCTTGTCGAGCGTCTGGCCGAGATGCCCGACGACGGGCGGCCCGGCGACGAATAGGGCCGACGTCTCCTTCGTCATGACCGAATAATGGCTCGCCGCCATGCGGGCCGCGCCGAGCCCGGCGACCGAGCCGAGCCCGAGCGCGACGACCGGCACGAGCCCGAGATTGGCGGTGGTGTAGAAATAGGGCAGGTTCGAACCGACCCGGCCCGGCAGGTTGGCGCGTCCTTCAGTCTCGATCGTTTTGACCGAGCCGCCCCCGCCCGAGCCTTCGATGATGCGGACAATCGGCAGCCGCAGCTCATAGGCCATCTGCTCCGACATCAGCGCCTTCTCGCGGATCGTCGCATCGGCCGACCCGCCGCGGACCGTGAAATCGTCGCCGACGACCACCACCGGCCGGCCGTCGATCAGCGCGCGGCCGAACACGCAATTCGACGGGGTCAACCGCCGCAGCTCGCCGCTTTCGTCGTATTCGGCGCGGCCCGCGATCGCGCCGACTTCGTGGAAGCTGCCGCCATCGACCAGCGCGTCGATGCGCTCGCGCACCGTGAGCCGCCCGCCGGCATGCTGACGCGCCACCTTGTCCGGGCCGCCGAGCCGCCGCGCCAACGCCTCGCGCTCCCGCAACTCGTCCAATTCCGGCTGCCAGCCCATGGTCCCCCTCTTTGCCGAGCGCGTTGACGACCGTAAGGAAGTTCCTTACATGCACGGTACGGTATTACGAGCCCGATCATGATCACGAGCAGACTGACCAGCAAGGCGCAGACCACCATTCCCGTGTCGGTGCGCGCAGCGCTCCGCCTCGGGAGAGGCGACGCACTCGCTTATACGATCGAGGGAGACCGCGTCATCCTGACGAAGGCAGATAAGGCTGCGGCAGACGACCCGTTCGCCACGTTTGGAGAATGGTCGTCGGAAGCGGACCGAGAGGGCTATGCCGGTCTTTGACGTCTGGGACATCGTCAAGGTGCCGTTTCCATACACGGACAGACCGGTTCGTCAGCGCCGGCCTGCGCTAGTCATTGCGGGCAGGGAGCTTGCACGGCGACACGGGCTGCTGTGGCTCGCCATGATCACCAGCGCCGCGAACAGGGGATGGGCGGGTGACGTTGTCATTTCTGATACCGAAGCCGCCTTGCTGCCGGTCCCCTCGATCGTCCGCCCGGCGAAGATCGCGACCGTCGAAGCCGCCGATGCCGAACGGCTCGGCGTCCTGCCTTCGCACAACCGCGCTGCCGTACGCGATTACCTGCGAGCCCGCCTTTGCGCGTTCCTTTGATCGCGAAGGGCACGTCCGAGCCGGTTTTTTTAGGCTGGAGGTGACGTACGCGCTGTTCCTGACACCACTGAGGAACGGGTCAAAGTACGCAACCCCGTCGAACACTGTGCAAAGCTGTTTGCCGGGTCTCAGGTTTTAGAGATAGTTCGGGTCGGCGTCACCGAACGGGAACAGGGTCATGAACGCAGCAAAGGGGGCGGGTATGCGTCGGGGGCTTTCGCGTCGCACGGTGCTGGGCGCCGCTGCCGCCGCGCTCGCCTTGCCTTCGCTCGGCGGCAAGGGAGCTTTCGCCGCGGACCCCAAAGTGCTCAAGGTCATCCCCGAGGTCGACCTGAAAATCCTCGACCCGATCTGGACCACGGCGACGGTGACCTCGACGCACGGCCTTCTCGTCTACGACACCTTGTTCGCGGTCGACCGCAAGCAGCAGGTGCATCCGCAGATGGTCGAGAAATTCGGCCGCGACGATGACGGGCTGACTTGGCATTTCACGTTGCGCGACGGGCTCGGCTGGCATGACGGCACGCCGGTCACGGCGCGCGATTGCGTCGCCTCGATCCGTCGTTGGGCGGCGCGCTTCGGGCTTGCCACGACGATGATGCAGCGCACCGAGCGGCTCGACGCGGTCGACGACAAGAATTTTGTCCTGAAGCTGAAGGAGCCGTTCGCGCTCGTCCCCGAAACGCTGGGCAACCCGACCCAGCTCGGCTTCATGATGCGCGAGAAGGACGCCGAGACCGACCCGTTTACGCAGCTCAAAACCGCGGTCGGCTCGGGGCCGTTCATCTTCTTGGCAGAGGAGTGGCGGCCCGGCGCGAGCGTCGCCTATCGCCGCAACCCGAATTACAAGCCGCGCTCCGAGCCAGCCGACGGCTATGCGGGCGGCAAGGTTGCGCATCTCGAGCGCGTCGAGTGGACGGTCATCCCCGAGCCGAGCACCGCGACCGCCGCGCTGACCACCGGCGAGATGGATTACTGGACCAATCCGGCGCCCGACAACATACCGCAACTGCACGGCGCTGCGGACATCGCGCTCGGGCTGCTCGACCCGCTCGGCTGGCAATTGCATGTGCGCATGAATTCGCTAGCCAAACCCTTCGACAACCCGAAGGCGCGGCAAGGCCTGCAGATGATGGTCGAAAGCCAGCAGGAGGCCTATCTGACCGCGACCGGCTTTACCGGCGAGCTCGGCGAGGTGTGCCTCGCGCCCTTCGTCTGCGGCTCGCCGAACGAGACGATGGTCGGCACCGACCGCTTCAAGAAATACGACCCCGACCGGATCAAGGCGTTGTTCAAGGAGGGCGGCTACACCGGCACGCCGATCGTCGTCATGGACCCGACCGACCAGCCGCATCTGCACATGGTGGCGCAGGTTTTGAACGAGCATTTGGGCCAGCTCGGGCTCAGCCCGGACCTGCAATCGATGGATTGGTCGACCCTGGTGTCGCGCCGCCCGATCAAGGACCCGCCGCCGGCCAATGGCGGTTGGCACATCTTCCCGACCGCGTGGCCGTCGAGCGCGATGATGAACCCGGTCGTCAACGCGCCGCTCGACACCAGCTGCGACGGCAAGAACTGGTTCGGCTGGCCGTGCGACGAGGAGCTGCTGAAGCTCCGCCTCGCCTATCTCGCCGCGCCCGACGCAGCGGCGCGCAAGACGGCGATCGAGGCGTTGCAATTGCGCTTTTTCGAAAGCGCCCCTTACGCCTATGCCGGCCAGTACTTCCCGCCGATCGCCTACCGCAAGGACCGCGTCCGCAACCCGATCGGGCTCGGCAGCCCGGTCTTCTGGAATTTGGAGAAGACGGTGTGATCGGGATGGCGCTACCTCGGCTTGAGGCGCCAGCATCGACAGCGGTTCCTAGCGAGCGTCTCAGGCCAGTCTTGCGCGCCTAACATGGCGAACTCGTAAAGGCGATCAAGCGTAGCAGCGGGGGCGGACAGTCAAGATTGCAGCTTGATGCGGCGGGGCAACGCGGCAATGCTCTGCGTCTCACGACCGGGGACGATTGCTATGACGATCGAGCTGCATACCTGGAATACCCCGAACGGGCGCAAGATCAGCGTCGCGCTCGAAGAGATGGGGCTCTCCTATTCGGTGAAGACTATCAACATCTCGAAGGGCGAGCAGTTCGATCCGGCCTTTCTGAAGATCAGCCCGAACAACCGCATCCCGGCCATCGTCGATCCCGAAGGCCCCGATGGCAAGCCGATCAGCGTCTTCGAATCCGGCGCGATCCTGATCTATCTCGGCGAGAAGACGGGAAAATTCTGGCCGAGGGATTTGCGCGCCCAGGTGCCGGTGCTTGAATGGCTGATGTGGCAGATGGGCGGGTTCGGCCCGATGCCGGGGCAGGTCCACCATTTCCTGCAGGTCGAGAAGGAGCAGGACCGGCGCTACGGATTGGAGCGCTACTCGAAGGAGACCCGGCGGCTCTACGGCGTCTTCGACAAGCGCCTCGGCGAGGTGCAGTTCACCGCCGGCAGCGAGGTCTCGATCGCCGATTTCGCGATCCTCGGCTGGGCTTGGCGGCACGAACGTCACCAGGTCGACCTCGCCGAATATCCGAACGTCAAGCGCTGGTACGAGGCGATGATGGCGCGCCCCGCCACCAAGCGCGGGTTCGAGGTGCCGCTGAGCTGATCGGGCGCGGCCGTTATGGCGGATAATCCGGGGCCGCTGCGCAGCTTCCTGTTCGCGCCCGGCAATCATCCGCGCCGGGTCGAGAAAGCGCTGTCGCTCGACGCCGATGCCGTCATTCTCGATCTCGAGGACGCGGTCGCGATCGCCGAGAAGCCGGCGACCCGCGCCGCAATCGTGGCGGCCTATGCCGGGCCGCGCAGCGGACTTCTTTACGTGCGGGTCAATGCCGCCGAGACCGAATTCTGCTATGGCGACCTGGTCGAAATCGTGCGCCCCGGGCTCGATGGCATCATCCTGCCGAAGGTCGAAAGCGCCGCCGGGCTGATGGCGATCGATTGGCTGCTCGAACAGCTCGAACGCGAGCACGGTCTGGCGCGGCGCGCGATCGACCTGATCCCGATTATCGAGACCGGGCGCGGCCTCGCCGCCATCGACGCGATCCTTCGGGCTGGCAGCCGGGTTAGGCGCGCGGCGTTCGGGGCGGGCGATTTCACCTTTGACATGAACATGGTCTGGAGCCGGGCCGAGAGCGAGCTTGCCTATGCCCGCGCCGCGGTCGCGACCGCCTCGCGCGCCGCCGGGCTCGAAGCGCCGCTCGATACCGTGTGGGTCGATCTGCAGGACGAGGAAGGGCTCGAAGCCTCGGCGCGCACCGCACTCGGCCTCGGTTTCCAGGGCAAGATGTGCATTCATCCCGGGCAGATCGCGGTCGTGAACCGCGTCTTCACCCCGAGCGCGGCGGAAGTAACCTTTGCCGAGCGCGTCGTCGCCGCCTTCGAGCGGGCCGAAGCCGAAGGCAGCGCCGCGATCCAGCTCGACGGCAAATTCATCGATTACCCGATCGTCTACCGCGCGCAGCGCGTGTTGCGGACGATGCGCGCGCTCGCCGAGCGGGGGCGTGGGTGACGGCGCCGATTGGGCCGCTGACCGGCGTCACCGTCCTCGACCTCTGCGCCTATCTGGCCGGACCCTACGGCTGCACGTTGCTCGCCGATCTCGGCGCCGACGTGATCAAGATCGAGCCGCCTCAGGGCGACATGCTGCGCCAGTTCCCGTCGACCCTGGAGGGCGAAAGCCGCTTTTTCCTCGGCGCCAATCGCGGCAAGCGCGCCCTGGCGCTCGACCTGAAGCAGCCCGAGGGGCTGGCGGTCTTGCACCGGCTGGTCGAGGGGGCCGATGTCTTCGTCGAGAATTTCCGTCCGTCGGTGCCGCAGCGGCTCGGCATCGATTACGAGCGCCTCAAATCGATCAACCCGCGCCTCGTCTATTGCGCGCTGACCGGCTATGGCGACACCGGGCCGCTCAGCGACAAGGGCGGCTTCGACCAGGTACTGCAATGCTTCACGGGGGTTGCGGCGTTCCAGGGCGGCTCGCCGCAGACGCCGCAACTAGTCGTCGGCTCGGTACTCGATTACTACACCTCGGCCCTGCTGGCCTATGGGGTGTCGTCGGCGCTATTTCACCGGGAGCGCAGCGGCGAGGGTCAGTATCTGAGCCTGTCGCTGTTGCGCAGCGCGCTGACCTTGCAGGCCGGCCGTTTCGTTTGGGCCGACAAGGAAGGCCGCGAGGTCAGCCGCGAATCCACCGCGGGCGGCATGACCGGCGTGCACCCGACCAAACACGGCATGCTCTACATTTCGGTGCATTCCAACCATTTCTGGCGCGACTTCTGCGAACTGATCGGCCTGCCTGAGCTGGCCTCCGACCCGCGCTGCGCGACGATGCGCAGCCGTGCCGCGCATGCGGCCGAGCTGCTGCCGCAGGTCCGCCAGGCGCTCGCCGCGCATACCGCGCTGGACTGGGAGGAGATCTTCGGCGAGCGCGTGCCTTGCGCCGCGGTGCGCCCGATCGAGGAGGTGTTCGACCATCCGCAGGTGCTGGCCGAAGGCTTGGTCACCACGCTCGATCACCCCGTCGTCGGCCCGTATCGCACGATGACGAAGCCGATCAAATTCAGCGAGACGCCGGGCCCGCCGCCCTCGGCAGCCCCGACCTTTGGGCAGCACTCGGCCGAAATCCTGGCCAAGGCGGGCTATTCCGCAGCCGAGATCGACGCCTTGCGCGAGCGCGGCATTATCCACTGACCCGCGCGTTGAGCATCGCAAGGGCGGCACCGCCGGAGATCGAGACCGCAGCGTTTGGCGCGGTCGCGGTCGAGCAGCGTTGCTGCCCGCTCTGCGGCCGTGACAATGGCGACCAGCCGAACAGCCGCTACTCGCAGGGCGGCTGGGCGGTCAAGGACTGCGCCGATTGCGGCTTCGTCTATATCGACTCGGCGCCGGTCTACGCGGCGCAATCGGTGCAGATGGCCTGGGAGCGCACGACCAAGATCGAGGAAACGCGCCGCGCGGAATTGCGGCCGCTCTCGTACAAGCTCAGCAAGCGGCTGCGCTTTCGCATGCGGCTGCTGCCGCGGCGGACCCTCGCCCGCGAACTCACCGGCCGCATCGCGGGCGGCAATGTTCTCGACCTCGGCTGCGGAGACGGCGGCGCCTTGCACGGGCTTTCCGCCTTGTTCCGGCCCTTCGGCATCGACATCTCGCAACAGCTGGCCGGCGCGGCGGACCGGTTGTTCCGCGCTCGCGGCGGATATGCCGTTCATGCGCCGAGCCTCGACGGGCTCGCGACCTTCAGAGACGGGTCCTTCGCGGCGGTGACCTTGCGCTCCTATCTCGAACACGAGCGCCAGCCGCTGCCGGTCTTGCGCGAGGTCGCGCGCGTGCTCGCGCCCGGCGGGATCGCCATCGTCAAGGTGCCGAATTACGGCTCGCTGAACCGCCGGGTGATGGGCCGCAAATGGTGCGGCTTCCGCTACCCCGATCACCTGAACTACTTCACCCCGGCGACGCTGCGCCGGATGGCAGCCGAAGCCGGGCTCGACACTCGGTTCGGGGTCGGCGGCCGCTTGCCGACTGGGGACAATATGTGGGCGGCTCTGTCTAAACGGCCGCCGGGCGGCGCTCGCCCTCTACGCGCGCATCTTGCGTGAGGCCCTGGCCGACGATGGCGTGGGGTCTGCCAGCGCTCGGGATGCCGGCCGCCTTGCCGGACCAGACATTGCGCGACTGGACCAACCGGATGGTCGCCTCGGCCAAATTCAGGTGGGTTCCGTTTCGCGGCTACTATCGCTTTCGCGCTCACAAATACATGCATCGGATCGACCCGGAAATGAAGCTTCTGAAATTCCTGGTCGACCCCCGGCGAATCAGCATCGACGCCGGCGCAAATCTCGGGATCTTTACGTATTTTCTCGCCCGCTATTCGGCGCATGTGCACGCGTTCGAACCGAACCCTTTGCCGTTCGGCATTCTGCGCAGCGTGGCGGACTCTAACGTCACTCTATACCCGATCGCGCTGACGGATTGCCACGGCGAGGTGAAGCTGATCGTCCCGAGAGGGCGCAAGGGCTGGACAAACAACGGCGCCTCGCTTTCGCACCGCGGCGCCGCCGCGTTCCGCGTAATTGCGGTGCCTGGCCGGCGGATCGACGATCTCGGGCTCTGCGACGTCGGGTTTATCAAAATCGACGTCGAGGGCCATGAAGCGGCCGTGCTCGGGGGAGCTGTCGATACGCTCGCGCGGGATCGCCCCAACCTGCTGGTCGAGAACGAGTACGCGCATGCCGGCGCTGCCGCGCAGGAGGTGTTCGATCTGTTGCGCGATCTCGATGACGAGGGTTTTTTCGTGGCGGACGGCTTGCTGAAGAGCCTTTCGCAATTCTCGTTCGAGCAGTACCGGACCGCGCCGCGACGCAACCTGCACCGCGCCGCCGCCGGGTATGTCAAGAACTTCATCTTCGTCCCGCGGTAGCGCGGTAGCGCGGGATCCTGAGAGTAGAGCAGGTTCTGCTCAAATGGAACGCCCTCTCCACTGTCATTGCCGACTCGACGCGGCAATCACCGCGGTGCGGCCCGAGACCCCGCGGATCAACTCCGCAGGTGACGCCATGAGGGGCGGGCCAACTTCGCCGTAACCCTCAATTCAGCGCGGCAGGTGCAGGCGGGCGCGCAGGCCGCCTTGCGGCGAGGTTTCGAGGCGCACGTCGCCGCCATGGCTGCGCGCCACGTCGCGGGCGATCGTCAGGCCGAGCCCGACCCCGCCGGTCGCCGCATTGCGTGAGGCGTCGAGCCGGATAAAGGGCCGGAACACGCGGTCGCGGTCCGCAGCCGGAATGCCCGGCCCGTCATCATCGACCAGAATGTCGATCCCGTCGGGCCGGGGCGTGCCGGTCAGCCACACCCTTCCGCCATAGCGGCGGGCATTCGCCAGCAGATTGGCGACGCAGCGGCGCAACGCGTTCGGCCGGACCGGCATCACGTGTTCGGGTGGCAGGTCGAGCGCGATCGGGGTGCCGTCGCGCCGCATCGCCGCGGCGACGTCCTCGAGCAGCAAGGTGAGGTTGGTCGCGACTGCCGCCTCGGCGCCCTCGCCGCGGGCGAATTCGAGGTAGCCGTTGACCATCTGCTCCATCTCGGCGACGTCCGAGCGCAACTCGGCCGCGCTCGCCGCGTCCCCGCCTCTATCCTTGCCCAGGAATTCGAGGGCCAGTTTCATGCGGGTCAGCGGGGTCCGCAGATCGTGCGACACGCCGGCCAGCATCTCGGTGCGCTGGCGGATCTGCCGCTGGATTCGGTCGCGCATCTGCAGGAACGCAACCGCCGCCTGCCGCACCTCGCTCGCGCCCTCGACCTTGAAAGAGGGGATCGGCCGGCCCTTGCCGAAGCCCTCGGCCGCGGCGGCGAGGCGGCGCAGCGATTTGACCTGGTTGCGCAGGAACACGACCGCGACGCCCAGCAGCACCACCGACGAACCGAGCATCCAGAAGATGAAGATATAGGTGGTCGAGGTGTAGAGCCGCTTTTGCGGCGCCGTCACGGTCAGCACCCCGTCGGCGAGCTGAACCATGATCAGGATATCGCGCGGCTCGCTCACAGCATCGATGCGGAACGGCAGCCCAAGGCGCTGGGTCAGCGCGACCCGCAGCTGCTGCTCCAGCGACGTTCCGCTGGAGGGTGCCGGAGGCGGGAGCTGCGCCGCCCGGTTCAACGTGAAGCTGAGTTCGGTGAAGCCGGTGGCGCGTTCCATAAGCCGGGTCAGTTCCACCTGATTGTCGGCGTATTGCATCGCCTCAATCAGCATCGCCACATCGCCCGCGACATCCGCAGACAGGCGTCGCGACACGGTCTCCCAATGCCGGTCGTAAAAGACCCAGGTCGCGATGATTTGCGCGATCAGCAGCGGCGTCACGATGATCAGCAGAGAGCGGCCGAACATCGACCGCGGCAAGATCCGCTTGACCCAGCTGCGCGGCCTGATGTCGAGGCCCGAGCCGATCGGTTCGACGATCGGGTCGGCGTCGTCGGCCTGCGGCATGCGCCGCGCAACCTCAATCGGGCTTGAGGACATACCCGGTGCCGCGGACGGTTTGCAGATAGCGCGGATAGCGCGGGTCGCGCTCGATCTTGCGGCGCAGCCGCGTCATCTGCACGTCGACATTGCGCAGATTGCCGCCGCATTGCGCCGCTTCGGACAATTCCTCGCGCGATACGCCCTCGCCCGGCCGCTGCGCCAGCAGCGTGAGCAAACTGGCCTCCGCAGCGGTCAGATGCACGATGTCTCCGCCGCGGAACAGCTCGGCCCGCGCGGCATCGAAGCGGAACCCGCCAAAGCGCAGCTCGGGGCGCGGCGCCTCTGCCGCCGCCGGCCGGCGCTGCAGGATGTTGCGGATGCGCAGGACGAGCTCGCGCGGCTCGAAGGGCTTGGCTAGGTAATCCTCCGCGCCTTGTTCGAGGCCGTTGATCCGGTCTTCCGCCTCGGCCATCGCGGTCAGGAGCAGCACAGGCACTTGGCGGTCGCGGCGCAGCGCGCGGGTCAAATCGAGGCCGCTTTCGCCCGGCATCATCACATCCAGGATCACGAGGTCGAAGGCGAAGCTGGCAACGCGCGCCCGCGCTTCCGCCGCATCCCCGGCGACAGTCACGCGAAAGCCGCTGTCGGATAGATAGCGCCGCAACAGCTCGCGCAATCGCGCATCGTCATCGACCACCAGCAGGTGGGGCTCGCTCTCCTCCATCGCGCGATGATAGCCCAACCGCGCCGTCAGTGCTCTCCCGGCTCTGCCGGGGCGGCCGCCGCGCCATCGCGGTCGAGGAAACGGCGACGGTCCTCGTGATCCGCGATGATCCCCAGCAACACCTTGCGGAACCCGGCGACGGCATCCGCGCCGGCCTCGCGATAGGCCTTGCCGATGCGGGCACGCTGCGGCTGCGACAGCTTGGTCTCGAGTTCGCGCCCGCTCTGCGTCAGTTCGAGCCGTCGCTGGCGGCGGTCGTACCGCCCGGGCTGCTGCACGATGAAGCCGCGCGCGATCAGCTGGCTCAGCACGCGGCTGAGGCTTTGCTTCGTGATCCGCAAGATGCCGAGCAGTTCGCCGACCGTCATCTGCGGGTGGCGCCCGACGAAATGCACCACGCGATGATGAGCGCGGCCGAACCCGTATTCGGCGAGGATTGCGTCGGGCTCGGCGGTGAAGTCGCGGTAGGCGTAGAACAGCAACTCTATGCCGTCGCGGACCCGATCTCGTTCCGGACGGGCCGAACCGGGCCGGCTTTTTATGTCAGCCATATTGACTTATTTAGCAAGCGTCGGTACACGAGGAGACCATTTTGCGATATAAATTTCCCGCGGGTGCCGCGCGCAATGCGACGCCTTTCGGGGATGCCGCTCCGGTGAGGAACAGCGCCATGTCAATCATTCCGTTCGACGATCGCGACGGCTTCATCTGGTATGACGGAGGCCTCGTGCCCTGGCGCGAAGCGAAGCTGCACGTTCTGACGCATGGGCTGCATTATGCGAGCTGCGTCTTCGAAGGCGAGCGGGTCTATAACGGCAGCGTCTTCCGGCTCGAGGACCACAATCAGCGCCTGATCAACTCGGCGAAGATCCTCGGCTTCGAAATCCCGGCCTCGATGGACGATCTGAAGAAGGCGACCGAAGAGGTGGTCGCGGCCAACAAGATCGTCGACGGCTATGTGCGCCCAGTCGCGTGGCGCGGCGCCGAGCAGATGGGCGTCTCGGCGCAGGCCAGCAAGATCCACTTGGCGCTCGGGTGCTGGGAGTGGCCGGCCTATTTCTCCCCCGAGGCCCGCGCGAAGGGCATCCGCATGTGCTGGTCGAAATGGGCCCGCCCAGCGCCGCATACTGCGCCGACTGCGGCCAAGGCCGCCGGCCTCTACATGATCTGCACCCTGTCGAAGCACGCCGCCGAGGCCGACGGCTTTGACGACGCGCTGATGCTCGACTGGCGCGGCCTGCTGGCCGAGGCGACCGGGGCGAACATCTTTCTCGTCATCAATGGCGAACTGCACACCCCGACGCCGGACTGCTTTCTCGACGGCATCACGCGCAAGACCGCGATCGGGCTCGCGCGGGCGCGCGGCATCAAGGTCATCGAGCGCGCTATCCAGCCGCAGGAGCTGGCGCAGGCGAGCGAGGTCTTCCTGACCGGCTCCGCCGCCGAGATCACGCCGGTCGGCGAGATCGTCGGGGAGCACGGGAATTTCCGCTTCACGCCCGGCACGATCTCCCGGCTGATGTGGGAGGATTACGACCGCACCGTCGGCAAGCGCGTCGCCACCGCCGCGTAGCCCGCTCCCCGCTGCCCACCCTCGCGACCCGGCTCGCGCGAGCCCAGGCGAGGTGATTTCCAGCAGGGCTTGAGCCGGACGTGACCGTGCTTTAGCGGTTGCGCTGCCAGTCCTCGTGCCACAGGAAATCGGGGCCGAGCTGGTCAAGGCTGGGGCAGCCGATCTGGCCCATCACGAGATCGATCTCGCCCCGAAAGATGTCAATCGCCTTCTTGACCCCGGCGATGCCGCCGGCCGCCGCGCCGTATAGCGTGGGCCGCCCCATGAAGCAGAAATCGGCGCCGAGGCACAGCGCGATCAGAATGTCGGCGCCGCGCCGCACGCCGCTGTCGAGCATCAGCCTGACCCGATCGCCCACCGCAGCCCTGATCGCCGGGAGCACGTCGAGCGAGGCCGGCGCCTGGTCGAGCTGCCGCCCGCCATGGTTCGATACGATGATGCCGTCCACGCCGATCTCGGCGGCGCGCACCGCATCGGCCGGATGCATGATTCCCTTCACGATCAGGTTGCGCGGGAACAGCCGCCGGTAGGTTTCGAGGTCGCGCCAGGTCTGCTGATGATGCGGCACCTGCGAGCGCGAGAAGTTCATGACCTCCTCGGCGCTGGCGCCGTTCGCCGCGTAAGGCTGCCAATTCTCGAGATAGGGCACGCCGCCGTGCCGCAGGTATTCGATGACCCAGCCGGGATGGCTCAACGCCTCGGCCAGGATCGACGGTTTGAGGCTCAGCGCCTGGAAGATGCCGCCGCGGATCTGGGCAAAGCCGTTGCGTATGTTGCGCTCGCGCTTCGAATGAACCGGCACGTCGACGGTCAGGACGAGCCCGTCGAGCCCGGCATCGGCGGTGCGCCGGATCATGTCTTCCGAGATTTTCGGGTCGCGCGCCGCATAGAGCTGGTACCAGGCGTGCTTCGGCGCGATCCGCCCGGCGGCCTCGATCGATTCGTTGCTGGCGCCCGACATGATGTAGGGGATGTTCGCGTCGGCCGCGGCCTGCGCCAGCATCATGTCGGCCCCGCGGCGGAACAGCCCGGCGCCGCCGGTCGGCGAGATGCCGAACGGGCTCGCATAGGTGTTGCCGAACAAGCTCGCCGACTGATCGCGCTTCGACACGTCGACGAGGTAGCGGGGCAATAGATAGTGCTTGTGGAAGGCGCTGGTATTGCGTTCGAGCCCGCGTTCGTCTTCGAGCCCTCCTTCGATGAAGTCGAAGGCGATTTTCGGCAGGCGGCGCTTCGCCATCCGGTGCAGGTCTTCGATGTTGACGGCTTGATCGAGCTTCATCGGTCCGTGCTCTCTGCGGGCGCCTGGCGCGCTCTCACCCGCAGGATCGCGTATTTTTACGGCCGATGACAGTCCCTTACCGCGCCGGGTCGGGAACGCTGCCGGGTTGGGGCGCATCGCTGCTGCGGCCAGTGCGCGCTCGGTCGCGGCGGCCGAAACGGGTTGGCAAGCCGGCGCCGCGCCGCTAACCTTTCCGCGAATTATCGGGGTCGCGAACGAGCGGCGGGGGAGAAGCGGGTGATCACCGGCCGTTCTAGCGGGTGCGTTCGTGCTTTTACTGCGGGTCTGGCCCTGGCGGCTGCGTTCGCGGCGGGCCTGTTGTCGGCGGCCGCGCAGACCCCACCGCAAGCCGCGCCGCCGCCTCCACCTGCACCGCCGCCGGCCCTCGTTTCCGGGCTGGCGCTGCCGCCAAAGCTGATCGACGAGGTCAAGATCGGCGGGCTGGCGCACGATGTCGGGCTTGGTGACCATCACGTCGAAAGCGGCGCCGACGTCAATCTAGAATTGCTGTTCACGCCGCCCGAGATCCTGAGCTTTCTCGGTTCGCCGCGGCCGCATATCGGCGGCAACATCAACACCGACGGCAATACCAGCGCCGGCTATTTCGGGCTGACTTGGGGGATCACCCTGATCCAGAACCTGTTCGGCACCGGCGACGGGCTGTTCGCCAATGGCAGTCTCGGCGGTGCGGTGCATGACGGCTATCTCGATTCGGCGCCGCCGGATCGCAAGAAACTCGGCTCCCCGATCCTGTTCCGCGAGAGCGTCGAACTCGGGGTGCAGCTGACCCCGGTGATCAGCGTGTCGGGGTTTGTCGACCATATGTCGAACGCCAATCTCGCCGGCCACAACGCCGGGGTGACGAATGCCGGCGGGCGGCTCGGTTTCAAGTTTTGACGATTTTCGCGGATTCCGATGGTGCGGCCACCCGATGACGGCTGCTTTCCGCCTGCCTAACGAGCGGGTATCTGGGGTAAACTACATTATATCACAAGCATCTGGCGGGTGATGTTGCAGCCAGGTCACGGTGAGACGAAAACACCACGTATCGGAAAAAGGTCGCTTGATCCGCCCGCCCGTGTTCATATCATAACGCGAGAGGAACGGGTGTCCTTAGGTTTCGGTTACCGCAACCTGTGATTTTTGGGGGAGCAATGAGCACAAAGCGGAATTTCGGCGCCGTGGCGGCGCTCGGCGGGCTGACCGCCGCGGTCGCGCTGTTGACCGGCCTTCCCAGCGTCCGCGCTGACGAACTCACCGATCTGCGCGCCAATCAAGAGCTCCTCCAGCGCCGCATCGATCAGCTGGCGCAGGCGGCCCCAGGCGGCACGCCGGCGGTCAACCCGCCGCTCGTAGGCCCGCAGCCCGGCGCTCAGCAGAGCCCGCTCGGAGCGATGGTCGTACAGCCCGGTACGCCGGCCGGAGCGGGAAGCTTCCCGCGCTCGTTCCTGATACCGGGCACCGACACCTCGATCCGCGTGGGCGGTTTCGCGCAGGTCGATTTCCTGTACTACTTCTCCGGCAACCAGGCAGCGCAAGGCACGGCGAGCAGCGGCGAAAGCCAGGGGACGATCAACAACCCGGGATCCACCAGCAACCTCGTCGGCATCCCGCTAGACCAGAACGGCGTCAAGGGCGCCGTCACGATCGGCGGCGCCGCGCCCGCGGCAAACGTGCAGCACTCGCGCAGCAACGGCGTCTACATCACCGCGCGTGAATCGCGGTTCAATGTCGAGACGCGCACCCCGACGGCTTGGGGCGAGGCGCGCACCTTTATCGAAATCGACTTCCAGCAGGGCAACAACCAGACCGGCGGTCCGACCAGCGGAAACCAGGTGTCAAGCTCCTACGAGCCGCGCTTGCGTTACGCCTACGCCACCTTGGGCGGGTTGATGGGCGGCCAGGCGAACTCGAACTTCGAAGATTCCGACTCGAATCCTGAACTGCTCGATTTCGGCGGCAACACTGGTTACAACGGACCGTCCCGGCACGGCCAGCTCCGCTACACATGGCCGGTGCCCTGGGGCTATGGCGGCGCGTTCTCGGTCGCGCTCGAAATGCCGGCGACAGACGCATTCACGCCGTTCGGCTATGCCGAAACGGACACGCAATATGCGGGATATACGCCGTGCGGCGGCATCACCGGCGCCGGGGTCGGGGCAACGGGGGCGTTCACTGGCGCGACCGCGACATCGGTGGTCTGCGGGCCGCTCGTGGCCGCGAACAATCCGACCTATAACAAGATGCCGGATTACACCTTCGCCTATCAACTGCCGCAGCCATGGGGCCACTTCAACCTGCATGGGCTGTTCCGCGATCTGGCGATCAATGACGGCAAGTTCGTCAATAAGGAGGTCCTCGGCTACGCCGGCGGCTTCGGCGGCGACGTAAAGCCGAATTTCTGGGGGATGTTCCCGAAAGACGACATTACCTTCAACTTCAGCGCCGGCGTCGGTGCGGGCTTCTACATTGCCGACACCGCGGCGGCCTTGGCGACCAACTATACCTTCGCCCCGGCGTCAGCCGCGCAGGCGGCATCATTGATCGTCAAGCCGAGCACCTCGTTTGGCGGCCATGTCGGCTATCAGCACTGGTGGACCGACACTCTGCGGTCGACCTTCGATTACAGCATGGTGCACACCGACATCTCGTCGATCCTGCTGGCGAGCCAGCGGATCCCCGGCGTTGCGTTCGGCTCCCCCGGTAGCATCGCGGGCGGCTCGGACAATGCGGCCAACAAGGAACTCGATCTGGTGCATGCGAACTTGATCTGGAGCCCGGTCGCCTTTGTCGACATGGGCGTCGAATACACCTTCGGCCACCGCCAGGTCGTGTCGAACCTGAAGGGCGACGAAAACGCGATCCAAGGCACCTTCCGCGTCCGCTTCTAAGCACAGCTGTCGCGAAGCCGACAAAAGAGCCCGCCGGCTTGCCGGCGGGCTCTTTTGCGTGCCGAGCCCTCGACGGGCCGGCCTGGGAACTCTAACTTGAAGCAATGGCTGCCGTCGTACTCGATACGCTGAAGCGGGCGCACAAGCTTGCCGCGCTCCGAGCTGAGTTGGCGGCGTTCCGGGCCGAGCTCAAGGCGAATATGGAGCTGCTTCGGCGCGACTTCACGAGCCGTTTGGGAGGAATGATGGTTGTGGCCCTCGGGGTAATCCTCGCCGCAATCCGATACGTACCCCCCGGTCACTGCTGAGGCGCATGGCGCGGGAGCCCACGACGATGCGCCGCTATCGGATCGCTGCGATCCCCGGCGACGGAATCGGCAAGGAGGTCATCCCGGCCGGGCTGGAAGTTCTGGCCGCGGTCGCCGAACGTGACGGCGGCTTCGCGCTTGCCGTCGAGACGTTTCCCTGGGGCTGCGATGCGTATCGCACGACCGGCGAATTGATGCCGGCGGATGGCGTTGCCACCTTGCGCGGGTTCGATGCGATCTATTTCGGGGCGGTCGGTGACCCCGAAATCGCCGACCACATCACATTGTGGGGTCTGCGGCTGCCGATCTGCCAGGGGCTCGATCAATACGCCAATGTCCGTCCGACGCGGATCCTCCCCGGCATCAAGGGACCGCTGCGGGAATGCGGGCCGGGCGACCTCGACTGGGTCATCGTGCGCGAAAACAGCGAGGGCGAATACGCCGGCAATGGCGGCCGCGCGCATCGCGGCTTCGCCGAGGAGGTCGGCACCGAGACCGCCATCTTCACCCGCGCCGGCGTCACTCGGATTATGCGGTTCGCGTTCGCGCTGGCCCGCTCGCGGCCGCGCCGGCATCTGACCGTCGTGACGAAGTCGAATGCAATGCGTCACGGCATGGTGTTGTGGGACGAGATCGCCGCGGAGGTGGCGCGCGAGTTTCCCGAGGTGACGGTCGACAAGGAGTTGGTCGATGCCATGACCACCCGGATGGTGCTGAAACCGAACAG
>Ga0213875_10001283_pt1 | contig 16802 bp, 13 predicted proteins | sample BarmaccomBMRX_R8_FD_160105 | JGI IMG/M metagenome (GOLD analysis project Ga0213875, IMG submission 160105) | Root-associated microbial communities from Barbacenia macrantha in rupestrian grasslands, the National Park of Serra do Cipo, Brazil - RX_R8 | ecosystem: Host-associated > Plants > Roots... | reverse complement strand
TCACGATCGAGGACATCCTCGAGGAGATCGTCGGCGAGATCACCGACGAGTACGACCAGGAACGGCCGCCGATCGAGTGGCTGTCCCCGGACGTGGCCCGGGTCGCCGCCCGGCTGCCGGCCGACGAACTGGCCGAGCTGTTCCACGTCACCATCGACGCCGGCGACGTCGAGACGGTCGGCGGCCTGCTCGCGCACGCCCTCGGCCGGGTCCCGATCGCCGGCTCGGAGGGGACGATCAGCGGGCTCCGGCTGACCGCCGAGAACCTGTCCGGCCGCCGCAACCGGATCGGGACCGTGCTGGTCGAGCGGGTGTCGGAGTCGGCCCAGCCGAACGACGAAGCCGAACGGTCGGTCTCCTGAGCGGCCCGGCCGCCTACACTCGACGCGTGAGCGACGCGGAGCTGGGTCCCGAGGACCTGAAGATCATTACGCTGGCCCGGTCGACCCGGGCCCGGGTCACCTCGGCCGAAGGGGCGGCCGTCCGGGACGAGACCGGCCGGACCTACGCGGCCGCCGCCGTGGCGCTGCCTTCCCTGCAGCTGTCGGCGCTGCGCCTGGCGGTGGCGATGGCGGTCTCCAGCGGCGCGTCCGCCCTGGAAGCGGCCGCCCTGGTCACCGAGGCCGACCAGCCCGACCCCGGCGACCTGGCCGCCGTCCGTGACCTCGGCCCCGGAGCGCCGGTCTTCCTGGCCGCCCCGGACGGCGCCGTCCGCGCCACCCTGAACCCCTGATTCCCATGCCGCCCAACCCCACCGGCAACTCCAGCCTCGCCGACCCCGCGCGCCCCTTCCGTTCCGGCTTCGTCGCGTTCGCCGGCCGCCCCAACGTCGGCAAGTCCACGCTGATGAACGCCCTGGTCGGGGCCAAGGTGGCCATCACCAGCAGCCGCCCGCAGACCACTCGCCGGGTCATCCGTGGCATCGTGCACCGGCCCGACGCCCAGCTGATCCTGGTCGACACGCCCGGCCTGCACAAGCCGCGCACCCTGCTCGGCGAACGGCTCGACAGCCTGGTCCGGTCGACCCTGACCGAAGTCGACGTGATCGGCTTCTGCATCCCGGCCGGCGACCCGATCGGCCCCGGCGACCGCTACCTGGCCCGCGAGCTGGCCTCGATCAAGCGCACCCCGGTGGTCGCGGTGGTGACCAAGACCGACAGCGTGCCCCCCGACCGCATCCTGGCCCAGTTGTCGGCCGTCGCCGGGCTGGGGGAGTGGGCCGACGTGGTCCCGGTCTCCGCGGTCACCGGCTACAACCTGGACGTGCTGTCCGACGTGCTGATCAAGCACCTGCCCGAGGGCGTGCCGCTGTACCCCGACGGCGAGCTGACCGACGAGCCGGAAGAGTTCCTGGTCGCCGAACTGATCCGCGAGGCGGCCCTGGAAGGCGTGCGCGAAGAGCTCCCGCACTCGATCGCGGTCGTCGTCGAGGAGATGAAACCGCGGGACGGCCAGCAGGACCTGACCGACGTCTACGCCGAGATGTACGTCGAGCGCCCCAGCCAGAAGGCCATCGTCATCGGCACCAAGGGCGCCCGCCTGAAGGACGTCGGCAGCCGCGCCCGCCAGCAGATCGAGGCCCTGCTCGGCACCCACGTCTACCTCGACCTCCGCGTCAAGGTGGCCAAGGACTGGCAGCGCAACCCCAAAGAGCTCCGCCGCCTCGGCTTCTACGACTGACTCACCCGCCGCCCATTATTTCCCGTGACCGGAAAGCCCGGACCGTACTCCGCCCCCCGCTCCGGTCCCGTCCCGCTCCCCCGCCCCCCGCACCCCGCACTCCGCCCCCCGCACCGGTTTGCCGCAATGTGACATCGCGGGCATAAGAGTGCCATCAATGTGACATTGCGGGCAAACAGGCCCGGGTGTCAGCGCGGGCCAGAGGCGGCCGGGACGCGGGTGGGCAGCAGCCAGGCGGTGACCCGGTGCGGCTTGGCGAAGCCGAGCGCCACGTTGATCGCCACCATGTGGGCGTTGTCCTCGCCGTTCCAGGTTTCCACGTACTCCAGCCGGGGCTCGCGGTCGGCCATCCACTCCAGCATGGCCACCTTGGTCAGCAGGCCCAGCCGGTGCCCGCGGTGGGCCCGGGCCACCGCGGTCATCTCCTGGTGACCCCAGGCCGGCTCGGCCTCCTCGACCGACAGCTGGGTCAGGGCGGCCAGCTCGCCGGTGGCTGCCACCGCCGCCAGCGAGTACCGGCGCAGCCCCTTCTCCAGGCTGAGCCGGTCGGCCTCCGCGACCCGGTCGGCCGTCCACACCTGGGGCTGCTCGCCGGCCCCGCGCGGGGCGTCGGCCATCGCCTCGTTCATCCGGGCCACCGGCTCCCGCCACTGGTCCGGGGTCGGCCCGTCCCAGCTGGTCAGCGTGTACCCGTCCGCGTGGGCCAGGGCCGCGGCCCGCAGCCGGGCCAGCTGGCCGTCCGGGATCGCGGTCAGGTCCAGCGTCCGCCGGTTCTCCACCAGGTCGGCCCGGGCCCCCATCGCCCGGGCGAACGCGTCACCCGGGGTGCCGTCCAGCACCTCGCTGGTCACCGTGCCGCGGCCCAGCTCGTCCGCGCGCGCCAGCGCGTGCCGCAGCAGCGCACTTCCCGCCCCGGAACGCCGCCGCTCCGGCGCCACCAGCAGCATCAGCGCCGCCCGGTCGCGGTTCTCCCGGTCCGGCAGCTCCAGCGAGTAGCCGCCCAGCACGGTGCCGCCGTCGCGGGCCAGCCAGTTGTCCCGCGGCTCGGCGCACCACCCGCGGACCAGCAGCCCGCTGAACACCGCGGCCGACATCGGCGGGCCGCCGGGCTCGTCGACCGGCGCCCCCGCCCGGTAGATCTCATGCAGCGCCCGTACCGCCGCCGGGTCGGCCGCCGCCTCAAACCTCTGCACGTCCACCCGGCCACCCAAACACCGCCGCCCGGAAATCGCGACTGGTTATTCGGCCCCTGAAATCGCCTGCTACGCTGAAGGCATCATGCACGGTTTGCTCCTGCTTAGCAGCCGCGGCGAGGGCCGGTAACGGCCTGCTCCCTCGTCGCGGAGTCTTCGCATGACCGCTGGCCAGATCTGAGCCGACGACCCTTTCCGGCCGATCCTCCGCAGCCTCGTACAGGAGCAGCACCTCTCATGACTTCGCAGCAATCGCACGCGTCCAGCGACGTACCCAATCCCCGCGCCCATTCGGTGGGTACCGGGGACATCCGGCCGCAGCCCAGCGGGATGCCGATCGGGCGCTACACCGCGTTCGCCCCGGTCGACCTGCCCGACCGCACCTGGCCGAACAACCGGATCACGAAGGCGCCGCGCTGGCTGTCGACCGACCTCCGGGACGGCAACCAGGCGCTGATCGACCCGATGAGCCCGGCCCGCAAGCGCAAGATGTTCGACCTCCTGGTGGCCATGGGCTACAAGGAGATCGAGGTTGGCTTCGCCTCGGCCAGCCAGACCGACTTCGACTTCGTGCGCGAGCTCATCGAGGGCGACAAGATCCCCGATGACGTGCAGATTTCCGTGCTCACCCAGGCCCGCGAGGACCTCATCGAGCGGACCGTCCAGTCGCTGGTCGGCGCTCCGCGCGCCACCGTCCACCTCTACAACGCCTGCGCCCCGCTGTTCCGCCGGGTGGTGTTCGGCATGGACCGCGCGCAGACCAAGGCGCTGGCCACCGCGGGCACGACCGCGGTCATGCGGCACGCCGAGCGGCTGCTGCCCAACACCGCGTTCGGCTACGAGTACTCGCCCGAGATCTTCATGGACACCGAGCTCGACTTCTCCATCGAGGTCTGCGAGGCGGTCTCCGACCTGTGGCAGCCCGAGGCCGGGCGGGAGATCATCTTCAACCTGCCGTGCACGGTCGAGCGGTCCACCGCCAACGTCTACGCCGACCAGATCGAGTGGATGAGCCGCCAGTTCACCCGGCGCGAGCACGTCAGCCTGTCGGTCCACACCCACAACGACCGCGGCACCGCGGTGGCCGACGCCGAGCTGGCGATCATGGCCGGCGCCGACCGGGTGGAGGGCTGCCTGTTCGGCAACGGCGAGCGGACCGGCAACGTCTGCCTGGTCACCCTGGGCCTGAACCTGTTCAGCCAGGGCATCGACCCGATGATCGACTTCTCCGACATCGACGAGGTCCGGCGGACGGTCGAGTACTGCAACCAGCTTCCGGTCCACCCGCGCCACCCGTACGCGGGCGATCTGGTCTACACCGCGTTCTCCGGCTCGCACCAGGACGCGATCAAGAAGGGTTTCGAGGCGCTGGAGAAGGACGCGGCCACCGCGGGCGTCCCGTTCGCCGACTACCCGTGGGCGGTGCCCTACCTGCCGATCGACCCGCACGACGTGGGCCGCTCCTACGAGGCCGTGATCCGGGTCAACTCCCAGTCCGGCAAGGGCGGCGTGGCCTACATCATGAAGGCCGAGCACCAGCTCGACCTGCCCCGGCGGCTGCAGATCGAGTTCTCCCGGGTCGTCCAGGCCGCCACCGACGACGAGGGCGGCGAGGTCACCGCGGCCGAGATGTGGGCCAAGTTCTCGGCCGAGTACCTGTCCGGCGGGCCGGTCGAACTGCTCGGGCACCGCGCCTCCTCGGTGGTCGAGTCCAAGCACGTGCTGACGGCCGAGGTCCAGGTGAACGGCGAGCCCCGGTCGATCGAGGGCTCCGGCAACGGGCCGATCTCCGCGTTCTGTGACGCGCTGAGCGGGGTCGACGTCAAGATCCGGGTCCTCGACTACACCGAGCACGCGCTGTCGGCCGGGTCGGACGCCCAGGCCGCCGCCTACGTGGAGTGCGAGATCGACGGCCGCACCCTGTGGGGCGTCGGCATCGACGCCGACACCACCAGCGCCTCCATGCGGGCGGTGCTCTCGGCGGTCAACCGCACCCGCTGAACCGCCTCACCTCCAGGACATGCCCAGGTCGTCCAGCAGCCCGAACAGGGCGCGGGCGGCCCGGGTGAAGTCCTCTGGCCCGCTGAAGCCCCCGAACCGCCCGGCCACCGCCAGGTGCGGTTCCAGCGATACGAAACCGGCGAACCCGGCGTCGTTCAGCGCGGCCAGAGTCTGACGCACCTGGCCGTCACCCTGCCCGGCGGGCACCACCGCCCCGGTGGCGGCCAGGGCGTCCTTGACCTGCAGATATTCCAGATAAGGAGCGAGCAGGGGATAGCCCTGGTCGTGCGGAGCGGCGACCCCGCACTGCACGAAGTTGGCCGCGTCGAACGTGGCCCGCAACGCCGGCGACCCGACCACGCGGATGATCTCCGCGCACCGCTCGGGGACGTCCCCGTAGATCTCCTTCTCGTTCTCGTGGGCCAGGACCAGGCCGCGCTCCTCGGCGATCCCGGCGAGCGCGGCCATCCGGTCCAGCACCGGCCCGCGGAACTCCTCCGGCCGCCGCCCGGCCGGCAGGAAGAACGAGAACACCCGCACCAGCGGGGTGCCGAGCGCGGCCGCGATGTCGGCGATCCGCCGCAGCCGGTCCAGCTCGGGCGCCAGCGGCGCCTCGACCGGTATCTTGCCGATCGGCGAGCCGATGGCCGACACCGTCACCCCGGCCCCGTCCAGCGCCCGCCGGATCCGGGCCACCTGCTGGTCGTCGAGGTCGGCCACGGTGACCGACCAGGCGCTGCGCAGCTCCAGGTGCCGGATGGACAGCCCGGCCAGCACCTCGAGCTGGGCGTCGAGGTCGGCCGCGATCTCGTCCGCGAACCCGCTCAGCACCACCGTCATGCCAGCCTCACCGGCGCGCCCTCGCGGGCCGACTGGTACACCGCGCACACCAGCTCCAGGGTGGCCCGGCCGTCGGCCGCCGTCACCGCCGGCGGCCGCCCTTCCTCCAGCGCGGCCAGCAGGTCGGCCAGCTGGGCCCGGTGCGCCGCCACCTCCAGGCCGGCCGCGTCGGCGGCCGCACCCCGGGTGCTGCCCGCGGACCGCACCTCGGACCCGTCCCGGAATCCCCGGTACACCAGCACGCCGTCCTCGACGATGGCCGACCCCTCGGTCCCGCTGATCTCCAGCCGCTGCGCGAACCCGGGGATCACCGAGGTGGTGGCGGTGATCGTGCCGACCGCGCCGGACATGAACCGCACCGTGGCCAGCGCGCAGTCCTCGGCCTCGATGTCGTGCGCCTGGGTCACCGCCAGCGCGCTCACCTCGGCCACCGGGCCCAGGTACCAGCGCAGCAGGTCGGTGTAGTGAATGCCCTGGTTCATCAGGGCACCGCCGTCCATCGCCCAGGTGCCGCGCCAGCCCGCGCTGTCGTAGTAGTCCTGGCCCCGCCACCACTTGGTGGCGACCTGGCCGAGCAGCAGGCGGCCGAACGCGCCCTCGTCGATCAGGCGGCGCAGATCGGCCAGGCCCGGGTCGAACCGGTGCTGGGAGATCACGGTGACCGTGACCCCGGCCGCCCGGGCGGCTGCGATCAGCTTGTCGGCCGCCGCCAGGCTGACGTCGATCGGCTTCTCGACCACCAGGTGCTTGCCGGCCCGGGCCGCCTGCACACCCACCTCGGCGTGCTGGCCGCTGGGCACGCACACCGTCACCACGTCGACGTCGCGGCGGGCCAGCAGGGCGGCCAGGTCCGGCTCGTCGGCGACGTGGTGCTTGGCCGCGAACGCCCGCGCCCGCTCCGGGTCGACGTCGGTGACCGCTACCAGCCGGGCACCGGGCAGGGTGGACAGCGCCCGGGCGTGAAAATCAGCCACGACACCGGTACCGACAAAGCCGAATCCGTGTTCGCTCATAGCCCGCCTTTCGCGACCACCCTACGGCGCGTATGTCCCCCGTTGTCGGTGTGGTGCGGGAGAATACCTGCATGCAGCTGTACCGGGACGACGGAGTGGTGCTGCGCACGCAGAAGCTGGGCGAGGCCGACCACATCATCACCGTGCTGGCCCGCAAGACCGGCAAGGTGCGGGCGGTGGCCAAGGGCGTGCGCCGGACCCGGTCCCGGTTCGGCGCCCGGCTGGAGCCGTTCACCCACGTCGACCTGCTGCTGTACCAGGGCCGGTCGCTCGACACGATCACCCAGGCCGAGGTCATCCGCTCCTACGGCGCCCCGCTGACCGCCGACTACCCCCGCTACACGGCCGGGGTGGCGATGCTGGAGACCGCCGAGCGGTTCACCCCGGAGGAAAAGGAGCCCACCCTCCGTCAGTTCCTGCTGCTGATCGGCGGCCTGCGCACGCTGGGGGAGAGCGACCACGATCCCCGGCTGGTGCTCGACGCCTACCTGCTGCGGTCGCTGGCGGTGGCGGGCTACGCCCCGGTGCTGGACGAGTGCGCCCGCTGCGGCCGCAAGGACCGGCTGCCCGCGTTCGCGATCCCGGCCGGCGGCGTCGTGTGCGCCAACTGCCGCCCACCCGGCGCCGCTTCCCCGGGCCCGGCCGCCGTGGCGCTGATGACCGCGCTGCTGCGCGGAGATTGGGGCACGGCGGACCAAACCGAACGACGGCACCAGATAGAGTGCAGTGGCCTGGTGGCCGCCTACCTGCAGTGGCACCTCGAGCACTCCATCCGTTCACTTCGTCACGTGGAGCGTGTGTGACCGTCCGGCCCCCCGATCCCCATCCGAGCGGGGCCCGACCGCCCGCGATCCCGCGGGATCTGGTCCCCCGGCACGTGGCGATCGTGATGGACGGTGACGGCCGCTGGGCCAAGCAGCGGGGGCTGCCGCGGACCGAGGGTCACAAAGAGGGCGAGTCCTCGCTGCTCGACGTGATCATGGGCGCGATCGAGCTGGGCATCCCGTACCTGTCGGCCTACGCGTTCTCGACCGAGAACTGGCGCCGCTCGCCCGACGAGGTGCGCTTCCTGATGGGGTTCAACCGCGACGTCATCCACCGCCGCCGGGACCTGCTCAACGAGATGGGCGTGCGGATCCGCTGGGCGGGCCGCCACCGGCGGCTGTGGCGCAGCGTGATCTCCGAGCTGGAGGAGGCCGAGCGGATGTCGGCCGGCAACTCGGTGCTGACCCTGCAGTTCTGCGTGAACTACGGCGGCCGGGCCGAGATCGCCGACGCCGCCGCCGCGATCGCGGCCGACGTGGCCGCGGGCAAGCTCAAGCCGGAAAAGGTCACCGAGAAAACAATCTCCCGTTATCTCGATGAGCCCGATATTCCCGACGTCGACCTTTTCGTGCGCTCGTCGGGCGAGCATCGCACCTCGAATTTCCTGCTCTGGCAGTCGCATTATGCCGAGCTTGTCTTTCTCGACACGCTCTGGCCTGATTTCGACCGCCGGCACCTCTGGCACGCCTGCGAAATCTACGCCAGCCGCGACCGCCGTTACGGTGGCGCCATCCCCAACCCGGTGGCCCCCGAGGGCGAGCCGAGCCCGGTCAGCGCGGGCTGAATCCAATCCCCCAGGGATGCCGAAATCAGGCACCCTACCTGGTTAGACGCTCTGGCCCGGTGAATTACGAGCATGTAGTTCAAAGCATTTACGCTGCCCCGTAGAGCATTTTAATAATAATAAAATGTACCCATTTGGCTGGTTGAACTTTTTCCCAGTCGCGGCATCTCGGGATAGGCCCTCCCGGGATCGCCGACTGCGCCAGGCAATGCCCCGTTTTTATCCCTTTTAAAAGGCGTCACGGGCCGAAAACAGAGGGGTAACCGGAGAGTGACCGGGGAACACCGGAAAGTGGCGTCGCCGTAATTACACGACGGGGGTACTGGTCAGCCAGACGCCAGCGACCAGTTATTTCAACAGCAGTGGGGGGTGTTGATGCGTCGCACAGCAACGGCCGTCATGGGCCTGGGGTGCGCGATCGGTGTGTTCGCCGCCGGGGGCCTGAGCCCGGCCAGCGCGAGTGCGGCCGACCGCGGCCTGGTCAGCAGTCACGTATCCAAGGCAGGTTCGTCGGCCACCCAGACCAAGAACAAACAAACGGCCGCCATGCAGGCGGTCAGCTACGACGGGTACTCGGTCACCGTCCCGGCGAGCTGGCAGGTCTTCCATCTCGACACCGATCCAGGTCAGTGCGTCAGGTACGACATCAATGCGGTCTACCTCGGCAGTCCCGGCGCGAACCAGAACTGTCCTTCGAATCTTATGGGCCGAGCGGAGACGATTACCATCACTCCGGTCGGCGTGTCGAAGTCTGGGCAGGTCAGCACCGGTGGGGCCGCCGCCCAGGGCGGGCTCGTGCAGTCGCCGCCGCCCAGCATCGCCGGCCGCCGGATCGCCGCCCGGGCTCAGGCGTTCAACCAGCTGAGCGAGTACGGGCAGGCCAGCGAGCTGCGGGGCTCGGTCCCGGGCGGCCAACTGTCGGTCACCGGCACCTACGGCTGGGACCCGGGCGCGGTGACCAGCTACATGCAGAGCATCCACCGGGTGACCGGCAGCCAGTCCGGGTGGCCGGTGAGCTCGGGCCGGGCCAGCACCATCAGCGAGACCGACAGCTGGCCGACGGCCACTCAGTCAGCCGGGACGCCGCCGGTCAGCAGCGGGCCCGTCACCACCACCAAGCCCGTCACCACCACCAGCACCAGCACGCTGACCAGCACGGTCAAGGCGAGCGTGCCGGCCCGCCCGCTGGCCGGGTTCGACACCTGCACCGCGCCGTCGCTGAACGCGATGAAGGCGTGGAAGAGCAAGTACTCGGCCATCGGGATCTACATCGGCGGCCAGAACATGGCCTGCGACTACGGCAACCTGTCGGCGTCCTGGGTCAAGTCCGTGCACGCGATGGGCTGGTCGCTGCTGCCGCTCTACGTCGGGCTGCAGGCGCCCTGCAACAACTTCGCCGCCATCAGCAGCAAGAACCCGGCCACCCAGGGCACCCAGGCGGCCGACACCGCGATCGGCGACGCGGCCAGCTTCGGCCTCGGCAAGGGTTCGCCGATCTACTTCGACATGGAGTCCTACAACAACGGCAACTCCAGCTGCCGGTCCACCGTGCTCAAGTTCCTCGACGCCTGGACCAAGGAGATACACGTACGCGGCTACGTCTCCGGGGTGTACTCCAGCGCCTCCACCGGCGTCACCGACCTGGCCTCGGACCCCGCCGTCAACGGGCACGCGATGAACGAGCCGGACGCCCTGTGGTTCGCGCTCTGGGACAAGAAGAACAACCTGTCCGGCACGCCCTACCTGCTGGCGTCGGACCGGTGGGCGGCCGACCGGGTGAAGCAGTACCAGGGCAACCAGAAGATCAAGGTCGGCGGGTACTCACTCAACATCGACGCGGACTGGGTCGGTGGCGCGGTGTCGGCACCGTGAGCCGCGCTTAACCGCACGGCCTGAACTGGCCAGGGGAAGGGCTGGTTCTGGTTCGCCAAGGGGGCGCGGTGGCTCTAAGCTGGGGCCACCGCGCCCTCTCGCATGGTTTCAGGCCGTGCCCGCGCGTGTCTGGGACCAGCCCGTAAGGGTGCTGTGCCGCGCGAAACAACGACGCCGACCGCCAGCCGGATGGAGACCTTTGATGGCAGCTCGCAGTGACCGTATGGATACGATCGTCAGCCTCTCCAAGCGGCGGGGGTTCGTGTACCCGTCCAGCGAGATCTACGGCGGCCTGCGGGCGTCCTGGGACTACGGCCCGCTCGGGGTGGAGCTCAAGAACAACATCAAGCGCCAGTGGTGGCGGTCGATGGTGCAGGAGCGCGACGACATCGTCGGCCTCGACTCCAGCGTGATCCTCGCGCGCGAGGTGTGGGAGGCTAGCGGCCACGTCACCGAGTTCGTCGACCCGCTGGTCGAGTGCATGTCCTGCCACAAGCGGTTCCGGGCCGACCACCTGCTGGAGGCCTACGAGGAGCGCCACGGCCACGCCGCCGAGCACGGCCTGGCCGACGTGACCTGCCCCAACTGCGGCAACAAGGGCACCTTCACCGAGCCGCGGATGTTCAGCGGCCTGCTGCGCACCTACCTCGGCCCCGTCGAGGACGAGTCCGGGCTGGCCTACCTGCGGCCGGAGACCGCCCAGGGCATCTTCATCAACTACAAGAACGTGCTGCAGAGCTCGCGCAAGAAGCTGCCGTTCGGCATCGGCCAGATCGGCAAGTCATTCCGCAACGAGATCACGCCGGGTAACTTCATCTTCCGCACCCGCGAGTTCGAGCAGGCCGAGATGGAGTTCTTCGTCCGCCCGGGGACCGACGAGGAGTGGCACCAGACCTGGATCGACACCCGCTTCAACTGGTACGTCGACCTCGGCATCAAGCGGGAGAATCTGCGCCTGTTCGAGCACCCGCAGGAGAAGCTGGCGCACTACTCCAAGCGCACGGTGGACGTGGAGTACCGGTTCGGGTTCACCGGCAGCGAGTGGGGTGAGCTGGAGGGCATCGCCAACCGCACCGACTACGACCTGACCACCCACGGCAAGGCGTCCGGGACCGATCTGTCCTACCTGGACCAGGAGTCGGGTGAGCGGTTCGTCCCCTTCGTGATCGAGCCCGCGGCCGGTATCGACCGGGCGGCGCTGGTGTTCATGCTCGACGCCTACACCGAGGACGAGGCGCCCGACGCCAAGGGCAAGCTGGAGAAGCGGACGGTGATGCGGTTCGACCCGCGGATCGCCCCGGTCAAGGTGGCGGTGCTGCCGCTGTCGCGCAACACCGACCTGTCGCCCAAGGCCCGCGACCTGGCGGCGGCGCTGCGCAAGCGCTGGAACACCGACTTCGACGACGCCAGCGCGATCGGCCGCCGGTACCGGCGGCAGGACGAGATCGGCACCCCGTACTGCGTCACCGTCGACTTCGACACCCTCCAAGACCACGCGGTCACCGTGCGCGAGCGCGACTCGATGAAGCAGGAGCGGGTCGCGATCGACCAGCTCGAGGGCTACCTGGGCGACCGCCTGCCGATCTGCTGAGCGCCAGGCGGCCAGCCCGGGCATGACCCCGGGTCAGTCCAGGTGCTCGCCCGCCAGCGCCTCCAGCACCAGTTCGACGACGTCACCGGGGGCGGTCTCGGCCAGCCCGGCCGGGTCCGCCCGCGGGGCGCACCGGAAGACCTCGGCCGCCGCCTGGTGGAAGCCGTCCGGCAGCCCGGCGTCGGCCATGGCCGCCGCGATCTCGGTCATCTCCGGGTCCCAGCGCCAGCCCTTGGCCGCCGCCGACCGGGCGGCGTTTTCCGTCCGGGCGGCCAGCTGGGGCTGGGAGGCCCCCCACTCGGCCAGCAGCGTGCCCTCGACCCGCTCGGTGCGGGCCAGCGCCCGGGCCGCCAGCAGCAGCGCGGCCGAGCCCTTGGTCCAGGCGGCGTAGGCCATCTTGACCGCCGAGGCCGCCCCCACCCCGCCGTCGACCAGGCAGGCGGTCACCGCGGTGCCGTCGAACAGCGCCGCCACCTGGGCCGCGGCCGGCGACCCGGGTTCCCCGGACAGGTAGAGCCGGGGGCCGCCGGCGCTCCCCGGCTGCGGGGCGAGGCCGATGATGCCGCCGTCCACGAACGTGGCGCCGGCCGCGGTCACCGTGGCCGCCACCGTCCGCACGGTCCGCGGCGCGATCGCGTTGGCGTCGACCACCAGGCCGCCGAAGCCGTCGGAGGCCACGCTGGCGGCCACGGCCGGGGCCGCCTGCGGCGGGCACACCGACAGCACCACCTCGGCCCGGCCGAGCAGGTCGCTCAGGCTGCCGGTGCTCGTCAGCCCGGCCCCGGCGGCCCGCTCGGCGGTGGCCCGGCTGCGCCCCTCCGGCAGCCACAGCACGGTGTGACCGCGGTCGGCCAGGGCACCCCCGAGCCCGGCCCCCATCTCCCCAGGGTGCAGCAATCCGATCGTCGTCATGCGATGTCTCCCACCTGTCCCGCTAGTCCCAGCAGCGTCCCGCGCACGTCCCAGGACTAGTAAAGTCCCAAGCGACTACGCATGAGTTAATACACGCTGCACGAGGAGCGCTCAGTGCCGAAGCTCGTTTACGACTTCACCGAAGGTAATAAGGACCAGAAAGACCTGCTCGGCGGCAAGGGTGCCAACCTCGCCGAGATGACCAACCTCGGCCTGCCGGTCCCGCCCGGGTTCATCATCTCCACCGAGGCCTGCCGCGCCTACCTCAAGGATGGCGACGTGCCCGCCAGCCTCGCGGGCGAGGTCACCGAGCACCTGAACCAGCTCGAGTCGGCCATCGGCCGCAAGCTGGGCGACCCGTCGGACCCGCTGCTGGTCAGCGTGCGGTCCGGGGCCAAGTTCTCGATGCCCGGCATGATGGAGACGGTGCTGAACATCGGCCTGTCGGATGAGTCGGTCCAGGGCCTGGCCAAGCAGGCCGGCAACGAGCGGTTCGCCTGGGACTCCTACCGGCGGCTGCTGCAGATGTTCGGCAAGACCGTGCTCGACATCGAGGGCGAGGCGTTCGAGGACGCCATCGACAACGCCAAGAAGGCCAAGGGCGTCAAGAACGACCTCGACCTGGACGCCGACGACCTGCAGAAAATCGTCGCCGCGTTCAAGGAGACCATCCGCCAGCACACCGGCCGCGACTTCCCGCAGGATCCCCGCGAGCAGCTCGACATGGCGGTCAAGGCGGTGTTCAACTCCTGGAACGCCGACCGCGCGATCCTCTACCGCCGCCAGGAGCGCATCCCGGCCGACCTCGGCACCGCCGTCAACGTGGTGGCGATGGTGTTCGGCAACCTCGGCGCCGACTCCGGCACCGGCGTGGCCTTCACCCGTGACCCCGGCACCGGCGCCCAGGGCGTCTACGGTGACTACCTGCAGAACGCCCAGGGCGAGGACGTGGTCGCGGGCATCCGCAACACGGTCCCGCTGCAGGACCTGGAGCGGATCGACAAGGCCTCCTACGACCAGCTGATGGACATCATGGCCACGCTGGAGAACCACTACCGCGACCTGTGTGACATCGAGTTCACCATCGAGCGCGGCAAGCTGTGGATGCTGCAGACCCGGGTCGGCAAGCGGACCGCCGCGGCCGCCTTCCGGATCGCGATCCAGCTGGTCGACCAGGGCCTGATCGACATGGACGAGGCGCTCAACCGGGTCACCGGCGAGGAGCTGTCCCGGCTGATGTTCCCCCGCTTCGACACCGGCACCGACGTCAAGCAGATCGCCAAGGGCATCAGCGCGTCCCCCGGTGCCGCGGTGGGCAAGGCGGTGTTCACCTCCGACCGGGCGGTCGAGCTGGCCGCCCAGGGCGAAAAGGTCATCCTCGTCCGCCGCGAGACCAACCCCGACGACCTGCAGGGCATGATCGCCTCCCAGGGCATCTTGACCAGCCGCGGCGGCAAGACCAGCCACGCGGCCGTGGTGGCCCGCGGCATGGGCAAGACCTGCGTCTGCGGCGCCGACGAGCTGGAGGTCGACACCCGCGGCAAGAAGTTCACGCTGGCTGACGGCACGGTGGTCAGCGAGGGTGACGTGATCTCGATCGACGGTTCCTCCGGCGCGGTCTACCTCGGCGAGGTCGCCGTAGTGCCGTCGCCGGTGGTGCAGTACTTCGAGGGCACCCTCGACCCGGAGTCGGACGAGCTGGTCGCAGCGGTGCACGCGATCATGACGCAGGCCGACCAGAAGCGGCGGCTCGGTGTCCGGGCCAACGCCGACACCGGCGAGGACTGCGCCCGCGCCCGCCGGTTCGGGGCGGCCGGCGTCGGCCTGACCCGGACCGAGCACATGTTCCTGGGCGAGCGCCGCCAGCTGGTCGAGCGGCTGATCCTGGCCGAGAACGACGACCAGCAGCAGGCCGCCCTGGACGCCCTCGAGCCGCTGCAGCGCGGCGACTTCATCGAGATCCTCGAGGCGATGGACGGGCTGCCGGTCACCATCCGGCTGATCGACCCGCCGCTGCACGAGTTCCTGCCCGACCTGACCGACCTGTCGGTCAAGATCGCGCTGGCCGGCGACAACGCCACCGACAAGGACAAGAAGCTGCTGGAGGCGGTCCGCCGCCTGCACGAGCAGAACCCGATGCTGGGCCTGCGCGGCGTCCGGCTCAGCCTGGTCATCCCCGGCCTGCTCGACATGCAGGTCCGCGCGATCGCCGAGGCCGCCGCCGAGCGCTCCAAGGCCGGCGGCAGCCCGCACCCGGAGATCATGATCCCGCTGGTCGGTGCGGTCCAGGAGCTGGAGATCGCCCGGGAAAGAACTGAAAAGGTGCTCGCCCAGGTGAAGGAAGCGACCGGCACCGACGTGCACACGCTCATCGGCACGATGATCGAGGTGCCGCGGGCGGCGCTGACGGCCGGCGACATCGCCGGCCCGGCCCAGTTCTTCTCGTTCGGGACCAACGACCTCACCCAGATGACCTGGGGCTTCTCCCGGGACGACGTCGAGGGGGCGTTCTTCAGCCGCTACATCGACCTCGGTATCTTCGGCGTCTCGCCGTTCGAGACGATCGACCGCGACGGGGTCGGCCGCCTGGTGTCGATCGCGGTCGAGGAGGGCCGGGCCGCCCGGCCCGACCTCAAGCTCGGCGTCTGCGGCGAGCACGGCGGTGACCCCGACTCGGTGCACTTCTTCCACGAGGTCGGCCTCGACTACGTGTCCTGCTCGCCGTTCCGGGTCCCGGTGGCCCGGCTCGAGGCGGGCCGGGCGGCGGTCGAGACCGAGCGCAGCGACAGCCGGTGAGTTGACGACCAGCAGTTACGACGCGCACGCCCGGGCCCGCTGGGTGGCTGAGCCACCCAAGCGGTCCGGGCGTAGCGCGTTCGAACGGGACCGGGCCCGGGTCCTGCACAGTGCGTCGCTGCGGCGGCTGGCGGCCAAGACCCAGGTGGTTGAGGTCGGCCGCAACGACTTCCCGCGCACCCGGCTGACCCACACCCTGGAAGTGGCCCAGATCGGCCGGGGCATCGCCGGGGCCGTCGGCTGTGACCCGGATGTCGTGGAGACCGCCTGCCTGGCCCACGACATCGGCCACCCGCCGTTCGGCCACAACGGCGAGCTGGCCCTGGCCGAACTGGCGGCCGGCTGCGGCGGTTTCGAGGGCAACGCCCAGACCCTGCGGCTGCTGACCCGGCTGGAGACCAAGGTGGCGGGGGCCGGGCTGAACCTGACCCGGGCGTCCCTGGACGCGGTGCTGAAGTATCCCTGGCCCGAGCCGGTCGGCGGCGGCAAGTACAACTACTACGCCGACGACGAGCCGGTCTTCGCCTGGATCCGGGACGGTGCCCCGGGACAGCGCCGCTGCCTGGAAGCACAGGTCATGGACTGGGCCGATGATGTGGCCTACTCCGTGCACGACCTCGAAGACGGCCTCAACGCCGGCCTGATCACGTTCGCCCAGCTGCACGACCCGGCCGAACGGGCGGTGGTGGCCGAGGTCGCCCAGCAGTGGTATCTCGACCCCGGCCAGGTCTCCTCGGCCGAGCTGGTCACCGTGTTCGACGACCTGATGACCCTGGACTGCTGGCCCAAGACCTTCGACGGCGGCCCCGACGCCCTCGCCGCCCTCAAGAATTTGACCAGCGAACTGGTCGGCCGCTTCTGCGTCGCCGCCCAGGACGCCACCCGCGCCTCCTGCGCGGCGGGCTCCCTGCAGCGCTACGCCTGCGACTTCGTGGTACCCCGCCGCCAGCGTCTCGAGTGCGCCCTCCTCAAGGCGGTCGCCGCCCACTACGTCATGACCCGCGAAGGCGCCGCCGCCCAGCAAGCCCGCGAACGCGAGCTCATCGCCGAACTGGCCGCCGAAATCCAGATCGGCGCCCCGGCCACCCTGGATCCCCTGTTCCGCCCGGCCTGGGCGTCCGCCGAGTCCGACCCCGCGAGGCGCCGCGTGGTCATCGACCAGGTCGCCTCCCTCACCGACACCTCCGCCCGCGCCTGGCACCGCCACCTCACCAGCCCCTAGCCCCGCGCCTGGCACCGCCACCTCACCAGCCCCTAGCCCCGCGCCTGGCACCGCCACCCCCCCAGCCCCTCGC
>Ga0213875_10001282_pt1 | contig 16807 bp, 16 predicted proteins | sample BarmaccomBMRX_R8_FD_160105 | JGI IMG/M metagenome (GOLD analysis project Ga0213875, IMG submission 160105) | Root-associated microbial communities from Barbacenia macrantha in rupestrian grasslands, the National Park of Serra do Cipo, Brazil - RX_R8 | ecosystem: Host-associated > Plants > Roots... | reverse complement strand
CAACGGCCAGTGCGAGCGCCGATGGCGGCACCGCCAGGAACAGGCCACAACAACAACGCAGTCAAATCCATAGCCCCGTGATTCCGGACACCGTGCCCGATGACGACTCACCGGGCTGGGCGGCCTACACGCGCCAAGTCCTCGGATACGCGCCGGATGTCGTCTTCACGTCCGAGGACTACGGCGACGCTTACGCGCATCATCTGGGCTGTCGCCACGTCCTGGTGGACCGGGAGCGCGTCCAGGTGCCGATCTCAGGCACTGCCCTTCGCGCCGACCCGCTGGCGCACCGGGAATTTCTGGAGCCGTGCGTCCGCGCCTATTTCGTCAAGCGCGTCGCGCTGGTCGGTGCGGAGTCGAGCGGCACGACCACAATGGCGCGGGCGCTGGCGACGCATTACCGGGACATTTGGGTTCCGGAGTACGGGCGCGCGTACTCGGAGGAGAAGATGCGCCGCCCCGAGGCGTCGGCCTGGCGGCCAGAGGAATTTGTCCACATCGCCCGGCGGCAGTGTGAGATGGAAGACATGGCAGCGCGGGAAACAGACAGGGTGCTGCTCTGCGACACGCCCGCCTTTGCGACCAGCCTCTGGCATGAGCGCTATCTGGGAACGCTCTCCCCGGAGGTGGAGGCCATCGCCGCGCCCTACCACTATGATCTGTACCTGCTGACCGGCGTGGACATACCGTTCGTGCAGGACGGGACGCGCGACGGCGAGCACATCCGTCACAGGATGCACCGGCGGTTCGTCGAGTGGCTGACTGCCCATCACCGACCCTTCACCCTGTTGTCCGGCCCGCACGAGGAGCGCCTGCGCGCGGCGACACGGCGGGTGGACGCCCTGCTGGTATAATCCCCCCATGGCATTTCGGCCCTGCATTGATTTGAAGGATGGGCGCGTGGTGCAGATCGTCGGCGGTACGCTGGCCGAGGGAGACGACGGGGGAACCGTCGTCAACCACGTCTCCGAGAGATCGGCGGGCGAGTTCGCGGCGCTGTACCGGCGCGATGGTTTGCGTGGCGGGCACGTCATCATGCTCGGCCCCGGCAACGAGGCGGCGGCGTCGGAGGCCCTGCGGGCCTATCCCGGCGGCCTGCAAGTCGGCGGCGGCATCACGCCGGAGAACGCCAGAGGGTATCTGGACGCGGGCGCGAGCCATGTCATCGTCACCTCCTGGCTGTTCCCCGGAGGCGTGTTCGCGCCGGAGCGGCTGGAGGAGATGGCGCGGTTCGTCGGCAGGACGCGCCTGGTGGTGGACCTGTCCTGCCGACGGACTCCCGAAGGCGCGTACCATGTGGCGACAGACCGCTGGCGCACCCTCACGGCCACACGGTTGGATGCCGAGACGATCCGCCGGTTTGAACGGCATTGCGATGAGTTGCTCATTCACGCCGCCGATGTGGAAGGCAAGTGCGAAGGGATTGACGAAGAACTGGTCTTGCGGCTGGGCGCGTGGGTGCGCGTGCCGACGACCTACGCGGGCGGCGCGCGGCGGCTGGAAGATGTTCGCCGTGTGGAAGAGTTATCAGGTGGCCGGGTGGACCTGACCATCGGGAGCGCCCTGGACATCTTCGGCGGCTCTCTGGTGCGCTATGAGGACGCCGCGCGGCAGGGGCGGCGGTAGGGGCTACTCCGGCAGTGCCGCGACCGCGCGGTCAATCTCCTCCTCCGTGTTGTAGAAGTGCGGGGAGAAGCGCAGCTTGCCGCCGCGCACGGCGGCGGCGACACCGGCGGCCTCTAGGGCCTGTAATACGGGGTCGTTGTCCAGGATCGGGTGGCGGAACATCACGATTCCGGAGCGGTGCGCGTCGTCCTGCGGCGAGGTGACGACGTAGCCCTTGCGGGTCAGCGCCTCGGCGGCGTGGGCGGCTACGGCGAGGACGCGGGCGGCGATGGCGTCCATGCCGGCCTCTTCGATGAGCGAAAGGGCGGCTTCCAACCCAATGAGTCCGAGGCCGTTGGGCGTGCCCTCCTCGTAACGCTGGGCATTGGGCTTGGGCGTAAACTCCAGCGGGTCGAACTTGGCCGCGTCCACCACGCTCAGTGCGCCCATGTTGACCAGCCGCATCCGGTCCAGCACGGGCGGCGCGATGTACAGGCCGCCCGTGCCGCCGGGGGCCATCAGCCACTTGTGCGCGCCGGTGGCGACGACGTCCAGGCCCAGCGCGCTGGAGTCCAGCGGCAGCGCGCCCAGGCCCTGAATCACGTCCACGATGAACACGGCACCATGGCTGCGGGCGAGTTCGGCGAAGGCGGCCAGGTCCGCGCGGTAGCCCGTCCCGAACTGGACCCAGGAGAGCGACAGGACGCGGGTGCGGGAGTCCATCACAGCGGCGAAGTCGTCGGGGGAGAGCGTGTCATCGGCGCGGGGCGGGACCAGCCGGGTCTCGACCCCGCGCCACTCCTGCGCGTACCAGGGGTAGACGACGGCGGGGTAATCACACGCCGCCAGCACCACGTTGTCCCCCGGCTCCAAGATCAGGCCGTCGGCGACAATGGAGAGGGCGTGGCCGGTGTTTTTCACCAGGGCCAGATGCTCCGCCGGCACGCCCATCAGCCGGGCCAGCCGGGCGCGGGCCGAGTCGCGGGCGACCGCGACGCCCTCCAGAAAAAACCGGATGGGATCGCGTCCGGCCAGGGCGACGGCCTCCTGAACGGCCCGGACGACGCGGGCGGGGCTGGGGGCGACCCCGGCGTGGTTGAGGTAGATGTGGCGCGCGACGGCCTCGGCGAACTCCTGCCGCCGGTAATGCTCCCTGAGTGTGTCGGTCATGTTTGGCCCTTCCCTGGGTATAATCGTACCAACAAATCCCTGACTTTACGCGCTGCGTCGCCATGCGCGGAATGGAAACCAAGACCAATGAACGCTGTTGATGCCGCCATCATTCGCAACATCCGCCGCGAGATGGGCAAGCGGCCCATTGACCCGACGCGGGTGGACATCCAGGTCGTCAACGGGCGCGTCAGCCTCGGCGGCGTGGTCACGCACCTGCGCGACCAGCCGGACGTGGACCTGAAAAGCGAGATGGACATGATTCAAAAAATGATCATGCGGGACCCAAAGGTCAGCGATGTCGCCGTCAACGTGCGTTTGCGCGAGGCCGAGGAGCAGAAGAAGGAAGAGCCGGACTCGCGCGGCCGCATGCGTCACTGACCGATGCCGGCGACGTAGACCGTCTTCTCGTTCTGATACGTCACCGCGCCGGGGGCGCTCTTGCGCGGCTTGCGGACGTACTTTTTGAGCGTGTAGTCCACCGGGATCAGTGACGAGTGCTTGACCTCGCTGCGCGCGGCGACCAGCTCGGCGGCCTGCTGGATCGCGGCGGGTGAGACGGCGGCGGGGCGGCCCTGGGCGCGGATCAGGCCGTGCGCCGAGGTCGCCGCGCGCACGTGCAGCCAGATGTCCGACGGTGCGCCGACTCGGGTGGTCAGGTAGTCGTTCGCCGTCGCATTCTCCCCCACGAGTATCTCCCAGCCGTCCGGCGAGCGGAACGTCCTGATCTTGTGCCCCCCAAAAGCCGGGGCCTGCCGCTCCCGCTTGTCCTCTTCCTTCTCCAGCCCCTGCTGGGGCCGGCCCAGCGATGACGCGACGCTCTCGCGGACGGCGGCGAGCTGCTCGGCGCTGGTCGCCGCCGACGCCTCCTGCTCCGCCTGGGCCAGTGCGGCGATCTCCGCCGCCAGGTCTTGCTGCCGACGCTGCAAGCTCTCCCGGCTGTCGCGCGCCTTGCGCGCCTTCTTGAAGTACCGCTCGGCGTTCGCGCGCCCGTCCTGCGTGGGGTCCAGCGTGATGGCGCGCGTCGGCAGCGTCCCGTCCGGGTTCGGCGGGGCGTAGTAGTCCGGCAATGTCGCCTCCGTCCGCCCGGCGGGGTGTGGGTCGGCGAGCAGCAGCTCGCCGGACTGTTGGTACTCGTCCGCCCGGTCGGCGTTGGCTAGGCCCTTCTGCACCTCCTCCCGCTCCCGCTCGCGCGCCCTGCGCGCTTTGTGCAGGGCGGCTCGCAGGGCATCATGGGCGCGCGCGAAGGCGTCGCGGCGTTCCAGAGAGGCGGAGGCGTTGTCGAGCGCCAGGCTGATCGAGTCGCGCGGGTGCTGGTTGCGGGCCGGGACCGAGAGCAGCGGGATCGGGTACGCGCCGAGCGCCAGGCCGGCGTCGTCGCTCCAGAGGCGCGGCGCGTACTCGCCCAGGCGGATCGTTATGAGGATCTCGTTGAGGCCGTACCAGAGGGCCTCGGCGGTCAGCGGCGGCCTGGCGCGCAGCTTGGCCTCCTCGGCGAGGAGGGGACTGACGCCGGTGAAGGTCGCCATGAGCCATTCGGCCTCCCGGCCGTGTGCGGGCGGCGGGAGGGCATCCGGGTCGAAATGGCCGAACGGGTCGCGCTTTCCGCGCTGGCGCGGGGGCGGGACGTAGGGCAGGCCGGGGCGAATCTCACGGATGCGGTTGACCTCACGGGTGATGTGCTTGAGGGCCCCCAGGATCGTCCCTGCCGCGTTGACGAGGATGACGTTGCTATGCTTGCCCATCGTCTCGGCGACCAGTGTGTAGTGTGCCCCATCATGGGCACGGAACTCCAGGTGCAGGACGCGCTCGCCGAAGCCGCGCGGCCGGGCGATGTCCTCCAGCCAGGCCCCGACAAGATATTTGCGGAGCAGCATGCAGAACGGCGGGGGCTGAGCGGGGTTGTCGCGCCGGATCGCGGTCAAGTGGACGCGGGCCTCCTGTGGGTCCGCCGAGAGCAGCAGGTGGTGCTTCGCGCCGCGCGCGTAGAGGGTGAGCACGAGTTCCAGCGGGGACGGCTGGGCGACACGCTCCACCTTGCCGCCGGCGAGGGTGCGCGCCAGCTCGTCCGCGACCGCCGCCAGAATGAGCGAGTCAAAGATCATGGCGCTCTTATTATACCCCGCCCGTTTTTGACAAGCCCTTCCCCAAACGGGTATACCTTCTCCGTGATGATCGGGACGATGCTGCAAACGGGGCTGGCGACTCTGGCGGCCTTTGCGGGCGGTGCGCTGGGGGTGGCCTGGAGCCAGAGGGCGATGCGCCGGCTGCCGCTGCTGGTCGGCCTCGGCATGATGGCCCTGTTGTGGGTGACTCTGACCGACGCCCTGCCCGATGCCCGGGCCGTCCTGAGCGGCCCGGCCTTCGCCGCCGCCGTTCTGAGCGGCTTTTGCCTGTTCTGGCTGGTGAGCCGCCACGTCTCCCACATCTGCCCGGCGTGCGCGCTGCCGAACTTCGACGCGGCGACGGCGGATCGCTTGCAGACCAACGCCGTCCTGCTGATGGTGGCACTGGCCGTCCACAGCACACTGGATGGGGTCGCGGTCGTGGTCGGCGGTCCTCTGTCCGGCCACGCGGGCCGCGAGATGCTGCTGGCCGTTTCGCTGCACAAGCTGCCGGAAGGCCTGGCACTGGCGCTCTTGCTGCTGGGCGCGGGCTATTCCCGCCGCCGCGCCCTCTTCTGGACCTGGGCCGTGGAGGCGACGACCCTGGCGGGCGGATTGCTCGGCGCGCTGGCGCTGCACGGCGCGTCGGCATCCTGGCTGGGCGCGGTGTTCGCGCACGTCGGCGGCGGCTTCCTGTACCTGGTGCTGACGACCCTGCTCGCCCTCGCCCGCCGTCGGCCCCGCATCAAATCCGCCGGAAAATCCTCCCTCCCGGCTTGACAGTCTGCCCCCGGAGTTGCTATAATGCGAGTGATGAGGAGTATTTTCGTCAGAAAAGCCTGTTCGGGCCATGAGCGCCGCCTGCCGGGGCGACTGGGCGCTGTCGCGGGCGATCTGCTGCGTCACCGCCACGCGCTCTACCACGCGCACCTGCACAGCCACGCGCACTGCTTCAGTGTGCGCGTGCGGCATGACTGTAGCCATGCCCGCTTGCGACCCGCTTGCGTCTGTGCCGTGTGACGAACGGCCCGACGCGAAGCGGGTTTTTCTGTTTTGCGGCCCCTGACGAAAATCCAGAAACGAAGGGAAAGGACTGGATCAGAGACGCCATGAGCCACGAGGTTCTTGTGTTGAACAGCGATTACGAGCCGCTGAACGTGTGCAACCTGCGGCGCGCCGTCGTGCTGCTCTACCTCGGCAAGGCGGACGTGCTGCACGCGCACGACGACCCGGCGGCGCCGCGCCTGCCGCTCGCCGAGGGCCTGGACGTGCCCGCGCCGTCGGTGCTGCGCCTGCGGTATCACGTCAAGCGCCCGCTGCCGGAGCTGAAGTTGTCGCGCCGCTCGATCTTCGCGCGCGACAACTACACCTGCCAGTACTGCGGCGTCCAGTCCCGCGACCTGACCATTGACCACATCGTCCCCAAGCGCCACGGCGGCGGGATGCAGTGGGACAACCTGGTGGCCTGCTGCCGCCGGTGCAACACGCGCAAGGGCGACCGGCTATTGCAGCACACCGGCATGAAGCTGGCGCGCGTGCCCAAGCGCCCGCGCTACGTGCCCTACATCAGCCTGACCAAGTACATCAACGGCACCAAGAACGAGGTCTGGCGCGACTACCTGCCCGTCTTCCACGACGTCGGCAGCGGCGGCGAATACGCCGCCACCGCATGAGAATATGGAAGGCCGCCCAGTGACAACTGGGCGGCCTTTTGCTATGCCATTGCTTGCAGTTTTGCCTCCATCATGGGAGATGGGGTGAAATACCACGTTTTCCCCACCTTACGAGCCTCTAGCACCCCATTCTCCTGAAGCGCCAGTAGATCGGTTCGGGCCGTCTGATAGGCGACATTGTGGCTGATTCGATGTCCCTCAAACGTGTATCGGAACTGTGGGTGGCGTAGCGCATGGCTAAGAAGCGCCCTCTGACGGTGGTTGAACAAGAGCGTTCCTTGCAGCTGCTGCTCCATTGCCCTAACTCTGGCGGCCTTTGCTTTAATGAAATCATGCAGCTCCTTCAGCGCTCGCCTGATGACATCGACCTGATACAGAATGAAGTAGGTCAGGTCATTGTCATCTGTTTCCGTGTACAGGAACGACCTGCCATATTTGGAGGGTGCTTTGACCAGAATGCGCGAGATGGAAATGAATTCGCACAGCCAGAAACCGTAATGCAGCATCGCCCAATAAAACAGCGCCCGCGCTGTTCTTCCGTTTCCGTCCACAAAGGGATGGTCATAAGCCAGCCAGAAGTGCAGCATAATGGCACGCAGGGCTGGATGGATGAAGTAATCTGGAGTCTTGCTGTTGGCGAAGTCGCACATTGCTGCCATACGATCTTCCAGTTGGTTCGCAGGGGGGGGGATGTGGAAGATTACGCCCTGCTCATCACCCACTACAATGTTTTCCTGTTCCGTTCGGAACCGGCCGGCGGCGGTGGCATCACTGAGGGTTTTTTCCGTTACGAGGCGATGCAGCTCAAGGATTAGCTGCTTGGTCAGCGACTGCCCTTTCAGTTTGCCGATCTGCTGCATTGTTTGGAAGTTGTTTAGAATCATCCTCTCGCTGCGATCTCGCGGAGGCCGCGCCGCACGGATCATTTCCTTTGCGACTTCCCGTGTCGTAGTTGCCCCTTCCAACTGGCTGGAAGTGATGGCTTCCTCAATCAATGAGGACATATAATATTGGTCTTTCGTCTCAGGGTTGGTGACAGGCTCAGGAACGCCGATTCGTCCTCCTGCGCCTAGATCAATGTGGTGAAGCTGCTCTGGAATCGGGTCAGTGACTAAAAACTTAAAAAAATGCCCTTGTTTGTCCGTGAGGGGAATGGGCTTGAAAAGTGGGGTTCGGCTGAATCGTAGCCCCAGCCACCACTCCTCGTGTGTGAGACCCGCCGGTGGCTCATACCGAATGAGTTTGTCCCAATGCAGGTACTTGTTATTGAAAGATAAAGCGTCAACGAACTTCAATACCTCCATCAGTCTTGGAAATCCCGTCTCTTGCATGAGTTCGGGGAATGCGGGCGGGGTTCGCGGCGGTTTCAACATCAGCCTCCAAACGCTAATTATATACTAACTTATGACACTTTAGTATAACAGATGAGACATCCATTGTCAACCCAGATATACTGATCTGACATAAGTTAGTATGAAGTCAGTATTCAAGTCGAACTACGGTAATGAGTTCCCATCCGCCCGACTCAATGCTGGGCGGCCTTTTGTTTACCCGGAAGCCCGCTATGGCAGCGTGAGGGAGCCGAGGAGGCGGGGGCCGCGCGCGCCGGTGACGCGGGGGACGTTGGCGGGGAGGCTATGTCGGTGCGCGGCGGCGAGCAGGGCGAAGGCAAGGGCCTCTTTGGCCGCGAGGGGGATGCCGAAGGCGTCCGAGGTGTCTACCGGGATGCCGGGGAGGGTCTGGGCCAGCAGGGCGAGCAGGGCGCGGTTGCGCGTGCCGCCGCCGCTGACAATCAGCCGCCGGGGGAGGCGCGGCAGGAAGTCGCGCAGGGCGCGGGCGATGCTGTCCGACGTCAGGCGGCAGGCGGTCGCCATCAGGTCGGCGGGGGACAGATGCGCGCCGCGCCGGCAAAGGTCGGCGGCGTAGGCGGCGGAAAACAGTTCTGCCCCGGTGCTCTTGGGGGGCGGCAGGGCGAAGTAGGGATGGCGGAGCAGGTCGGCGAGCAGCACCTCATTCGGGAGGCCTTGCGCGGCGAGCGCGCCATCGGCGTCATGGGGCGTACCCAGCAGCGATTGGGCAAGGCCATCCATGACCAGATTGCCTGGGCCGGTGTCGAAGGCGATCAGGTCGTCCAGCGATCCGCCCGCCCGTAGGTACGTGACGTTGGCGATGCCGCCGAGGTTGAGGGCGACTCGGTCTTCGTCGGAGGACGCCAGGAGGACGTAGTCGGCGAAGGGAACGAGGGGCGCGCCCTCGCCGCCCGCGGCCATGTCGCGGGCACGGAAGTCGGAGACGGTGGGGACACCCAGCCGCTCGGCCAGCACGGCGGGCTGGCCCAGCTGCAAGGTCGCGGGCGGCAGGCGGCCCGATGACGGGGGGGCGTGCCAGACAGTCTGGCCATGCAGCCCGATGGCAGTGACATCGGAGAGGGAGATGCCGTGGGTGGCGGCGATCTGGGCGACGGCGTCGGCGTAAATCTCGGCTAGGTCCACATGCAGGCCGCAGATCTCGGCGACGGGGACGGGATGGCCCTGGCGGACGGCCTGCACCCGCTCGCGCAGGTCGTCCGGGTAGGGGAGGCTGCCCCAGGCGACAAGACGGACGACAAAGCGGGGCCGGGCCGGGTCGGCGTCCTCCAACACAATGTCGGCGAAGGCCACATCAACCCCATCTAGACTCGTGCCCGACATGATGCCGGCATGAAGAGACATGGTGGTTTACCAATTCGGAACCAATTTGATGATTGGTTTGACCAATTGACAGGCCGCGCCCCGTTCGGCTATAATAGCGGCGTTGTTTCGCCTGTTGAGGAACACACCAAAGGAGCATACCCCATGCCGGACCTGAAAGAATACGCCCTCTGGTTTGTGACCGGGAGCCAGCACCTGTACGGGCCGGAGACGCTGGAGCAGGTGGCGGAGCATTCGCGGCAGATCGCCGCCGGCCTCGACGGCGACGCCGCGATCCCGGTCCGGGTGGAGTTCAAGCCGGTCCTGACGACGCCGGATGCCATCCGCAATCTGTGCCGGGAGGCCAATTCCGACGACGCCTGCGCGGGCCTGATCACCTGGATGCACACGTTCTCGCCGGCCAGGATGTGGATCGCCGGCCTCTCCGAATTGCGAAAACCCCTCCTGCACCTGCACACCCAGTTCAACCGCGACATCCCCTGGGACAGCATTGACATGGACTTCATGAACCTGAACCAGGCGGCCCACGGCGACCGGGAGTACGGCCATATCGGGACCCGCCTGGGCGTGGCGCGCAAGGTGGTGGTGGGTTACTGGGAGGACCCGGATGTCCGCCGCAGCATCGGCCAGTGGGCGCGCGTGGCCGTGGGATGCGCCGAGGGACGGAGCCTGAAGGTCTGCCGCTTCGGCGACAACATGCGCCAGGTCGCCGTCACCGAGGGCGACAAGGTGGAGGCCCAGGTCCAGTTCGGGTGGTCCGTCAACGGCTACGGCGTCGGCGATCTGGTGAGCCGCGTCAACGGCTTCTCCGACGCCGAGGTGGACCGGCTGATGCGGGAGTACGAGGAGACCTATGACCTTGCGCCCGACGTTCGCACGGCGGGGCCGGCCAGGGACCGGGTCCGCGAACAGGCGCGGATCGAGCTGGGCCTGCGGGCGTTCCTGACGGACGGCGGCTTCGGCGCGTTCACGACCACGTTTGAAGATTTGCACGGCCTGCCGCAGCTGCCCGGTCTCGCCGTCCAGCGCCTGATGGGTGACGGCTACGGGTTCGCGGGCGAGGGCGACTGGAAGACGGCCGCGCTGGTGCGCGTCATGAAGGTGATGGCGAGCGGCCTGGCCGCCGGCACGTCCTTCATGGAGGACTACACGTACCACCTGGAGCCGGGCAACGAGCTGGTGCTGGGCGCGCATATGCTGGAGATCTGCCCATCCATCGCGGCCACGCGGCCCCGCATCGAGGTCCATCCGCTCGGCATCGGCGGCAAGGCGGACCCGGCGCGTCTGGTCTTCGACGGCGCGTCCGGCCCGGCGATCAACGCCTCGGTGGTGGATTTGGGGAATCGCTTCCGGCTGATCATCAATGAAGTGGACGCCGTGAAGTCGGAGAAGGCCATGCCGAATCTCCCAGTGGCGCGTGTCCTCTGGAAGCCGCAGCCGTCGCTGCGCGTGGCCGCCGAGACTTGGATCCTGGCGGGCGGCGCGCATCACACCGGCTTCTCCCTGGCGCTCACCGCCGAGCAGATGATTGACTGGGCGGAACTGATGAGGATCGAATACCTGTTAATCAACAAGGATACCAATTCCCTTGCGTTCCGCAATGAGCTGCGCTGGAGTGACGCGGCCTGGCGGTGCAGATAAGAGTACCCACCGCCGGAGAACCCCTTCCTGTCGGCAAGCCGCCGACCCTCCCCCTGCGAGAGAGGGTGAAAAGACCCCCTCCGGCTCCCCCTCAGAGCAGGGGGAGGTGGCGGGCAGGGAGGAACGACCGGAGCGACGGAGGGGGCTCCCCGTCCCTTCCCTGGCAGGGAAGGGACAGGCGGCTTGCCGACAGGGTTAGGTCTCCTCCCGGTAAGGAACAACACCATGCATGCGATGAAGTTGACGGGTTTGCGGCGGATGGTCATGCAGGATGTGCCGATGGCGGCCATCGCCCGCGACACCGACGTGCTGATTCGGGTGGCCCGCGTGGGCATCTGTGGCTCGGACGTGCATTATTTCGATGAGGGCGGCATCGGCACACAGCGCGTGGAGTATCCCTGGGCGGTGGGCCACGAGGGGGCCGGCGTCGTGGAGGCCATCGGCGCGGCGGTCACGCGCGTGAAGCCGGGGGACCGCATTGCCTTTGACCCCGCTCTGCCGTGCGGAGAGTGCGACCAGTGCCGGGCGGGCCGGCCCCACACCTGCCGCGCCCAGAAGTTCCTCGGCTGCCCCGATCAGATCGAGGGGTGCCTCGCCGAGTACCTGGTCATGCCGGAGCGGAACTGCTATCCCATTCCGAACACGATGACCTGGGACGAGGCCGCCATCGTCGAGCCGCTCTCCATCGGCATCTACGCGCTGTCCCTGGCCGGTGCGATGGACGGGGCCAAGATCGGTATTCTGGGCGCTGGCCCCATCGGTCTGAGCGTGCTGCTACCCGCACGGGCGCAGGGCGCGAGCCGCGTCTACATCACCGACAAGATCAATGCCCGTCTGCAAGTCGCCTCCCGCGCCGGGGCCGACTGGACGGGCAACCCAGACTCCGATGATGTGGTCGGGGAGATTACCCGCCGCGAGCCGGAACTGCTGGATTACGTCTTCGAGTGCAGCGGCTCGCAGGACGCCATGGACCAGGGCATCGAACTCCTCAAGCCCGGCGGAAAGCTGCTCTTGATCGGCATCCCCGCCGGCACCAACCGCGTCTCGTTCGACATCAACCTGTTGCGGCGCAAGGAACTCATCATCCAGAACGTCCGCCGCCAGAACAACACTGTTCAGCGCGCCATTGACATGATCGCCGACAAGGAGATTGACGTCAACGTCATGGTCACGCACCATCTCCCCTTCGCGCGGACGCAGGAGGGCTTTGACATGGTGGCCGACTATCAGGACGGCGTGGTGAAGGCGATGGTCACGTTTGATTAGGCGTTTCGCCGCTGAGGGCCTTCGGCCGAGTCTCCGCCTTCGCGGAGACAAGTCCGTGTCCGCGAAGGCGGACAATCGGCGTCGTCGCCATCGAGCGGCGAATTCATTCGCTGGCTCTGTGGCCGACCAGTGAGGGAGAAATCAGTGTCGCAATATGCAATCGGCTTGGACTACGGGACCAATTCGGTCCGGGGGCTGCTCGTGGATGTCAGGACGGGGGAGGAGATCGCCACCAGCGTCTTTCCCTACCCGCACGGGCAGGCGGGCATCCTGCTCGACCCGCGCGACCCGGACCTGGCGCGCCAGCACCCGCAGGACTACCTGGACGGGGCGCTCGCCGTCATCACCGAGGTCTTGCGCCAGGCGGCCTCACGGCCCGGCTTCGCGCCCGGCCAGGTGATTGGCCTGGGCGTGGATACCACCGGGTCCACGCCGATCCCTGTAGACGCCAACGGGACATCCCTCGCCCTGACGCCGCGCTTCGCCGGCAGCCTGTCGGCAATGGCCTGGCTGTGGAAAGACCACACCGGCCACGCCGAGGCGGCGGAGATCACGGCGCTGGCCGAGCAGATCCGGCCCCAGTACCTGGCCAAGTGCGGCGGCACCTACAGCGCCGAGTGGTACTGGGCCAAGGTGTTCCGCTGCCTCCGGGCCGATCCGGACGTGTTCGACGCCGCCCATACCTGGGTGGAACACGCCGACTGGCTGCCCGCCGTGCTGACGGGGGAGACGCGCCCCGAGATCCTCAATCGCGGCATCTGCGCGGCGGGGCACAAGGCGATGTTTCACCCCGGCTGGGGCGGCTACCCTGACGAGGAGTTCTTGGGGCGGCTAGACCCGCGCCTGGTCCGCCTGCGGCGCACCCTCCCGGACCGCGCCTTCCACGTCGGCGAGGCGACGGGCGGCCTGAGCGAGAAGTGGGCCGAGAAGACCGGCCTGGCCGCCGGCATCCCCGTCTCCGTGGGGGCGTTCGACGCCCACCTGGGCGGCGTCGGCTCGGGCATCCAGCCCCATGTGTTGGTCAAGAACATCGGCACCTCCACCTGCGACATGATGGTCGCGCCACTGGACGCCGACCCCGGCGACATCCCCGGCCTGTGCGGCATCGTCCCGGAGTCCATCCTGCCCGGCTTCTACGGCCTGGAGGCCGGCCAGTCCGCCGTCGGCGACATCTTCAACTGGTTCGTCAATGGCATTCAGCCCGCCGGCCAGGGGCATGAGGCGCTGACGGAAGGCGCGTCCCAGCTTCAGCCCGGCGAGAGCGGCCTGCTGGCCCTGGACTGGCACAACGGCAACCGCACCGTGCTGGTGGATCAGCGCCTGACCGGGGCCGTCTTGGGCTTGACGCTCCAGACCACGCCCGCCGAGTTGTACCGCGCGTGGATCGAGGCCACGGCGTTCGGGTCCCGCGTCATCATGGAGCGGTTTGAGGAGTACGGGCAGACGGTGGAGAGCATCATCAACTGCGGCGGCATCTCGGTGAAGAACCCGCTGGTGATGCAGATTTACGCGGACATCATGGGGCGTCCCCTGGCGATCTCCCGCAGCGCGCAGACCGCCGCGCTAGGAGCTGCCATCGCTGGCGCGGTCGCGGCCGGGGCTTTTGCGTCCTTCGCCGAGGCGACGGATGCGATGACGGCCCTGCACCCGCGCGTCTTCCAGCCGGACCCGACCCGGCGGCGTGTCTACGACCGGCTGTACGCCCTCTACCGCCGTGTGCATGATGCGTTCGGCGTGAGGGGGACGCACGACGACCTCTCCGATGTGATGAAGGAGCTGCTGACGATTCGGGACGAGGTGCGGCATGTCTGACCATTCTCTTGACCAACTGAAAGAGGCGGTCTACGCGGCCAATATGCAATTGGTGCGGGCCGGCCTGGTCGTGCTGACCTGGGGCAATGCCAGCGGCGTGGATCGGGGGCGCGGCATCGTGGCGATCAAGCCGAGCGGGGTGGCGTATGACGCGCTGCGCCCGAAGGACATCGTTTTGGTTTCGCTGGAGACGGGCGAGCCGCTGCCGGGCGAACGTCTCCGCCCTTCCTCGGACACCCCCACCCACGTCTGCCTCTACCAGCGTTTCTCCGGCATCGGCGGGATCGCCCACACGCACTCCCGCTATGCGACCAGCTGGGCGCAGGCCTGCCGGGAGATTCCCTGCTACGGAACCACCCACGCCGACACTTTTCATGGTGTGGTGCCGCTCTGCCGCCCGCTGACGCCGGAGGAGATCAACGAGGGCTACGAGTGGAACACAGGCGTGGCGATCGTCGAGCATTTCGCGGCCAACGACCTTGACCCGCTGCACGTGCCCGGAACGCTGCTGCCGTTCCACGCCCCCTTCGCCTGGGGCGCGACGCCGGCCCAGGCCGTCGAGCACGCCATCATCGTGGAGGAGGTCGCCGGGCTGGCCTGGCGGACGGAGCAACTCAACCCCCAGGCCGTCACGACGCCGCAGTCCATCGTGGACAAGCATTTCCTCCGCAAGCACGGCAAAGACGCCTATTACGGGCAGCCCAAAACGTGACTCTCCCCTCCCAACTGCGGGTATAATGTTGCCGCATGAGCCGACACCGATTTCATGGCGACCCGGCGCGGTTTGAGGCCGTGGCCGATTTCGTCGCGGAGCGATACTGGCGGCGGGTCCAGTACGTCGCGGATGTCGCGGGGGGCCAGGGGATGCTGAGCCGCATCCTCTCCAAGAAGTACAACCTGGAGAGCGAGGTGGTGGACCCGCGCGGCTGGGTGCTGAAGGGCGTCAAAAGCCAGGCGCGGGAGTTTGACGCTGCGACGGCCCGCTACTATGATCTCATCATCGGGCTGCACTGCGATGAGGCCTTGCGCGAGGTGGCCGCCGCCGCGCTTGTCAGGCCGGTCCTCTTGATTCCGTGCTGCAATTTCTGGTCGGAAGAGAGGCTGGGTCAAAAAGAACTGCTGGCGGCCATCGAGGAATATTATCAGGGTCATTCGGTCCGGTTCGAGCGGGTAACATTCCCCTTCAAAGGACCAAAGAACATCGGACTTGTCTCGGAGCCGCCCGCCTAACAGGGATTTATGAACGTCGCCCGCATCGCCCCCCCGGAGCCTTACAAGGCCCTCATTTTTGACTGCGACGGCACGCTCGCCGACACCATGCCCACCCACGTCAAGGCCTGGGTGGCCTCTTACAAGTCCTTCGGGATAGACATCGCCGAGCAGCCGTTCTTTGACATGGGCGGGCTGCCCAACCGTGCCATCATTGAGACGCTGAACCATGAGTTCGGCTACGCGCTGGATGTGGCGCAGACGCAGGAGGAGAAAGAGCGGCGCTATCTGGAGATGCTGCATACGGTGAAGGAGGTCAAGGCCGTCGCGGACATCGCGCGGGCGCATCACGGGCAGGTGCCGATCGCCGTCGCCTCCAGCGGCCTGGGCCGCGTGGTGCATCAGACCCTCACCGCCATCGGCCTCATCTCGCTGTTCGATGTGATCGTCACCGCGGACGATGTCACGCACGGCAAGCCGGCGCCGGACCTGTTTTTGCTGGCCGCGCAGCGGCTGGGGGTCGCCCCCGCCGACTGTATCGTCTACGAGGACGGCGATCCGGGCCTGGAGGCCGCGCGCCGCGCGGAGATGCGCGCCGTGGACGTGCGCGTGCTGTGGCGGAACGATGATGACACCGGTACGTAAGGCCGTCATTACGGCGGCGGGGCGCGGCACGCGGCAGTATCCGGCGACCAACACGGTGCAGAAGGAGCTGTTTCCCCTCGTGGACGTGGACGGCTACGCCAAGCCGACCCTGCAGATCATCGCCGAGGAGGCCGTCGCTTCTGGCATTCAAGAAATCTGCGTCGTCGCCAACACGGCCAACGCCGAGCCGATCCGGCAGCACTTTCAGGGGCTGACCGGGGCGCAGAGGGCGGGGCAGTTTGCCGGCAAGGACTGGGCGTGGGCCCTCTCCGACGCCCTGGATGACCTGGCCCGCCGCCTCACCGTGGTCGTGCAGGCCGCGCAGGAGGGCTACGGCCACGCCGTCTACCAGGCGCGGGAGTGGGTCGGCGACGAGCCGTGCGTCGTGCTGCTGGGCGATCACGTCTACCGCTCCCACACCGATGAGCGCTGCGCCCGGCAGGTCATCGCCGCCTACGAGCAGTACGACTGCCCCGTCTCCTCGGTGGCGCGCACGCCGGAGTCGCTGATCACTCGCCTCGGCACAGTCGCCGGCAGGCCGCTGGGGGGCACGCCGCCGGTCTACGAGGTGGCCGCGATGACCGAGAAGCCGGCGGTGGAGGAGGCCCGCGCGCGCCTGCGGACGCCCGGCCTGGCCGACGGCGAGTACCTGTGCTTTTTCGGCATCCACGTCTTCCCGCCGGCCATCTTTGACTGCCTGGAGCACCTGCTCCGGCACGACATCCGGCGGAAAGGCGAATTCCAGCTCACCTCGGCGCAGGCACTGCTCTTCGAGCGCGGGCGCTACCTGGTCAGCGAAGTGCAGGGCGAGCGCTACGATATGGGCGTCCCGGAGGGCCTGATCGAGACCCAGATCGCCCTCGCCCTGGACTCGCCCTACCGGAAACAGGCCATCGCCCTTCTTTCACACGCCCCCGGAGGGATCGGCGATTGAAATCGCCGCTCATGGCGAAGATGCCAAGTGTCCGCCTGCGCGGACAGAAGGGTCTTG
>Ga0213875_10001280_pt1 | contig 16845 bp, 18 predicted proteins | sample BarmaccomBMRX_R8_FD_160105 | JGI IMG/M metagenome (GOLD analysis project Ga0213875, IMG submission 160105) | Root-associated microbial communities from Barbacenia macrantha in rupestrian grasslands, the National Park of Serra do Cipo, Brazil - RX_R8 | ecosystem: Host-associated > Plants > Roots... | reverse complement strand
TGACGGGGACTTAACCCGGCATAAGCCGCCATTGCCTGCGCTGAAGTGAATTGCTGCACATCCGGCATCTCGCCCAGCAACTCATGGGCGGTGATCTCACCGATACCAGGGATGCTCAGCAGCAACTTCTTATTCGCCTTGAGGCGTGGCTGCTGCTCCACATGGGCTTTGATCTGGCGGTGCAGCGCAGCTACTTCTTTTTCGAGAAAGCGGATACTCTTCTTGAGGGAAACCCTAATGGTTTTAGACAATCCCGGCTGCCCCAGCCGGTTCTGTTCCTGCACTAAGCTTTCTTGCAGGTTATGCAACCGCCGCACTAAGGCCACCAGTTCCCGCACTTCAGGAGCCGCTGCCTGCCACAAAGCGGGTTTTTCCTTACGGCAGTAGTCGGCGATCAAGCGGGCATCCGCGTGGTCGGTTTTGTTACCTACACCCTGGGCCAAGCCAGCATACTTAATGCGGCTGGGTTCACCAGACTCACCCGTTGCCCCGCCTCGGCTAAAAAGAGCGCCACTGCTGTGGCATAGGAGCCAGTGCTTTCCAGGCAGAAGTGGCAGGGTTCCTGACCCACCAAATGTTGCACCCAACGCAGTAGCTTGGCATGGCCTGCCGCGTCGTTACCAAATTGCTTGTGCTGCGCTTTGCCCACTATGCGCAGCAGACAAACATCGAGTTTGTCTTGGCTCACATCAATGCCGACCCAAGCGGTGATAGACATGTCCATCGGGTTCCTCTCCTCAACCTTACTCATGCGAAGTCTGGAGCCTATTACCGGATAAATGCTTTAGCTCCGCTTCAAGATACTGTTCGAGGTCTGGAACACCCACGACCCGCACGCACTCTGGTTAACGAGGTCATCAGGATTAACCAATGCCTCTGGCGCTGCATAGCGTTCTGCCGGGCCGGGGCTTCCCCAGTTACTCGAAATGGTAACATATAAGACGCTGCACACCGACGCCCTACAGCTTCGCTCGTCGTTCCTCCTCGCTACGCTTCCAGGCGCGGGTGAGCTTAGTCGTTGGGCCGTTGCGGGCGGCACACATGGCGGTCAGCCATCAGAATACAAGGCGACGACTTATAGACACACGGCAATTTTGAATCGGTGCTAATCAATAGGATGAACTCCTTCTAAGCGACTAAAGCTAACATCTTTCATGGTCTGGATAAAATCACGTATATAAGCGGTCGCGGCGGCACTTCGCGTCGTTACAGCATAAAGATTGCATCGCAAACCGCGCTGAGTAATAGGGCGGGCGATGACGTAACCGCTGTCCAGATAGTTTTGCACCGCCCAGCGGGGGAGAGCCGCAATCCCACGACGGCTCGCCACCAACTGCAAAATAGCGATAGTCAACTGCGCCGTGCGTCGCGGCGGGTCAACAGCGGCGGGCTTGAGAACTTCACGCACCAAATCGAGGCGCTCGTCTGGAACCGGATAGGTAATCAAGGTCTGGTCGGCGAAATCTATTGCTTGCAGGAACCGCTTGGAAAGCAAGGGATGCTGCTGGGAGAGCAACGCTGGCATCTCGTAGCAGAACAGCGGGTGAAACACCATCCCCGCTCGCTTCTTATGCGATGACACAAGCACCAAATCAGCCTGATTCTCCGCCAGTAATCCCACTGGGTCGGCGTGAAAGCTGGAAACCAAGTCCTGTTCCACGTCCCTCCACCGCTCGCGGAAAGCATCCATTGAAGGCATTAGCCAGTCGAAGCAGGAATGACATTCGACGGCAATGCGCAATTCCCCGGCGGCACCGCCTTTCACTGCTGCGATGTCACGTTCTGCGTCGCGCAGCAATCCATCTATCTCGTAAGCCAGAGACACCAGTCTTTGTCCCGCCGCACTCCAGCGTAGCGGCTGGCTCTTGCGCCCGAAAAGCTCCATTTCATAATGCTCTTCGAGCAGCTTGATTTGGTGTGAAAGCGCCGATTGTGAAAGAAAGAGCCGCTGCGCCGCTTTTGACAAATTGCCTGCTTCGGCTATGGCTCGCAGCGTTTGCAAATGGCGTAATTCAAGAATGGTGGCGTCTTGTTTTATCATGAATGAAATGAATGTTCGGATTCAATTAATTTCGTTTGCGTCATATACGGCCCCCGATTAGGATATTCTACATGAAAACAATCCCTTGTTCCATCGTGTCTCGAAGCCCACTGGCTCGTGGCTCCTCTCACAACAGACGAGCTGGTTTTACCCTTATCGAGTTGCTTGTCGTCGTGGCGTTAATCGCAATTCTGGCCGCGTTGCTCTTTCCCGTTTTCGCCCGCGCGAGGGAAAGCGCACGCAAGACAAGCTGCGCGTCCAACCTCAAGCAAATCGGGCTGGCATGGATACAATACACTCAGGATTATGACGAGCGCGTGATGCCGGTGCGGGTTGGAGTAGGCTACACCGCTTCTGTTACGAATCCCTTCTTTTACTGGTGGGGCAAGTGGGACGGCACAACGTTGGATGAGAGCGCAGCGTTGCTTTTTCCCTACATGAAAAACACACACATTCAGGCGTGTCCGTCCTTTAACAACAAGCTCCGCACACATTTGGGGCTGACCGGCTACGCTTACAATTACAGATACCTGAGTCCCTTCACCCCGGCAGGGGATGACATGCGGACAACGATAAATCTGTCAGAGATTTCAAGCCCCGCCGAAACCGTGCTGTTTGCTGATAGCGCCCGCATCAACCCGTATGCGTATAGCACGCCCACTCTGGAAGGCAATTCTTACCTCGACCGGCCTTCCAGCAATAATCCCGGCTTTCATGCTCGCCATAACGAGACCGGCAATGTATTGTGGTGCGACGGACACGTTAAGGCCATGAAGCCCGTTTGTCGGAGCGGCACGTTTGGCTACGGCTACAATGCCGCTGATTTCCGTAAGGAACACTTGGGCGACCTCGACCGCGATGGCGATTTGACGACGAACGAGCTTTTTGACTTGGAATAGAAGTTGAGAAAGAGGCTCAACTTCAGCCGAAAGGAACGAAAAGGAACGAACATGATTTACCTGTTGATTTTGATGGCGGCTCTCTGCCGCTTGATGCCGCATCCGATGAACTTCACGCCTGTGTTAGCGATTGCGCTTTTCAGCGGCGCGATGCTGCCGCGCCGTATCGCGTGGCTACTGCCCATAGCAACGATGCTTCTCAGCGACGTATGCCTGCTTTACATCCTGAGCTATCCGTTTAGCCGAATGACCCTCGTCGTCTACTCCTGCTTCTTGCTAAGCGTGGGGTTAGGCTGCTTGCTGCGGGAAAAGCGCACTTGGAGACGCACCTTGACTGTTACATTCGCTGGCTCCCTCATGTTTTATCTCATTACCAACTTCGCCGTGTGGCTAGGCCCCGCTTCACCACCGTTACGGTATGAACACACGGCGGCGGGATTGGCCCGCTGCTACATCATGACTCTGCCTTTCTTCCGCAATGCAGTCGCGGGTGACTTGTTGTGGACTACAGCGCTTTTCGGTCTTTTTGACCTCGCCCAAACAGCGGCCCGGACGCCGCGCACTGCTGCAGTTTATAAGCGGCACAACATGGTGTAAGAATGACGACGGGAGGTGTTGCGTTCAGTGGGCGACATCCACATCGAACGGAATGCCTCCTGTTAGCGTGGCTCGCATTGGTTTCCATATCTGCACCAAAACTCATGAACAGCGGCTCAACCAAACGCTGCAACCGACCCTTTCCGTTCCGCTTTGCTCCACTTCCAGGGCGGCTGAGCTAAGTGTTGGGCCGCTTGCGCGATACTTTCTAACTCCGTCCAGTGAAGCTACAATGACAATTGGGTGCCAGTTGAATGATGGCTTCTTTCCCCAGAGAACATCTCTGGTTAGCAACTTTTGCAGTGGTGGGAGCGGTATTGCTATTAATGGTTCGCTACATTACTCTAGATTCTGTTGACATTGGAGTATATCCTTATTGGATCAACGCTCAACCTGCTGCTCTTCAACGTCTGGCCCTTGAACTCAGAGCACATCCGTCTGTTCGACAAATCACCATTACGTATCAAATATCAGTTGTTAAACCCTACGTTCCTGGACGTGTAGAATATAGACCTCAGCAGCAGGTTCTACATTTCCATGAAGGGATATATGCGAATATGCTTTGCTCGCATGTTCAGCCTGAGCTTATTCAATATGCAGCTCGAAATGGATATGACATGCATTGGATCTTTAACAGAGCTGGACAGCCAGCGGAGTTGGCCTGTGAGTGTCACGGTAGCGACTAAGGCTGTTTACCTGATACTTCTGACTAAGCGGGCTTTGTTGTATAAATGACAGAACAGCATCGCTTGGCGGGGGTCTTCTGCCTTAATTCACATAACTGTCTGCACTCCTGAATGCGTCACCTTATGCAAGGCCGCACAGTGCAGCAACTCGTTATCTTGCCCCGGCTTCTGTTGAGCACTTAACTTCTCCCCGAAGTTGGTCTTGAGACGAAAGATACCCGTCTTGACCAAACTGCGGCGTTTGAAAGTATCAAACACTGAAACACTGCGCGCAGCAAGACGCCCAATTCAGCCGCGCTTGGAAGGAGCGAAGTGATTAGAAAGCGTCGGTTACAATGCTTGGTTCGGCCTCTGCTACTTGGCCTGGGCACTCAGCCTGTCCGTTCGTGCCCCTCCAACTCCTTGGCAATTTTGCGTTTCTTGATGCTAAGCCAGATAATGTGAGGCAAGAAAGGGCCGATACACATGGGCAAAATCAAAAAGCTGCCCCAGGGTTTGGCAATGGTAATGTTGTGCGTCACCATGTAGTAGACAGGAATCATGGTCAGGCCAAGCCAAAACAAAGCATAACTGATTAACCCCACCACGCGAGCCATCTTCCACCAGAGAGTTTTGTCTGACCAGTTGACTTTCAGGCTTTTCCAGGCCAGGGCAGTGAGATCAAGAGTAGGCGCAGGGGCTTCGATTCTCTTGCCTTTTAGCTGGGTTTCCACGAATTGCCAAAGCTCCCGCCGCTGTTGAATGATATTCTTGGTCGAAACCAGCAGATGAGCGAAGCCGTGGAAAACAATGGCTCCCTGAGCGTTCAGCATCACCGGCTCAAGGTGCAGTTGGCGTTCTTTGTAATACCTGGTGTTGGGTTGGACATAATAAGCAGCCACATCAGACCATCGCACGGATTGGCGAAAGAAACCGTTGGTTTGGCTAATGCCCGCATGGTCAGCACGGATGGAATAGCGCATCACTGGCCAGCAAATGCCAAAGCCGCCCCCAACCAGGTAGGCACCCATAACCACTAACATAATAGCTCCATAAAACTGGGTGGGACGCCTTTGAACACGGGAACAAAAGGAGATAAGCAACAGGCGAGGCCGACGAGGACAAGAGGCAGCGCAGTCAAGATGATAAAAATCCTCTGCCAGATTGCGCTTTTTACTTCGACGTATGCCCTGTCCACAGCAAAAGTATGACACACCCATCAAGCCGCCCGCAGCCACCGAACGCCCAGGTCAGCGGCAGCTTGGAGTGGTGCAACGGAGCCGGAATGCGTCGGTTGCAGCGGTGGTTATGTGGCGGTTATTACGGGTCCGCCCCAATTTCTATGACTTCACCAGGCTCTATGCGCTGTAAGACCTCATTTGTCTTCGGTATCAGTGGCCTGAGTGCTTCAATACGGTTGCTCAACGCGACTAAAACAATGACTCCAACTTCGCTATAGGCTAAGTTCTGCTGATAGCGTAAGTTCTGATCGCTGGTCACGAAGATGTCAAATTGACCGCGCGCCACTTGCATCAACTCACCGTTTTTCTTACCGGCCCAGCCCATCTCTTGCACCATGACCACCGAGCAGTCATGAAATTCACGCTTGAGTTTCTTGGGTAAACATTCGTCAAGCAGCACGCGCACCGGCTTGAGCAAGCAGTGCCTCCTTGGCTAATTCTAAAAACTGCACGGCTTGTTCCCGTGAGACGGAGGGGAAATCGTCGAGAAACTCATCTAAACTATCGCCTGCTGCAAGATAGTCGGTCAGGTTTTTAATAGGCACGCGAGTGCCAGCGAACACGGGAGTGCCGCCTAATATATCTGGTGATGAAAGCACTATTTGTGGAGCAGCCATAGTATCCTTCCCCTACTGCCTAACATTGTAACAATTTCTATACCACTGCGCGCCGCCACACACGTTCAGGTCAACCGCGTCTCAGGGGGAGGATAACGGAAGTGGAGGGTAATGGAGCCGAACGAATGCCAAAAGCCTAGATTAAAGCTGATGCTACGCCCTTAAACCGAGCACTAGAGGGCCTATCAGACAAGGCGAGGCTTTAGTGATCCTGACAGCGTGTGCGTCCAATACTGGCAGAGGGCCTTGATGGTTTCGCTCATTTCGTCATAGCTCATGGGCTTGATGATGAAGGAGCTGGCTCCTAATTCATAGGCTTGCAGAATCTCCTGCGGGGCGGAGGAGCTGGTCAGCATCACCACGGGGATGCCCGAGAGAGTTGGGTCGGCGGCAATCTCCGACAGGGCTTCCAGGCCATTCTTGCGCGGCATGTTGAGGTCTAACAAGATCACATCCGGTAGGGGCGCGGTCTGCGCCGCACTATAAGGCCCGCGCTGGCAAAGATAATCCATTAAATCCTCGCCGTCTTCCACCGTAGGGCACCGGGCATCCGGGTGACACTCCAGAATGGCGCGTTGGATCAGCATTCGGTCGCCCAGATTATCATCAGCAATTAAGATTGTCATTGGTTTTTCCGTAGCCATTAAGAAACCTCTCCGGGAAGGATGAAGGCGGAAGGATGAAAGGCAAGGTCAGACTGTTAGTGCATCGTTGTGCTCATAATGACTCGATGGAGTAGCTATCGGGTCTTCCTTTTTTCATCCTTCCGCCTTCATCCTTCATCCTTCCGCTTTCCTCCTGCCAATCTCCGACGTTGCGGTTAAACTATGTCCACTTTATGCGCAAGTTAACGGCCTGAATTTATCTACACCCATTCATCTACATCTATGGAAGCTCCGATTTCATTAGCCAGCGAGATGGCCCCTGCGACCACTGCATCCACTGTGGCCGCGACTCGTGAACGGGGCGTCACGCCGCGTGTTGTCATCATCAGTTTGTTGCTGGCCGTGTGCCTCGGCTATGCCATCCCGGTCATTGATTACAAGCTGATGAACACCTTTCTTGATGCACAACATTTGCCACCGGGAGCAGTGGGAGCATTGCTGATTTTGGTCATCGTGATTAACCCCTTGCTGCGCTTGTTGTCGGGTCGTTTAGGCTTCTCGCGCAATGAAGCTCTCACCGTCTATATCACCTGTCTCTTTTCCTCATTGATGCCCGGTCATGGCGCGGAGAACTTTGTCATTCCCAACCTGCTCGCTTCGTTTTACTTAGCCACGCGCAACAACAAATGGCTGGATTTTCTCTTGCCTTATACCAAGCCGTGGATGACGCCCGCCGTCACCACGTCCCATGCATATAATCGCGCGGTGGTCGAAGGCTGGTATGTGGGCACCGGGACGGCTCCCGTGCCCTGGGCGGCGTGGTTAGTGCCCCTCGCGGCGTGGATGAGCTTTGTCGTTGCCTCCTATGTGATGCTGGGTTGCCTGAGCGTTATGCTGCGCGCTCAATGGGCCGAGCACGAGGCCCTGGCTTTTCCGCTTTTGCGTTTGCCCTTAGAGATGACCGAAGACCTTGACCGCACTGATAAATATGGCGTGGTCAGCCGCTTCTTTCGCAACCCGATGATGTGGACGGGTTTTATCATCGCCGTCTTTATCCAGACCCAGCGTGGCCTGCACGTTTACTTTCCCGACGTGCCCGATTTTCCTCTCGACATCAACGTCGGCCCGCTCCTCACCGATCCGCCCTGGAACCAAATCGGCTGGTTTAATGTGGCGATTTTCCCGATTGCCGTAGGTATCTCGTTTCTGCTCACTTCGGAAGTCTCTTTTTCCCTGGTTTTCTTCTTCTGGTTTATGCAGTTCCAACTCATGGCGGCCTATCAACTTGGCTTCGCCCCCAAGTCCATGCCGGATGCGGCGGTGTTTCCGGGCAAGATTTTTGCGGGCTACCAGATGGGCGGCTGCTACCTCGCCTATGTCGCTATTGTGCTGTGGACGGGGCGCGAGCATTTTATGCACATTGGGCGGCGGGCATTTGGCCGCGCAGCGGCACAGCCAAATGAAAAACAGGAAGTCCTCTCCTACCCGCTCGCCTTCTGGGGCTTTGTCCTCGCCTTCGCCTTTATGATGGCCTGGAGCATGTGTGCGGGAGTGCGCTGCGATATTGCCCTCGCCTTATGGGGCGGCTATATCGTGGCCGCCATTGGCCTGACGCGTGTGGCGGTGGAAGGTGGCCTGCTGGCGCTCTTGCACGATTCGGCTCCGCTGGGTGCAGTGGCTCGTTTGCTCAACTCTGGCCCCAGCAATTGGCTCACTCTCGAAAACGGCCTGGTGCCCGCTTCGTTTTTGCAGGCGGGCCTCGTCGTCCACATGCGCGGTTTTTCGATGCCCTCTTTTATCCAGAGTTTCAAACTGGCCTACGACCGCAAAATCGAACCCAAACCGTTGGGCCTATTAATCGTAGCCGTGATTCTGATTACCGTGACGATGAGTTGGACGACCATTGTGCGGATGGGCTACCAGAACGGCGGCCTGCAATTCGGCCACAAGTGGTATGCCCAGCAAGGCTCTCTCTGGCCCGCCCATTTCGTGGACGCCACCACCAAAGCCACCACGAACACCGCGTGGGTCAACTGGCTCTGGCTGTTTGTGGGCGCGGCCCTCACCTATGGCATGATGCTGGCCCGTAGCCGCCTGCCGATTTTCCCTTTTCACCCCCTAGGCTACCTGATGTCCCTCGCTTTCCCCATTCGCATGTTCTGGTTTTCGGTCTTTCTGGGCTGGCTGTGCAAAGTCCTTATCACCCGCTTTGGCGGCATTGATTCCTACCGCAAAGCCGTCCCCCTCTTCCTCGGTTTGGCGCTGGGCGATGTGACCATGATCCTGATCTGGCTGGTCATTGACGGCTGGCAAGGCCGCACCGGTCACCAGTTGCTGCCAGGATGATTTTTAGCTTTCGCCACAGAACCACACAGAAGGACACGGAAAAGAACGAGGATCGAAGATGGAGAATCGAGGATCGAAATACGATGGCTGAGCCTTGCGATCCTCGATCTTCTATCCTCGATTCTCTTCTCCTCTCTTCTGTGTCCTTCTGTGTGGTTCTGTGGCGAAAGCTAAGATGGCGTTCAAATTGCGCAGGAAATGAGCGAACGCCGTTAGCGTCCCATTAATATCATCATGCGCCCCAATAAATCCGGCCTCAAAATAGCTTTAGCTGTTGCGATTCCCTGCTTGCTCTTCCTCGTGATCCGCGAGCGATTAACGTGGCGACCGCGCACGCTGCGCTATGACGCGCCCATTACGGCCATTGCTTATTCGCCCAACAATGGCAAATGGTTGGCGGTGGCGCGGCAGGCGCAGTTGGAGATACGTGTGGTGCAGACAGATCGCATTTTATGGAGTGAAACCTTCCATCAGGGCTTGTGTAAAGCCCTCGCCTGGTCGCCGAATGGTCGCACCTTAGCCATCATGCGGCGGTCGCGGATTCAATTGTGGGATGTAGCGGCGCATCGCGTAGTGCGCGAGATGCGAAGCGACGGTTGGTATCCAGGCACAGCGATTCTCTTTTCAGCCGATGGTTCGCAACTCCTCACCGGAGGCGGCGAGATACCCACTTTGCTATGGGATGTCAAAACGGGCAAGCTGCTCAAAGAAGTGGCGCAGTGGACGGTGGGCACGCCCGTTGCCATGTCGCCCGACGGACACACCCTGGCCCTACTGGATTATGTGCATTATCCAACGCGGGTGCGGCTCTGGCGGTGGGGCACCTGGCAGGAGCAGCACATCCTAGTGCCACCGGGTGGCGATGCCCTGACCTGCGTGGCTTTTGCGCCCGACAGCAAAACAGCGGCAACTGGCACCGAGAGCGGGCGCGTCATTTTCTGGGATGTCGGCACCGGGGATCGAAGCTATAGTGCTACCTTCCATTATGGCGGCGTGGAATGCCTGGCTTTTACTCATAATGGTCAATGGCTGGCCACGGGCGGCGGCGAGGGCGACACCAAATTGTGGGACGCCCAACAACACACCTTACTGCGCACCCTCAGTGACCATAGCGGCGCGGTCTTCGCCCTGACCATCAATCCTGACGCCACCCAGTTAGCCGCCGCCTCGCAGAAGAACCTGGTCAAGCTCTGGCGCGTTCGCTGAGTAGTCGGTAGTCAGTTGTCGGTAGTCGGTGAGGAAGAGGAAACGATAAGTGCGTCTTTTGAGTCTGGTTGCCTCCACCGGCTACCGACTACCGACAACTGACTACCGACTACCGACTGCCAAAGCCTTACCCTCCCGTTGTGATTAGAAACAATATCTGTTACGATTAAGCTAATCACCTGCTGGCCAGATTGGGAATTGCACCCAACGCTTCCGGGATAGTCCCGTCCAGACGATTGTTTACACATATGAGGAATCATAGCGGCTCACTTTTTGACCCTCCGCCCCCAGCGTGTTAGCCTTGGGCTATTGTTGCTGTGTGGAGGCAAAGATGGCCAAGAAGCAGACTCAACTGGCTCAAACCACTGGAGAAGAACCGTTTTCGCAACTGTGTTTGCTGTTCACGAAGGCAAATTGCTAAACACCTTTAGACCAGTTAGGAAATAAACATGAAAACAGCGATTGTCTGGCTCCTGCTGCTTCCTGTGCTGTCTATGCCCGCATTGGCCAAACCTCCTACGGCCGCACAAGGTGCCAGTCAACTGGCGGCGATGAAAAAGCTTAATTTCCTAATGGGTCAATGGAAAGGCCAGGGCTGGGCGGCGGTGAGTGGCAGTAAGGCAACCTTTACGGACACAGAATTGGTGACCAGTAAATCAAACGGGTTGGAGCTAACGATTCAAAGCTCTGGCATCACGGACGCCGGGGCACCAGCGCGGCAGGGTTCGGTGGTGGTGTCGTATGACGCGGCGACCAAAGCTTATCATCTTCATAACCACCAAGCGGACGGTACCGTGACAGATACGCCCGCCCAAGTGACAAGTAATTCTCTGGTCTGGATCGTGCGTGACCCGCATCATGGGCCTATCCGCTTTATCATTCAGGTCAATGCTAAAGGACAGTGGGTGGAATCGGGCGAACTATCGAACGATGGCAAGACTTGGCAAAAGTTTATGAGCTTGACGCTGGCGCGCAGTACATAACTGACATCACATATTGAAAAGCAGTGGACTTCCTCCCCTTAGCGGCATTTGTTGAAAAAGCGGCATTTCTGAGGAGTGCCTCATCTTTCTCAGGCCATTGAGGTGTTCTCGCAAAGGAACTTACGCTTATGGCAGGTTCTATCTTTCCACCTTGCTGCATCCGCCCCTTGCTGGTGGCCACATTGGTCGCTTCTCGGCTTTTTCTGCCGTGCTTTTCACCCCAACTGATGGCCCAGGTGCCAACGCCTCAGATGCAAGAGGCTGCCAGGCGACGCGCCGCCGGGCTGACCCGATCACCGTTGCCGTCTGAGATGCCCCTCGCTACCGCTGTGGCCTGGGCGAAACTGGAAGATTTGTGCCTGACCCCAGTGGCCCTTAAAGTCCAGGATGCGACCCTTGATGACATCCTGACCCAGCTTAAGACTCAACTGCCATCCCTATCCAGGTTGGAACTGCGCGTTGATAACCCGGCCCGCTTTACGCTGGATTTGCCTCATACATCGGTTGGAAAAATCTTGCAGGCAGCGGCAACGCTCATGGACAGCAAACTGTATGTGTTTAGCGATCATTTGTTAATCACCAAGCCCACAGCATTGCAGGTTGATGAAAAGGCAGAGGGCAAAGAATGGGCGGCGAATACTTTCAATGGCGGGTCGGGATGGGTAGCACGCCCGGTCGTCACCCGGAGAATTGTTGACTATGTTGCCAGGGTTATGGGCAAGCCTGGTGGAGAACCGCGCTTTCCGCCGTTGCCGGGCGCGGGGCTGGAAGACCTGCCTGTGGCACCATTGAAGACGCTGCACAAGCGTTATGGCGACCTGCCCCCGGACGTGCAAGCCCTGCTGCAACAATTGGTGCAATGGCCTGCCAGATCGCTGGCCGCGAGCAACACGCAAAAGGCATCTCTGCCACTGCAAAATGAGACTGTGCTCACGGTTAGCTATGACGATTTTTATATCCACCTGGAAATTGACAATCCACTCCAGCCCAACCCCTATGCCTGGGACAGCGGCGTGAGTCGTGAGTTCCGGCAGCAGATTCTTAAGAATCGCGCCGCCCAGACAACACATTAAAGAGCAGGATAAGTTTTAAGCCATTCATGGATTATCCCTTAAAGGAACTGCTTATGACACTGTCTTTTACCTTACTTAACACCCGTAGCTCGGCCAGGCCCTTGAATCCTACCGTCGGCAAGGTGGGCCTGTGCCTTGTCCTCACAGCGGCTTTGGTGAGTTCAAACCCTCACCAGCTAACATCAGCCATCGCGCAGCCAGTGCCCGTCGCCAAGACGATAACTTTCACGCCCCTGACCGATGACGAACGGGCTGCAGTAACGCGTGCGATAGGTCTGGCCCACCAGGAAGAACTCTGTCAGACGCCTATGCGCCTCAAGGTGGCTCATGCCAGTCTCGCGGACATTGCGGCCCGCCTTCAGGCGCAACTGCCGCAACATGCACTGATCGAGGTGCGCCATTCTAGCGCGGCGCGATTTAGCTTCAACCTGCAAGATGCGACCTTGCGGCAAGTTTTGCAGTCGGTGGCCGATTTGAGCGACTGTAATTTCTATCTCTTAAGTGATCGTTTGCTGCTGGCACGGGAAGATCAGCTCACCGCGGCAGAACATACTGAATACACCCAAGGCCCGGCCAGACTGCACTCCTCATCGCCCTTCACCGTTTTCCGTTTGGAGAGCCAGAAGGCACTGAGAAACATCATCTACACGAAGTTGCAAGTAACCCTGGAGCCGCTTGGGGCCAATGTCGTAGATACCGTTGATCGTCTTCCAGGCCCACCGCCAGTTAGTTTCGGCCAACTCAGCCCGGAGTTACAACAAGCCGTGCAACAGTGGTTTAATTTACTCACCAATGGGCACAACCAAGCCCCACAACGACTGACACCGGACGCGACACTCTCGATTGGTTCTGACCAGCATTGGAATACTCTGCGGATTCGACCAAGCTTGTCCGCGTCGGGACGTGGTGGGGTTTACTTAGATTCAGCGGAGCAGCGTCATTAGCCACCGAACGCATGTACTGAATCAGTCATTCAACCCACAAAAGGAATCAATTATGACATTGCCTTCAATTCCGTTCTTTACGACTCCGCTATTTAGTAGTAGAACCGCCCGCAGCCCTACGGGGCTGTGGCTGTTGGTTGCGGTAGCCCTCATTAGCTTTACCGTGCCTGGTCTTGAGCCGGTGCTGGCCCAACCCATGCCGGCTGCCAAACCCCTGAACTTCCCGCCCCTGACCACAACCGAACAAGCGACTATTAGTCGTGTGCTAACGCTGAGCCACCAAGCGGACATCTGTGCCATGCCGGTGCGCTTAAAAGTAACGCGTGCCAGTCTTCCCGATCTAGTCGCTCGCCTCAAGCCACAACTGCCCCAACACATCCTCCTTGAAGTGCGTCATACCAGTCCCGCCCGCTTTACCCTCAATCTTCAAGAAGCCACGCTGCGGCAAGTCTTACAGGCGGTGGCCGATTTATCGGACTGCAACTTCTATCTCCTCCCGGATCGGTTGCTGTTAGCAACGGAGGATCAACTCACCCCGGAGGAACGGGCAGAAGCGGAACAAAGTGCAGCGTCCGCCCGTTCCTCGGCGCCTCAGCAATATCTTCGGCCTCAGGCGATGAAGGCATTGACGAATATCATCATTGCCAAGTTATCGGCAGTGCAGGGTCAGCTTAGTGACCGTGCTATTCAGGGCGCAATGCCTGTTGCCTTCGAGGGAGAAACTGTCATGGCTTTCGGGCAACTCAGCCCGGAACTACAGCAAACCGTGCAGCAGTGGCTTAACCTCTTCGGAACGTCCTCACGCCTGACACCAGACGCTACAGTCTCCTTTGCAGTCAGTCCACAAACTATTAAGCTGGGCGTTCGGCCTAGTTTGTCTTCAGGGCATCGCGGCGGCTATACCTACATTGAGCGATTCTGAAAGTAGAATCTGTTCAGCACTCACGACATGACTCCTAAGGGTCAGTAGATTATCAAATATAAGAAGGAGAACCTATGTATCACAAATCGCCTAAGATGAGCCTGCTGTTAACGGCCACGACACTAGCCTTAGCGACTGCACCCGGTTATAGCCAGCCAGACATCGTGCCACCGCTGAAGGAGCCAGGTGGCGACGACCTCAGGCTAATGATACTCGATAAGCTTAAAGCTGCCGTGGGTAACTGGGCTTACCCAGGAGCCAGACTTGAGGGCGGCGGGGGAGCGGGGGCAAGAATGGAATTATCATGTCATGCGTTGCTGACCACCAAAGACCCTATTGCCCAAGTCTGGGCCTATTACGTGAATAAAACGCCACCCATTAAAAACATGGAGATTGCACCGACTGCGGCAGCCGACTTGAAGCCAGTGCCTAATGCCGAGCGGATGCCGTGGACGTTAGCCACAGGCTTCACGGTTAGTGCCGGAGGAGACCGGAATTTCACCTGGTTGGAATTGCCAGCGCCGCCCCGCCACCATGGGACCATTATGCTGACACAAGGGGATCAGACCATCCTGGTGACAATGTGGGAAAAGCCCACACCAGACAAGGCTGCACCCCAGACTGACATCCAGGTGGTCATGCTTAAATCAACCCCTACCGAGGCCAATACCACCCGGCTGCCACTTACCAACAAACCTGACCAGCCAATAGCCAGATAATTTCTGATAAGGACAAAAGGAGGGATACCATGACACGGCGTAAATTATGGGGCGGCTTAACCCTATTGTGTCTAGTCGCCTGGCTGCCCTGCCAGGCTCCGGCCTCCGCAGCAGACGAGGCAAAGGGGCAGTTAATTGTGGAAGATACCCAAGTCGGCACTGGGGAGGCGGCTCAAAAGGGTAGCCAGGTGGAAGTCCATTACCGGGGCACTTTCACCGATGGTAAAGAGTTTGATTCCTCGGCGGGTCGGGCGCCTTTGACCTTCACCATAGGCAGCGGGCAAGTGATTAAAGGCTTTGACCAAGGCTTGATCGGCATGAAAGTCGGTGGTAAACGGAAGCTGACAATTCCCCCGGATATGGCTTACGGGGCTGACGGTGTCCCGCCAACCATCCCGCCGAATGCCACCTTGATATTTGAATTGGAGCTAATCTCCGTTAAAGCTGGAAAATAAAGGCCCTCAGTTGTCACCTGACAATCAGGGCCGCACCGTTATCCACTAGCCTGCTAACGCGTAGGTAGCCCTGCTGGACAATCTTGACCAGCCCAACTTCAGGGTTTAAAACGTGGGCCTAAGTTATCATCGCTCCACCGCGTCCGGCTATTGGCAAAAGTGATCGAATGGGGGATAATAGAAAACACATCGGTATTAATTTAACGGTATTCATTTAATTCCCACCGTGTCGGGAAAACAGTTTCATGACGGAAATCACCCCAGCCCAGCTTAAACGCCAGGCGAGCGAGTTTCGCTTTCTGGTGACGGATTTAGCCAATTATCGCCAAAATGAAGCGCGGGCGCAGCCGCTTTTTTCGTTTGAGCAGGTGGAAGCCAGGGGCCAGGAGTTGGCGCGTCAGTTTGAGGCGAGCCAGGCCACTTTAGGCACCGACCGGGAATATGTGGCGGCGCGCAAGCTGTTTCTGTGCTCCTTTGGCGATCTCTATGGCGGGCGCTTGGACTTTGCCGCCGTTGGCCGGGGTGATGCGCAGCAGTGTGCCTGGGTGCATCAAGCCTGCGTTTATTACCAGCAGTCGAATCACCCCCTTGGCGCATTAGCCTTAGCGCGCATTTTTCATCATGTCGGCTTCTACGGCACCGCGCTCTACTGGTATGACCTCACCGAGCGCGTGGTCAGGAAAGCAGGCGCGGATAACAGCTTGCACGAATTGGCTTGCGATGCGGCGGGGATGATTCAGGCTCTCTATAAGAGTCATAACACCACCGACCCGGTGCTATCGCCTGCCGCCTGCTTCCCCACCCGCGATACCCCCGGCCTGTTGCTAAAAAATCAACCGGCGATCCCCCAATCCCCCACATCCCCATCTGGGGCACCCCACCCCGCCGTGCCCGCCCCAACGATGGGAGCCGCTGGCATGGTCGGCGTGGCCAGCCCCCAGGCCGGGGCCGCCGGAGACACCAAACCCGCCGAGTCAGAGCAGGTTGTCCAGGATCAGCAGGCGAAGTTTCGGGCTTTAGAAGAGCAACGCGCCGCCGAGAAGCTCCGCGAGCATCGCCTGGAATATAATCTCTGCCTCACCTGCGGCCTGCCGCTCAGGATGGCTGATAAAGTCGCCCGTCGCCAGATTCACAAAGAATGCGCAATTGATGGCACTGCTGGTTAGCGATAACAATACAGTAGCTCCGGGCCAGAGCTATTCCGTATATCCACATTAAGCCCATGATATGCGGAATGTCTCCGCATTTTCCCTTAACAGATCGTCCTTCTATCCCCCAAATTACAGCCAAAGTCCGCATTTCGCGCCAACAGATCGTCCGTATAATACTCTGTTGGGCGGCTGGCGCGCGGCTTTTAGGAAATTGAAAGTGATGGCAAGCGGATGATACACTTGGCGGTGGCTGACGCCGAGCGATACGGAAGCTCTACCGTGCTTGGTTTGTCTGCAAAGAAGGGGGCAGAGCCGCCCCAGTGGGTGCCCCTTACCAATCCCACACACTCAAAGACGATAGACGCAAGTAAATTAACAAGC
>Ga0213875_10001279_pt1 | contig 16848 bp, 10 predicted proteins | sample BarmaccomBMRX_R8_FD_160105 | JGI IMG/M metagenome (GOLD analysis project Ga0213875, IMG submission 160105) | Root-associated microbial communities from Barbacenia macrantha in rupestrian grasslands, the National Park of Serra do Cipo, Brazil - RX_R8 | ecosystem: Host-associated > Plants > Roots... | reverse complement strand
CCGATGCCCTGCGCTGCCTCAAGCGACATCTCGTCCGCCGCGTCTTCACCCTCCTTCATAGCCCGAAGTTGGTGCCCCAGACCGTCTGCTCTTGACATAGGAGGCTTTGTCGCATCCGGGTCAGGGCCGCCGGCGACTCTCGCGGCCGCGCGGACAGACGGGGACGTGGGCCGTGGGCCGCCGGCCGCCGGCCGCCGGCCGTGGGCCGCCGGCCGCGGCGATCTGCACGAACGCCGCGATTTGCGGCCGATGCGTGGTCATGAACTCCAGGTTGAAGGTGATGTAGGCGCCCAGATTGAAGTGATGTCGAGCCGCACGACAGCCCGCGCAGTGGACGCGCGACCGCAGGCGGCGAACCGCGGACGACGGGGGCCACGCTCGCGCTGGTCAGGCCGGTCGCCGGTCGCCGAGTCGCTCCGCGCGGTCGCGCAGCTCGCGCTTGAGCACCTTGCCCGACGCGTTGCGCGGCAGCGCCTCGACGAACTCCACGGCCTGGGGGACCTTGAAGCGCGCGAGGCGCTCGGAGCAGTGCGCGATCAGCGCGTCGGCCTCGAGCGTGACGCCGTCGGCGGCGACCACATAGGCCGTGGGCACCTCGCCCCAGCGCTCGTCGGGCGTGGCGACGACCGCGGCCTCGAGGATCGCGTCGTGCTCGTAGAGCACCCGCTCGACCTCGGAGGAGGCGATGTTCTCGCCGCCGGAGACGATCAGATCGCCCATCCGGTCGACGATCCACAGGTAGCCGTCGGCGTCCAGGCGGCCGACGTCGCCGGTGTGAAACCAGCCGTCGCAGATCGCTTCGGCGGTCGCCCGGTCATCGCGCCAGTAGCCGCCGAACACCTTCGGGCCGCGCAGGCAGATCTCGCCCGTCTCGCCGGGGCCGGCGCGCGCTCCGTCCTCGAGGACCACCTGGCACTCCAGGTGCAACACCGGCTTGCCCACCGAACCGAGCTTGTCGAGCACATGGAGGCGATCCACGTAGGTGTCCCCGCCGACGGTCTCGGTCAGGCCGTAGGCGTCGGCGACCCGGCAGTTGGGCAGGCCGTCGAGCAGGCGGCGCATCAGCGGCAGCGGCATCTTCTCGCCGCCGTTGATCATGAAGCGCAGGCTGGCCAGATCGCGCTCGGGAAGGTCGTCGCGCTCCATCAGGCCGCGCACCATCGCCGGCGCCAGCCACACGCACGTCGGCCGCTCGGCCTCGATCGCGTCGAGCACGAGACCCGGTTCGAAGCGCCGGAGGATCACCATCGAACCGCCGTGGGCGAGGATCCCGGTCCCGGGCAGGTCCATGCCGCCGACGTGGTAGAGCGGTCCGGCGACGAGCACCCGATCGGCGCCGGTGACGTCGAACTCGACGCTCAGCCCGAGCGTCTTGAAGATCGCGTTGCCGTAGGTGATGCGCACGCCCTTGGGCCGCGAGGTCGTCCCCGACGTGTACATCAGGCGCTGGGTGTCATCCAGGCCGACGTCGGCATCGGGCCGCTGCTCGCCGGCGTGGGCCGCGGCCACGGCCTCGAGCTCGTCGCCGAACTCCAGGCGCTCGCAGTCCGGGGCGTCCGTGAGCATGCGCTCGCACAGGGCGGGCTCGGCGACGACCAGGCCGGCGCCCGCGTGCTCGAGGATGTAGCGCCACTCGGGGGGCGCGAGACGGTAGTTGAGCGGCAGATAGATGGCGCCGAGCCGATTGACGGCCAGCACGAGCTCCACGTACTCGACGCGGTTCTCGCTCAGCACCGCGACGACGTCTCCGGGCCCCACGCCGCGCTCGGCCAGCCCGGCCGCGAGCTCGCCGACGCGGGCGTGCAGCGCGGCGTTGGTCAGCCGACGACCGCCGCCGATCAGCGCGACCGCATCCGGTTCGCGGTCGGCGTTGCGGGCGACGGCCCCGGAGGTGTTGATCACCCGGCCGGCTCGGCTCGCTTCGCCTCGGTCGCGGCCGAATCGATCTCGAGACCCTCGGGATCGCGATCGGGATCGCCGGTGATCACCACCCCGTAGTCGCGCTCCGCTCCCTCGATGGTCACGTACCCGTCGCGGACGTCGCGCTTGACCCGCTCGGGGTCGCGCTCGAATGGGTTGCCCCAGCCGCCGCCGCCGTTGGTCAGGTACCTGAACACGGTGTTGGGCTCGGTCTGCCACATCGGCACCCGGGCGAAGAAGAAATATTCGCCGTCCTCGCGCAGCGCATGGGTCTCGGGGTCCAGGACCCCCGCCACCGGAGTGGTCCCCGCGTAGGCCTCGGGCGTGTCGGGGATCAGCGCCGAGGGGTCGAAGGCCTCGGGCTCGAACACCCACACCGCGCCGTTGCGCCCGTCGCCGCCGCCTCCGACCCCGAACCCGGACGCCGACTTGACGTGCATCGGCGAGGAGTAGTGCTCGACGCCCTCGGTCCACAGCGTGTCCTTGAGCACCGCTGCGCCGCCGCGGTGATAGCCCGCGCCGGCCGTGTCGGCGACGTACTCCTTGCGCATCACGAGCACCGGAAAGTCCGCCTCGATCGCCTCGGTCGCGGGGTCGATGTTGTTGGCCAGGTAGAACACGTTGTAGGAGTCCGCGTCGCCGGTCGACGTCGCGCCCCACGGCCCGTGCTCGCCCCCGCACTGGGCCATCGTCGCCCAGGGCGTCCCGTCCGCGGTGGCCCCGCTGGCCGAGTGGATCGACAGCGAGCCGTAGTCGCCGCCGACCGCGCGCTCGCCGACGGCGTCCTCGAGCGCGCGCAGGATCGCGTTGACCAGCGGCATGGTCGACTCCCAGTAGAGGAAGATCGCCCCGTCGGGCGGCAGCGCCGAGACCAGCGAGCCGTCCGGCAGCACGATGTCGATGTCGCGGAACGTCGCCGAGGTGAACGGCGTCTCGCGATCGATGAGGAACTTGAAGGCCACGCCGACCGCCGTCTTGGCGTCCAACCAGCCGGCGTTGATCGACGTGCGGGCCTGGCGCGAGGATCCCGAGAGATCGACCTCGGCCCGGCCGCCGCGCTTGCGGATCGTGACCCGGACGGTGAACTCCTCCTCGTCGTCGACGCCGTCGCAGTCGATCCGGTCCTCGCCGGCGTAGTCGCCGTCGGGCAGCGCGCGGAGCGCGTGGTGCATCGCCTCGCCGGCGATGTCGCAGGCGTAGCGCATCGCGCCATGGAAGGCGCGGATGCCGTAGCGCTCGAGCGTCTCGCTCAACAGCCGCTCGCCGAGGCGCAGGTTCTCGTAGATCGTCTTGATGTCGGGGAGCAGCACGTCGCCGAACCGGGCGTTGTCGAAGATCAGGCTCCAGCCGGACGTGACCGCCCGGTCCTCGGCGTACAGCAGCTGGGGCGCGATCACGACGCCGTTCTCGTAGACGTTGCGCTTGGTGCCCGAGAACCCGCCGGGAACCACGCCGCCCATATCGAGCATGTGCGCCTGGAGGTTGACGAAGCCCGCGATCTCCTCCTCGTGAAAGATCGGGCGCACGAAGTTGACGTCGTTGACGTGCGTGCCCGTCCGATAGGGGTCGTTGCACATCAGCACGTCGCCGGGCCGGAGCTTCTCCGGGCCGTACTCCTGCACCGTGTTGCGGATCGCGTCGGTCATCGTCCCGAGGAACAGGACGAGCGAGTTGGACACCGCCGGCATCGAGTAGTTGTCCCGCGGCGGGCCGGCGATCGTCGCCGCGAAGTCGTACCAGTCGCGCAGGATGATCGAGAACGCGTTGGACAGCAGGCCGGCGCACATGTGCTCGACCGTGTAGCGGTAGCGGTTGGCGAGCACGGTGGCCGTGAACCGGTCACATCCGTACCGCGCCTCGAACTCGTCCTCGGGGATGTCCCGCAGCAGGGGCTGCTCGGCCTGGGTCCCGGTCTCGACGGTGCTCATCGCCCTCCTCCTTGCTCGATCACGATCTCCCCGTAGTCGCCGACCGTGGCCGTCTGGCCGGTCCCCACCCGGGTGGTGGACAGCTCCTCGCGGATGACTGCGGGCCCCTCGATCCGGTCGCCGGCGCGCAGGTCATCCCGCTCGTACTCCTCGGACTCGTAGGTCGAGCCATCGAGATCGCGTAGCTGGATCGTCCGGCTGGCCTGCAGCGACTGGCCCTCCCGGCGGTCGCTGTGCGGGTAGCTGACCTTGTCGACCGGCACGATCGCCTGCACGCGGTAGGTCACCCCCTGGACCGGCAGCGCGTCGAAGCGGTTGCCGGCGCGCTCCTGGTAGGCGACGTGGAAGGACTCGATCATCGTCTCGATCGCCGCGGCATCGATCGTGTCCTGCGGTACGGGGATGAACGGCGTGTCCCAGGTCTGGCCGACGAGCCGCGCGTCCATCGACCGCTCGAAGCGCACGTCGTGCGCGTCGGCGCCGAGCCGCTCGCGCAGCCCGTCCTCCATCTGGCGGTACACCTCGTCGACTGGGCCGGCCGCGTCCGGGGTCAGCACGGTGTAGGCGCTGCGACTGTCGGCGTACACGAGGTCGGAGCTGAGCAGCCCCAGGGCGCTGAACAGGCCGGGGTGCGGCGGGACGATGACCCGCCGGGCATGCACGAGCTCGAGCGCGGCGGGCAGCAGCATCCCCCCGGCGGCGCCGTAGGCGAGCAGCGAGTAGTCGCGCGGGTCGACGCCGTGCTTGACGGCGATGTCGACGATCCCCTCCGCGATGTTGTTGAGCCCCATCAGGTAGGCCTGGGGGGCCCGCTGGTCGGGATCGATGCTCGTTTCCAGCCCCTCGAACGCGTTCTGCGCCGCCGCGGCGTCGAGCGCCATGCGCCCGGCCGCGAAGCGCTCGGCGTCGAGGATGCCCATCAGCAGGCAGGCGTCGGTCAGCGTCGGCTCGGTGCCGCCCTTGCCGTAGCACGCCGGCCCCGGATCGGCCCCCGCGCTGGCGGGCCCGACGCGCATCTCGCCGGCCGGCGAGATCGAGACGATCGACCCGCCGCCGGCGCCGATCGAGGAGATCTCGTTGGACAGCGCGTTGACGACCAGATCGTGCTCGAGCTCGAACTCGGTCTGCACGAACGGCTGCCCGGCCGTGACCAGCGAGATGTCGCAGCTCGTGCCACCGACGTCGGCACACAGGAGGTTCTCGTCGCCGATCAGCCCGCCGAAGTGCGCCCCCGAGACCGTCCCGGCGGCCGGCCCGGAGAACACGATGCGAAACGGCGCCTGCATGGCGAAGTCGGAGTCGACGAGCATCGCCGCGCAGTCGGCGAAGTTCAGCCGGCCCCCGAAGCCCATTTCGCGCAGGCCCGATCCCAGCCGCTCGGTGTAGCGCGAGTAGATGATCTTCATGAACACGTCGACGACCGTCGTCGAGGCCCGCGCGTATTCCTTGGCCAGCGGCGAGACGTCGCTGGAGATCGAGCACTCCACCCCGTCGCCGAGCTCCTCGGCGACCAGCTCGCGCAGCCGGACCTCGTGACGGGCGTCGACGTAGGCGTTCAGCAGGCAGACGGCGACGCCCTGCACCCCGTCGCAGCGCGACAGCACCTGGAGCTGCTCGCGGGCCTGATCCTCGTCGAGCGCGATCGCCTCCTCGCCGGACGCGGTCATCCGCTCGGCGATCCCGCGCCGCAGGTAGCGCGGGACCAGCGGCGACGCCGCGTCCCCGAACGAGCGGCGCCACGTCGGATCGGTCATCGCGCTCAACGGGCGCCACGCGCGGCCGATGTCGAGGATGTCGCGATGGCCCTCGGTGGTCAGGAACGCGACCTTGGGCAGGCGGCGGGTGATGATCGCGTTGACCCCGGCCGTGCTCGCGTGATTGAACACCGCCGCGTCGTCGACTCCGAGCTCCTCCGCACCCTGCAGGACTCCCCGTTCGGGCTCCCGGGTGTCGGTCGGCACCTTGGTGGTCACGATCCTGCCGTCGCGGAAGGCGACCACGTCGGTGAACGTCCCGCCCACGTCGACGCCGAGCATCAGACCTGCTCGCTGAGGAAGGTGATCGACCCCGCGAGGTTCCACGGCTCCCGCGACTTGGAGACCAGGCACCGCTGGCACTTGACCACGCGGAACCACCCGCCCTCGCTGAGTACCGGATAGCTGCGCAGCTCCTGCGCGCCGCAGGCGGCGCACTCCCCCTCCACGGGCTCGCGCGCGACCGAGACGGTGGCCTCGGCCGGCCGGGGGAACGTGTGCATGACGTCTCTCCTTTCGCCGCAGCGGGCCGGGGCACGCCCGGCTTGGGCTACCGTACCGGACGGACGCAGTGATGCGCAGCTCGATCGAGACGACCGCTCGGCCGGACCACGAGACCCTCCTCAGGGCCGTCGAGGTGGCCAACGTCCCGGTGCTCGAGCTCGTGCTCGTGCAGCTCACCGCCGACCTGCGCTGGCTGGAGCCGCCGTATGCGCCGCGGCGCAGTCACGGCCTGGACGACAATCCCGACGGCGGCCTGCCCGAGGCCGAGCAGCGTGCGGTGCGCGCGGCCGCCGCGCCGGCGATCGAGGCCTGGCTGGACGGGCGGCCGCCGGCGCTGCCCGAGCCGTCGCCCGAGCTCCTGGTTCGCATGCTCGCGGTCTCGATGGGCGAGCCCGTGCCCCCGGAGTACGGGCCGCTGATCGCGCAGGAGCTGACGGTCGCCGAGCACGGCCCCGAGCCGGTGCCGTCGATCCCGGCGCCGCCGGGCTTCTCGGTGCTCATCGTCGGCGCGGGCCTGTCTGGGCTGGCGATGGCCCACCACCTGCGCGAGGCGGGCGTGAGCTTCACGATCGTCGAGAAGAACGACGGGGTCGGGGGCACCTGGCACGAGAACCGGTATCCCGGCGCGGCCGTCGACACCCCCAGCGCGCTGTACTCGTTCTCGTTCGCGCCGTACCCGTGGTCGCACGTGTTCGCCACCCGCGACGAGCTGGCGGCCTATCTGAACGAGCTGGCCGCGCCCGTCGCCGACGAGCTCGAGCTGGCCACGCGAGTGCACGCGCTGACCTGGGACGAGGACTCCCGGCGCTGGACGGCGCGCACCGAGCGCGCGGGGAGCGTCCGCGAGCGGCGCTTCGACGTCGTGATCACCGCGGTGGGCGGCCTCAACCGGCCCACGCTGCCGACGATCGACGGACTGGCGGGTTTTGCGGGGCCGGTCGTCCACACCGCCCGCTGGCCCGCGGACCTGTCGGTGGCCGGCAAGCGCGTCGGGGTCATCGGCAACGGGGCGAGCGCGATGCAGGTCGTGCCCGCGATCGCGCCCGAGGTCGCCGCGCTGTCGATCTTCCAGCGCTCGCCGCAGTGGGCGGCGCCGTTCACGCAGTACCGGCAGCCGATCCCCGAGGCACTGCGGCAGCTGACCGCCGCCGTCCCCCTCTACCGGGTGTGGTCGCGCCTGCGTGCCGGCTGGACGTTCAACGATCGCGTCCACGAGGCGCTGCAGAAGGACCCCGCGTGGGAGCATCCCGAGCGGGCCGTCTCGGCCACCAACGACAACCATCGGCGCCTGTTCACGCGCTACATCGAGCACAAGCTCGCCGGCCGGCCCGACCTGATCGCCAAGTCGATTCCCAGCTATCCGCCGTTCGGCAAGCGGATCCTGCTCGACAGCGGCTGGTACGACACGCTGCGCCAGCCCCAGGTCGAGCTGGTCACCGACGCGATCGATCACGTGGAGCCGCGAGCGGTGGTGACCACCGGCGGCAGGCGTCGCGAGCTCGACGTGCTGGTGTGTGCGACGGGCTTCGACGCGACCCGGTTCCTGGTGCCGATCGAGATCCGCGGCCGCTCGGGACGCACGCTGCGCGACGCCTGGGACGACGACGACCCGCGAGCCTACCTCGGGATGACGGTGCCCGACTATCCGAACCTGTTCATCCTCTACGGGCCCAACATCCAGGCCGGGCACGGCGGCTCGCTGGTCGGCTCGGCCGAGGTGCAGGTCCGCCACGTCATCGACGCGCTGGCCAAGATGACGTCCGCGGGCGCGGCCACGATCGAGGTCCGGCCGGAGGTCTTCGAGGACTTCGCCGCCGACGTCGACGCCCGCCACGAGCGGATGATCTGGACGCATCCGGGGATGAGCACCTACTACCGCAACGATCGCGGCCGCGTCGTCGTCCCCTCCCCCTTCCGCGTCGTCGACTACTGGCGCATGGCCCGCGAGGCCAACATGGACGACTACGAGCTCTCGCCCGCGCGCGCCGAGAACGTCGCCCGGGTATGAGCGGCGAGCTCGCGGGCCTGTCGGGGGTCATCACGGGCGCCGCCAGCGGGATCGGCGCCGCGCTGGCCGAGGCGTTCGCCGAGGCGGGGGCGACGCTCGACCTGTGGGACGTCGAGGCGGGCGAGCGGATCGCCGCGATCGTCGACGTCTCCGACCCCGCCGCGGTCGGCGAGGCGACCGCCGGCGCGGTGCGGCGGCTCGGGCGCGTCGACTTCCTCGTCAACAACGCCGGCGTCCGCGCCCAGGGGCCGTTCCTGGAGTGCGAGTTCGACGACTGGCAGCGCGTGATCGACGTCGATCTCAGCGGCGTCTGGAACTGCTCACAGGCCGTCGGGCGTCACATGGCGCAGCAGGGCCGCGGCAAGGTGCTGAACATCGCCTCCATCGTTGCCACCCACGCGCTGCGCAACCGGCCCGCCTACGTGGCGGCCAAGGCGGGCGTGGCCGGGCTGACGCGCGCGATGGCGTTCGAGCTCGGGCCGCGCGGCATCCGCTGCAACGCGATCGGCCCCGGCGTGATCGAGACCCCGCTCACCCGGTCCTACTTCGAGGATCCCGAGCTCGCCCAGCTGATCCGCGACGAGACCCCGCTCGGATACTGGGGGACTCCCTCCGACCTCGCCGGCCCGGCGATCTTCCTGTGCTCGCCGGCGGCCGACTACGTGAGCGGGCAGCTGCTGTTCGTCGACGGCGGGTGGACGGCGGGAAAGGGGTACTGAGCCGATGATCGCCCGCGGGACCGCGGGCACCCGCTTCCCGTACGCGCCGACCACGCTGCACGCGCTGCTGGACGAGACCGCGGCGGCCCACGGGGAGCGCGACGCGATCGTGTTCGGGGAACGGCGGCTCACCTGGGAGCAGGCACGGCGGCGGGCCCGCGAGCTGGCGTGCGGGCTGCTGGCGGCCGGCGTGCGGCCCGGCGACCACGTCGCGGTGTGGGTCCCCAACCACCCCGAATGGGTGCTCCTGTGGTTCGCCTGCTCGATGGTCGGCGCGGTCGTCGTGCCGGTCAACACGCGCTACAAGGCCGAGGAGGTCGGCTTCATCCTCGGCCAGTCCGACGCCGCGGTCCTGGTGCTGGTGCCCGAGTTCGCCGGGATCGACTACCTGGCGATGCTCGCCCGCCTGCGTGGGCTGCAGCTCCCGGCGCTCCGCCGGGTCGTGGTCATCGGCGAGTCCGCCCCGGCCGACGCGGTCACGCTCGAGCGCTTCGTGGCCGACGGAGCGGCCGTCGCGCCGGACGCGCTTGACGCGACCGCCGCCGAGCGCGACGAGAGCGATCCGACGATCATCGTCTACACCTCCGGCACCACCGGGCACCCCAAGGGCGCGGTGCACACCCACCGGATCCTGCGCAACGAGCGCTCGATCGCGCAGGCGCTGGACCACGACGCCGACTCGCGCGTGATGAATCACCTGCCGTTCTTCCACGTGGGGGGCGGGTTCACCGGGATCCTGCCGCCGCTGATCACCGGTGGCGCAATGATCCTGATGGACCAGTGGGACCCGACCCGCGCCTTCGAGCTCATCGAAGCCGAGCGCGTGACGGTGCTCAGCGGCATCCCCACGCACTTCATCGACCTGCTGGGCCACCCGGGGCGGGAGCGCTACGACGTCTCGTCGCTTCGCACCGGCTGGATCGGCGGCGCCAACAACCCGCCGGAGCTGATCGCCGGCGCGATCGAGAAGCTCGGCATGGATGGTCTGTTGCCGGTCTACGGGATGACCGAGACGACGTCGATCACCTGCATCCCGCGGCTCGGCGATCCGCGCGAGGTGGTGATCGCGGGCAAGGGCTTCCCGGTCTCCGACATCGAGGTCAAGGTCGTCGACACCGACTCGGGCGCCGAGCTCGACGCCGAGGCCGAGGGCGAGGTCTGCCAGCGCGGCCACCATCTGATGGAGGGCTACTATCGCGACCCGGAGGCCACCGCGGCCGTCATCGACTCCGACGGCTGGTTTCACACCGGGGACCTCGGGGTGCTCGACCCCGACGGCTACCTCTCGATCACCGGGCGCAAGAGCGACATGTTCATCGTCGGCGGGGCCAACGCCTACCCCGCGGAGATCGAGAGCGCGCTGGCCGAGCACCCCGACATCCAGCAGGCCTACGTCGTGGGCGTTCCCGACCAGCGACTGGGCGAGATCGGCCACGCGTTCGTGGAGGCCCGCGCCGGAGCGGCGCTTGAGCCCGAGGCCGTGATGGCGTTCTGCCGTGACCGGCTGGCGGACTACAAGGTGCCGCGCCGGGTCGAGTTCGTCACCGAGTGGCCGCTGACGCCCACCGGCAAGATCCAGCGCTTCCGCCTGCGCGAGCTGGCGGCCGAACGCGTCGCCGCGCCGCCCTGAGCCCGATGGCGCGGCCTGCGGGCTGCCCGTGGTACTTGCGCGGGACGGCCACAGCCGCGGAACCTCGGCCGGTCAACGGTCTAGGAGCTTGCGACAAGCTCCGGTGCCTCAGTGCTCCGTCGCGATCGTGGTGCCGTGCGCGATCCCGCCGCCGATGATGCCGTGACCGGCGTGCGCGCCGTCCTGATAGCACGCGACGCTGCGCACCACGACCGCCCTGGTGCCCACGAACGTCGGGGCCTGCCCGGGGTACGCGGCGCGCAGGTCGAAGCTGAGAAGCAGCGAGATCGGCTTCCGGGGCCAGACCGGGGGCCAGTCGTAGTCCAAGGCCGAGTCGTGGCTGCCGTCGACGTAGGTCCGAACCGTGCGTGTCACGCCGTCGATCACCGTCGTGTAGCGGTGCAGCGCGCCGTCGGTCTGGAATGGACGGTGCAACGCCTGGCCCTGGCTGACGTGGTCGGTCTGGTGGTCGATCCACGCCGCGGTCGCGCTCCACTGGCCGGGATGGCCGGCGGCGTAGTCGGTGAACTCGAGGAAGTCCTGCTCGTTGTGACCCTCTCCGTCCTGCGCCCACCAGCCGACGTCCATGCCCTCCAGGAATCTCGGGAGCCTGAGTTCGGTTTCGAGCACGACGATCCCGCCGTCGAGCTGCTCGAAGCCGAACCCGTGGATCGGAAAGCCCGTGGCGCCGCCGACCGGTGACGCCGGCTGCGAGCTCAGGCAGCCGGACACGTAGTCGATCGGCTGGCCGGCCCGATTGCGCTTGCCGCTCGGGCGATGGGTGGCGTTGAGATGCACACCGTCGTCCCGAAGCACCACCTGTGACGAGTTGAACCGGGTGACGCCGTGTTGCTCGTCGAAGCTGGGGCGATCGACGGCCGCGGTGCCCTCATCGTTGTCCCGGTTCGCGGCCCACATGCTCTTCGCCCGGCCGAACGGCGACTCCGTGTGGAAGCCGTCCGCGAACGCCACGTGCCAGCCGCCCGCCGGCTTCGGGGGCCCTGTCGGCTGGCTACTGACTCGGCGAAGGACCAATCGGCCACCCGAGGTTGACGAGGCGGGACTGCAGCCCCGGGGGCGGTGCCGTTCCCGGGTTCGTGAGATCGGAGGTGTTCGTCGCGGCGGGCAAGGGCTTCGGGCGAGCGCATTATCGGCCACCGAGCTGACGCCTCGTCGGCCCCGTGAGCGCCGCCAGCGGTGCGCCGCTGCGCGGTGACGCCCGGAGCGGCGAGACGATATGTGCTCGTCGACGTCTCGGACCCTGGCGGTCGCTGCGCCCCGAGTCCCGTCGCCGCTTACGGATCCCCAGCTGGGGGACGGGGCGCCGGCTGCGCGGCGCCGGCGGCGAAGCTGCGCTCGAGGTCGTCCATCACCCGGGGGTCGCGCAGCGTCGTCACATCGCCCGGATCGAGCCCATAGGCCAGGTTGCGCAGGAGTCTTCGCATGATCTTGCCCGAGCGGGTCTTGGCCAGGTCGGCCGCCCAGACGATCCGCCTCGGCACGGCAGCCTCACCAAGACGCTCGAGCACCACCTCGCGGATCTCCTGCTCCAGTTGCGGGGATCCTTCGGTATTGCCGACGAGCGTCACGAAGGCGCAGACCACCTGACCCCATTCCCGGTCGCGCAGACCGATGACGCCGGCCTCGGCGACCTTGGGATGGGCAACGATGGCCGACTCGACCCGGGCGCTCGGCAGACGCTCGCCGTTCACGGTGATCACGTCGTCGACCCGGCCCTCGATCCAGAAGTGACCGTCGGCGTCCACCCGGGCGACGTCGCCCACGTAGTAGGCGGGTTCGGTGAAGCGGCCGAAGTAGCTGCTGTCGTCGAAGCGACCGAAGTATGTCTGCCGGTAGCGCTCGTCCTCCTTGTAGAGCGTGCGAAGCATCGAGGGCCAAGGGCGCCTCAGCACGAGCGCGCCGTGCTCCCCGAGCACCGAGTCGCCGTCGTCGTCGAGCACCTCGGGGAGAATGGCGGGCAGCGGGCGACCCGCTGCGCCGGGCTTGGTGGCCACCACGCCCGGTAGCGGCGCGATCAGCATGGCCCCGGTCTCCGTCTGCCACCACGTGTCGACGATCGGGCAGTGCCCGCCGCCGATCACCGTCCGGTACCACAGCCAGGCCTTCGGGTTGATCGCCTCGCCCACGGTGCCCAGCAGGCGCAGCGACGAAAGGTCATGGGCGGCCGGCAGTTCGGCGCCCCAGCTCATGAACGAGCGAATGATCGTGGGGGCGGTGTACAGCACGGTGACGCGGCGGCGTTCGACGAGCTCCCACCAGATCGCGCGGTGAGGATAATCTGGCGTGCCCTCGTACATGACGCTCGTGACCCCGTTCATCAACGGTCCGTAGACCAGGTAGGAGTGGCCGGTCACCCACCCGGCGTCGGCGGTGCACCAGAAGACATCGCTCTCGGGCTTCAGGTCGAACACGTACTTCGACGTCCAGTGAACACCGGTCAGGTAGCCGCCGGTGCTGTGCACGACGACCTTTGGCTTACCGGTGGAGCCCGAGGTGTAGAGGAGATAGAGCGGGTGCTCGCTGTCCAGCGGCTCGGCCGCGCAACTGCCGCCGCCGGACACCACCGCGTCCTCCCACCACACGTCGCGGCCCGGACGCATCGGACAGGGCGCCGCTCGGTGATGACGCACGATGACGGTCTCAAGCGAGGCCAGCTCGTCCAGGACCGGATCGATCTCCTGCTTGACGGAGCGCGTCGCGTCGCGCTGGAGGGCGCCATCGACGGTGATCAGGGCAACGGCCTCGGAGAAGGACAGCTGCTGATGCAGCGTTTGCGGCGAGGACCCCAGGAAGACGACGTTGTGGGGAGCGCCGATCCGCGCACAGGCCAGCATCGCCACCGCCACCTCAGGCACCATCGGCATGTAAATCGCGACGACGTCACCCGGCCCGATGCCCCGAGCGCGCAAACCCCCTGCCAGCGCCTCGACCTCGCGCAGGAGCTCGGCGTAGGTCACCGCTCGCTCCTCGCCACACTGCCCATGCCAGTGGTAGGCGACGCGGTCGCCCCGGCCTTTCAGCACGTGGCGATCGAGGCAGTTGTAGGAGGCGTTCAGCTGCCCGCCGAGGAACCAGCGGTAGTTGGGAGCGTCTGACTGGTCCAGCACGGTGTGCCATGGCGCCATCCAGTCGAGCAGCTCCTCGGCTTGGCGACCCCACCAGCCCTCGTAGTCGCGCTCGGCCTCCTCATAGACCGAGTCGTCGGTGATCAGCGCCTGCGCTCGGAACTGGGCTGAGGGCGCGAAGCACGGCACCGCGAGCAGTCGCTCCAGCTCGCGCTCGAGGGCCTCGCCGAGGAGGGGCGGCGGTGACGCGGCGAACTTGGTCATGCCGCCGCCCGTATAGCGCCTGCCGCCACCCAAGCCCGGAACTCGTCGGGCGGCAGCGGCCGAGCGTAGTAATAGCCCTGCGCCGTGTCGCAGCCCAGGCCCGCCGCATACGTGATCGACGTGTCCGTCTCCACGCCCTCGGCGACGACCCGCAGCCCGAGCGAGTGCCCGAGGGATACGACTGACCGGACGATCGCGGTCGTTGCGGGGCGATCATTGTCGCGCAGAAAGCCACGGTCGATCTTCAGCTCGCTCACCGGCAGTTGGTTGAGCAGGCCAAGCGACGAGTACCCGGTTCCAAAGTCGTCGAGGCTCACCGACACCCCGAGTGTAGCCAGCTCTCGCAGGCCCGCGATGACCTGCGACTGGTTGCGGATCAGAGAGCTCTCGGTTATCTCCACCGTCAGGCGGTGGCCCTCGACGCCCGTGCGCTCGAGCGCCTCCTGAACGATGCTGGCGAAACCGGGGTGGCTGATGTCCGGCGTCGTGACGTTGACCGCCACGCCGAGGTCGAGGCCGTCATCGAGCCAGCGCCGACACTCCTGGAGCGCGTCCATGAGCACCAGCCCGGTGATCTGGCGGATGAGGCACGTCGCCTCTGCCAGCGGAATGAACTCGGCGGGCGGAATGTAGCTGCCATCCGCTTGCCGCCAGCGCACGAGTGCTTCGGCGCCCGTGACCCTCCCCGTCCGCAGGTCGACCTTCGGCTGATAGTGCACGACGAGCATGCGTTCGGCGATGGCCTTGCGCAGTCGCTGCACCACCAGCGCCGGCCTCTCGTCCCTCCCTGCCCGCTGCTCGTAGAACACGATGCCCGAGTGCTCACGCTTGGCCTCGTACATGGCCGCGTCGGCGGCACGCAACACGACCTCAGCGCAGTCACCGTGATCGGGAAACAGCGCGATCCCGACGCTGGCGCCCACGCGGACCTCGATCTCGCCGAGCGCGACCGGCGCCCCCACGGCGGCGGCAATCCGCCGCGCGGCGGCGAGCGCGGATTCTCTTGAGCCGCCGGTGGTCAGAGCCACCGCAAACTCGTCGCCGCCCAGGCGCGCCACGATGTCGCTCTCACGAACCGCATTCCGCAGGCGAGTCGCGACCTCCGCCAGGAGCCGATCGCCATGATCGTGGCCGAGACCGTCGTTGATGTCCTTGAATCCGTCGAGGTCGATCAGCAGAAGGACCATCTGGCGGCGCTCGCGCCGGGCGATGGCAAGCGCGACGGCGATGCGCTCATAGAACAGGCGGCGGTTGCCCAGACCGGTCAGCGGATCGTGATGCGCCCGATGCTGGAGCTCCACCTGGTGAGCGCGGTCGAGCTCGCGGAGGCGAGCCGCCTCGAGCACCAGCCCGCCCTCCAGACCCAACTGGGAGCAGAGCTCGAGCGTCCGCGCGCTCCACAGGCGAGGCTCGCGAGCGCCGCATACGAGGACGCCGCTGCCGTCCTCATAGCCGGCCAGCGGAACCACCACGCCGGAGGCGAGACCGAGCTGTCGGATCAGCCGCCCGGTTGCGCCGGCGTCGTCAGCCACATCAACCACGGCCGCCGGGGCGATCGGCTCCTCCGCGGCCGGCGACTCGATCCTCCCCGACACGCGGCGGCCGGGCGCCGGATCGGTGGCTGCGTGACCAGCCTCACGCAGCGTGCCTTCGCCGGCGGGTAGGCAGACCAAGGCCACTCCGGCCTGCGCGCCCTGCCGCGCGATGGACGCCAGGCGATCGGCCATGTGGGCCACGTCTGGGCTGGCCAGACCGTGCTTGAGAAGCTCGCGAACCGACTCCCCGGCGGCCAGCCGCGCTTCGCGCTCGGTGGCCTGCTGGATGCGGCGAACGATCTCCCCCAGCAGCGACCCGAAGGCGGTGATCACGCGAATCTCGTCGCTGCGGAAGGACCGCGGGACGCTCGAGTCCAGGACCAGCACCCCGACCGGGGGGGAGGCAAGCGGTACGGCCATGGCCGACTGGATCCCGAACGCCTCGGCCCACCGTTCGCCCAGCTTTGGATCGTGGCGGTGCGCGGCCCGAACGGGCTTGCTGGAGGCGAAGGCCGCCTCCACCATCGGCGGCAGCTCCTGGGCTTGGTGTAGCTGCTGCCAGGCATCGGTCTCCCGGCGACCATCGCTGAAGGTGGCCATGCGCGGGACGAGACGGTCGCCCACCTGCAGAAACACGCTGGCCCGGTTGACGTCGAGCTCGCGGGCAAGGCGCGTGCACACCATGTACAGAAGCTCGCCGACCGATCCGGAATGGGTCCCGGCGGCCTCGATCACCTCGAGCAGGAGCTCGGCCTGCGTCCGCCCTCGCTCAGCCGCCTCCCAGGCCAGCAGCGGAGCGGCACAGATACTCAGCTGCGATAACGCGCCCGCCGCGTCCTCGGACGGAGCCGGCTCAACGGTCATCATCCCGAGCGGCTGCCCATACAGCAGCAGCGGTTCGCAGGAGATCGAATCGCCGACCAGCTCCTCGGCCAGCTCCCACGCCACGTCATGGAGCGCGTCGCGCGAGACGACTACCGGGCGATGCTCCTGAAGACAGCTCTCGAACGGCGCGACCTCCTCGATGCTGCGCCGGGCCCACCAGCTCGGCGCCGGTGGACCATCCTGATCCCGTCGGCGCCCGGCAACCGGAGAGACAAGCCGCGACCCGGCCGAGTAACGCCACACGACGACCCGCTCGGCCTCCAACCGCTCGAGCGCGAGCGAGCACAGCCGCTCGAGAGCAGTGCGGCCCGGATCGTGAGGTAGCGTCGTTTCGGCCATGAGACGAGGAGGCGGCACTTGCCGCCGTTAACAATTTCTTTCGGACGCATCCGGCGCAAGCTTTAGTCGGCGACCAGCGCGCTGGACGCCACCGCTCGCTCGCGGTAGCGGCTGTCCGGCAACGTCGTCGGCCACACGGCCACTCGGCGGCACGGCGGCACGGCGGCACCGCGGCACCGCGGCACCGCGGCACGGCGGCACCACGGCACGGCGGCACCGCGCCACGGCGGCACCGCGGCACGGGATTCGTGCTCGCGAAGCGCGGCCGGCGGGTCG